>PVBE012037229.1_pt1 | contig 50627 bp, 39 predicted proteins | sample 1631181 | NCBI WGS metagenome assembly PVBE01 (sample SAMN08397723, study PRJNA350692) | Marine metagenome, whole genome shotgun sequencing project. | isolation source: water | place: Pacific Ocean | collected 2012-04
CGAGCGTCGCAATGGTGGAATTGCTAAGAAGTTCAGCAATTGCGAAACTGCGCAAAAAGAAACGATCCCGTGCAACAACACCGGATCGATCTATGAGTGGGCGATGAGGGACTTGAACCCCCGACATCCTCGGTGTAAACGAGGCGCTCTAGCCAACTGAGCTAATCGCCCGCTAAAGTGCACACATGCAAAGTGTCCGCCGATGGCAAGCAAACAGATTGCACGCCTAAACGGAACATCCTACGTCGCCTCTGTTTGAGGTGTCAATCCGAGGTGATTGTGTTGTTCGAGCTTTTGATGATTATCGTTCTGGCGTTGCATCTAATGTGCATGAATGTCGCTGCCGCGGGTCCCTTGGTCTGTACTTGGCTCGACTGGCGCGGTGGTCGTGGTGACCCACTGGCGGATCGCGTTGGCCGCTTTCTCTGCTGGAAATCGCTGGCATTGTTTTTGATCGGCGGCGGGTTAGGGTTGCTGCTCGCATATCTGCGTTGGGACGACGCGTATCACGAGGTGTTTCACAAGTTTCCATCGAAAATCACTTTCGGCATGTGGGAGTTGATCTTCTCATTGGTGCTCGTTTCGTGCTCGGGCGTCTTGTGGTGTTACGCGCCGGGATCGAAGTTGGCACGAGGAGGACGCATCTTGCTGCTGTTTCTGGCGGGAACCAACCTGCTGTACCACTTTCCCTTTCTGTTTGCCATCATCTCACGCGTTCACTCGGGTACGTTCAATCCGCCGGGAGTGGTTGATGCTTCGATGTTTCGTGGGCTCATGATGGAGGATTCCGTCTTGCCGCAGGTGGTGCATTTTAGTTTTGCGTCGTTCGCCATGGTCGGAATCACGATGATTGGATTTGCGCTTTGGTGCGAGCGAGCGCGGGGCGAGAATGAACCGGCCGTGGCCGAACCCGTGGACCGAGAACCGCCGAACCACGACGCAGCAAATGAAATCGTTCGGGTTGCTGACATCGGAGAGGATTCGCAACGGATCGTGGCCTGGGGAGCCCGCCTGGCGCTCGGTACAACGTTGTGTCAGATACCCGTCGGTATGTGGTTCGTCGTGAAACTCTCGCCTGCCGCTCAACAACGCGTGCTGGGGGGCGATCTCGTCGCATCCGGCCTACTGGGGGTATCAATCGTTCTTGCTTTGGGATTGCTCCACCATTTATCTAGTTTGGCATTGGGTGTACCGCGGAAAAAGAGCATGGCGATGGCGATGGCCATGGTGATTGTACTGATCACGTTAATGACGGGCGTGCTGCAGCGAATCTGAGCGACCACTTTTTTGACCGGCATCTAGGTTGAGTCATGGGAGCCACGATAGGAAAAGGAGCTCTGTTTATGTCGATCGAATGCATCTCGATAAGCGATCCCGCTTCTGGCGCGACGGCTCGTGTTCTGGCGGGGTTCGGTTTCAATTGTTTCGAGTTTCAAATTCAGCATCAAGGTCGACCGGTCGACGTGTTGTGGGCAGCCGATCAGTTTGAGCGGGGTGACCAGCGTCCTTCAGGCAGTGGTATCCCGTTACTGTTCCCGTTTCCCGGTCGCATCAAAGGAAAGACGCTGCGCTGGGATGGTCGGGAATTTCCGCTGCCAGGCGACGATGGTCGAGGCAACGCCATTCATGGTTTTGTGCTCAACCGTCCTTGGCGTGTGATCGAGTCGGCGGGTAACTACGTTGTTGGCCAGTTTCAGGCATCCATCGACGACGCTCAGCTGTTGAAACACTGGCCGGCTGATTTTCGGATCACGGTTCGGTATGAATTGGAGGGGACGACACTTTGCAGCGTGTTGCGTATCGAGAATCCAGACGACAGGCCATTGCCTTGCGGACTGGGGACGCATCCCTACTTTCGTGTTCCTCTAGGAGGGAGCAATTCGAACGATGTCGAGGTCCGGCTTCCCGTTTCACGACGCTGGGATCTTGTCGAAATGGACCCCAGCGGGGATTGCTTGGCGATCGACGACGCATCCGGGTTGCAAGCAGGTCGCTCGTTTGCAGACATTCAGTTCGACGCCGTGTTTGCCGGTCTCAAATTCGACGATGACGAACTCTGTCGCGCGCGGGTCAGTGACCCTGAAAGTGGAATCACGCTGCAGCTTGAATTTGACAAGATTTTTCGCGAGTGTGTTGTCTACACGCCACCGCACCGCGAGGCGATTTGTATCGAGCCGTACACGTGCGTGCCCAACGCGGCTGATCTGCAGGCACGTGGCATCGATAGCGGGCTCCGTATTCTGGCGCCAGGCGAGTCCTTTGAAGCCCATGTCGTGATGCGATGTTCGTACGTCAGCTAACCACGTTTTGCGGTTTGCCGCTTAGGAACGCCAGAACGTTTTCGACGGCACCTGAATTCAATAGGTCACGGCCTGTTGGATTCTGGTCGGCGCTGTGTGGCGTCAGGACGACTTGCGGACATTGCAAAAGAGGATGATCGGCCGTGATCGGCTCTTGATCGAAGACGTCCACAGCCGCGCCCGCGAGATGTCCATCCTGGAGCGCTGCAACCAATGCGTTGGTGTCGACCACGGGTCCGCGCGCCGTATTGATCAAGAGGGTGCCCGGTTTCATTGCCGCCAATTCCCGTCTGCCGATGAGATGGCGACTCTCGTCGGTCAACTTCACATGCAAGCTCACGACATCGCTGGTCGCCAGCAGATCTTCGAGCTTGACATAGGCAACGTCGAGCTCCTCGGCGCGCGCTGCCGTCGGATGAAAAGTCCAGGCTTGAACGTTCATTCCGATGGCACGCGCCAACTTGAGCGTCTCGCCGCCGATCGCGCCAGTTCCGATGACGCCAAGCGTCTTGCCACGCAGATAGATGTTGTCCATGCCGCTCCAACGTCCCGCTTTCAGCTCGGCCGTCAGAAACGCCACGCGTCGAGCGGTTGCCAGGATCAATGCCAGGGCATGTTCTGCGACCACCTGGGCCGTCCTGCCGGGGACATTCGAGACAACGATCCCCTGCTTGGCCGCCGCAATCAGATCGACCGAGTCGACGCCGATGCTGCAGGTGCTGATCATTCGTAGACGAGGTAGCTCGGCAAGTGCCGCAGCCGTCCAGGCCGTGTTTCCGCGCGAGTTGATCATGAGCTCGGCATCGGCAGCCCTTTCGACTTGCTCCGCGAGCGACGTTGGCCGGTCACGAAAAACTCGTAATCCGACAAGTTCCGCCAGGCGATTGAGATGGTGCGAGTCGGCGATCATCAGTGGATCATCGCCGGGGATTACAAGCGTGGGGCTCGGTAATGTCATGAAGCTGGCTTTCGATACAACTCAAAAAATTGCCGTAATTGTCGTAGCTGGGATAGAATGCAGTGTCGAGGAAAGGTTCGAGGTTGGGTGAGGATACGTCAAGTGGCGGTTGGGCAGGTAAATCCTGGCCCCCAGAGCCGGGAAACGGAGGTTGGGCTTTCCCAAATTGCCATCTTTCATAGAATTAGCCAGCAAGTTTACCTACCCCGAACAATCCTCACCAATTTGCTCGACGTTCTTAAAGCGTTAGAGCTACAATGATTAGGGACGCTGGGAGACTACAGTAGGAACGGTCCGAACCTATGGACGTTGCAAACAAACCACTACAGCCACGAATCTCTGCCGAAATCGTTCGGTTGTTGTCCGCATTGCGATGGCGGATACGGACTTACGTGTGGCTCGAGGGCATTTCCGTCGCCATGGTTTGGGTCGGTCTGACGTTTTGGGCCAGCTTGGCAGTTGATTACCTCCCCGTTTTGCTTGGTGCGAGCGAAATGCCCAGGGAGGCTCGCGCGGTGCTACTCGCCGTCATCGCGATCGTCTTGGCCTGGATTTTGTATCGCTGGGTCCTCCGGCGAACATTCGTCAGGATGCCGAATCGAAGCATGGCGATGCTGTTAGAAAGACGATTCGGCCATTTCCAAGACGGCTTGATCACTTCCGTCGAACTAAACGGCACGGAAGTTGACCCAGACACGAGCCAACAGATGCTGTCGCAAACTCAAACCGAAGCAGTTGGCAGCCTCCGCCAGGTCAGGTTATCCAGTGTATTCGATGCGCGACCGTTGGCGTTCAGCCTGATCGGTGCGGTCGTGTTGACCGGTAGTGTCGGTTTGTTTTATGCGGCACAAGCCAACGCATTTCGAATTGGGGTCGAACGGATTTACGGGCTGGGTGATACGCCCTGGCCACGCAATGCAAATATCGACGTGATTGGCGTCTCCGTTCCGCAATCCCCTCAAGGGAGCGATGAGGCCGTTCGCGCGAAGCTGGTGTCATTTGTCAACCAAAACGTCAAAGTCGCTCGGGGGGCGAGCGTCACTCTGACTGTCCGAGCTGACGGTGCGGCCAAGGTCGTGCCGGAGGTTTGCACGATTTATTATCGCACCGCCGAAGGTGATCGCGGTCGAGTCAACATGACTCGCGTCGGTAGGATTCGTGACGGCTTTCAGACGTACAGCTATAACGGTAAACCGCTCAAAGGCATCCTGTCCACGGTCACCTTTGACGTCGTCGGCTACGATCATCGCTTGCGAGGTTATACGATGCAGGTGGTTGATGCACCTGCCGTCGTGGCTGCGGATCTGCGTTGCAACTTTCCGAAGTACATGGTTAACGAAGAGCTTGGACTCTGGCTGCCGCGAGACGTCGCTCTGTCGTCTGGTTCACAACTTCCAATCGGTACCGACGTCACGATCATTGCCCGGTCCAACAAGCCACTGCGGGAAGTCCGTGTTTTTGACACACACACAGAGAAGTCAACAACTCTACATGTCGATGCTCTGGACGATGACAAGCACGGATTTGCGATTCCGCTGGGAAAGATACATGACAACGTTTCACTAGAAGTTACCTTGATTGACACGGATGATGTCGCCTCCGAACGATCGCATCGGATTTATATTGGCGCTATCGAAGATCAAGCACCAACGATCGATATTTCATTGCTGGGAGTTGGCACGGCGGTAACACCGGATGTGTTGATTCCAATCCAAGGGACGGTGCGGGACGATTATGGCGTCGCTCGCAGTTGGTTTGAGGTGATGGTCGGAGACGGTGAATCGCACGAGTTGCCTTTGGTTGTCGCCGCCGCTAGTGAGGTATCTGCGGAGATTGACTTTCGAACTCGGCGCGGCGAGGGTGACGTCGCCATCAAGGCCGGCGACACGCTCAATTTGACCGTGAAAGCCGCTGATCGATGCGATCTGCAAGACCCTCCAAACGTTGGTGTCAGCGACCACTATCAGCTGGAGGTCGTGACGCCCGACGAGCTGCTTTCACGTCTGGAATCTCGTGAACTGGGGCTGCGCAAGCGGTTTGAACAGGTGGTTACCGAAGTCACCGAAATGCGTGATTCGCTGGTCCGAGTGAAGACTGAAGGGCCCGAAGTGGAGACACCTGGTGCCGATCCAGCGGACGGAGGCTCGGAGGCCGATCAAGTCGATGTAGATAACAACGCAGATAACTCGAAAGAGGCTGCCGAAGCGGCCATCGTCAAACGCAAGTGGGCGCTTCGATTGTTGCGATCTCAGCGCGCGATTTTTCAGTCGCAAAAGTCGGCTCAGGAAACGCTCGGCATCGCTGCATCGTTCGAGGACATTCGAGCGGAACTGATCAACAATCGTGTCGAGACCGAAGACCGCAAAGAACGGTTGCAGAATAAGATTGCCGACCCCTTGAACCAAATTGGACAGACGCTGTTTCCCGAATTGGAAACGCGGCTTGCAACACTGGTCGGCGCTATGGACAAGAATATTGATGCCCTGGCGGCGACCAGCAAAGAGGATGCCGATACCGTCGCGCACGCAGACGCGGCGCTCGAGCAAGCCAACGTCGTCCTGCTGGCGATGCATGATGTGCTGGACAATATGCTCGACCTCGAATCCTTCAATGAATTGCTGGACCTGGTGAGGGGAATCATCCATGACCAGGAACGGATGATCATCGAAACAAAGAAACAACAGAAGAAGCAACTTCTCGATTCTTCCGAATAGCGGCGCTGTTAGGAGGGCTGTGGTTGACGCGGCCAGCTCACAGTGGACATCGACACGGTGTGACACGAAATTCAAAAACTTGGCGGAACGAACCATGGCCAAAAGTCGATTTTTGAGTGTGCCGCAAATCAGGTTGCTGGTTATCGCTCACGGTTTTCTCGCCATGGCGTTGGTTTTCGCATTGGTTTCCAGCCGATGCGCCGCTGACGACGAGCAATTATCAGAGATTGAACGACTCTCGCTTGATCAGAGCCGAATCGCCGATAATTATGCGCGACTCGAGCAGACGATCATTCGCATGGCGGAAATCGAAGCATCGACAAATCCGCAACGCGCCGCCTTGCTAAAACGCGCAGTGCAGCAGTCCTCGGAACGACTCACGCGGATGCAGTTGAATGCCGCCGTTAAGTTGTTGGCACCACCAGCTAAGCTCAAACGAGCTATCGATGACCAAGAGCAAGCCTTGAAGGATCTAAAAGATCTACTGAAATTGCTGCTCAGCGAAGATCGCTCGGAGCGTCGTAAAGATCAACGCGATCAGGTTCGCGAGTTTATCAAGGAAGTCGTGCGACTGATTCGACTGCAACGCGGACTTGAAGGTCGTACGCAGAATGCCGACGATCCCAAGAAGCTGGCGGGTGATCAGGAACGTGTTGCTGAACGAACTGGTGGTTTGGCTAAGAGGATCAAAGAATCGGAAGAAGGTGAGCCGAAAGACGGTGAACCGAAGGACGGTGAACCGAAGGACGGTGAACCGAAGGACGGTGAACCGAAGGATGGTGAGCCTAAGGACGGTGAGCCTAAGGACGGTGAGCCTAAGGATGGTGAACCTAAGGATGGTGAACCGAAGGATGGTGAGCCGAAGGATGGTGAGCCGAAGGATGGTGAGCCGAAGGACGGTGAGCCGAAGGACGGTGAAGATGCGTCAGGCCAAGGCGATTCGCCTCCTCCTCCCGAGAGCGAAAATCCGGCACGCAAACGCATTCAGGCCGCCGAGGAGCGGATGCGGAAAGCTCAACAGAAGCTGGAAGAGGCCAAACGTGATGACGCAGTGAAAGCGCAAGAAGAGGCACGCCGCGAACTCGAAAAGGCGAAAGAAGAGCTCGAAGAGATTCTCCGGCAGTTACGGGAAGAGGAGGTCGAGCACGCTTTGGCCATGCTCGAAGGCCGCTTCCGCCGGATGCTCGAATCCCAGCTGAAAATCTATGAATCGACGAAGCGTCTGGAAAAAATCGCTGCAGATGATCGCGGTCGTCAAGTTGATATTCAGGCCAGCAAACTGGGGTTCGACGAATCCAAGCTAGCGGTTGATGCAGACAAGGCACTGCTGGTGCTCGTCGAAGAAGGATCGTCGGTTGCATTTCCCGAGACGGTCCAGCAGATGCGCGACGAAATGCGATCGGTGGCCGATCGCCTGGCGGCAGTGAAAGTTGGTTTAATCACACAAACTGCGGAAGAGGAGATCATTGCGGCTTTGGAAGACATGATTACGGCGCTACAACAAGCGCAGCAAGACATGGAAGAAAAGAAGCAGAGCCAGCCGCCACAGCAATCGACGCCCATCAATCCTGAAGACATGCCACTCGTAGATCAGATTGCCGAGTTGAAGATGATCCGTGGTCTACAGATTCGCATCAATACGCGCACAAAACGTTACGCTCGTCTGCTCGTGGATATAGACGATCCAGTCGGTGCCACAACGGACGGTGACCTTCGTCGGGAGTTGTCAAAACTGGCAGAGCGGCAAGAACGCATCTACCGTGTCACACGTGACATCGAGATTGGAAAGAACCGCCAATGATCCGTCATCGAATCATAACGCCGCTCGTGGTGCTGTTGGTTTTTGCGTCGGCGCAATCATCCTTGTCACGCGAGCCAAACGAATTGGGCACTCGCGCGAGCTGGTCGGTGCCCCGCCCCGATTCCGTGCAACAGCTGATTCGCCACTGGCTGACGGCCTTGCCGTTAGAGCAAGCGACAGGCGAAGAACTTCTGGCGATGTGGGACGAGGTAGAAGGCGCGACTCCCGAGGCGTTGCTCGATCGGCTTGCCGAAACGATGGCGCGGGCAGATGATGCAGCGCGATCGATTGTCGAGATGTGTCGAAGCACGCCATCGGTCCCGCTGGCAGATCAGTCAGCGCTGCTGAACGATCCGCAATTGCCGCCGTTTGTACGCCACCACCTTCGACTGATTTATGGTCGCTGGTTAGCGCAGCATGATTTCTACGACGAAGCGCAGATTCCGCTAGAGGGTCTGCTACCCAAAGACGTCATCGATCCATCTTCCTTGCTGTTTTATCAGGGTGTGGTGCAGCATCGCTTGATGGAGAAAGACTCTTGTCTCGCCACGCTCGAAAAGTTACTTGAGAACGAGAGTGAACTCCCGAGGCGATATGCAAAGGTCGCCAGATTGATGGAATCCGATATTCGCCCGCTGAAAACGGATTCGCTCAATGAGATCGCGCGGATGATGGAAGACATCGAGCGTCGATTGCGATTTTCCCGCGCCGGGACGCGCGTTCGGAAACAAGAAGATGACGTGATTGCCAAGCTGGACAAGATGATCGAGGAGAAAGAAAAGCAACAGCAGAGTGCAGCCGCAGGGCAGGGGGGCACGCGCTCGACGGCACCGGCATCTGATTCCGTACCGCTTGGTGGCCGCGGGCCAGGCGACGTCGATCAAAAGAAAATCGGCACAAAGTCCGGCTGGGGCAATTTACCTCCTAAGGCACGTCAGGAGGCGCTTCAACAGATCAGCAAGGATTTGCCAGCACATTTTCGCGACGTCATCGAAGAGTATTTAGAGCGACTGGCACAGGAGTCGGGGAGCCAAGCCAATTAGGTCAAGTGTTGCCCAGTTGAGCCTGCTCGTTTCAGCTGGTCCCAAGTCGCAGAAGGATTCTGGAGGTCAAGGTTGAATACTGTCCTGATACTGTTGGGCGTCATGGCCGTGACACCCTTGGAGGTGTCCGTCACGTCAATGCGAGGTGATACTGTCACTGGACGATTGGTTGAGGTAACGTCGCAGCAACTCATCATTGAGACGGCCGGCGGGAATCGCACGCTCAAGTCCAACGAATTGCTTCTCGTAAGACAGGTGGGTGAATTGACCGCACCGCTGCCTCGCAGCGAAAACGTTGCGACGGTGGTGACGTTGCTCGATGGTTCAGTGTTGCACGCCGCGAAATACACAGTCGACGGCGCTCGCGCCAATGTCTCGTTGCTCGACGGGACCGAGACTACCATCCTGACACGAGCGATTGATCACGTGCGTTTAATGACGCAGACACCTGCCACCTTCGACCAATGGCAGGAGCTTCTGAAGAGCCCACGCAAGTCCGACGCTGTCGTCATCCGGAAGACAGCATCCACTAAGGACGACTCGGACGAGACATCCGTCAAGGTTGCTTTGGACGCACCGGAAGGTGTCGTGGGGGATATCGACGAGTCTACGGTCGGATTCGTATTTGACGACACGTCCGTGAATGTGCCGCGTCGCAAAGTCGAGGGCGTGATCTACTACCATCGGACGACGTCCGCATCGGGTGATCCGATGTGCCGTGTGATTGATGCTTCTGGGTCGCGTTGGAACGCGCGCTCAATGAAGCTAAAGGAAGACGTCTTGCACGGAACCTGTGTCGCGGGTGTTCGATTTGAAATTCCACTTGTGCAGCTGACCACGTTGGACTATTCCGTCGGAAACATTGATTATCTGAGTGATTTGCCCCGTGAATCGGTCGTCTGGAAGCCACGTCGCAGTGCCGGCAATCCGCCCTCGGCCCATCGTTGGTTCAGTCCCAAGTTTGATACAGGACTATACGGCAGCGTGCTCAAGCTGGACGATGAGCCCTATGAAAAAGGGCTGGCGCTCCATAGCCATGCGGAAGTCACCTACCGGTTGACAAAACCGTATCGAAACTTACTCGCACGGGTCGGTATCGATGACGGGTTTCGCTACGAAGCGGATCTGGAGCTGAGGATCTACGGCGACAATGAAGTCCTGTTCTCTCGCAAGATCACGGGTCGAGATGAACCGTTCGATTTGGAATTGGACATGCAGGGAATTCGCCGGCTGAAAATCGTCGTTGGTTATGGCAATGACGATTCAGAGAGGGGCGACAATCTCAACCTTTGCAATGCAAGGCTGACTAAATGAAGCGACTGAATGTGCGATTCGTAAACGCTCTGTCCACAATGCTGTTTCTGTTTCCCACAGTGTCGTTGGCTGCCGACGACGTACCGGAAGTGGTCTTGCAGGCGCAGCGCCAGCGAACCGAGGCGATTGCCCGCGCGGTGGCATCTGCCATTTCGGTGTTTTCCGCCGATGGCAATGGTGGCGGTTCCGGAGTTGTGATTTCCGCCGACGGTTATGCGCTTTCGAACTTTCATGTCACATCCCCGGTCGGAGAATACATGCAATGCAGTATGTCCGACGGGCGGTTGTACGACGCCGTGATCGTGGGGTTGGATCCGACGGGTGACGTTGCGCTAATCAAGTTGTTTGGGCGCGATGATTTCCCGACTGCCGTGATGGCGGACAGTAATGAGGTTCGGGCCGGCGATTGGTGTTTCGCAATAGGTAACCCGTTCCTGTTGGCGACCGACTTTCAGCCAACGGTCACGTATGGAATCGTTTCCGGCGTCCATCGTTACCAGTTTCCGGCAGGAACGATCTTGGAATATGCCGATTGCATTCAGACGGACGCTTCGATCAATCCCGGCAACTCCGGCGGACCGCTATTTAACGCCGAAGGCCGGTTGATTGGCATCAACGGTCGTGGGTCGTTCGAGAAACGAGGTCGCGTGAATGTTGGGCTGGGCTACGCAATCTCGATCAATCAGATCAAGAACTTCATGGGACATTTGCGAAGCGGTCGCATTGTTGATCATGCCACGCTTGGTGCGACGGTCTCGGTTGATCAAGATGGACGCGTCGTCGTCTCGAATATCCTGGAATCGTCTGACGCATACCGTCGGGGACTTCGCTACGGAGACGAAGTGTTGCGGTTTGGTGGTCGGCAGATCGGGTCAGTGAACGGTTTCAAGAACGTTCTCGGCATTTATCCGCGCGGATGGCGCGTGCCGTTGACCTGTTTGCGTGACGGTCAGCAGCATGAGATGCTTGTACGGTTGGCCGGCGTGCACGCCCGCGAGAAGTTGATCGAATTGGTGCAGAAACAGACGGAGAAGGAGCGGCGGCAACCGAAGCCGCGCCCGCAGCCTCCAGGCAAAGAACCAGGGAAACAACCTGGTGAACCGGAGGAGAAACCGGCCTCACCCCATGGCCCCAAGGCAGCTGTAATTCCAGACGAATTTGCCAAGTTCATCAAGAAAAGAACGGGATTTGCCAACTACTATTTCAATCAGCAAAGTCTGCAACGTGTCTGGAACGGTTGCCGGTCCGATGGCGACTTCAGCAAAGTTGCTGGCGTGTGGAGCTTGACGGGACAGGCGGCAGATGCAGGCCAGGTGGCCTTTCAGTTGGGGCACAGCGACTCTGTCGCCATGGTGCCAGCGGGTCGTTCGACGGTCGTTATGGGTACCGACTTTTCAGAGCAGTTGGGTCCGGCGGGCAGCGGTGGTTTGCTGGCTGCCTTGCATATTTGGCGCCGCGTGTTGATCGAAGGGCCAAGCAAGATTGGCGATGCCTATTATCTCGGCACCCAGCCGTTGCGCGACCATGATGGTCTGTACGACGTGGTGGTCGTCACGTTTGACGTGGTCGAAGTGCAGATGTCGTTTGACCCAGAAAGCGGTCGGCTGATGGCCTTGGAGATGTTCCCGGAATTGGGCCAGGATCCCTGCGAAATCTATTTCGACGACTATCGCGAAGTCGTCGGACTGCAGGCACCACATCGGATAATAGTGCGTCATGGTGGCGGGATCTTCGCGGAAATCGAGTTCGTTGAAATCGAATTGGCCGAAGCCAAGGAAGAGTTATAGATGAGTTGCAAAACGCGCCAATCCAGTAAGCCGCGATGGAGCACTTGCGTGTTCTTGGTGTTCGTGCTGGCCGGGCAGCTTGTGGCGATGCCGGTGCAGGGTGAAAGTACTTTCGCCCCAATCGTCGAAGAAGTGCAGCCACGCATGGTCAAGATCTATGGAGCCGGCGGTCCCCGTGGTCTGGAGGCGTATCAGTCCGGTTTTGCGATTTCATCCGAAGGGCATATCCTGACCGTTTGGAGCTACGTTCTGGACACGGACTTTATTACGGCAGTGTTGGATGACGGACGTCGGTTTCATGCCGAACTGGTGGGCGCCGATCCTCGCGTGGAAATCGCCGTGCTGAAGATCGATGCCGAAGACCTGCCTCATTTCAATTTGGACGATACAGTGGAGCTCTTGGCTGGCTCGCGGGTCCTTGCGTTCAGTAATCTATTCAACGTTGCCGTGGGCGATGAAGCATCCAGTGTCCTACATGGCAACGTCGCCGGGCGAACCCGCCTGGCAGCCCGCCGTGGGGCATTTGAAACGGCCTACGACGGACCAGCGTATGTGTTGGATGCAATGACGAACAATCCGGGGGCGGGTGGCGGCGCTTTGACCGACCGTCGCGGGCAGCTCGCGGGTCTCGTTGGCAAAGAACTACGAAACCAACTGGACAATACCTGGTTGAACTACGCGATTCCCATCGCCGAAGTACAACTGTCCGTCGAACAGATTATTAGCGGACAACTGCAGCCGCGTTCGGTCGATCCCGATTTACGCAAGCCGGAATCGCCAATGACGTTGGCCTTGTTGGGAGTCGTACTGATCCCGGATGTCTTGGCCAAGACGCCGCCGTACATCGACCACGTCGTTGCGGGGTCGCCGGCAGATGAAGCTGAATTGCGTCCGGATGACATGATCTTGTTTGTGAATGATCGACTTGCTGGGTCCGCCAGCGATCTCAAAGAAGCACTTTCCTTTATCGATCGAATTGATGAAGTGCGATTGCTCGTCCAACGCGGGCAAACGCTGTTCGAGACGTCACTGTTCGCGCCTGATGAATGAGGTCCCTCAGGAAGTTGCTCGAATCTCAGTCCGATTGAAATACCAGCCCAAGCGAAGAAACCGTTACACGCTGAAGTAAATGAGCTCTCGATGAATCATATTCCTGAACGACTGTTGATCGCCACGTTGCTGCTTGCCGTTGCATCGTACGTCCCGGACTCCGGTGCGGATGACGACTTGATCGAATTGGAAGAACGCGCATTGCAGGCGGCCGTGGCCAAGGTAGCTCCGTCGGTAGTGCGGATTGAAACATTTGGCGGTTTGGAACGTGTGGGCAAGTTCTTGGTCGGCGACGGGCCGACCACCGGCTTGGTGGTGTCAGAAGATGGCTACGTGATATCCAGCGCTTTCAATTTTGTACAGAAGCCCGATTCGATTCTGGTCACCGTTGGCGACGGAAGTCGCGCGGCCGCGGAAATCGTCGCTCGGGATCAGAGTCGGATGCTCGTTCTGTTGAAAGTGAATACGGAAGTGAAACTCGTTCCGCCCACTGTCTTGCCGCGCGACGAACTGGTAGTTGGTCAATGGGCGTTGGCCGTTGGGCGCACGTTGGACCCGAAGATCCCGAATACATCGACGGGAATTCTGAGCGCCAAAAATCGGATCTGGGGCAAGGCGGTTCAAACGGACGCCAAGGTCTCGCCCAGCAACTACGGTGGTCCATTGGTCGATATCCATGGTCGCGTGATTGGAGTGTTGGTGCCGATGTCTCCGCAGGCGACGAGCGAATTTGCGGGTGCGGAATGGTACGATTCGGGCATCGGTTTTGCCGTGCCGCTGGATCAGATCAATCTGCATCTCGAACAGATGAAGGCAGGGAAGGACTTGCATCGAGGCTTACTCGGCATCTCGCTGGAAAAAGGCAGCATCTACAGCGAGCCGGCCACGGTGTCAGCCTGCAAGATTCGCTCGCCAGCCGACGAAGCCGGCATCAAAGCAGGTGACACGATTGTGGAAGTTGCAGGTCAGAAAATCGCCACCCAGGCTCAATTGAAGCACGCACTGGGGCCGTACTACGGGGGAGACGAAGTGACGATTGCGATCATGCGAGGCACTGATCGCATTGAAACGAAAGCCACCTTGGCGTCGAAACTGCTGCCTTACGAGCATCCATTTTTGGGCGTGCTGCCACGGCGAGGCGTCGCTGGAATCGTCGTTCGATATGTCTATCCCGATAGCGGCGGCAGCGATGCCGGTTTCCAATCGGGCGATCGGATTCAGCTGCTCGATGGCAAGGCCTACAACGACCCGGAAACGCTGCGGACGGAAATCGCCCGGCGAGAAGTTGGCACGCAAGTACGGGTGACAGTTCAGAGGGACGACAAAACGGTCGAACTAGAAGTGGTGCTTGGCACGCTTCCGATTCGGATTGAAGATCAGCTGCCACCAGCTCGGGACGACGTTCCATTGGAAGGCGTCCGAAAGGTCGATTTGGGAGTCATTGACATCCAGATTCCCGAAGCGCCGAACGCGTGTGTGGCCGTTGTACCCATCGATTATGACCCGCGCGTCGCCTATGGCTTGGTTGTCTATCTGCCCGCACCGGGAGCGTTTCATCGCGATCAGTTTGCCGAACGATGGATGAAGCACGGCGAAGACAACGATCTGATCGTGCTCGCCCCGCAACCGAAGAACGCCAAACAATGGACGCGGACGGAAGTCGAATTCATTCGCAAGACTGTCGATCAAACCATTGCCACGTACAACATTGATCCGACGCGCGTGGTGGTTTATGGCCATCAGGCGGGTGGGGCGATGGCGTATCTGACCGGTTTTCAATCTCGCGAATTGTTTTCTGGCGTTGTTGCCGTGGACGCCGGTCTGCCGATGCGGATGCAACTGCCGGATAATGACCCAATCAATCGCATGGCGATTTATACGACACTGGTCAAGTCGTCACGGCTGGCAGAGCGTGTTGAGCAAGGTATCGCCAGGTTCCGTGAGATGAAATATCCGGTCACGGTCAAGGAAGTTCCGGCACCGCGTGAATTGAACGGTGGCGAGATTACCGAACTCGTTCGGTGGATCGATGCGCTCGATCGAATTTAGTCATTCGGAACCGTCTTTCGGTGGTCGTGGTGCTTTGTGCGGATTCGGCAATGGCTTGAACAGCCAGCCGAAGAACTGTAGCACGGCAACCAACGCAAGCAGTGGCGCAACGATCACGATCGCCTTAGGGCGAACCACAATCACCAGCAGGCAGAGGCCGATACACCCCAGCAGCCAAGGTGGCGACCGCTGACCGATCTTGAGGACCTGTTCGTAGGCCAGCCATATGGTGCCCAGGACAAGACCCACACGCTGGCAAACACTCAGTAGGAAGATGTTCTCGTCGGTGACGCCACGAATGTAGATTGCGCCTGCTGCGCCTAGAAACAGCAGCGCCAAAATACCAAGAAGGATGCGTCGCATGGAAAGCTCTCAAGATTCGAATGTCAATTTTGCGACACCAGCAATTCCACACCAGGCCGGCAATTCGGGACGAACAGCTGCCTCGTCCGCGGGCTCGATCAACGGTTGATCGAGCCCCTTGCAGGAACCGACGCAGGCACATCGGGCAAGGGATCCTTCCGTGAGGGGCGAGTGGGGATACTCTCATTTTAAGCGGAGTTCGCAACTGATGGCACAGTCGATTCGAAAAAATAGGTTGGAAACTCCGCCAAATTCGAGTTGCAATCCGCGGATTCATCCGGTAGGGAAGCCTATACTGGCAACGAGGTGGCTGATCGCGCGTTGATCAGCAATTTGGAAGACTCTCGAGAAAAAGGTCAACCGATGAAAACGAAAATGGATCGACGCGGCTTCCTCTCTGTTGGCGTCGCGACTGCGACTGGGGTGTGGCTGGCCGATCGGGCGGCCGCGGCAGAGGCAGATTTTGTTATGAAGACATTCACGTACAAGACAGTCGGCAAGTTGGAGATCAAAGCGGATGTCTATCGGCCCGACGACGATATCGTGCGTCCAGTGGTTGTCTGGATCCATGGCGGGGCACTCATCAACGGGCATCGCGCTGGCGTCAGTCGTCGAGTCAAGACGTGGGCTCAAAACGCAGGATATGCAATCGTCTCCATCGACTATCGGCTGGCGCCCGAAACACAGCTCCCGGAAATCGTCAAAGATTTGGAGGATGCGTTCACCTGGATCCACGAAGCAGGTCCACGGCTGTTCAAGATTGATCCGACTAAAATCGCCGTGGCTGGTGGTTCGGCGGGTGGCTACCTGACGTTGACGAGCGGCTTTCGGGTGACGCCCAGACCCAAAGTCTTGCTTTCGTTTTGGGGGTATGGTGACCTGGTTGGCGACTGGTACAGCAAGCCGAGTCCTCATCCGCGACATCACGGTACAAAGCTATCTCGAGCCGACGCGTATCGTCAGGTGAGCGGCCCCCCAGTTTCCGATTCACGTGAACGCAAAGGGAACGGTGGCGCCTTCTATCAGTTTTGCCGCCAGCAAGGCGAATGGCCGAAGGCCGTCTCCGGCTGGGACCCGCTCAATGATCCCGAAAAGTTCTATCCGTATATGGCCGTCAAGAATGTGACGAGCAAATATCCACCGACTGTGATGATTCATGGCACCAAGGATACGGATGTACCTTATGAACAGTCCGTCATGATGGCGGCCGAACTGAAGAAGGTCGCAGTACCTCACAAGCTTCTATCCATCAAAGGCGGCGAACATGGACTCGGGGGAGGAGATCCTGTGGCAATCAGCGCTGCCTATCAGCAGGCCTTCGCGTTCGTCGACAAACATCTGATGCGATGAAAATCGGTTGCGGATTGAGTCGGTCTGCGGCGGTCGAATCGCGGCCGTGGCGGTTGGGGTGTTGGCAACGGAGGCAAAACTCCTACACTCGATATGCATGAATGTCACGGAAACTGGATTTGAGCTGCTGTACGAAGTAGGGGCCTGCCTGGCGGTCGCGAAGCCTGGCGGCCTTCTCACTCAGGCCGCACGAGGAATCGATAGCCTGGAGGTCCGCATCAAGGAGTTTCTCAAGGCCAGAGGGGAACGCCAGGGCGGCGTCTATTTGGGGATCGTACATCGGCTCGACAGACCCGTCTCTGGGGTCCTGGTTATGGGCACCAACCGGCGAGCCGCCCGCAGATTGGCGGAACAGTTCGAAGGCCGTATGGTTCACAAAGTCTATTGGGCGCTGGTGGAAGGTCAGATTGACGAAGATACAGGCACTTGGCGCGACTATCTCCGCAAGATCCCCAATGTCGCCCAAGCAGAGGTGGTCGAAGAGAACTCGCCTGACGCGCGCGAAGCCATCTTGAAATATCAAGTGATCCAGCGCCGCGACAAGCTCACTTGGTTGCAGATCCAGTTGGAAACGGGCCGTATGCATCAGATTCGCGTCCAGGCAGCCGCACGTGGTTGCCCGGTCTTGGGTGATGAACAATATGGTGCGAAACGACCGTTCGGGAAGCAGTTCGAGGATGTTCGCGAGCGGTTGATTGGACTTCATGCACGCGAGTTGGGATTTCGGCAGCCGAAAGGTTGGGAACGGATCCTCGTCGAAGCGCCGCTTCCGACTCCCTGGCACGACCTTGGAATCACGGAAGATGTCGCTGCTGCGACGTGCAAACAGCTTGCGAACCAGCCAGGTAGATGGACCTGACCAGGCGTCGCGATTCAATCGAGTTAATTGCCGCCTTGGGCTGCGGTTTTTCAAAGAGGAACGTGGCATTGGCCCTTGGCGGAGTTACCGAAGGGGACCTATAATCCGGCGATTGCTAGCCGAGTGAGTAGAACATGAGCGTCCTTCATAAGTTACGAATCGGTGCGGTTTCCTACCTGAATACCAAACCGCTGGTCTATCAGTTAGACAAGATGCTGCCAAATGCGGAAATCGTCTACGATCTTCCCAGTCGGCTGTCCGACGATCTTGCCGGGGGCTCGCTGGATATCGCACTGATTCCGTCGGTCGAATCGTTTCGAGACTCCACATACCAGATAATCTCTGACGCCTGCATCGCCTGCCGCGGACCTGTATTGAGCGTCAAACTGCTGAGCCGCTGCCCGTTTGATCAGATCAAAACACTGGCTTTAGACGAAGGATCGCGAACGAGTGTTGTGTTGGCACGGATCCTCCTTCAGCAGCGTTTTCAGTTGTCGCCGTCCATGCAGCCTTTCCCGATCGGGTCAGAGATTGCTGAAACCACAGCGGATGCCGTGCTCTTGATTGGGGATCGCGCGATGCACTCTCCCGCGGGATTCGTGGCCGAATGGGACTTGGGGGACCAATGGTGTCGCTGGGCCGAATTGCCCTTTGTGTTTGCCATGTGGACCGCCCGTGCGGGCGTGCACGTTAACGGTCTCGCCACCGCGCTTCAGCAGGCGCGAGATAATGGTGTGAAGCATCTCGCTGAAATTGCCACACAAGAAGCGAGTTCGGTTGGCTTAAGCGATGATCAATCGTTGCGATACCTGCGGGATAGTCTTCACTTCTACTTGGGACCGCGTGAACACCGTGGTTTGAACTTGTTTCGAAAGCACGCGGCACAGCTTGGAATTGTTCCGGCAGCGCGGCAGAACGACGAAGAAAACGAAGAAGCTCATGGTTGCAAGACTCCTTGATAAAGCTGTCGCGGGTGAACGATTGACTCCCAGTGAAGGGCTCGCGCTGCTGGAATCCCATGATCTAGCAGCTTTGGGGCGAGCGGCCGACGCCGTTGCCCGTCGGCTGCATCCCGAGCCGTATCGCACATACAACATCGATCGAAATATCAATTACACGAATGTTTGTACCGCAGTCTGCAACTTCTGCGCGTTCTACCGGCGGCCAGGTCATGAAGAAGCCTATGTCTTGCCGCGCGCCGAACTGCTCAAGAAGATCGCCGAAACGGTGGATTTGGGCGGCGATCAGATCCTCCTGCAGGGAGGCTTGCATCCGAAGTTCGATTTGAACTGGTACGAGGAGCTACTCGGCGACATTAAGCGAGACTTTCCACAAGTCAATGTGCATGGCTTCAGTCCTCCGGAATTGCATCATTTCACTAAGGTCAACAATCTGCCGATCCGCACGGTGCTCGAGCGTCTGAAAGCCGCGGGACTGGGTAGCATTCCTGGCGGCGGCGCGGAGATTCTGGTTGACCGTGTCTGCGCCGAGATTACTCGCGGTAAGGTGATGACCGACGATTGGCTCGATGTCATGCGTGCCTGGCATGATCTGGGCGGTCGCAGCACGGCGACTATGATGTTTGGACATGTCGAGACGTTGGCCGAACGGATCGAGCATCTGGAACGAGTCCGTCAACTGCAAGACGAAACGGGCGGTTTCACATCGTTTATCTGCTGGACCTTTCAGCCCGATCACACGAACATGCCTGATATCGCACCGGCGGGATCTTTCGACTACCTCAAGAACCAAGCCGTGTCACGATTGTACTTGGACAACATGCCAAGTATCCAATCAAGCTGGGTCACCCAAGGGCGACGGATCGGTCAGTTGGCGTTATTGTTTGGGGCAAATGACATGGGCAGCTTGATGCTCGAAGAGAACGTCGTGGCCGAAGCGGGTACGGTACATACCCTGACGCTCGCTCAGATTCGCGCGGCGATTTCCGAATTGGGATTTGTGCCGCGCCAACGTGACGTCTTCTATCAGCTTGTCGATCCGCAACGCGAGCAGTTTGCGATCGACGCGAATCACCGTCGCGACCAGAAACCGATTCCTGTGTTGGCTTAAAAGGAGTCCGTGGCAGACTGTGCGTGCCCGTACACGGAAAAGGGGCACGGAAAAGGGGATAAGTCCAATAACACGATAATTGGACTTATCCCCTTTCCGCTTCTTGTAAAGAAGAACCTGATACAGGCTTTCTAGTAAGACAGGTTCTTCCGCTCGTCCAACAAACTTATCTAGCTTCGTATGGTCGCTTGTTGCACTGTCAGTATCTTAAGTCGTTTTGGTACGGGCGCTGGGATGTCGTGCGGGGCCAGGATGCTCGGTGGCTTTCCCGCGGTGAACAGTAACTCCAACGGCGGGTCGGATAGGTCTTCATGATAAAAGCGGCTGCTGGGGAAAATGTCGGCTGGATAGGTGAAATTATTCAACATGGCCAGGGCGGCGCAATGCGATGCGCCCGTACTGCTTTCAAGCATCCCACCGACCCAGCACGGAACGCCCGCATCGCGTGCCAGATCGTGAATCTTCACCGCATTGGTCAGCCCGCCAACTCGCCCGGGTTTGACGTTAAGGAACTGCCCACTCGCCAGGGCGATCGCCTGGGCCGCACGTCGAGGGCTGGTGATGCTCTCATCCAGGCACACGGGTGTCTTGATCTGACGCTGCAACGTGGCGTGATCCACCAGATCGTCATGGGCCAACGGCTGTTCAATCATGGCCAGCTCGAATTCGTCGAGCGCTTGGAACATTGGCAAGTCGTCCAAGGTGTAGCCGCTGTTGCAATCGACGTGAAGTGGGTATGTGGGATGTTGGCGGCGCACCGCGCGAACCATTTCGACATCCCAGCCGGGTCGGAACTTGAGCTTGACACGGGCAAAACCTGCATCCACTGCCTCGCCGACACTGGTCAGCAACTCGTCGATCGTATCCATGATCCCGAAGTCGGCACCGACAGGAACTTCGCCGCGTCTTGCACCCCAAGCCTCGTGTAGTGGCTGTCCCGTGATTTGTTGTGACAGCCCCCACCAGGCCGTATCCAAAACCGCTTTCGCAAATGGATTGCCCTTATAGACGCCAAGCAGTTGTTGGAGTTCGTCGCCCGAGTTCACGTTATGGGCGACGATGGCGGGACCAAGCCAATCACGCACGGTCGCAAATACGCCACCTGCCCATTCCGGGCTGTAGCATGGAGCCGCCAAAGGTGAACTTTCCCCCCAGCCGGACGCTGAGCCGCTGGATAAACGGCAGAGTACGGAATGCACTGCGACATCTTCGCCGTAGGCGGTGCGCCACGGATAGATCAAAGGCATCGCGACATGATACAGCTCGATACAGTCAATTTTCATGAGTGGCACTCGTAGATTCAGCACTCGTAGATTCGAAACGTCACTTTCGCCCGCCCGACGTGCGAACATTCGCCTGCCCCGTCGATGTCAGGCCATGGTGCCGTCAGAGACAAACTACGCGAGCAAACACGACGGTTTCATGCCAGGTTTCCGGAACGAACCATCACCGGCTGACTCGATGTTTGATCATCGTGACGACATTGCCGGTTTCATTGAAGGTGACTTCGTCCATGAAGGTCCGGATCAGGAACAGGCCACGACCATTTGTCTGTCCGACGTTGCTCGGTAAAGTAGGATCTGGCAACGTGGACGGATCAAACCCAGGTCCCTCGTCCTGAACAACGAATTTCACAAGGCTGCGCGTCAAAAGTGTGGTCAATCGCACATGTCGGCTTCGAAACGGCGCGCATCTGTTTCGCTCCTCAAGAACCCGGCGGTAATAGGAATCCTGCTTCTCCCGCTCGGACACGGGCATCTCGAGATTCCCATGTTCAATCGAATTGATCAATGACTCGTAAAGTGCCGTTCCGACGCGAATGATGTCTCCTTCGCCAAACAACCGCATCTGGCGCAGCTGTTCCTTCAAGTGACCGATCAGGGAATCGAGCCCGTCGACCGTGTTATTCAAAACGTATTCGGCCTTCAGCTGCGTCATGGAGTCCAGGATCGTGCGGTTCTGCCGTCTAGCACGCGTAATTGAAAGGACACTCTTGACCGTCCCTACCAAGTCGCGTGCCAAGTTCGACTTGGGGACATAGCTGGCAGCACCGCTTCGAAGTGCTTCGACCGCGGTCTCTTCGCTTCCACAACCGGTCATCATGATAATGGGAATCATCGGATGCCGATGCCCCATGGCTTCTACCAACTGCAAGCCATTCATCGTCGGCATTTGAACGTCCGTCAACACGACATCTGACGGTGCGTTAGCGAGTTGTTCAAGTGCCGCTTCACCGTCCGCAGCCGTACGCACCTTAAATCCAATCTCTTCCAAGATCCGAGACGCCAAGCGTAGATCAAGTGGTGAATCGTCGACGACGAGAACGCTAGCCATGTCGGATGCCTTGGAGTCTGCTGGAGTTCAATTGGGAAGACAACGCGCCACCATATATTCCAGTAATCTAACCGTCTGGGCAATTCCAATAAATGACGATCTCGCACGAACGCGCAAAAGAGCCCCCCCCCCCTAACCGGGGCGTCGCACGGTAGATTAGAGACCAAACGGAGTATGGATCACTGGTCAAAAAAAGAAAACTCGGGGAAAAAGGGCACCGCAGGTTCGCAGTGCGCTGGGGGGCATTCACCCACCACGCGTGACCGCCACCGCTGCCCCAGCGACCAACTCGCTTTCATCATCACGCACACGTTGCGGAGTTTCTTGCCTGACATGTTCGACTTCGTACATGGTGAAGATCAAATTCAGCCCAAATACCAAGACCGCACTGCAGCACACTGCGATCGGCGCGGCAGGTGTTCCCCACAGCTCGCCATCAGCAGCCGACGTCATCGTCCACATCCAGTTGGACGCTTGAAAGGCCGTATATTCGAGTTCGCTATATCCAAACCACCAAGCCTGCAGAAATGCGGGAAGCGCACAGCCAAGCAAAGCGACAAAGACGCCAATCAGGAATGGGACGAGCATCCCCACGTAGGCGAATTGCCGAATCGCCAAGATGATCAGCCGCCCGATCCCCAAATACGTGACAACGTAGCAGGTTGCCATAAGACCATATAAGGCCCAGTCTGAATCGCGCGGCGCTCCAGCGAACGCGGTCATCTGTGACCCTAAACCGATAATGGCCACCACGATGCACATAGCGACCATGTTCGTCACCGCAAAGCAGTAGCCAGTTCCTGATCCAGGGTTAAACCAAGTCAGCGTCATACGACCCAGAAAACTCTGCGGCAGCGAGCGTTTGACACGTGGTGACAACAGCGCGTTTTCACCGGCCATCAATGCGCCAACCACGTACCAATAAATCGCTGGAAATGTCATAAACACGATCAGAATTTCATCCGCTTCAATACGCAACCAGGAATAGGTCATCCAACCAATCCAGAGAACTTGCTGCACCATCATTACGATGCGAAGTTTCGTCGATCGGTTGTCACTTGCGAAGCTGATCAAGGCTGCCGATACCAACACGAACATCACGGCGAAGGAAATGCAAAAACTGATCACCGCCAGGTTGGAAGTCCAAAAATCGAGCGTTTGGTATGGCATGGCGTTGCCGGTACTAATGATACTCACCGCAGCGATGCTCCAAATCACCGTCGCGGCCAACAGCCCAATTAACAGCAAGACTGACAGGACAATCTGCCAGTGTCTCGCGCGTGTTATCGTCGCCACCACCAAACCCACAGTCGAAAGCAGAATGGAAATGACAAACGTGTAGAACAAAACGAACCCAATGGTGAAGATATCGATGCCACGGAGCAGATAGGTAAATGCAATGCACGGGGCCAGCGCGGAATAATAGACGACCATTTGCAGCATGGCGCTGCCCAGCTTGCCGGTTACAATTTGCCGCGATCCTAGCGACGTAATCGAGAGCAGTTCAAAGGTCCCGTCTTCACGCTCGGAAGCCAAAGACCGAAAGGCAGAGAATGGCACGACGATCAAGACTGGCGCGGCCAGGACAAAATAGTATCCCAGCAACATGAAGGTACCACCTGGTGCGTGGTAAATACCTGGCGATGCCAAAGCGATCCCCAGCAGCGACCAAGCCCAACCACACGAGAGTAAGAGGGCAAACGTGACAATAAACTGGCGGCTCTTCAGCGCTTGCCGTGCCTCTTTGACAAGAATTGGATTTAACTGTTCGCTCAAACGATCGACAAACGCGTCGAAGCGACGCACGCCTGACGAAAGTTGCAGATCGGTCTCGAAGGGATTTGCTCCGGCATCGTTGATGTTTGGCGTAGAGTCCAGGGACGTCATTGCACGAATCCTTGGGTGACATGCATGAAGACATCTTCGAGCGACTTGACGTGCGAACCAAAGGCGGCCACTGGAAAACCGGCGACAATCATCTCGCGCAATAACTCTGCCTGTTCGGGGCGGTCACCGACGTGGGAAAATCGCACAAGCTTGCCGTCGACGACGATGTTCTCGATGTCAGTACGGGCCTTCAACCACTGCTGCATGGTGGACATGTCTTCCAGCACGCGCACTTCGACTTCGCTATGCGTCACGTGTCCTTTTTGAATCTCTTCGACGGCGCCAACCGCCACGAGCTGCCCCTGCTCGATAATCCCGACGCGGTCGCACATCTCAGCCAACTCGGTCAGAATGTGAGAGCTTACTAGAATGGTCTTACCGCCGTCCGCCAATTCGCGAATCATCTGCCGCAATTCGATACGAGCACGCGGGTCGAGCCCCGCAGCGGGCTCGTCCAAAATCAAGACACTGGGATCGTGCACCATCGATCGGCCGAGGCAGAGACGTTGCTTCATGCCCTTGGACAAGCCGCGAATCGGCTTCTCAGCCAGTCCATCCAACTTGGTGAAGCCCATCACGTGTTTCAGCGCATCAGTCCGCTGGCGGCCCCTGAGCCCGTACGCGCGGGCAAAAAAATCCAAGTACTCGCGACAGTTGACATTGGGGTAAGTGCCAAACGAATCCGGCATGAATCCCAACCGCCGCCGCACTCGATCCGGGTCATTGATGACAGAGAACCCGTCGACCAGTGCGTCTCCGTAGGTTGGCAGATCCAAGGTCGCCAGAATCCGCATACTCGTCGTCTTGCCGGCTCCGTTGGGCCCAATGTACCCAAAGACCTCGCCACGCATCACATCAAACGACACATCATCCACGGCGCGCGTGGTGTCGAAGAAACGATGGAGGCGCTGAAGCGTGATCACAGGATGGTCGTCATGCATCGTCGTCACCACCTCCCCGTCACAAGGTGGTAGCCTGCCTCGTTACGAGCTCCCTCGACGCCAACAGATACCTCGACGGGCTCCGCCACAGACGCCAGATACGAACGCGGCTTCAGTCCCGCAAAACGAACCGCCATCAATGCACGCAACCGACGTTCGAAGATGCTGGCCTTAAATGACGGCTTCGGCAGATTCGGATCAACGTGCTGTGAAAAGTCATAGGAGGACATGAAGAAATCCGCCGCATTCTCTAACTGATAGGGGTCAAAGCCGGCGGGATAGGTCGGTCGATTGGCAGCCGACAGCTTGTTCCATTGTTTGGTCGCGTCCTTGCCCGAAATGGGCGACATGCTGGCCGTCGCACCTGGATCGATCCGATGTGCTTCGAACAGTTCGCCGTTGGAAACCCGCACGATTAGATGGTCAACGACCGTACCAAAGCGGTTTGTGACGCGAGGTGGATCGGCAGTCTCGTCGACTGTCAGGCCTACCGTGGTCTTCCTCGACTCGACAACCAGGAACTGCTTAGTGGAACGCGTCGTGAGAAACCCGGACGCCAGGCGCTGATCGCCATCCCAAATCAGGTGGTTGCGTCCGTCTCGCTGACCAAAGCGTCCAATCGGATAATGCTCGACTGGATAAACTGCCGCATCGCTGGGGAACGAAAGCCCCTCTGAGGGCGACAATCCAGCATAATACGATTGTCGAGACCACGCGACGACCCGGCCACTGGGCTGGTCAATCTCCGTTACGCTCCGTGTCCGCATTCGGACACCCAGACCGTCCGTCAGCATGGCATAGATCAACAAACTTCCGGTGACGATCACCGCCCCCAGCGGCACGGTCACCAGAATCAGATAGAGCCTTCGTTGTCGGTACAAGGCGAAATAATTGATGGGGCCAATGACGATTACGAACAACGTAATCAGCACCAAGAATGAATTGACCGGTGCTTCGCCGACCCCCGGGATCAGTAGGTCCCAGTATTCTACATTCTCTCGATGCATTGACACGCCATGACGCCGATACCACATCCAATCATCCGGTGCAAGGCTATTGAGGAGCCAGGCCCAGCCCGCCGGATCACCCGGAAACGGATTGGTGGCTCGCATCGCCACGACTTCGCCTTGACGAACGTCGCGAGTGATAAACAGATGTGGATCCGGCGGGTCGCGTTTGTTCTTGGGGACGACCATGCCCTGGGCAGTCGTCGTGCGTGTCATATTGTAATAGGCCACGTTGTTGCTAAGCGACATCAGCGAATGAACGTCGTCGGTGTAGCCTTTGCTATTGGGCTCCGTCCAACCACGCAAATGTGGCAGACGCTCGTCAACCGTCAGCGGCATCACGTCGAGATGCTCCTCCAAATCCGTCAGACGTTCATACTCTTCACCGAGCCCAAACACGCACAGTGTTGCGCCGCTCGCCTGCCAATTGAGAATCGCCTGCCAAGTTAAAGGCAAGTCACGCATGATGCGTTCTATTTCATCGAACGAGACGAAGATGATGTCGATGCAAGAAAGATCGATCCAACGATCTGGCAGGTCTTCCGGAGGTAAGATGTCCATGCGTGGCACATCGATTAGAAGCCGCAATATGTCTGCGTCGTCCGCTTCTTTGGCGGTATTGAACAACCCCTGCGTCGCCATCCCGCTGTAGTTATTCAGCGGAATCCGGCTTGCCAGTGCCCGAATATCAGGCAACACATTCACATTTGAAGTAGGGGTGCGAAGACTCGACGTGATCACATTTCGCGGAGCATCTTTATCCAGAATAACGATCGTTGGTGTGGCTTCGCTCCAGTTGTAGTAGGTGCGAAGGGGAAACCCAATTCCTTTGACGGACAAGTCTCGCAGGCGATCACCGTCTTCATGAGTCTCAACCTCCAGACTATTCCACATTTCATAGTGTGGAATTGCCACCGTGGCGTCTCCAAACATCGCGCCTTGCGAAAGCTCAACCGTTTGAGTGACCGAGGTACGCGAGTTTCCCATCCGCCAACCTCGTGGCTTCAGCGTAACCTGAATCGAACGATCCGCCGGCGCGGGCCCTGGCGGAATCGGTGTGACACGCACTCGCACCGGCCGATACCCCGTCCCATCCACCCAACGTGTGTCGATTTGGAGTTTGAGCCTGCTGCGACTCTTGACACCCGAAACTGGCAACGTGATGATTCCGCCCGAACCAGCATGAGCCAAGCTTGCACACCCAAATTGAACACTCTCCACAATACACCAACAGATCATCACGGCAACGTAGCGTGCCGGCATCCGATGGTGTGGTTCGAGCAATCGGAACCGAGAATTGGTCATGTGATCTTGATCACTCCTCGGGCATCGGCGGTTCGATGTACTGCGGTGGGGGTTTGGCCGAAGCAAATGGTGACGTGGCCGATTCTGCACTGCGGAACACACCGAAGAAAGAGGTAAGCGCCCAGGCAACGCCAAACGTGCCTGCCTGCACCAGCATGGTGAGAACCAATCCAGCGATGGCAATGCTGATCGCCGTTGCCCATTGGCTGCCTTGAACAGCCAGCGTCACAACAAAAAAGAAGACCGCGCAAATCGTCGTCAGCAAGAGAAGAAACCGTATCGAAAAACGCGGGATGAGCATACCGTGATTTTCCCACAGTCTGAGTTGTTTGCAAGTCAGGGGCTAAAACACGAGGCATTTTGGTGATTCGCATCAGAATGCCAATTTGGTTTCTCCCAGCATGGCTTCCACAGATGAAAAATCACCTCGACGTGCTAAGATAAAAGGACCGCATTCAGCATTCGATCCCCCCAAAGCATTCTTGGAATCCAACTATGTTGTTTTTTTCGACGCGTGCCGTTGTTTGTGTCTTCCTCGCCACGGTTGTCCTGGGCGGTTCTATCGCGGGCTCTTCCTGCCGTGGAGCGGAGCTTCAGTACCCTCTGTCCATCGCCGTCGCGAGCAATGGCGATCTGTTTTTGGCGGATCGGAATCTGCCCGGGGTCTGGAAGATTGGTGGCGGTAAGCTGTCAGTGCATTTCCAGGCTTCGAAGAAGTTTCGGACTCCTTTGAATGCCGTCCGATGTGTCCGGCTGGATCATGAAGGCAAGCTTCTGGCCGGGGACAGCGCCACGCGAAACGTCTATCGCTTTGACGACGAAGGCCATCCTCATCCAATCACAAAGACGACCAATGGCATGGGCTTGATCGGCATACCGATGGATATCGCCGTCAACAGCAGAGGTGACGTGTATGTCTCTGACCTCGAGATCCAGCGCGTCGTCAAGATCCCACAGGGTAGCGATCAACCGGAAGAAGTTGCCGAGATCTCTGGTTGCCGAGGCCTGTTCATAGACAAAGACGATTACCTGTGGGTTGTTTCGACCACCACGGACCAACTCCATCGAATCACGCCGGACGGCGAGCAGACGATCGTGGCCAGGGGACGCCCATTTCAATTCCCACACACCGTCGTGGTTGGAGACGATGGCACCGTCTTCGTCTGTGACGGATATGCCAAGACCATTTGGAAGATCGCCGCCGATGGTAAGCCCGTGGCCTTGGCAGCCGGCGAACCGCTGGTCAGCCCCGTCGGATTGGCAATCAAGGATGACGTGCTCTACGTCGCCGACCCCCGTGCAAAATCGGTCTTCACAATCGACTCGTCGGGCAAAATAACCCGCGTCGGTCTCCAAGCCGATGAATGACCGCAGGCGGTGGAACGACAAATACGCCGAGGGCAGTCACAGTTCGGCGTCACCTAGCCAAGCGATCATGGATCTGGCTAGGTTCTTGCCCACGACGGGACGCGCGTTGGACGTCGCGGGTGGGGCGGGGCGAAATGCAATTTGGTTGGCAAAGCGAGGGCTCGACGTGACCCTGGCCGATGTTTCTGATGTCGGTCTGCAGCTCGCCGCGGATCGCGCCAGCCAGGCGAACTGCAGCATCCATGCCATTCAAATAGATCTGCAAAACGAACCGTTGCCCTGCGGACCGTGGGATTTAATCGTCTCGGTCCATTTTCTCTGGCGGCCTTTGTTTGCGGATTTCGCGGCGGTTCTGGCTGCCGGTGGCAAGCTGGTTGTTGTGCAGCCAACTCGAACGAATCTCCAGCGCCGCGAGAAACCGCCCGCTCCGTTTCTATTGGATGACGGTGAACTGCCCACACTGGTCGCCGGTTTGCATGTCGAACACTACGAAGAGGGGTGGCTCGTGGACGGCCGGCACGAAGCGTTCATCGTCGCACGACGTGGTGACTAACCAAAGCGCACAGTTGGCTGTCATGCCCGGTCGTCCACCAGACTGTCGCCCAACTTGATGACAATCGATTCTCCGTCGTCGGTTTCGATCTCGACTTGATTGGCACCAATCCGCTTAACCTTGCCTTTGACCGTACCGACTTCGACGGTGTCCCCTTCGCGCAACTTCAGAATAATGCCTTCGGTGCGCACTGTGATGAAGAGCTTTCGTTGGCCGAAGGCATCCGTAATTCCTGTCACAACGGCTTGTGTCGCCGGGTCGAAGCCAGGTGGCTCCGGTTCAGGCTCTGGAGGTGGTACTGGGTCTTCAATGCGAATCGTGACATTTGCGGTATCGCTGGCACCACGGGGGTCGGTCACGCGAATTGCAACCTGATATTCACCATTCTCCGATGGGGGCAAGTTGACTTCACCAGATCGTTCATCGATCCGAGCTCCTTCCAAGACCTCACCGTCAAACTCATATCGCAAGTCATCATCTTCCGGATCGCTGGCCTTGGCCTGAAATCCCACCGGGCGTCCGGGGTTTCCGCGTTGCGTCCCCAAGGTTGCCAGTTGTGGGGCCTTATTGGCCGGAGAAAACAGATCCCGATAGAGGATCGAATTCATGTACGTCTCACGATCGTCTTCCGCTAGTCGGTTCGAAACAGGCGGCTTCAGCTCTGTGACATTCGGCGCTTTGTTCAAAGAGATCGCTTCGACCGTGATTGCCAACGTGAGGAGCTTGGAGTTCGACACCGGATTGACGTGCAGGCGCGTGATCCGGTGCAAGAATCCAGCGCTATAGAATTTGTACAAGAAATCGGTCAGCTGACGAAGATCGCCTTGGCAGTTGACGGAAAACGCGTGCTGGTAATAAACATCACCAATCGGGCGGCTGGGAAGCTGCCCGACATTGATTTTTTCCATGTTGACTTGTTCTTCAGCCAATTTGAGCAACCATCCCTGATACAACGCACGCGCCAGCGTCGGCTCGCCGGGCAAAGACGATCTCTCGTATTCCTCGATCTGATGGGACGCATGAGTTCCCCGCTTGAGAATCATCTTCTTGCCGGAGATTTCGGTGTCGAGCTGGTCAATTGTCGCGCGGCGCGTGTCAAAGGCACCGCTGATTCGGCTAAAAGCCGACCATCCGATCATGACGACAATTAATACGCCAATCAGCAAAGCCAAGGTTTTTTCACGTTTTGTCATGGCGAAGTGCTCGCTGGAGGGTCACTTTTAAGAGGATCTTCACTTGCCGGTACTTCCACCGTTGGAAGCTCGGTGGCTGGTGCATCTTGCGATGATCCGTCCGCAGCAGCTGGCTTGCCCGCGGGTTCGTCCGGGCTGTCTGCCTTCGAAACGGGAGGCTCTGTGGTGGGCGGATCTTGGATCGGCGCCTCCACTGGGGCTAGCTCGTTGACAGGTTTGTTCAGAGCGGCTGCTTCTAGATCGCTAGGCTCAATGACGGGCGGATCTTGGGCTGGCGCGTCTACAGGAGGTTCCGTACGCGGTGCATCCTTGGCTGGCACCTCTTGGACTGCTTCGGCTGGCGTTTCCAACTCGGGTGCCACCGTGACAGCGGTTGGCTTGGCAACGTTGGCCGTCAGATCCGTTCTCAGCGGTAGAGCGATCAATTCCTTAAACTGCCATCTGTACTCATTACGACGCGGGTCGACGCCTCCGCCTTTGGGAACAACACGACGACCGCCGCTTCGCAAGGCGCGCTGGACGTCTTCAATCTGGCTGGATTCCATAGTGTATCCATCCAGAGCAATCTGCCCGCCGCTTGGAATAGCGATCATATTCAATTGCGTGAGAATAACGTCATCGGCCGGAGGCATCGTATCGGAGAGTTCTTTCAGCTCGTCGAGCCACGCGTAGTCCGTACGAAGGAAATCCTCGACACGATTCACGTCGTCACTTTTCTTCTTGGCTTTGTCGACCGTTTTTTCCAGGGCTTGTGATTCTTCTTGCAGGTCGGCAATCTCGGCGTCCATGTTCATGCCGCTCACCACCAAAACCATCACTACAACAGCACAAACTGCCACGCCAAGGCCGATGTAAAGACCGCGGTTCCGCCACGGGCTTGGAGGTGTCGGTCTTTCGCGGGGGTGCAAAAAATCGATCCCGTGTGCAGCACCGGCGGCTTCGTCGGCGAGCATCCCCAGCAGCGGCGCAAACCGCCCCGGATGTTCCGGCTTACTCTCAGCCAACTCACCTTCGACCTGTACATCGCTGAATGGACTGAACAGTTCGACCTTGCAAGTCAGCTTATCCTCGACCAATGCCTTCAGTGTCGACTGATCACTGCCATCGCCACAGATCACAATGCGTTCCACGCGATGACCGCTCAGCTGATTTTGCGCGGCCGCGATGGTCCGTCGGATCTCACCTAGCAATGCCCGCGACTGGGCCTCGGCACCATTGCCGATCGACGATCGGACCGTGCGCATCATGGCGACTTGATTATCGACCATCACCGTCAGATCGACTTCTTCCGCCAACAGATCCACCATGAGCGTGCAGGGTGGTTGGCGGTCCTTGTCGCGGCGATGCAACAGCGACGCCGCCGCAAACGGACGCAAGACCAATCGCTTGGCCGTTTGATCGGCTGATTCACACGTGCCCTGGATCTGTCTGACCAAGTCGGGTGAAATCGCCGCGGCGATCACATGTAGCGACTCCGAATCCCCGGCATCCACGTGCACGAAATCGATCGGCCAATCCTCGCTGATCGTGGTAAATTGCCGGAGGGCCTGAAATCGAACAAGCTCGGGCAATTCTTCGACCGGCGAAGGGGGCAAAGCCAACTGACGCAACTCGATGCTTGTTCGGCCAATTGCCACCAACGTCTCGGTTCGTCCCAGGTTGCGCGCCGCGAGCGCCGCAGCGACGCGTTTGCCGACCTCGGACTCGGCGGGAGTCTGTCCGCCGCCCAACTCGAGGTCCACCACAAACGCATGTTCGACAACGATGTCGCTGCCCCGCGTTCGCGCGACGGCGACGCGTGCTTCACGTCCATCCCATTCCAAAGCCAGTAGTCGTGGCATCATCAACCTCGTGAAAAATTCAGAATTCGTCAATCAGATCGACGCCCAGCATGTCGAGCGCGTAGCCGCGCCCAAGATGGCTGATATCTCTCCAGAATAATACGCGTGGTGGCGTGGTGGTAGCGTCAAAAATCACTTCCGCCCGGGCTGAAGGCCCACCGCCCTGAAAGTAACCAACGATTTGGGCACGAAAGGCATTCCCGCCGGCACTAATAAACGGTGACAGCGACTTCATTTCGTCTAACGTTACGAGGCCTTCGACCAGCAGCCACGTCTCGAAATCTCGGCTCTCGTCACCTTCTTCGGTCGTTGCGGTACGGCTATTCAAAATCGCATCGACGATCTCTTCGGTGATTCCCGGAATCCCGACGAGCAGTTCCGCTGGCGCTTGGTTGATATTCAACCGACCAGGAATTGACTCGCTTTCGTTCACGGTGCAGTTATCCATCAGTTGAGGCAGGTAGCTCGCCATCGTGAGCGGATCGTCAGCATAGGGGGAGCTGACGATGGGCGCACTCTGTCCACTGCCGCTCGAACTGCGACCGCCGCCACTGCTGTCGCCGCCACTGCTGCTTCCTGCTTGCACCTTGGCACCGATCAGCTCCAACACTTGTGTGATTTGCGTCTTGGGCGATTGGCTGAGATCCAATTCCAGCGACTCCGCGGATGTCGTTTGTCCGCTTTCGTCCGTTGGTCCGTAGATCCGGTAGGCCACAATAAAATTCGCGGCCTCTTCACTCAACACGGCACTCAGATCGTCATGCAGTTGCTGCAAATCGTCACCATTGAGATAGATCCGGGGTTCGCCCAACGTGTTCGTGTTACGTTCGGCGCTGTAGATGGTCAGGTAAGACGACCAGCCACGATCGGACGCCATTGCCGAGGCATCCATCCCGGTCATTCCAGCCATCGCAGTTGGATTTGGGGCGGCACTGGCACCAGCCACGTTTGCCGTGCCAGCCATGCCGGTTCCGCCCATCATGGAGCTCATTTCATGGCCGTCGACCATGCCGTTACGATTCGAATCGATCCCGAACAACAGCTGAGGTGTCATTCCTGCCACCAACAAGAGCTCCTCGACGGTCTGCAAGGGGCCATTGCGAGGTGCATAGGGCGCCGGTTCCAGACTCGAATAATAATCAAGTTCTGCGCCGTATTCCCGCGCCTCGTCATCTTCATCCATCCAATCCAGAATGGCGTCCGCAATCTCTTCACTCATGCCGGGCAATGACATCAACAAATTGCGGCTAGCGCCCTCTTCGATCTTATCGGCCAACAAGACCATGTTCAGATTCAATCGAACGGACTCGTCCTCTAGACCGTACCGTGGCCCCATCGGCATTCCGTCGGTCGCCGGCATCGGCGCAAGCACCGTGAAACTCGCCCGCAGATCCGCGTCCGTCTCTGGGATCACAACCATATTTTGAAAGTACAAGGGATTGTCGTAATGGCCACCTGCTTCGGTCTGGGATGCATCGTCAGTACTCAGATACTGAAGTACGGCCTCGACACCGGAATCGATCAGCATCCTCGCCTGGAGCCGCTTGCCGTGTACTAGCGCCGCATGACGATGGGTGAGCATCAGATCGCTAAACGTGTAGGCGGCCAAGGACAGGGTCACAATTGCCACTAACACGATCATCAGAACAATGGCTCGTCGCCGTGGTTCGGAAACGGGGCGGTGTTTGCTTGCTTGCTTGCTCATCACACACCTTCCCCTTCTTCGGTCAGCGGATCGGTCTCGAGCGACTCTTCCTCTTCCTCAACAGGGCGGCCGGTTGGGATGCGAATGACCGAACGATAGTAATTTAGTGTGCTTTCATCGATGACCGCTGGATCGTCCATAGTTGTTGGGTCGGTCGGGGGCGTCATCGCCAAGATGATCTGGATCGCCACGGGCAAGCTGCCTTCCGCTTCGCTGTCCCACTCGATCCGCCACTCGTAGCCATCGAAGTAGCTTAGTTCCATGCCAACAACCTCAGGCGCAATCACGTCCCCATTCTGTTGCATGCCAATGACATTACCGTTTTCCAATGCCCATTGCGTGACCGACCGATCCATCTCACGACGCACCAAGCCGTTCGCATCGGACGAGACGCCCAAGGCCGGTGCGGGACCTGCGACCTCTGCTTCCGCCACCAAACCCCGATCCTGAATGAAGTAAGTCACGGTTTTGACATCGCTGGGCAAGTCCATGAGCGCGACATTGGGATCCACCGCCAACAACTGTTGATATTCTTCGATCCGTGGCAGGCGACTCACGTCGATCTGCAATTCAAGTTGATTTCCGTAAATCCCCGGCTTGGTTGGAATCGTCTCCCCCGCCGCCAGTTCCGTGGTGTTCGTTGATTCGTCCTCGAGCATCGTGTCCAACGCTTCAGGATCGACTTCCAGCCCTAGTTCATCCAAGGCACCGCTGGCCGCGGACTCGGCAGTATCGGTAAGAAGCTTCTCGACACCGGATAGATCCTGCTCGTAGTAAGCAACACTACTGCGGATGTCGTCAGCAATGATCCGTAGCAATGTGCGAGCGAGCTGCGACTGCTCGATCGACGAACGACGTTTTTGGAAGGCCCGCAGATTCAAATCGACTGCCACGCCGATCGCATACAAGACCATTCCGGTCAACGTCAGTGCCAACAGCAACTCCAGCAACGTGAAGCCGCCACGCTGGGCCTTGAAGCCACGGTGGCAGTGGCGAGATTCGCTTCGATTACACATCACCAGCACCTCCCGTGGAGACGCTTGTGTAGTCCGTCGTTTGGATTTCTACCTGGGCAGGGTCGATCATCCAACGGACCAGGGAGAAATTGACGGCCCGCATTTTGACCGTGGGATCTTGAAACACGGTCACCTTCACTGCGATCAACCCCTGCTGATCTATTTGTTGCACGTCAACTGAATAGAACCATAGTCCTACCTCATCCAGGCTGGACATTTCTTCAATTGGGGTGTCGGCAATGGGTTGTGGTGGCAGCAATCCGGCCGCGATTTCGTTGATCTTGGCTTCGCAATACACTTGAGCCGTGGCAAGGTCACGTGCGGATTCAGCATTGCGCATACCGAACCGCATCAGTTCGCCTATCACGGCAAGGGCTCCGCCTAGAATCGCCAGCGCAAGCATAACTTCCAGAAGCGACAGACCATGACGACGCCGCAAACGTTGATTCGTCGAAGGAGTGCTCATCCTACTGAATCTCCTCCACGGTCAATAAATCGCTAACGTGCACAACGCCAGTCAGACCTCGTACGCTAACCATCAGGTACCGAGCTCGCGAATTCCTGATCAGGATCCGCGCTGTCGAGGACGTACCATCGGGATAGAAGAAGATTGGATCTGACCAGACCACATCAGCATCCTCGCTGGGCGTTGTCAGCGAAAGATAGGCTGATCGGTCATCCAGTTCGGTCTCACTCCCCACAAACATGACGTTTTCGGACAACTCGCCCAGATCCATCGTCGATGTCGCGGTCGTCGAATTCGGACTGTAGATCCCACCGGGTGACGATGCGCCATTCGCCTGGAAGTCATTTGGTAAGTTGCCATTGGCACCAGCCAACGCTCCGCCAACGGCACCCTGGATGAGGTCCGACGATTCGAGGTAATCGTCCTCCAGGTACCAGGGCTCGATCTTGAAACTCTGAAGCTCCGGCTGGAATTTGAACACATACGTGCGACCCGTCTCCATCGCCTTAATACGTGCGTGCGACCATTGCACGCGGAGGATATCACCGGAGACGCGCAGCCGATGGTTTTCCATCGGTCCCTGGAGCGCCGGCAGAGAGATCGCGGAGATGACGACCAGTAGAGCCAGCACCAACAGCATTTCCATCAGCGTGAAGCCACGGCGCTGCCGCTGTCCAGATTGAGACAAGTTGGCGTTCAAAAAAAGCTCCCAGATCAAGTAATGTTATTGATGTCGTCATCGTCACCACTTTGGCCATTGGGGCCCCAAGACCAAATGTGAAAATTATCGGCGTCAACCAATTCGTATTGATACGGATTGCCCCAAGGATCAGGCGGAATCGTCTTTTCCGCATAGGGGCCATCCCATTTGCTATTGGCCATGTCCGCCGGCGCTTCACGCAAAGACTGGAGTCCCTGCGACGTGGACGGGTACGAACCGACATCCAATCGATATCCGAGCAACATCTGATCGAAAGTGCTGATCTGGCTCTGGGCTGCGCGGGTAAACGCTTTCTCCTGAGCACCCAGCATGTAGTATCCAACAAATGAACCCAGAATCACCAAAATTGCCAGCACCAACAGGACTTCCATCAGGGTAAAGCCAGCAGCACGACGCCGTTTGCGAAGATCACGTTTCATTTTCAATTCCTCCGGACTTTAGTTTTGAATATACGTTGATTCTTGACACCAGACATTGTGGTGCCGAACACCTCATGAGGACGATCACATCGTGGCGCTCATCTTGATGACAGGCAAGAGCAAGGCAATCACGACCAGCAACACGACAACCGCAAGACACAACAGCATGACCGGTTCGAGCATCCGGACAAACAGGTCCAACCGACGCGACGTTCGCCGTTCGAGTCCATCGGCGATTTCAACCAGCACTTTGTCTAACGTATTGGATTCCTCGGCCACCGAAATCATCTCAACGACGGTCACAGGAAAATGTCCGCTCGACGCCAGCGGTGCGGCCAACGACTGACCTGAGGAAATATTCTCCGCAGCATCGCGAATGGCCTCCGATAAAACGCGGTTGCCCGTGGCATCACGACTTATTTCCAACGACTTCAGAATCGGAACGCCGTTCCGCAACATTGTGCCTAGGACACGGCAGAAACGAGCTACCGCCAAGTTGGCAAAGATCCCGCCAACGACAGGGATCTTGAGCTTGATCATGTCGATCACTCGCCGCCCAGTTTCCGTCGCGGCCCGCACATAGACAAAGGCGCTGATCACCGCCAGCACGGCCAGGAAAACGACTCCATAGTCGCGGATGGAATCACTGAACATCAGGAGCCAGTCCGTTAACGCCGGCAGTTCGTTGCGCTCGCGCAGACCTTCAAACATGAGAGCAAATTTGGGAACGAAACCCACAATCAACACCGAGACAACCCCGATGCCAATCACACCTAGAAACACGGGGTAGGCTAAGGCCCCGACGGTGCGTGACTTAAGATCTTCATATTCTTCGGTGAAATGAGCCACCCGGTCGAGCGCCTCTTCCAGGAACCCTCCTTCACCGCCGGCGCGGACCATGTTGATGGCCATTTCGCTGAACACGCGAGGATGCCGCGCCATGGCTTCTCCCAACCCCGTTCCCTCTTCTACCCGGCCGTGCACCTGATCCAAGACGGACTTGAGTCTCTTATTGGATGTTTGATCGCGGAGAATGCTGATCGATCGAAGAAGCGGAACGCCGCTGCGCAATAGTGCGGACATTTGGTTGTACGTGACAGCCATGGTTTGACCGTTCACGCCACGACCGAGGCTTAAACGTATCGCCTCGCGTTGGGCCGCGACACTGATTGGGAATAGCGAACGCCCTGCCAACACCGTTACGGCCTCGCGCTCGGAACCCGCCGTAATGTTGCCGGTGGTTTTCTGGCCGTTGATGTCTCGAGCGGTATATGCGAATTCAGGCATGATCGTGCTTACTGACCGGTTTTGTTATCGGTGGCATCGTGCCCTTGCCAACTACCCTGCACACTCCAAGCCGGTTTCAATCCACCAACTTGGATATCTTTATCATAATCGGGAACTAGTGGTCGGTCGTAAGCTGCCGGTCACCTTTGCTCACCCGCAGAATCTCGTCAACGGACGTCTTGCCTTTGATCACTTTACGCCAGCCGTCGTCCCGCAGTGTGCACATTCCGTCCTTGATAGCCTGCGTCTTTAGTTTCCACGTGCTGGCGCGATCGTGCGCCAATTGGCGTACCTCATCAGTCGTCACCAGCAGTTCGTAAATTCCCATCCGTCCCGTGTATCCTGACTGACGACACTGACGACAACCGACGGGCTGAAACATCTCAGCGCCACTCAACTGCTCCATGGGAAAATCATTCGGCAAGTCGTCGGGTGCGGGGCGAAATTCTCCCTTGCACTTGTCGCAAAGACGCCGCACCAGGCGTTGAGCCATAACCGCTTCGACGGTGCTGGCCACCAAGAATGGCTCGACGCCCATATCGACCATTCGTGCATAGGCACCGGCGGCGTCATTGGTATGCAAAGTACTAAACACCAAGTGACCCGTCAGTGAAGCTTGAATCGCATTCTCCGCAGTTTCCAGATCGCGGATTTCGCCCACCAGCACGACGTCTGGATCATGACGCAAGATACTCCGCAGCGTATGAGCAAACGTTAACCCAATTTTCGGATGCACTTGAATCTGATTGATGCCTTCCAACTGATATTCGACGGGATCTTCTGTCGTAATGATCTTGATGTCAGGCCGGTTGATTTCGATCAGTGAACTGTAGAGCGTGGTCGTCTTACCGGATCCAGTTGGCCCGGTTACCAACAGGATTCCGTGTGGATTGGCAATCAGTTCGCAGAACGTCTGATAGGTCTCGAATTCCATCCCCAACGATTGCAGATCGAAGTTCATTGACTCCTTATCCAGCAACCGCATCACGATGCCTTCCCCGTTTATCATGGGGATCACCGAAACACGGACGTCGACTTCGCGTCCAGAAACGCGCAGCTTCATTCGTCCATCTTGAGGCAGGCGTTTTTCCGCGATGTTCAATCGCGCCATGATCTTCAAACGACTAACGATTGCCGCGGCAAAGCGATTGATCTCCGACGGCATCGGCTGCAGTTGCAACATTCCATCGATGCGGTAGCGGACCACCAACCCAGACGCTTGGGATTCAATGTGAACGTCGCTGGTCCGGGTGTCGATGGCTTCCAGCAGGATTTCGTTGACCAGGCGAATGACGGAGGCCTCTTCGGCCATCTCGGACAATTCCGAGCCATCGGTCTCGATCCCCGAAAGTAATTCGAGCCCCTCCTCTTCTTCGACCGTGGCTTGGATCAGGCCATCGACCGTTTCGCTGCCAACACCCAAGTGCCGCTTGATCAGCTTGGCGATTTCAGTTCGACCGGCTAATACCGGCGTGACCGAAAGCCCCGTTGCGGCACTCACCTCGTCGATCGGATAAAGATCGAACGGGTCACTTGTTGCCACCACCAGTTCACCGTTATTCCGACGAATCGGGAAAAGTGACTGGCGGTGGATCAACTTGTTGGGGAAACTCTTCAACAGCGAAAGGTCGACATCCGTTTCGGCCAGATCGATGTAATCCAATCCCACCTCTTCCGCCAGGGCGCGGAGGGCCTCTTCTTCCTTGACGAAGCCCTTCTCAACGGCCGAATCCACCAGACTCGTACTGTCTTGGTGGCCAGCGCGCGAAAGCTCTAACTGCTTTACGTCGAGCAAACCACGTTGTAGCAGGATTTCTCCAGCTTCCATTCTCTCGGCCCTAGCTTCAGTGATGGGAAGAAAGTTTCTCAACGACTCCAGAGCAATTACTGCCCTGGACGTTGGGGACGGGTTCGACCGCCACGCTCTTGGCCGCCGCCAGGTCGGCCACCGCCGGTCCGGCCACCACGTCCACCCGGTCCACGCTCGTCCGCGGCGAATTCAAACGGCTTGCCCACCAGGCTCTCGTACTTGGCTTGCTGCGATGGCGACAGATCTTTCAGCAAATCTGCTTGCATTTCTTCTCGCAACTTGGCGACTTTCGCACGAAATACTGCGTCCGCTTCACGGGCCTTGTCTCGCAGCTGTTCACGCTGGTCGGCGGAAATCCCCAACTGAGTTGACATTTCCTCACTGCCAAGTGCAGCGGTGATCCCACCACGCAAACGGCGCTGCATTGCCAACTGCCCAAGCCGCTTCGACTGGTGAGGCAACAAGATGTTGTCGACTTTGACTTGAGTGTCCGCGGCTGCCTTGCGAAACGCCTCCTGGATCTTAGCCCGGGCCGCTGCACGTTCCTCTTCGCTACCATCGCGAAGGGCGCCAAAGTCCAAGCCACGAAAGCGATCGCGTTGTCCCGCTCGCTGGGCTTCGGCGAGCTTCGTCAGGTCATCGATCTGGTCCGGCAGCAATTCAAGGTGCTCTTGCACCTCTTTGCGAGCGGCCACGTCAAGCAGGCTGGAACCACCGCCAAATCCGCCAAAGCCACCACCACCACCGCCGCCAGGACGGCCACCACCACGTTGAGCCATCACGTTGGCCCCAGATAAGCAGATTGCCATGATTGCAACCAGTACCAACAGTGAGTTCGTCCGCGTTAGTCTCATCGTCGTCATTCCTCATGTTAGGGTGTAGCGCATCGCCATCGGGCGAATGTGGAGATCTGCGTTCCTTCGCGGGAAGGCGTAAGATCGCTGGATCGTTCGATTACACAATTAAACCAACGGGCTGTCCATAAGTTCCGTGTTTTCGCAAACTTCGAGCCTCAACCCAACTATCATATTCACAACTGAATTGGATTGAAAAGCGACAATTGCGCCGATTTGCGAACTGATTTTGATCGGGTGGGGTTACATCGCGGAGACCAGCCGCCATTGGCCGGGCGATTTTCTTGCTTTGCGCAATTTCGTATGGCGGGAATCCACTCTCGTTTGTCCAATTGGCGGCCTGGTCCTTTGTTCTCGCAGGCTCGCGCGCTGGCCCATTCTCAAGTGGAAATTCTGGTTTGAGTCTCTTTTGGTCACTTCCGCGCGCCGTGTGCGCGCTTTTGATGGTAGTAGGCACACTCCGTGTGCCGTGACAGCGGACGGCACACTGTGCGTGCCTGCTATTTTGGTTGCGGCCTTCGGGGCCCGGTAGGTCGGATTAGTGTAATCTCGATTGTTGTCTTGTTGTCTGTTGCGGTTTCCACTCGCGCGGGGGAAATGCTAATCACCGTCCTCCTCGGCCGCCGCTAGGCGGTCCACCGCGACCACCGCCCGATGGTCCACCGCGTCCACCGAAACCGCTGGTTGGACCACCTCCGCGACCGCCAAAACCACTGCCACTACCCGGTGGACCACCACGTCCTCCCCCACCGATGGCGCGGAAAAACTCGATCCGTCGACGAATGGCGTCGGCAGACGTCGCTGCGGTTGGGCCGCCACTTGCTCCTGGCGTGGGGCTGCCTCCGGACCTCGACGTCGAACCACCGGTCGAACTGCTGGTGACTTCACCGCCGGTGATCGATGCAAGTGCACTGGCGATCATTTCGGCGCTAGCGCCCTTCATTGAGAGGACTTTCATGCCTTCTTCGGAGTCCACGCCTTGCCGATCTAACTGGGCAACCAGTTCTTCGACCTCCTTAAACAACGGCTCGGGCGCGGCCACGACCAGCGAGTTGCTGCGAGGGTCGACGCCAAGCGCCATCTTAGCAATTTCACTCTTCGCTTCCGGGTTCTGCCCGCCACGGCCACCACCGCGGAGCGCCCGGATGAAATCTTCGGGCGACGGTTGACGACCCTGCTGTTGGCCGCCGCCAGACGAAACCAGCCGATCCGCATAAACTTGACGAATAATAGTTGCCATGTCGTCTGCAGTCATGTAGTAGACAGGAATCAGCCGTGGCTTGCCCGCAGTTTCAACCGCTTCGGGACTCCCCTCGCGATCGATGATCGGCAACAGCTGTTCGATCAGCTGCAATTCAAGCGCACTGGCCTGGACAATCAACGCGTTCAACCGCATGTCCGCGATGATGCTGGGAGCCCCGGATGGCAACAACGAGCCACCACCGCCCATCAAGCCACCCAACAATCCGCCACCGACATCGCCGAGGACCCCGGCAGCCATGTCGCCCAACAGCGAGCCTCCTCCGCTGCCAGCTGTTCCGCCGGTCAAGATCTGTGTCAAGAGCGCTGCTGCCACATCGGCTTTTGCATAACGCAGCCAAATCACTGTAGGCTGTGGGCCGGCGATTGACGAGCTGTCCATCAGCGAGCGGACCAACGCCTCAAATTCATCCAGCGCTTCGAGATCCTCCGACGCGATGATGACTCCATCCGTGGTGAACGAGATCACAATATCAGCGGGCTTCTTGTTCTCAGTTTCAGGCTTGTCGCCACTGGCGGAAGGCGTCTCCTTTTGGCGGGTCTCCTGTTTGCTGGGCGGCAGGCCATCGTCCCCAGCAACGGGCTGCCCATCTTGGATCCAACTGACAAAGGTGACAGGCGAAACATCGTGGCGTGCATCTCGATTCGAATCCGGCTCGGCGGCCGGCGGCTTGGGCGGCTTGGGAACCGATGGCTCAGCGGGCGGCTTGGGAACCGATGGCTCAGCGGGCGGCTTGGGAACCGATGGCTCAGCGGGTGGGACGTTTTGCGACGGAACGTTCTGCGACGGAACTCTGGGCGAGTATTCCTGCGGAGCCTCCTCCGGCTGGGCCTCTGGGTGAGATGCACTCCGTTCGCGAATCGAGCTGCTAACCGCTGATGGCGTGATGATACGAATCGCATTGGGCCGCATCGAATTCCAAATCAGCTCGGCGCTTCCTAACGCGGCCTGAGCCGACGATCCACTGAATGGCAACATGCGGACGCTTCGTCTCAGCCCTTGCCCCGAGCTCAGATCGGGACCTTCCAACTTGTCACATAGCTCTTGGATCTGTGCAATCTCGCTAGTCGTGCCGCGGACCCACAATTTCATCGATATGGGATCGCCGTCGACCTTCGGACCCGTGGCACCTTCCTCATCGGTTCCAAACAGCTTGTTGATCGCCAACATGACCAATTGCGGATCCATTCGCCGCAACTGAATCACTTCGACGTGCGGCGCGTCGCCTTCTAGCTGGCGCAGCGTTTCGATGATGATTCGATGTTCCGACGGCCTTGCCAGTGCCACCAGCTTTTTCGTCACTTCGTCGACGGCCAGACGCACATCCGGCAGACCTGCCATCAAGGTCTGGGTCACCAGCAGCACCTGGTTTGGATCGGCTTTGACGATTTGATACGTTTCCAATTGAGGTTGTTCCAGTGGGGCAGCGGGCTCACCAATCGCCTCAGGAGACCGATCCACCATTGGAACAAGGTCTCTCAAGCGTTGTACAGTCTGGCGCGACCCTGTAACGAACAGTCGATTGGCATACGAATCAATTGCGATCTTAATGCTGTCGTTGGAGTTTTCACCTTCCGCCAACCCCAGCAAGGGTCGGGCAATCGCCAGGACTTCTTCGGGTGACGCGTGCTCTAGGATAATTTCCTGAATCCCTTCACCACCGATTCCGTCGGGATTTTCGACCCCCTCGATCACGTTACGAATCTCGCGCAACTTGCCACCCGTTTCTGTGACCAGAATTTGACCGGCCGTCGGTAGCGCCGTCACGGCACCTTGGGGCCCAATCAGCTTACCAATCTCCTCCGCGGCTTCCGCGGGATCCCATTTAGCAAGTTGAAATAGGCACTTTACTAATTCGAATTCACCACGATCTTCCAGCTTGGAAACTGACACAAGTTCAACGAGTTGCGGGGGGATCTCGTCTTCCAAATCGATCAGCGTGATCAATCGGCCGGTTCGGACCACGGTATACCCCTTGGTCAGCAAGACCCGATTCATGATGTCCAACGCCTGGGACGGCGTGTAGTAGTGTCGGTCGGTGTAGTTAAACGTGCCTTCCGGATACCTATCGATCTGGATCGAAAGATCCGACTGCTCGGCGAACCACTCGAGCACATCAGGCCAGGGGTGGAAATTGAAGCTGAATTGCAACTTGGCCTCATTCGGTGATACCTTCGCCGTCGTCGCTGGGGCAACCTGAGCATTCGATGGGTCGACCGCCGTCGCCGCCGGCTTGTCCTCCGTCGCTACCACACGAGGTTCGGTCTCCGTAGCCGGAACTTCGTCCGCGGCGGCGACTTTCGGATCACCGTCTTTGGCAGATTCGGAGGCGGGTGCCTCCTTCGCGTCAGATGCGTTCTTCGCCGCGGCGTTTTGCGTCTCGGGGCCTTCCGTTGCTGTTGGCTTGACATCGCCTTGAGCTACTGTCGTGGTCGTTTCCGATGGGCTACCTAGCTGTCTTGGCGTGGCACCGGACATGCCGGTCATTTGCTCCCACACTGCACGCTGGGCCGACGTCATCACGCCGGCCAACTTCCGCTCGTAGATGCTCTTCGTAATGCGACGATGATCCTCGCCACCCTTCGTCATGTCGACGTCACACTGTTTGAGCAACTCCGCGACGGTCGCTTTCTGTGTTTCGTCCAGTTCCAGCACGAGGGCAATTTCGGGATTTCCCAGCGAACGTAGCCCTACTTTGGCGACGCGAATCTGCTTCAGAATCGCACGCTGTTCGAGCGTTAGCAGTTCGAATCCCTGACGCTCGGATTCTTTGACAAAAGGCGCTAGTCGCTTGGCGATTTCAGCCGGCGGCAAATCCTTGATCTTCAAGGCCATACTCAGTGCGTCGCGCTCGCGCTGGTCGATCAACTTCAACAAGGCCTGTTTGGCCTCGTCAGACAGCCCCAAGCGTTTCGTGCCGCTCTCATCGACGGCGTATGCGAGTACTCCAACAAATGTCGGGTCTGCCGCCAATGTGGTGCGGGCACCTCCCGACAAGTAGGCAGCCAGGATCACGACGAGGGTGAGAATTTGGATAGCCTTTTTCAAGGTAGAATCTCCGCTGAGACGTGTTTTTTTCCCGACTTTTCCTGAAATCACGTAGATTCCATTCTAGTTAGTCGACTGATTTCGCACTACCTAAAAAAGTGGGGGTCATGGTCGACCCGTCAATCGCCAAGAGGGGTCGGCCTTGGTATGATTAAACGCACGCAAGTTACGAACGTTTCGGTTCAATCCCCCCTCGCTATCTGTTTTGTGAGTATGCGCAGCCCTCATCCGCACAATGGCCTGATTTTCGCTGCCGTTTTGGTCCTTGCGGTTCCTGGATTAGCAATCGCGCAACTCGGAAAAGGCGAGATTGATCCGCGCGGATTTGGCTTCGAAATCCCCCCCGGCCGGGTCTCGCACCCGGAGAATTTGCGTGTTCTGACGGACGACGAGGATGGTAAACCAGTCGTTGGACAAGTTCATGCGGTGATTGGCGCGCATCGGATTGTCCATTTACCCGCTGGTAGATTGGTTGCTCGACACCTAGACCAATCTCCTGCGACGGATCGCCGTTTTGTCCCGGCCTCACCCGAGGACATTGAGCGGAAGCTGAAAGCAGACTTTGGCGAGGAGTTCACGACCAAGACGACGAAGAACTACGTCTACGCCTACAACTGCAGTGAGAGATTCGCCTTCGGTACCGGCCGAATTCTCGAGAGTATGCGACCGGGCGTGAAAAGCTACGTGCAGAGAATGCGCATCGAGACGCACACGCCGAATGTTCCATTGGTGGCGATCATGTTTCGCACCGAAGCCCAATTCCAGCGTTATCGCCGGATGCCACCAGGTGTCGTTGCCTACTATGACACGCTCAGTAACCACATCGTTATGTACGAAGAATCGCGGTTATTCCGGACCGCCCCGGAACTTGCCATCCAACAGGCGATATCGACGATCGCACACGAAGGCGCGCACCAGATACTGCACAACATCGGCGTTCAGGCTCGACTTTCCAGATGGCCCATGTGGCTGACCGAGGGGCTGGCCGAGTACTTTGCACCCACCACCTTCGGACGGCGGATGCAGTGGAAAGGAGCCGGCCAGGTCAACGACTTGAGGATGCTCGAGCTAGAAATCTATATCAAATCACGATCCAGTGACGATGCCGGCGGCGAGTTGATCAGTGACACCGCCGGCGCCGCGCGACTGACCTCGACCGGGTATGCGGCCGCCTGGTCGTTGACTCATTTCCTCGCCAAGACAAAGCGTGTGCAGTTTGCCGCCTACGTCCGCGAGGCAACAAAGTTGAAACCTTTCCAGGGTGACTACGATGTCGTGGCATCTGGCATCGTGCCCAAAAATCTGACATTGTTCAAGCAGCACTTTGGCGACGAACTGTCTGCCTTGGAAAACCGGCTCGTCGCTCACCTCAAAAAGCAGCCGTACACGGATCCGTTCGCCGAATACCCGCATTTCGTGGCAACCATCGCAGTCAAAGAGGGTCGCCGGGTCATTCGCGATGCCAACGTGTTTCATTCGGCTGAACTGGCTAACGTCTGGATCGAGGAGTCGATCAAGAAGTATCCCAATGTTCAACGTTTAAGCGCCCAACTGAATGTTGGCGAGGTGCGCAATCGTCTCGTGGCCGAACAGACAGCGCGTCAGTTCCTTCGCTTGGGATCTCGGTAGAATCACGTGATCGAGCTCGATGATGAACTGCCGATTGTCGAGGAGCTGCATCCCGCGCCGGACACCGAAGCGGCTTTTTTGGCGCTCAGTCAACGCTCGCATTGTCTGTTTCTGGACAGCGCGGTTCGTGATAATCAGTTAGGCCGCTATTCGTTTCTGACCGCCGACCCATATGCCTTCCTGAGTGTTGCGGCGGATGGCTCGGATGGGCTTGCTGCGTTGGAAAAACAGTTGCTGCTCGGCGGACCGTCGCGCCAGGACTTGCCGCCCTTTCAAGGCGGTGCTGCGGGACTGTTCAGCTACGATCTCGGCCGTAGCCTGGAACGCATTGCAGCACCGCAGTTCGATGAATTCAAAGTTCCCGCAGTGGCCGCCGGACTCTACGACACGGTTGTTTCTTTCGACCATCAACAAGGCCGTGCCTGGATCGTCTCGCAGGGATTTCCCGAACGGGATCCGCAAGCACGTCGAGAACGTGCCTCCGCACGAGTGCACAAATTCCGAACGTGGCTTACCACGCCGCCCGCGAACCAATTCACGCGGCCCGCGTCAACGCAACAGGATGCAATCACTTCTGTCTCTCGCGACGAACTGACTCGACAATATCCCGTCGGCGACATGGACGGGCTGACCAGTAACTTCTCTGCGGACCACTATCGTCGCATGATCCGGCGCGGCATCGACTACATCGAGGCGGGCGATGTCTTTCAAGTCAACCTCGCGCAGCGTCTGCTCCATCCGGCCTGCGACGATCCTATCGCTCTGTACCGCCGCCTTCGCCGGCGCAATCCTGCCACGTTCGCCGGCTACTTCGATCTGGGTGAGTTGCAAATTGTGAGCGCGTCGCCCGAACGCCTGGTGCAGTGTAAAGCAGGACGGGTCGAGGCACGCCCGATCAAAGGCACTCGTCAGCGGATCGCATCGCCGGAAGCCGATCTGTTTGCCGCTGACGAATTGAGACGGAGCGAAAAAGACCGAGCTGAAAACGTCATGATCGTCGATCTGCTGCGCAACGATCTAGCTCGCGTCTGTACACCGGACAGTGTTCAGGTGACTCAACTGTGCGGACTCGAATCGTTCGCCTTCGTACAGCACCTGGTTTCCGTGGTCCGCGGCAGACTGGCCGACGACCGCGATGCCCTGGACCTGATTCGAGCCACGTTTCCCGGCGGCTCGATCACCGGAGCTCCCAAGGTTCGCGCGATGGAAATCATCGCGGAACTCGAAAATACTGCCCGAGGACCCTATTGTGGGTCCTTGGGCTACATCGGATTTGATGGCACACTGGACCTCAGTATTCTGATTCGAACCATCACTGCCGGGCGCGGCTGGTGGCAGTTGCCAGTGGGCGGCGGCATCGTGGCCCAATCCGAACCTCAGCTGGAATACGAAGAAACGTGGCACAAGGCTCGCGGACTGTTGCGTTCACTGGCCGATTGACACCGACCGTTTCACGCTCACACAGATTTTCCCCCGTTGACGTGATAAGATTACCGTAAAAGACTCCTGATCCTCTCGTGTTCACCAATAAAGCGAGCGGTGGAATCTGGCCTACCAGTCGTAGGACGGGCACTCTTGCCCGTCGCAGAAGGATTGACGGGCAAGAGTGCCCATCCTACAGATAAGCTTCCATCTGCCTGTCGCCCAACAGAGTAATCGGACAGCACAAACACACGTGATCCTCCTGATTGATAACTACGATAGTTTCGTCCACAACCTCGCGCGCTATCTCCAGCGGTTGGGTCAAGAGACACGCGTCGTGCGGAACGACGTTCTGGATGTCAGCCAGATCAAGGTGTCGGCACCGGCTGCGATTGTGTTATCCCCCGGACCCTGTACGCCAGAGGTCGCTGGAACGTCGCTTGAGGTCGTTCGCGAGTTCTGGCGAGAGATTCCCATCCTGGGCGTTTGCCTCGGCCATCAGACCATCGCTGCGGCACTGGGCGCCACAATCGTGCGTGCCCGAGAACCGATGCATGGTCGGACGAGCCCGATTACGCACGACGAACGTGGCGTTTTTAGCGGCCTGCCGAATCCACTGACTGTGTGCCGATATCATTCGCTAATTGTCGAAGAAAGCTCGCTGCCGGAAGTCTTCGAGGTCTCCGCGCGCCTGGCCGACGAGACGATCATGGCGATTCGTCATCGACACCGTCCAGTGATTGGCTTGCAGTTTCATCCCGAATCGATTTTGACCGATGGCGGCTACTCGATATTAGCCAATTTTCTCGGTGCCGCAGGATTGAAAGCGGTGACTGATGTATCGCAGAAGCAGGAATTGGTGGAACGTCCACGCGTCACATCGGTTCCCGATTCCCCTGTCACTTTTTGAGATGGCATGTCACTGCCAACTGCTGCAGCCAAAATCAGATGAGTGCACGCGAATGATCCTGGAAGGCATCGTCACAACTCTCAGCGCACAGGGGACCCCTAACATTTCAACGATGGGCCCTGACGTCGACGATCAGCTCGACCGATTCTCGCTGAAGCCATACCGAAGTTCGTTGACGTATCAGAATCTGAAGCGGAATGGGCAAGGCGTACTGCATGTCACCGACGATGTGGAACTGCTGGCACGCGCCGCCGTGAAAAGACTCGATCCGCTCCCGCCATTGCAACCCGCCACGGAAATCGACGGAGTGGTTCTCTCAGACGCCTGTCGCTGGTACGCATTTCGCGTCACTGAGTTAGATGACTCCCGCGAGCGAACGCGGATTGAATGTGAAGTGGTCGATCGGGGCCGGCTGCGGGACTTCTTCGGCTTCAACCGAGCCAAGCACGCCGTGGTAGAGGCTGCAATCTTGGCGACGCGGACGCAATTCCTGCCGGTGGCAGAGATCCGCATCGAGTTTGATCGGCTGGGCATGATCGTAGAAAAAACCGCCGGCGATCAGGAGCGTCGGGCATTCAATTTTCTCCGCGAGTTTATCGATACGGAGTGCTCCGGTGCGGACAGAACCAGCGAGTCGAACGATGCATAGCCGATCGTCTTTTTGGGCTGTAGCAAACCAGAAGCATCTCGGCAAGAACACACGCCATGCCCGGATTCCGCAGTTCATGCAATAACAAAATCACCAAAGGAAAGGTCCAATGCGGTTTGCACTTTGCGCGATGTCTGTCTTGTCGATGTTCGGTACGACAATACTGGCACAGGAAACGGCGAAGCAAGTTGGGTTCCGAACGGGGGAGAGCGAAGTCGTGATCATCGTGGATGATCAGCCGATTGCGTCGTACGTGTATCGAGACCCAACAGGAAGAATACCTCGGCCCTATTTCGCCCACGTGAAAGCGCCTGGCGGTATTCAAGTCACACGCAATCATCCACCCGTCCCGGGGCAAGATCGAACCGATCATGACACGATGCACCCAGGTATTTGGATGGCCTTTGGCGACCTTGGCGATTCAGATTTCTGGCGCAACAAAGCGAAGGTCACACACAATCGGTTTGTGGAGGAACCGACTGGAGGAGCGGATCGTGGATGGTTCGTCGAAGAGAAGCAGTATTTTCGCTCAGACGATTCACTGGTTTGCAACGAACAGTTTCGCTGCGAGGTTCGCGTCCGCCCCGGCGGCTACCTGCTGACGTGGGACTCGACGTTTAGTTCGGAACATGTGTTCTACTTCGGAGACCAAGAGGAAATGGGGTTGGGTTTGCGCGTTGCCTCACGGTTGAGCGAAATGAAGGGTGGCCAACTGAGCGATTCCAAAGGCCGCAAAGGAGCGAAAGCAATCTGGAGCCAGTCCGCTAAATGGTGTGACTACAGTGGTATTATTGACGGCCGACGAATCGGAATGACACTGATGTGTCATCCCGCGAACTTTCGTGCGAGTTGGATGCACGCGCGTAACTACGGTTTCGTCGCTGCAAATCCATTTGGACGACAGGCGATGAACAAGGGCGCACAAAGCAAGGTGGTCGTCAAGCCTGGCGAGTCCTTGCGATTGAGGTACGGCGTGTGGATTCATGGCACGGATGCCGGCCAACGCTCGACAATCGATTCCGCCTATGCTGATTACATCAAATAAGAATAGTTGCTGTGTCAATTCTTGATTTTCGGGTTGAAGAAGAATGGTCGCCTGGCGAGATAATCGTTGATCGCTTCGCGATCAAAACGTTTGGTGCGTGGAGCGAACCACGACCATTAGGCTCGACAACCCTAATTCATTTTCGTAAACCACCAGCTTTCCCAGCCATTTTCACGGGCCTGTTCGTTTGACTGGTGGTGATTGTACGTCAATGTGCGTCACTGGGAAAACGGTTTAAGAGTCTAATTAAATATGGCGATAGTCTGGCCATTTTATCCGTATATGTCTTGTTTATTGA
>PVBE010143939.1_pt1 | contig 50573 bp, 36 predicted proteins | sample 1631181 | NCBI WGS metagenome assembly PVBE01 (sample SAMN08397723, study PRJNA350692) | Marine metagenome, whole genome shotgun sequencing project. | isolation source: water | place: Pacific Ocean | collected 2012-04
CGTGAGCCGCAGCTCGACGTCGTCCCCTGCGAAGAGGTGGTCGCGCCGGGCGGTGGCGTGCTCGCTGGCGCTGGCCTCCACGTCGAGCGGCACGGCCGTTGGGACAGCGACCTCGAAGCGCCCCTCGTCGTCGGTCACGGCCGTCACGACGGGCTGGCGTGCGTTGCGCTCCTCGACATCGGGGATATAGAACTCGCCGTTCATTCGCCGGCTGATCACTACGGTGGCACCGGGGAGGGGCGAGCCGAGCACGTCGCTCACGACCCGTCCGCGCAGCACGGCATCCCGCCTGGTGGCCAAGGTTTTGGGCTCCTCGACCTCACGGACCGCCTCGGTGCGCCCCTCGCTCATCCTCCCGTCTGGTGTCAGGTCCTGGACCCCTTCGGCGCCCGACGCGGGTGGCTCCGTCGGACCCTGCTGGGGGTTCGCGAGGCCGGATGACTGCGCGTCCAACCCTCTCGTGACGAGCCAGCCGACCACGGCGAGGAACGCCACGCCGGTCAGCGCCAGAAGCATCGGACGACGGGAACCCACGGCTCTAGTGTTTTATCTTTAAGGGTTGATTAGGATCGAGCATATTTTCCCTCGCTGTTACAGCGAATCCACCGTAGGCGCCCTAGGCCAAGCTAAACACAGAAAGTTACTATCTAACAAGGTTGCACAGCATTCTAACTATGAAAGGTATTTACTTCACCCTGATCGCTACCCTTTTCTGCGCGGGACTAAGCGCGCAAAGTCTTGATGCGGCAGCAACGGGCGTGCAACCCGAATTCGGGTTTGTTCTCGATGGCATTGCGACCTCGCATGAGGGCGACGGCACCAACGCCGACCTCAAAATGGCGGAGCTTTCGATTTCATCGCGCATCGACCCCTTGGCACGCGCATTCGCCATCATCGAATTTCCTGGAGTTGACGCAGTCGATGTCCCTGAAGCTGTTTTGATTTTTGACGGATTGGGCGACGGTTGGGAAGTCCGCGCGGGCCGCATGAATATGGATCTGGGTAAATGGAATACTGTTCATGGCCACGATATGGCGATGCCTTTTGGCGACCCAGTGCGTTCGGGTTTATTCGGCGGACATCTGAATGGCACTGGACTTGAGATACATAAGTGGTTTGCTCTTGCTGATGTACCGGTGCGATTTTCTGTGGGCGCTTGGGCCGGCGCAGGTGCGCATGATCACGAAGAATCAGCCGAGGGCGATTCGCATGAACATGCTGGATTTTCCTCAGGCGTTGAGGGGCAACAGAATCTTGACGACTGGGCGTTCTCTGGTCGCCTGGCCTCTCAGCGTGATTTCGGCGACAACGGCTGGTGGCAGTGGGGGCTTTCCTATTTCGGTAGCACACAAGGAATGGCGTCCGACTGGGAAAATGAAGAAGAGGATTCTGGTGACCTTAACTCCTTGTTTGCAAGAGGCCAGGCTTTTGGCTTGGGCGTGCAGACTTTGGGTTTTGATTTGTCGATCAGCGATGCTTCTCTGGACGCCGACTCCTGGAACCGCGCGAGTTTCGAATATTGGCACCACGCTCAAGATCACGCCCATGCCGAGGGCGCGGCTCAGGTATTTACTGTGGAACGTGCTGAACCCCTAGGTGCGTGGCTAGTGGCCGAACATGGCTTTTCGAGCGAGTGGTCGTTCGGCGGGCATGCTGGTTGGTGGGAGGCCGAGGTCGATGAATCTCTCGAATCGGTTTTGCGTTACGGTGTTGCCGTAAACCGCCACTTTAGTGAATTTAACCGCTTGCGCGTGGCTCTAGAGAAAATTGACGAGCCATTTGTCGAAGCGGAATGGTTGCTGACTTTCCAATGGTCGCTCTTCATGGGCAAGCATCGCCACGGGATGGACTGGTAATGAGGATGTTCTCCATATGTCTTGTCGCAGGCTTGATGTCCACGCCACAAGCCGATCCCCTGCAAATCCTCGCCACAACGCCTGATTTGGCGGATGTTGTGCGCCATATCGGCGGCGATGCGGTCGAGGTTCAGTTGCTGGTTCCGGGTGCGGTGGACCCGCACAAGGTGATACCCAAGGCGTCAATGTTGCTCAAACTCAAGCGTGCCGATGCTTTGGTTTCGATGGGACTTGGGTTTGAGCACGCATTTTTGCCGGCACTGCTCGAAAAAGTAGGGCGAGATGATTTGGGTCGAGGCGCAAGCGATGTATCGCAAGGAGGTAGTCGCCATTTGGTGGGCAGTGACTTCATCGGCCAACCACTCGAAGTTCCGACTCAACTCGACCGCGGGGCTGGGGTGGACGTCCACCCTTTGGGCAATCCTCACTGGAATACCAGTCCGCAATTGATGCGCAAGTATGCCGTAGGTGCGCGAGACTTTGTGTCGAGTTTACGCCCGGCCTCGGCGGAGGTGTTTTCAACAAACTGGAAAAAGTGGGATGCAGAACTTGGGAAGTCGATTGAACATTGGCAGGCCTGGTTGGCTCCTGCGAGGGGCAAGCCATTGGTGACGTATCATCGCTCTTGGCCGTATTTTGCCGATGCTTTCGGATTGGTCATTTCAGGCGAAGTCGAGCCTAAGCCAGGGATGTCGCCGACAACTAGGCATTTGGCTCAATTGGCCCAATCCATGATCGAGTTGGATGTGCAGCTGCTGTTGCTCGAGCCTTGGTACAGCGAATCGAAACTTGGCAATGTGCCAAAGATGACGAAAGTATCGGTCATTAAAATAGCCAGCATGTCTGGCAAAGAAGGGTATCTCTCTTGGATGGGGCGGCTGGTTCGCCAAGTGGCGTCCGCATGGGATTTGGCCGAGCCTCGTGTTGGCAAGGAAGAAGAATCGTCCGTGAAGAAGGGGGCTGATTGAGTTTACTAACTCTTCATTCCGCTTGTCTTGGCCATCGAGGTCGGGCGGTGTTGAATGATGTCAATTTCACAGTATCTTCAGGTGATTGGCATATTCTTCACGGAGCCAATGGTTCTGGTAAGTCAACTTTCTTGCGTTCACTAATAGGTTTGTTGCCATTAGTGTCGGGGCGACGCGAGGCCGCGAGTGATTTACGTTTAGCTTCTCTCTCTCAGGCGGCATCGTTAGATGCGATAGTCCCTGTTACTGTGGCTGATGTTGTCAGAATGGGGCTGTGGCATGGACGCAAGCTGTTTCAGCGCCAGACTGCTGCCGACTGCGACCAGGCCGCTACTCAACTTAGACGGGTAGGGTTAGAGGTTCATCAAGAACGGTTATTTGCCGAGTTGTCGGGCGGTCAAAAACAGCGTGCCCTTTTGGCGCGGGCGATGTGCGCCCAACCACAAGTCTTGATATTGGACGAGCCGACCACCGCTCTCGATGCGGCATCTCGCGCACGATATGACCAAAGCCTGCATGAGTTGCATGCGAGTGGCGCTGCGTTGGTGATTGCAACGCATGAGCACGAAGGCTGGCCAGAGGATTCGACTCATTGGGTCATCGAAGCGGGGAGGGTGCGCGATGAGTGACGTCCTCTTTTGGTGGGAGCTGCTTCGCGAAGGAATATTGGCATCGCTTGCCGCGGCCATTGTTTTGCCGCTAATGGGGGCGGTGCTGTTTGCACGTCGCTCTGCTTTGCTGGGCGTTGCGGTACCACAGTTCGCGGCAGCAGGCTTGGCTCTTGGCATATTGTTAATTCCTTGGTTTCCGAGTATGCAAGAAGAGTTCCTGCATCATGGTCACCCGCCGATGCTGTATTCATTTGCCTTTGCAGGAGGCGCGGCGGCGTTGTCCTTGGGCGTATTCGCGGCACTCTCATCGAGGTTTCCAGGCTATCAACAGGCCATGATTGCGGCTGGCTTTAGTCTGGCGTTAGCAGTGACAGTCTTGCTGTTGAATTCCGCACCCGCTGGGGCGCAGTTGGCGGATTCGTTGTTGCGCGGAGAAATCATTTTGCTTGACGAGCACGGCATGATGACCTTGCTTGTTGTAAGCAGCATGGTCCTGTTGAGTTTCGTTGTCTTGTGGCGCTGGATATTGCTTTCCGCTTTTGACCCCGAGCAAACCATTGCGCTAGGACATTCTGTTGCGGCTGCCGAGCGCTGGCAGGTCTTGCTCGTCGGCGCAGCCGTGGGCGGCGGTGTCGTGACTGTCGGGCCGATGCTTGTTTTTGCGCTGTTGTTTCTTCCGCCTTTATTTGCGGTGTGTGGCAAGCCCGGGGTATTGCCTTATTTGACGCGGACGGTTTCGATTGCGCTGGTCGCGATTGTATTAAGCTGGCCGTTGTCGATTTGGCTGGATTGGCCGTTTGGAAGTTGCGCGTGCGTGGCGTGTTTTGTAGTGGGCTGCGGTGTAGCGGTCTTAGGTAAGCCCCACCGCACGCGATAATATAGGTCGCGGCAGTACTTCTAAGGGGCGCGCCCCTGTGCCCTACAATAATCACTAGGGCCTGTCCGACCCATGCCGTGCCTTACTCCAGATCGGACCTCTCGTCCGTGAAGAAGTCAAAGAGTTCGAACTCCTCTTCCGTCATCCAGTGGATGCCTTCGGGTGGCGCGGATGCGATGCTTCGCCAGTAGAACTTTGCGGGGATGCCCATCTCCTCGTAGTAGCTTAGGTACAGAAGGTGGTCTTCATGGTCCTTTGGCAGTTCCGTGGCTGGCACGGGTCCCCGGGCCCAAGAGTGAATGCCAAAGAGCGCACCTGGCTCGGCAGAGCGATTGTTACCGGACAGGAACAGGTCGACTCCGCCAGATGCCACCTCTCCATTCGCAGGTACGTGCGTGTTCAGGCCAAGCTGTCGGATGTAACGCCCGGCCCGAGTACATGCCACGTCGTCTATCGAGCCTGGCGAGTTGACGAGGACAATGGTCTGAATCTCAGGGTTCATAAAAGCCAGCTCGAGCACTCTCGGGGGGGTTGTTACGTTGATTACTCCTCGCATGATTGCGGAGTCGCCTGTGATCTCGAAGGTCGCTCCAGCAAGTTCCTCACGGATTACGTGCACGGTCTCTTGTTGAGTGACGATTCCGTCTCCGTCGAGATCGAACATCCGCAGTTCCTCGATAAGCTCCAGTGGGGATCCTTCCAGCTTTACCGGTGACCCGATTTCCTCGACGAACTCGGCATAAAGCCCCGCTCCTTCACCCCTCGCCATCATCTCGGAGTTCTGGATATTTGTCAGTCGAAACTCACTCCAGCTTATGGTGCCGTCACCGTTGGCGTCCAAGCCAAGCATCATAGAGGCGAAGTCGTCGGGGAGTTCATCCACTGCTAGACTCCCATCGAGGTCCGAGTCACATATATCAAAGAAGTCCCTGCGGTCGGCAAGCTCCTCTTCAGCGTAACTACTTAAAAAAGCTCCCAGATTGTCGCGAGTCAACTCGCCTTCCTCCGAGATCACAAGCAGGGCGTCGAGTGCCTCAAAGGGAGAAAGGGAGCCATCTCGATTGGAGTCGAGCAGGTCGAAGAGATGGTTGGAGTCAGAGTGCGAGAACTCGTCGACTGGCACGCCCGCGCAGGAGGCCGCAAGGAGCAGCGCGAAGGCGCTGAGGCGTTGTTGTTTCATTGGGCGGGTCTCCGCTCGTGGTGGGGTAGCGTGTCGGGTGCGATTCACACAGGCCTCGCTGCACGAGCCTGTGCGATTTAGAAAAGGGATAGGCAGTATAGCGGCCACGGCGCTTCCATAAGGCCCACGCGACCGAATGGGCATCGAGTCCGCCGGGAGTTGCTAGACTGTGCCCCATGGACTCAACCCGCGCGCTCCGCTCCGTCTATTGCATCGGCCTCTTCCTGCTGCTCGCCTGGGCGGCAGGCTGCGCGGGGCCAAGTCGAACGGTCGGGTTGCCACCGGCAGAGATGGGTCTGGACCCGTTCTACGAGAAATACGTCTCGGCTTCGGGGTATCCGATCGTCGCCTCGGGGGACGTGGACGACCATGCACTGCTCGAGGCGGCCTATCTTGTCGACTTGATGCTGGCCCGCCGTCCGGACGTGCGCACGGCGATGATTGAGAGCGGCTCGCGTCTGATCGTCATGGGCTATCAGGAACTGACGACCGACATCCCCGAGTATGCCCATTTCGACAACCCTGACTATTGGGATCGGCGCGCCCGTGGGTTGGGAGGGTCGAAGACCGACCCGGTCTGCAGCTGTGCTGAAGAGAACGTGCTGGCCTACCCGGGTGATCCCTATTCTACCGAGAACATCCTCATCCATGAGTTTGCCCACAACCTACACCTGCGGGGAATGGTCAGGGTTGATGAGACCTTCGACGCTCGCCTGAAAGAGGCCTTCGAGCTGGCCAAGGCCGAGGGCTTGTGGAAGGGCAAGTACGCTTCGACAGACAAGAATGAGTACTTTGCTGAAGGTGTGCAGTCCTGGTTTGACAACAACCGAGAGCCTGACCACGACCACAACCATGTCAACACACGCGCAGAGCTGATCGATTACGATCCACGCCTGGCCGCCCTGTGTGTCGAGGTGTTCGGCGACACGGTGCTGGTCTACACCAAGCCGACCACGCGCCTGCGCGGCCATTTGGCGGACTACGACCCGACAGCGGCCCCGACCTTTCATTGGCCCGAACGGCTTGAGGAAGTTGGAAAGCAGATTGTCGAGAAAGCGCGAAGCCGGGGGAACTGAGCGCATTTGGCAACCATCAGGAACTTCAGCATATCCGCATTCGTCCACACGGCTGCCGACCTGCGGCTCCGCACCCAAGCCTTCCAGTCAACGGCGCTCATTGGTCGCATCCGCTCTAACCCAAGCCACGGCACTCGGATATGAACACCTGCTACAAAACCGTATTCATAACACTCTCACTCCTCGGATCAGCAGGCTTGGCCCAGGCGTTTCAGGCCGCCCCCCCGACGCCTTTGGCGCAGGCAAAAGCTCTGATACGAGCAGGTAATAGTCTGCCCCAGCTGAATCCAGGTGCGCGTAACGGTCGGCAGCGTTGTGGCTATGACGACAAGCGCGTCACCGTCATTGAGCGCACTCAAGGAACCCAGGCCAGCGATTGCGACTGGAACTCGACAAATCCAGATCAGGTTTACGCGCCGACCTTCATCTACAACATCCCCGTCGTAGTCCACGTGATTCAACACACAAACGGGGATGGTGCGCTGTCGCCGGCGACAGTCCAGGACCAGATCGACGTATTGAACGAGGACTTCCGGGCAATCCAGGGAAGCCCAGGTGCTCCTGGATTGGACGCGATGCTCCAGTTCCACCTGGCGACTGTTGACCCGAGCGGAGCGCCAACGACAGGGATCACCTACTCGACGAACGATGCCTGGCACAATGACGAATACACGACCCCCGGTTACTGGGAGGTTCTGCAATGGGACCCCCTGCGGTACCTGAATGTGTATACGCTGAACACCGTTGGCTACTACGGGTACTACTGGGGGTCCCCGGGCTCCATCGAGGATGGCGTCTATCTTTGGTGGCGCTATGTCGGCAACAACGCCTCCCCAACCGCGAACAATGACAACTATGGCCGTACTGCCACGCATGAAATCGGGCACTACATGGGACTACACCACACCTTTGAGGGAGGCTGTGGGGGCGGCGGTTGCTACAGCTCCGGTGACCTTATCTGTGACACCAATCCCCACTCTTCGGCGACTTGGGGCTGTCCATCCAGCCAGCAGAGCTGTGGCAGCCAGGTCCCCATTCGAAACTACATGAACTACACAGACGACAACTGCATGTGGGAGTTCACCGAAGAGCAGGCCCGCAGGATGCGCTGCAGGATCCAGTGGTATCGACCCAACCTCGCGGAGACCGGATCTGGTTGCGGTGTCGCGATGCCGTATTGTGACACCAACCCCAACTCGGTGGGGGCGGGCGCGCTAATAGGACATGGGGGCTCGTTCGACATCACCACGAACGACTTCGAGCTCAATGCATCGGGCGCCATCCCAGGACAGTTCGGGATCTTCTACTTCGGTCCGAACCAGATCTCGACACCCTTCGGGCACGGCACGCGTTGTGTCGGAGGTCAGGTCCGTCGACTTACGGTCCTTCAGGCAGACTCTTCCGGGGACGCCTCTCTCACCCTCGACTTCACGACCGCGCAGGCGAGCGACATCACGGCGAACTCCACCTGGAACTTCCAGTTCTGGTATCGGGATCCGCTGGCAGGTGGAGCCAGCTTCAACCTCTCCAACGCCTTCGAAGCGACCTTCTGCCCGTGATGGTAAATGGACTCCGGGAGAGCCGTTGCAGGTTCGCCCCGGATGTCTTGAAGTGGACAGCGAGAGCCGAGGGTGTCACCCATGGCTGTCAAGTTCTTGAGACAAGGATCGCCTGATACGTCTTTCCGGGTTCCTTCACCCCAAAACAGACGGCCTTCCGGGTGGGGCCCTCTCAGCAGCGCTGACTACTCCCCGAGCCCGGCCACGGCGAGGATCGCGCGGGCGACCTCCTCGCCCAGGGCCTGGGAGCCCGCGGGGCTGAAGTGCACGTCGCGCGGATTCTGGAGCTCGGCCAGACGCGGCTGGGCGAAGGCGTGCAGGTCGTCGATCGGGACATCCAGCTCCTCCATCACCCGCAGGGCGATGGCGTTGTAGTTGATGGCGTCCTCGGGCAGCCGCAGGGGTCCGCCGACCTTCTCCGGGACCGGCGTGGTGGTTGCGAAGATGACCCGGGCGCCGGTCGCCTTGATGCGCGTGGTGATGTCGCGCAACTGGGCCTCGTAGCGCTCCGGATCCGCCTGGTGGGGGTGGTTTGGGTTTGCGGAGTTGCGGCCAGTCTCCGGGTCCACCCGCTTCAGGTCGTGCAGGCCGAAGTTGAAGTGGATCACGTCGAAATCTCCGATGGCCAGCCACTGGTCGAGCTTCTCCACGCCGTTGTTGGTGCCGGCGCAGTTCTGTGCGCGCTTGCCATCGGCGTTTGTGGGTCGCACCACCGTGGCGCGCCCTTCCAGGGCCGTACGCACGTTGTTGGTGTAGCCGATGGAGATCGAATCCCCGAGGATCAACACATCAACAGGTTCCTCGAGGGGCTGCGGGGTGCTCGCGCAGGCGGCGAGCAGGAGTGTCGTCAACAGGAAGGGAGAGCGCATGGGCCGCATTAGAGCTCGGGGCCTCCGAGCTGTCCAGTCGGCAATATGTGTCTGGCCCTCCTCGCACGGGGCGAGACAGAAGAGTGCCAGCAGCCGAGTGTCTTCTGCGGCCCTGTGAAATGCTCAGCACAACAACACCAAGGAAGTCATCACCGCGTTCCTGTTCCAATGCGTGGCCAGGACATCCTTGCCAACCGCTCAGCCGGATAGGGCCCCGGCTTCCTAAGCCAAACGAAGCACGTTAGAATCGTGCCACTGAAGCCATCCTGAGCTATCTAATCCTTTCGAATACATGATGACCCTAAGGCAAAGTCTGGTTCTGCTATTGCCTTTGTGTGCCTGTGTTCAGCCACACGAGGCAGGGCTTTCTGAGGATGTGGGCGAGGCGGAAGCAATCCTCGTTGAGGCGGAAGGATTTGACGAACTCGGTGGCTGGGCACTTGACCAGCAGTTCATGGACCTAATGGGTTCACCATATCTCCTGGCCCACGGCTTGGGGGATCCAGTGGCAGATGCGCGAACCACGGTCCAGTTCAAGACAGGGGGGGCGCGCCGGGTGTGGGTTCGCACAAGAGACTGGGTTGCTCCTTGGGACGCGCCAGGTACGCCTGGGCGATTCCAACTTGTCATCAACGGCAAGCCACTTGCGACCACCTTCGGTACCGAGGGAGCAAAGTGGCATTGGCAGGATGGAGGCCCTGTCGACGTCAGCCAGCAGACTACGGTTGCGCTGCATGATCTGACGGGGTTTGAAGGCCGATGCGATGCCGTTGTGTTCAGTTCAGACTTCGCTTGGAGACCACCAGAGGACCAGACTGAGCTGGAGGAGTTCAGGCGCAAATCACTCAAGCTGCCTTTGGTCCCTGAGGACGGGGGGGAGTTTGACCTGGTGGTTGTCGGGGGCGGTGTTGCGGGGTGCAGTGCTGCTATTACCGCCGCGCGACTTGGCTTGGAGGTGGCCCTTGTCCAGGACCGCCCAGTCCTTGGAGGAAACTCCAGTTCCGAGGTACGGGTATGGCCGCAAGGAAAGGTGAACTTCCCACCTTATTCTCGGATCGGTGACGTGGTCATGGAGTTGATCCCAACGAAGGGGAAGAACTCGGAGAACGGGCAGGATGCATCTGTTTTTGATGATGACCGCAAAATGAAGTTGTTGAGGGCTGAACCCAAAATCACTTTGTTTATGGGAAATCGCATGAACGGGGTAGCGCTGGAGGATGATGTGATTCGCTCGGTGGATTGCGAGGACGTCAGAACTGCTCGAAGAGTCCGAGTCGGCGGGCGCTGGTTTCTTGACAGCACCGGTGATGGTTCGGTGGGTTTCCTCGCTGGTGCCGATTTCCAGCAAACCAACAAGGGGCACATGGGCTCGAGCAACCTGTGGAACATCAAGTGCCTATGTGAGGATGAAGACCCGCTCACATCTGAGTTGGAGATTGCAGTGGCACAATCAGAGTTCCCGCGCTGTCCTTGGGCTGTCGACCTTGCTGACAAACCATTCCCGGGGCGAGAAAGAGGGAAGTTGACGCCAGAGCCTGGAGAGGCACCGATCTCGCTTGGGAACTGGTTCTGGGAAAGCGGGTTCGATCACGACCCGATCATGGACATGGAGTACGTTCGGGACTCGAATTTCCGCGCCATGTATGGAGCGTGGGACGCAATCAAAAATGTGGAGGGGCGCTATCCCGCTCACCGCCTCAATTGGGCGGCCTTCATTGCGGGGAAGAGAGAATCACGGCGGCTGATTGGTGATGTCATCTTGACTGCTAGCGACTTGCGCGACGGGAAGAAATACGAGGATGGGAGCGTTCCATGTACCTGGGGGATCGACACCCATTTCCCAAACCAGAAATACTCAAAGGGCCATGAAGGCAATGAGTTCATTGCCGACTTCACGCACGGGGCCGGCTTTACCTATGAGTTGCCGTATTGGGTGCCCTATCGATGCCTGTACAGCAGAAACATCCGAAATCTGTTCATGGCGGGACGCGATATTAGCGTTACCCATGAAGCCCTGGGTGCAGTCCGAGTCATGAAGACCACTGGTGCGATGGGGGAAATCGTTGGGATGGCTGCCTCGGTGTGCAAGGAGATGAACTGTTCCCCGCGGGATGTGTATAGCCTTCACCTGGCTAGATTGCAGTCCACCATGCGCAGGGGCGCCGGGAAGAAAAACTGATTCGCATCCCAGTCGTGGCGTCCCGTCGTCGGCTCCCCAAGCCTGGGGCCGCAGGTTAGAACTCTGCCGGGAGCGCCAGCGTATTGGGTCGCAGCGGCTCGTGAGCCCCTCAACGGTCAGACCCATCATCCGGACGCTGCCCGAGCATGAGGCGGCCGACAGAGCTCCAGATCTTGAGGGGGTTGTCCGGATCGCCGGGGATATCACCCGCCCGGTCAAGTAGCAGGACATCGATCAGGTAGAGAACCATCTGCGCATCAAAGGCATCGTCTGTCTCGGTGTACTGATCCGGGTCCCGGTTGATGTCGGCCGTGACCAGAAGAGCGCCATCATCCGTCTGGCTGAAGTGGGCCACATACACGCAGTAGCCCGTCCAACTGCGGAGAAAGAACAACTGGTTGTCCGTGAAGTACAGGAACCACTTGTCCTCCATCTGCTGGGGGATGGAACCAAGACGGACCAATGCCATCTCCTCCTCGTTGAACGGTCGATCGAAACTGATCGTTGTCCGCTCTTGGGGCAGGGGGCGCTCCCAGTCCGAAGGGCCTCCGGTCCACTCTGCGGGATTGGCTGGCTGGCGGGGTTCCATGCTGGGGGGCACGCTGGGTCACATGCTGTTCACATTCTAGCATGTCAGAAGCGGCTTTCCGTCAGTGCCAGGAAGGCGGTGGGCAGGATCTGCTTGCTGCACGTGCCCGACTTGGTTCTCCTCTTGTGCATGGGATCTCTCTACACCTTTCATTGTCGGGGCTGCGGTTACTCTGCCGAGGTCAGCGGGGGCACCGATTGCGGATTTGTCTCCCAGACCGAGACCATGGTCTGTACCGCCTGCCGCGCGGTGGTGGATGTCATCGTCGGAACCAACAGCCCGGCCATGATATCAACGGACGAGTTTAATCAATGTCCGGGTTGTTACGGAAAGGAGCTCACGCCCTGGGGTGAATCCCATCCCTGCCCCCGCTGCAACGGTACGCTGGAAGTGGACCCGACTGGGCCGACAATCATGTGGGATTGAGGGAAGCGGCATATTGCGGAGTACTCTCATGAGTTTGGGTCACTACTGATGAAGCGCTACATCTCAGTGGTACTGCTCGCCATAGTGATCGTCTACCTCGCATCGGAAAGGCAGGCACCGGCACCAACCGTCGCGGCGACCACCACCGAAGCTCGCCGGGCTCATGACCCGGAGTCACGGGGTGTGCCTCAGGGGCAGAAGGTCAGCCCCAGGGAAGACGAGAGGTTGTGCCCCGTTCCCTGCGGGCTGGGGTTCCGGTACCAGAGCTGGAAGTGCCAGGTGGAGCCGGGCAGCACGGTCGCAGGCCCGGCGCCTAGGGGCCCGGCTTGGTAGTCCATGATGTGTTCGGAGTCGCCCTGGAGATCGAACATGGTCGGGGAACCGAGGCGACGCAGGGGCACTCCGCCCACGCAGCGCACGCCGTCTCCCAGAGGGATGGAGATGGCATCGGGCCCGTAGAAGAAGACCCCGGGTTGAGCAGGGATGCCACCGTTGGCGACCAGCCGGGAGGTCGTCGAAGTGATAGAGGTTCCTCCGCTGAACGACAGCCGAGTTATTTCGCCCGTCGTGTTGGCCGTCGCCTCACAACCCATTTCGATCACGCCTGCACAGTCCGAGCCTTCGGAGAGCCATTCGAGGGAGGTGTGGGCGAGGGCAATTGTCTGGTAGTTGTCTCGCTCGAAGAAGCATCCGATCTTCCCACCGGGCAGGGCTGTCAGGCATGAATAGGCGTAGCCTCCTCCGTAGAGCACACGGCTCGCACTCCAGACCTGCCCCTCGTCGTAGGAGAGGTGGAGCGTCCCAGTCGAACGGGAGGTCTGGGATGCGGGGCCCGCATAGAGGATGCGCGAGGCCCCATAGCCGTCCTGGGTAGAGGTCAGCCTGAGCACACTCGCCATGCACTGGGGTTCGATGAGCTGAACCTCGTCCAGCAGAGGGGACCAGGTAAGGCCTCCGTCGTTACTGTGTGCCACCTTCCTGTGCTGGGTGCCCCCGACTGAACGCGCGTTGAGCATCAGGCGTCCATCGCTGAGCTCAATCATCTGTACTTCGTTGCCCTGTCCCGGACTCTGGTCAGGGTTTGCGTGGGCCCCGTATGCCCAGGTGTCACCACCGTCGTCACTGTAGGCCGCGTAGACATCCCAGGCGCCCGAGATGCCCTGGTTGAACGGGATGATGATGCGACCCGCGTTGGGGGAGTAGCGTTTTTGGATCCCGATGCCGGGACCGCCTGCGATGCTCCGCGCCTCGTAGCGCTTCACCTGGGTCGTGATCTCTTCGGGGGCAGACCAGCTCAGCCCGTCGTCATCGGACCGCACCACGTAGCAGCGGCAGACATCCCAGTCGGTGTACCCGTCACCCACGCATGACTCATGGCAGCCTTCCGGATAACGCTGGTACAAGAGGAGGATGCGGCCCTCGTTGACGCCAGATTCCACCTCGACGACGCATGGATTGTTCAGGGAGTTGCCACCGTCATCGACGATCGTCACGACGGGGTCAAAGGTGTGACCTCCGTCGGTGCTGCGGCGCATCACCATGTCGTTCTGGGCGTGATCGCTCATGCTTGTGCGTCCCTCAGCAAAGGCGAGCACGGTCCCTGCGCGCGTGGTGCAGATCGCAGGTATCCGGTACTGGACGTATCCACCCTGGCCGTTGGTAAAAACAGTCACGAACTCTGGTTGCTCCGGTGGCTCGGTCACCGGATGCTTGGCGAGCAGGTAGTTCTCGACGTCCTGCCGGTCGGCATCCGAGAGATCCATGTCATAGACAAGGAGTTCGGCGAGATGTCCGTCGAAGCGGTTGGTCGTCGTGTAACGGGCACCCACAATCATCCCGACCATTGGATCCAGCCCGAGGAAACCCTCCTGGATCAGGTTTCCGTTGAGCCAGTGTCGCTGGTGACCGTCCGTCAGCGAGACGCTGTGCACCTGGAACGTATCCAGGTCCACGGAGGGGCCACCGATCACATCCTGTCCGGTGAATAGCACCCACTGGTTCGGCAGGCTGCCTTGTCCAGTAAAGACAGCGTTCCTTCCGGCTGCGCTCGAACTGTCAAAGACATAGCCACCGTCTGAGCGCTCCGTCTCACAGACGAAGAACACGGTCTTCGCATCGCTGAGCACTCCGTACTGAGTTGATGCCCCCCAGATGTAGGCATCTCCATCGAACTCGAGGGCCGGGTAGCCGTTTGCGATCGAAGCCCTCCACCGAGGTTGCTCAGAGGTGTTCGAAGAAGTCTGGTCGAGCACGTGGCCGTTCCCGGTCAGGTCGCCCCATAAAGCAACCGGGTCCCCCTCGCCAGGTTGACTACCGCCGTTGATCTCCGACGCCGCGTCGAACCAGGCGTGGAATCCCGGGAAGCCCGGGTCAGGGGTCCCGTCCGAACCTAGGACCTGGGCCGGAGCAGGCGGCGTGAACACAGCGGCGCTGGCCAGAAGGCTCGCCATGACCGGTAAGAAGGAAAGGTGCATGCTCTATCCAATCATACCACCCTTCCCGGCTGGCATGGCGTGGGGTTGGCCCCCTTCATCTCTGGCGGCCTGAAACATGCCCTCACGGCATGTTCATGCCACCATGTCGCCCGGAGCCTGGCCAGTTCTCGCACAAGCAAGCCTTGCCTGGCTTCTACCAACATCCTCCTGCAAATCCGTATCCTACCCCCCATGACCGAATACGTTGTGACCGGTGCCTTTGGCTATTCAGGTAGGTACATCACTCAGCGGCTGCTCGCCCGGGGGCACACCGTCCGGACTCTCACAGCTTCCCCCCAGCGGGCCCATCCGTTTGGAAACCAGGTAGAGGCTTCCCCGTTCCATTTTGACGACCCCAAGGCCCTTGCAGCTTCTCTGAAGGGCGCCGAAGTCCTGATCAACACCTACTGGGTGCGGTTCGACCACGATTCAGTCACCCATGACCTGGCCGTTCGCAACACACGCACCTTGTTCGAGGCCGCAAGGAACGCCGATGTCGGCCGAGTAGTGCACGTCAGCATCACGAACCCGAGCGAGGATTCGCCACTTCCCTACTTCGCCGGCAAGGCTCGGTTGGAGCGCGCTCTTGCCGAAACGGGATTGTCCCATTCAATCCTGCGTCCGGCGGTTCTGTTCGGGCGGGGGGACATCCTGATCAACAACATCGCATGGGCTCTGCGACGGCTTCCGGTCTTCGGCGTGTTTGGGAAGGGAGAATACAGGCTCCAGCCCATGCACGTGGACGACTTTGCAGACCTCGCAGTTGCGGAAAGCTTGGAATCCGGGAATCGCATTGTCGATGCGATTGGCCCTGAGACCTTTACCTATCGGGAGTTGGTCGCGTCGCTAGGTGAGATCATTGGCAAGCCACGACCCATCGTTGGCGTCCCCGTGTGGATGGGGCGGTGTTTCTCCTGGGCGATGGGGCATTTGGTCGGTGACGTTATGCTCACCAGAGAGGAGATCGAAGGGCTCATGGCGGACCTGTTGGTCACCGAATCCCAGCCCAGCGGCTCCACAGTGCTCAGCCAGTGGGCCAAAGAGCACGCGGCAACCCTGGGCGTGAGTTATGCGAGTGAGCTTGCCCGCCGGCGGAACCGGACCAAGGAATATGACAAGCTCTAGTTCACCAAGCCCTGCCCCGCTGCCATCCATCCACCGCTGTTATTTTCCTGTGAGTGAGCGTCAGCGCTCCACCGCGCTGGCAGGCGCCGCGTTGATGCGATAGTAGAGCGTCCGCGCCGTTGCGTTGTCGGTGGTCTTGGACACGGACACCTGGACACCGATGACCTGCCCCCTGGAGTTGAGTATGGGGCCTCCACTCATGCCTCCCACCGGAGGGAAGCCCGCAATGGGGTCGAGTGTTATGGCCTCCGCGTCCAAGACGGAGCCCACGATCAACATTGGGGAGAGAGAGCCAGTCGGCGATCCAGGCTGGGCATCACCCTTGTGGAAGGGCAGCACCTCACCCTCTGCGCCCAGGCCAACCATGGCGGGATAACCGAAGAAGACGGCTGTCTCTCCCTCGACCGCACTCCCCAACTCGATGGGGGAACCTGGAGGCGCTGGAACGCCTTCTTCCAGCAGGATGCGCAAGAGCGCCCAGTCCTTCTCTCCATGCCGATCCATCTCGGCGTGCAGCACGCTCCCATCGGGTTGTGTGAGGATGATCTTCGAGACATCGCCCGTGACGTTTTCCTTCAGCACATGTCCGGCGGTCAGGACCTGTCCGTCGCCGAAGAGGATCCCCGTACCATGATTGGAACGCCAGGCTCCGCCCGCGGGAGAGTGCTGAACTTCGATCCGTACCACCCACGGCAGCAACCCTTCGAGCCGCTCGGCGAACCCGGGCGCGTGCTCTTTCAGGTATTCCGCACTCAGCACGCTCCCGTGTTCATAGAGATAGTTGTCATCGATGAACCAACGCTTATCCAACTTGGGAGACAGCGAGGCCCCAACACATCCCGCACACAAGGCGCCCGATGCGAACACCGCGACGGCCCACTTCCCCCTGAGTTCTTGGGTGCGCGACATACCAGGTTTATTGTTCATCAGAGCGCCACACTACCGTTTAGGAAGCCTTTAAAAATGTCTGCACCCCGACAATATAGTGTTTAAGGTGCGGTGAGGTGGGCAGGGCTCTGCCCTGGACCACAAAAGTACCTTGAGGCGCAAAAAAAGTCTTTGTTGAATGCAAATGTAAGATTAGTTTGCGCTTAGTTACGCAAACTCCATATCTGCGGATCTCTTCTACTTTGACATTGAAGGCAAGGTTGGAATGGGCGTAGATGTTAATGAGAGCCTTGCAATTGGTGGCGGAGTTGGCCTCTCCATTATGGACGGTGAGGTGTCATGTTCGGAAGGAACCATGGGTTTGAGTGCAAACAACATCGGTTTCTACGTGGGAGCTGAGTATGGGGCAGGTTCTTCCGACTCTAAGGTGGGAGCCAAGGTTGACTTGCTCTTTGGCGATATCGAAGGATTGGCTATCACGGCAAACTTCTCTTTCTGACTCACTTTGTCAGCGCCGGCGAACTGGCGCGGGCTGCGGGCCACCTCATGGTAGCCCCAGCCTCTATGGGCATCGGGCCAGCGCAGCAATGCAAGCTATTGGGCTCATGGCCCGGGGGCCAGGGCGCCCAGGTCGATCACGCGGGTGGCGACGCGTTCGATGAAACGGCAGTCGTGTTCGACGAAGAGCATTGTCGGCTGCCCTTCAAGGATGGCCTCTTCGATCGCCTCTCGGGCGAAGAGATCGACGTAGTTCAAGGGCTCGTCCCAGAGGTACAGGTGCGCGGGGTGCAAAAGCGAGCGACACAGCTCGACCTTCTTCCGCTCACCCTGACTGAAGGTCTCCAATGGACGGTCGAAGATCTCGCCGCTCAGGTCGAGCGACCCCATGGTGGTGCGGAAGAGTGGCTCGTCGATTTCAGCCGCGAGGAGGTGGGTGTGCAAGAGGCCTTCGCTCCACAATGGTGTCTGCAGGGCCCGCACCACCGTATGGCGGGGGGGGAGACGCACAACGCCGGTATGGGGGCTGAGTTCTCCCGCGATCGTCGCGAGGAGGGTCGTCTTGCCGCAGCCGTTCGGCCCGACGAGGGCGATCCGCTCGCCCGCCGCGATCTCGAAAGAGAGACCGTGGAGTACCGGATGCTCGCCACGACCCACCGCGACGTCCTCCACGACGAGGAGCGGCCTCCCACCCTCGCGACCCGAGCGCTCCGGACGCAAGCGCAGCGGACGCTCCTTCTCGGCGTTCTTCAACAGTTCGCGCTTCTCCTCGATCCGCTTTTCCCCGCGCTGTTCTGCAGAAAGGGCGCGCTTCATCTGTCTCGCAGCCAGATGACCGATGCGTCCCTTGTTTCCGGCGCCGCGCTTCTCCTTTTCCTTTCTGGCGGACCACGTGCGTCGCTTGCGCGCTGCGTTATCCAAGGCGCGGATCTCACGCTTGAGGGTTTCTTTGCGCTGGCTTTCCCATCCCTCCTCACGCTTCATCTCCTCGTGCCAGGTCGAGAAGCTGCCACGGGTCAGGCGCACGTCACTCTTGTTGATCGAGAGCACATGATCGCAGGAGCGGTCGAGCAGCATACGGTCGTGGGAGACGAGCAGGAAGCCGGGCTGACGAGCAAGGTAGGTCGCCAACAAGTCGCGGCCATGTGCATCGAGGTGGTTAGTGGGCTCGTCGATCAGGGGCCAGGAGTCGACGCGCAAGAAGAGCGCGGCGATCAGCGCGCGGGTCCGCTGCCCTTCGCTGAGCGTGTCGAAACTGCGCTCGAGCTCCTCTGGCGTGAGACCCAATGCCGCGAGTTCGCTCTCGATGCGCGCGTCGATGGTGTACCCGCCCTCGGCGTCGTAGCGTTCCTGGAGCTTCGCGTAACGGGCTAAGCTCTCTTCGTCATCGTGTTGGAGGAGTTCATCCATCTCCTCCTCCCAGGCCTGAAAAGGCGCAACGCTCTCTTTGACCACGGCGCGCACCTGGCCTGTTGTGTCGGCCGGCGCGTAGGGGAAGCGGGTGAGCCGTTCGGGGGCCACGATCGTTCCAGCGCTCGGAGGGAGCTCAGCCTGGAGGAGGCGCAGGAAGGTCGTCTTCCCGCGGCCATTGCGCCCGACTAGCGCGGTGCGCCAGCTAGTGTCGATGTCCAGCGTGACGTCTTCGAAGAGATTTAGATAGGGCGACTCGTAGTAGAAGCGGAGCTGATTGACGAGGACTCGGGACATGGGTGACTCCTGCATTCACATTGTAAGGGACGGAGGCGACGCTGTAGCCCATTACCTTCCGTGTCGGTCTCGACCACCGGCGTCATAGGCCCCGGGCCCCGGCCGCACCTTGCGGCCGTTTAGGATGGTCCCGATTGGCGTGTAGCGCACCCCGTACTCATAGGTCAAGAGCAGCAGCGCAGTCACGCTGACGCAGAGCAGGAGGCACTTGGGTATGGCTGGCAGGTCCCAGTCGGCGATCCTGCCCTGGAGCCAGATGATGAGGGGCAGATGAGCCAGGTAGAGCCAGTAGGACGAGTCGGACAGGTAGCGCACGACCCGATGCTCGCGCCGCAGGATCCTGCGGAACAGGCCGACCAGGCCCAGGCTCATCAACCAGGTGTAGAGCGCCTGGGCCAGTATGTTCATGAAGGCGCGGCCCCCGCTCCCCGGAGTGGAGAAGGGTAGCCAACCGGGAACCTCGCCAGTTGTCCCAGAGATGGCGAGGCCGTAGGGCAACATGATCAGCAGGGCCAGGGGGAGGGCGGCCCACCAGCCACTTCCAATCCGTTCAGCGGCCCGGGGGCGGTCGAACAGGAGCGCGCCGAAACCGAAGAAGATTCCGTAGTAGAACAGCAGGTGGGGGAAGGGAAGGATGCCTATCGAGGTGTCTGGGCCGAATCCGGGGGACTCGGGCCCTCCGTGCATGAAGGCCTGGGGCAGCATCGTGAGCGGTACAAGCCACAGAAGGCAGATTGGAGAGGAAAAAAGCCAGGCCGGCAGCAGGGTGCGGCCGATGAGCCGCGCCAAGCTGGCGTGGATCGTGAAGGCCAGTACCAGCCAGCACAGGAACCACAGGAACCATAGGTGGTGGAAGACGGGTAAGAAGAACAGAAAGGCCATGAGCCCTTCCCCGCTCTCCTCGTTCGCGCCGGCCTCGCGGAGGAGTTCGGGCAACTCCTCGCGGTCACGTTCGACGCGCTCGATGTCCACCTCCAGTTCGAGCAGGCCGGCTACGAAGGGCACAAATTCAGCAAGGTCGGCCCAGGGGGCCATGGCGATGTCCATGGAGCTGGACCCGTCCGAGTTGCGGGCGTTGGGGTCGGCCCCGCCCTCGAGCAGTCGGATCGTGGTCCCCGGCTGGCCGAACAGCACAGCCCATATCAGGGGAGTAGAGTTTTTTTCGTCGCCGCGTTCCACATCGGCGCCTGCGTCGAGCAGTGCACCGGTCACCTCGACATATCCCAGGGCCGCAGCGTAGTGCAGGGCCGTGACAAACTTTTCGTCCCGGGTGTCGGGGTCGGACCCATCCTCGAGGAGTGAGCGCACAGTGGCGATGTCGCCGTCGATGGCGGCGTCCACAAGCCGGGTGGGACTCGCAGCTTTGTCAAGGTCAGTTCCGTCGTCACCCACCGCAGGCGGTTCGGCTTCCAAGTCGGCCTGCAGTTCGGTCTCGCTCTGTCGGGCGGCGCGCACCCCACGGGTCTTCCTGGCATCCTCTGAGGCCATCTCGATGATGGGGACGATCAGCAACCATCCCAGGGCCAGGGGCAGGAGGATGCGCTTTGCGCGGTGGCCGAGCAGGCTGGCCAGGCCGCGGTTGCGCCAGAGCATGGCGGTGAAGTAGCCGCTTAGCAGGAAGAAGAGCGGCATGCGGAAGCCATGCACCGCAAGGAAGAAGATGTCGAAGCCCGCCCACTCCGTGCGATCGACGGCGGACCACCCAAATGGGGCGAAGGTCGTGAACGAGAGGACGCCGTGCAGGCCTATGCCCAGCAGCATGGCGAAGCCCCGCAGGGCGTCGAGGTCGTGTCGCCGGCCAGACGGAGTTCCCTCGGTGGTTGTTGGTTCGCCGGCCACTTATTTGCGTACGGGCTTCTCGGTCTGGGATTTCTCGGCCGTAGGGCTGGTTGGGTTGTTTCTTTTGTCCATCAGCGGGGAACTCGAGGGTGGCTTGCAGTGTACTGGACCGGGGCAAGATAAAATGACACAGAAACCAAGGGAGGCGCTAGAATGGGGACGAGGTGTCTTGATGGCTATTCCGTTGATCCTGCGTGCCAGTTCGTTCGCGACGGCAGTTGTTCTGCTGGCGGTTTCCTATTCGACGGCCTTTGGGCAGACGCAGCTCTATGTGCTCGTTGGTGATGATACGGGAGAGCGGTTTGGGCAGGCTGTCAGTGGGGCGGGGGATCTGAATGCTGATGGCTTTGACGATTTCCTCATTGGTGCGCCGGATGATGGGACGAATGGCAACCAGGCTGGACAGGTGAGGGTGTTCTCGGGTGTGGACGGAACGCTGCTGTTCGATTTGTACGGCGATGCCCCTGGCGACCTGTTTGGGAATGCGGTGGCCGCCGCTGGGGATGTGAACGCTGACGGGCGTGATGATTTCATCGTGGGGGCGGTGTGGGCTGACAATAATGGGTCCATGGCTGGACGAGTCCGTGTCTTCTCGGGTGTGGATGCGAGCGTGTTGCACACCTTTGATGGACTTGCGGGGGGGGACTTTTTTGGCATTCGCGTAGCCGGCGTTGGGGATGTGAACGCGGACGGACACGACGATCTGCTCGTCGGTGCGGTGCAGTGGCTCTACAACGGTACGGGATACGCCCAGGTTTTATCGGGCAGTGATGGATCGGTGATCTATCAGTTCACTGGGGACGGCATTGGTGACCAGTTAGGCTACTCGGTGGACGGGGTCGGCGATGTCAACGCTGACGGGACACCGGACATGATTGTCGGGGCCTGGATGGCGGACAGCGGGGGAAGCAACTCTGGAATGGCTCGGGTCTTCTCGGGCCTGGACGGTTCCCTGCTCTATCAGGTGGATGGGCCCTTTGCCGGCGATGTGCTTGGAGCCTCGGTGGCCGGGACTGGAGATGTCGATGGTGACGGCCGCCCCGACTTCATCGCAGGCGCCTCTGGCAGTGATGGGAATGGATCCTACTCTGGAGCAGCGCATGTGTATTCGGGGGCGAGTGGAGCACTTCTCTACTCGTTTGATGGAAACTCCGCCGGAGACCAATTCGGCAACTGCGTTGGTGGCGCAGGGGATGTGAACGGTGATGGCTATAACGATCTGATCGTTGGTGCGATCAATGATGACGCAGTTGGGGCTGACGGGGGCAGCGCCACGCTCTTCTCAGGGCGAGATGGGAGCATCCTGGCCTTTATGCCTGGGAATGCGCCCGGGGACTCTGCTGGCGCCAGCGTCAAAGGAGCGGGCGATGTCAACGGGGATGGGCTGGACGATTTCATCGTGGGTCACATGCTGGCTGACACGACAGGGCCGCGTGCTGGCCGTGCCGTTGTCTGGGGAGGGGCGGGTTGCGGCGTCATTTCCCGCTGTCAGGGTGCGCCCAACTCCGCTGGCAGCGGAGCCCTCATGGCACACAGTGGCTCGACGAGTGTGGCTGCGAATGACCTGGTGTTGCTCGCCGGAGGTTGTCCGACCAACCAGTTCGGCATCTTCTACTACGGCGCCGACTACACGCAGATCTCCTTCGGCAACGGTTACCGCTGTGTGAGTCCGGGAGGCGTGGGCTTGTTTCGTTTCTCGCCGGTGAATACGGGCGGGTCTGGTGTTGGCAGTTGGAGCCTGGACTATTTGAATCCGCCCCAGGCCAGTGGCCAGATCACGGCGGGCTCAACCTGGCACTTCCAGTTCTGGTACCGCGACCCGGTTGCCGGCGGGGCCAACTTCAACCTCTCCGATGGCCTCGAGGTAGCATTCTGCCCGTGAGCCGTATGTGCGGGGATTAGGAAGCCCGCATCTTCTGTTCGACGCCCGATAACCGTACATGAAGTGCCTTGGTTGTATAGATGCCCCCTCAGCGCGCGGCGCACTGGGGGTCGCCTCGATCATGCTCGCATTGGTGTTGGTGCCGTCCTGCACGGAGCAAGACCAAGTTGGGCCGCGGCCTCTTGTTCAGGCACTTGAGTTGAGCGTGCAAGATGGCGCCGCGCCACTCGGCGCTGTCTCGCGTTACCAAGAACTTCTGCCTTCGCCAGCTTGGACTTCACGGAAGGGAGAGGGCTGGTTGCAGTTGCTCGGCGAGCAGGGTGGGTCCAAGAGTTTTATAGTCCCTGCGCACCCGCAGATGGCCTTGCAAATCACGGGGGCATTTGACTCCTCCGCTTTCAACAATGTTGCCGCGCGTTTGACGGTTTACAAGGAGTTGCGCCTCAGTGTTTCGGCCAGGGACGAATCCGGCAATACCTACATCGCACCGAGTGTGGAGGCCATGGCCAGCCCGGAAGAGCAGGTCATCCACTTTGATCTGGAGGGCTTCCCTGCCACAGGCCTGACATTCGATATGTTGATGCTCTCGGCGCGCGGACGCGTTAGGTCAATAGCTGTTCACTCCATCGACCTACTGTACAAGCCGCCGGGCCTTTACCTGCCCCAACCGGGAGAAGGAGCACAGTTGATCAGGGCCTCGGATGAAATGCGTGCTGGCGTGGCCGTGATACCAGGACGCGGGGCCTGGGCCTCAGGCCAGGTTCGGCCTGGCGCCGAGCTGCGATTCTCCTATTTACAACCAGAGCGCTTTAGGCAGGCGGAAGGGGGAGAGCTGCAAGTGGAACTCAGTAGTGCCTCGGGAGGGCACCAGAGAGAGAGTTACCCGCTGGATGCTGCGCTGAACGAGTGGCGCGAGGTGCGTGTGCTCCTGGACTCCTTCTCGGGCCAAGACGTACATGTGTCGTGGTCCCTACCTCCGGGCACAGAGAACACCTGTGCCATAGCGGAAGCTGGCATCAAGACCGGTTCAGGCGCACCGCGCCACATACTCCTGATCACTTCAGACACGCACCGGGCTGATCACCTGGGACATGCCGGGATGGGTGTCGATGTGCGTACTCCCAATCTGGACAAGCTCGCCGCAGGGGGGATCGCCTTTAAATCTTGTTTTACATCGACCAATGTGACCAATCCATCGCACATCGCCCTGATGACCGCCACCCACCCGCGGGATACGTTTGTGTTCAACAACCACGAGCCGATTAATGATTCAGCCGCGACCCTGGCGGAGGCATTTAAGGCTGAAGGTTACGCCACCTATGCCTCGATCAGTTCGCGACACCTGAGCCATCACACCAGTGGCCTGGGGCAGGGGTTCGACCGAATGGTATATCCCTTCGAGCGCTCAGCATCCGAGGCAGGCCAGGCCATCGCGCCGGTGTTGAAATGGTTGGATGGGAGTACGGATGTGTCAACCTTCACTTGGTTGCATCTCTTCGACGCGCACACGCCGTACACACCACCGGAGGATTTGGTTAGAGCCTACTACGGCGATGCCAAGGAAGCCTATGCCGACTCCCTTCCAGAGCTACAAGGAGATCAGCGTGGCGCCCTGGACCTCTACCCAGGGCTGCGTGACCTGACAATGCCCCCGGCCATGTACCGAGGAGAGATAACATCTCTTGACAGAGAGCTGGGCAAGCTGCTCTCGCGTGCGGACATGGCGGAGGCCATAGTGGCTTTCACGGCCGATCACGGTGAATCCCTGGGCAACCACGGAATCTTCTATAAACATAGGGGCCTGTATCCGGATGCGATTCATGTGCCCTTGATCCTCTCCTACCCCGGCGCGCTCGCCGGTCAGTACAGTACCGTACCTGTTCGCCAGATAGATGTGGGGCGCACTCTGCTCGATTTGGCCGGCGCCTTCCACTCTGAGTTTCCGGGCAACAATCTCCTGGTGCAAGCGAAGGAGGGAAGTGAGGCAAGTCGCTTTGCCATATCATCCCACGCGGCGGAGGCGTCCATTACAAAAGGGCGCTGGCACCTGATCATGGATCTCCACACAGGCGGAGAGCAAAGGGCCTCAGTGCACGCGGCCAAGCTCTTCAACCTGGCTGATGATCCCGGCGCCGAACGCGATTTGTTTGAAATGAGGCCCGCCCGTGCTCGGGAGCTACATCGCGAGCTCACCTCATGGCTACGATCCGCAAGTGACCGGGGCTGGCGAGGAGGGCTTGTGACAGATGCAGCGACGCTGCGTCAACTTGAGGCACTGGGCTACACGGCTGCCGTGCAGGCAGAGGCCGAGGTTGTCGAGCTGTTTCCTGCCAACTGCAACTGCTCGTACTGCAGTCGAATGTAGGCACCAGGCATTCTCCAAGAGCAGGTAGGGAATGCTGCCCTGTGCAGCGGAGGTTGGCGTGCTGATCAGCTACCCTTGGTGCTAATGGTCACTCACAGTACTCCCGCCTGAATCACGTGCGCATCTGGCATTGGCAGTTGGAGCCTGGAATATTTGAATCCGCCCCAGGCCAGTGGCCAGATCACGGCGGGCTCAACCTGGCACTTCCAGTTCTGGTATCGGGACCCGGTTGCCGGTGGGGCCAACTTCAACCTCTCCGATGGCCTCGAGGTAGCATTCTGCCCGTGAGCAGTATGTGCGGGGATTAGGAAGCCCGCATCGAGGTTGGCCTGGGTTCGCCAGCGATACACCGGGTGGCTCATGGCGAGGGAGTAGAGCGCCAATCCAAGGCTGACGAGAGCACCGCGTTGCGGTCAAGCTCGAGGGTGTTCCATGGGGGTCAGGCCCGGGAGTCGAGCTCCAGCAGGGACAGGATGCGGTCGGCCACGGAGGTCATGGCCAGGGGGCGATCCTGGGGGTCGGGGCCGGCGAGGCCCGGGGCGAGGCCGAAGGGGCGCGAGGAGATGAAAATCGGGCCGTCCAGGGGATCCCCTGGCAAGCGGCCATGGCTGCCCTGGACCAGGCTGGCATCCAGGGGGATGACATCCAGGAGCGTGCGGAAGCCCAGGCGCTTTTGCAGGAGGCGGCGGGCCACGCGCAGGCGGGGAAAGGGGATACTGGGGTCCAGGAGCATCTCGCAGGGGTCGTAGCCGGGCTTGCGGTGGATGTCCACGGTGGTGGCGAAGTCCGGGGCGGCATCCGCCGCGAGCCAGTAGTAATAGGTGAACCAGGCGCCGGCGGCGGCCACGGCAACGATGTCACCGGAGCGCTCGTGGGCCAGGCCGAGGGCCGCCTGCTGGCGGCGTCCGAGGAGCAGGTCGACGCCCTCCAGATCGCGGAGGGCTTCCGCCGCTGCCGCGGTGTCTTCGGTAGAGCGTGTGTAGATGTGCGCTACTTGGTGGTCGCTGACCGCAAAGGCGCGGCTGGCGAAGGGGTCCAGGACCTCACCATCGGGGGTCTCGCGCACGGCCAGCAGGCCCGCCCGGCGCAGGGTGCGGTTGATGTGGACGGGGCGCGTTGCGGCCTCGATGCCGTATTCGCTTACGACCATTGTCTCGGCCCCCGCCGCGTCGGCGCCCGCGACCAGGCGGCCCACCAGGGCATCGACTTCCCCCAGGGCCCGTCGCGCGGCGGGCGAGTCCGGGCCGTGGCGCTGGAGGTCGTAGTCCAGGTGTGGCAGGTAGGCGAGGGTCAGTGTGGGACTCTCCTCGCGCAGGGCTCGCAGGGTGGCTTCCGCTATCCAGGCGGAGGAGGGCAGGCCCGCCCGGGGGCCCCAGAAGTCGAAGAACGGGAATGGGCCGAGTTCGGCCTCTGTGCGCGCGGCGAAGTCCGTGGGGGCGGAGTAGATGGCTGGGATCTTCCTGCCGTCAGCCGGGTAGTAGGGGCGCGGGGTGAGCGAAAAATCCACGGCGGCGCCCATGTTCCACCACCAGAAGAGCTTGGCGCAGGTGAAGTCGGGATTGCGCTGCCGGGCTGTCTCGTAGACCTTTTGGCCCTTGACCAGGGCGTTGGACTGGCGCCAGAGGGCCACTTCGCCGCTCTCGCGGTCCAGCCAGCCATTCCCCACGGCCCCGTGCTCGCTGGGCAGGGTGCCGGTGAGCATGGTTGCCTGGGCGCTCAGGGTCACAGCCGGGAGGGTGGCCGCCATGGGGGCGCTGGCCCCGCGCCGGGCCAGGGCGACGAGATTGGGCGTGCCTTCACCCAGCAGGCGCGGGGTCAGGCCGACGACATCGAGGACGAGGAGCGGGCGCATGGCAGGTGGGATGGTAGCATCGGCGGCGCCATGCCCGAACTGCCGGAAGTCGAGACCATCGTGCGCCTGGTGCGCCCCAGCGTTGAAGGGCGCACCATTCAGGGGGCCCGCGTCCTGTGGGCCAACACCGTGGGAGGGGCGGCGGCGCGCCGCGTTTTCGGGCGGCGTGTGCGGGGTGCGCGCATCACCCGTATCTGGCGGCGGGGGAAGTTCTTCCTGCTGGACCTGGAGAGGGGCGGGAAGGGGGCTGGGCATCTGGTGGGTCACCTGCGCATGAGCGGTCGTCTTGAGATGGGGCGGGCGGGAGAAGCGCCCGGAAGGCATGACCGGCTGCTGCTGGAGCTGGACGATGGCCGGCGGCTGCGCTTCATTGATGTGCGCAAGTTCGGACGTGTGGAGTGGCATCCAGATCTCGGCGGGAGCGTGGCGCGGCTTGGACCGGAGCCCCTCGATGAGGAGTTCACCGCGGACTGGCTGTACGCGGCCTTGAAGGGGAGGCGGCGGGCGCTGAAGCCCCTGCTCCTGGACCAGGCTTTCGTGGCGGGCCTGGGGAACATCTACGTGGACGAGTCCCTGCACCGCGCCCGGCTGCACCCGCTGCGCCTGGCCCACCGCATTTCCCGCTCCTCTGCCGAGCGCTTGCACCTGGCCATAGCGGAGGTCATCGCAGCCGCCATTCGCGACGACGGCTCCAGCTTCGACACCTTCTACCGCACGCCGGAAGGACAACCCGGTCGCTTCCAAGAGTCCTTTCGAGTTTACGGGCGCGGTGGCAAGCCCTGTCCGGAGTGCGGCCGCGCCATTCGGAGGATTGTCGTCGGCCAGCGCGGAACACATCTTTGCACGCGCTGTCAGGTGGCTCCACGCCCCGTATAATCAGCGGCCGAAACCTCAATGACGGGAGCCGATCAGTGATAGAAACCAATCAATTCAAGAAGGGCCTGTGCTTCGTCTACAAGGGCGATCCCGTCATCATCACCTCCGTGCACACCAGCACTCCCACTGCGCGTGGTTCGAACACCATCGCCAAGACGCGCATGAAGAACCTGGAAACGGGGCAGGTGCTGAATGCTTCGATCCGCAGCGGGGAGAAGTTCGAAGAAGTTGATCTGGCCCAGCATCCCGTCTCCTATCTCTATTCGGACGGCACGCGCTGGTACTTCATGGATGATGAGACCTACGAGCAGTTTGATCTGGGTGCAGAGGATCTCGGTGATGACCGCTACTACCTGGTCGATGGCATAGAGGGAGCGCGGACCATGCTGATCGACGAGCGCGTGATCGGTGTGACCTTGCCCATGGCTGTCGTCTTGACCGTCACCGAAACAGACCCGGCCATCAAGGGCGCGACTGCCACAGCGCAGCTCAAACCGGCTACCACGGAGACCGGGCTAGTGCTGCAGGTGCCGCCCTATCTGGCCAGCGGTGAACGCGTCCGCGTGGACACGCGGGACGGTCACTTTGTCGAGCGCGTCAAGGAATAGCGCGTCTACTTGGCGGGTGTCATGCGGCCCTGCCAGGCGTCTTGGATCTCAGCGACCTGGGGCCACTGCTCCGCACACAGCGACAGGTAGAGCGTGACATCCTCAGTGTCGTGGGCTTCGTCGAGGGCTGCGATTGTCTCCGCGACCTTGGCCGGATCCGGGCCACCATCCTGCAGGTTTTCGATCATGCCATCATCGTGGGCGACGCCGGTTCCGTCGAGGAATTCCGTGACGAGGCTCTTGCAGGTCTTCATCAGGTAACCGCCGAAGAGTTCGTAGGCCAGCTCCGCCTGGGAACGACCTTCCAGGATGCTGCGCGCCTTCTGGGCGCGCTTCTCCATGGGCAGCTTGCGAATCGCGTGGGGGCGAAAGCGCAGGGCCTTGGCGACTTCTCCGTCCAGCGGGCCGAAGCCTTGGTTTTCCAGAGCCGAGTAGATGTGGAGAAAGCGCGCGGCGTCCATTCCCTTGAGCTGTTCGATGACCTGCATGGTCAGAGTTTAGCAAGCTACGGCGCCGGCTCCTACCGGTGGTCTCAGGCCGGGCAGGTGGAACGCAAGCACTTCGCCTAATCTGCGGATGCGCCTTTGGGGGCCACGATCAGGACACCGGGGTTGACGGCTCGAATGACCATGGTCAGGGGACCGCCGGGGACCTCCCCGAAAACGGTCTCCCGCGGTGTCAGGCCGTTGTAGCGGGCGGCACGACTCACGGCTTCGGGCCTGGCGCCCGGGGGAGCATGGTAGTTGGTGGCGCTGATCAAGGCGTCGAAATCCCCGGCGCGGCGCCGTACCTCGGCCAGGCTGAGCACCTCAAAGGGGACCTCCAGACGAGAGTAATCAACCGTATGGATGCGCAGCTCGTTGGCAATGGCGATGTTCTGCCAGCCTCTCTCCTCGGCGAGCTCATTGATGAGGTCCATGGCCAGGCTGCGCGTCTCCCGGGAGTTGTGGATGGTCAGGCTCGCCCTGGCGGGGGCTGCCAGGTGCAGGCCGAGGGCAGCGACGAGCAACAGGGCGGCGCAGTGCTGTGCGCGTCGGCCCAGGCGCTCCCGGATGAAGCTCAGGCTGTGGTCGGCTCCCAGGGCGGCGAACACGGCGACGAAGGCGTAGAGGGCGAGGAAGTTGTGGTGGAATGAGACGCGCATGTTCAGCATGAGCAGCGCGTAGCCGACGCAAAAGGAGAGTATGACCCAAGCCTGGGGGCGGCGGCGCGCGCGGTACACACCCAGCACGGCGCAGAGCAGGGCGGGCACGCTGAAGTTGTCGGCGAAAAAACGGAGTTGGACCAGGAAATGCGGCCAGCCGGGTTCGACCGTGTGTTCGTTTTGGCCGAGGACTGAGTAGTGCTGGATCTCCTTCACGACATCGGCCAGGAAGCGTTCGCTGTCCACCAGGGCATAGGGCATGGCGGCGAAAAAAACCAGCGGCGGTAGCAGCAGGGCAGTGGCTCGCAACAGGCGGCGTGGGCGTGGATTTGGGCCGAAGCTCCTGATGGCCAGGGCCGCCAGGGCGGCCACCAGGCACAGGACGAGGTTGTACTTGGCGGCGGCCGCCAGGGCTCCCAGGGTCAAGGCAGCCAGCAGCGCATGTGAGCGTCCGTGGGTGACATAGGCCGCAGCACAGATGACGGAGGCCAGCACCAGGCAGGCTCCGAGCATGTCGGGCTTGATGAAAACTGACAGATCCACATGGGTGGCGGTGCCGGCGAGCAGGGCGGCGGCCACCAGTCCCGCCCAGTGTGCCTTGCAACCAGGCAGAGCGCTCGCTTCCCGGGCCGGGGCCGTGGCCAATGCCAGACGGCCGCCGAGCACGGCGGTCAGGGCGACCATCACGGTGCCGATGAGGGCGGTTGCGGCCCGGTTAAAGAGGAAGAACGTGGGATGGGAGAGGGTCCAAGTCCACTTGGAATCCACGAAGGTGGTGATTCCCGACAGGCTGCGCATTGCTTCGGGGTCATCGAGCGGACGGCTCTTCAGCCACAGGAATGCGACGTAATCCACGGCGGCGTGCAGGTAGATGGTCAGCGAGCCGTAGTTGAACCAGTGGGGGTTCAGGTCGCCGGTCTTCAGCATGTTGAGGGAACGGCTGGCCAGGTTTGGTTCGCCGTACCGGTGCAGGTAGGGCAGGCCCTCTGAGCAGCGCAGCAGGCGCGTGGCCAGGGCCAGGAGCAGCAGGGCCCCCAGGCAGAGCAGGTAGAACCGCCGGTCGGTGAGGAGGTGGCGAACTGCGCGCGCTGAACGGGGCTGAGTCGTTCTGGGAATGGTGCTGGTGGCCATCGGAGGCGAGCGGGTGATGCCGCCGAGTGGCGACTTCCACGGGGAGACCATTTATGTGCCAGCCGCGTCCGCATGGCAAGGGTGAGCCGAAATGCAGTCTGGGTGTTGCCTGCGCGGTGGTTGTGCCGACTGCTGCGGGCTAGGCTCTGGCCGCCATGGAAACCCGCCCCCCGCTGCGCAGGCCGCTGGCCGTCGCGACCGCTTCGTTGGTTGCGAGCTTGGCATGCCTGGCCCTGTTGTGGGCGTTCTGGGGGCCGGAAACAGTGCGCGCCGCCTCCCAGGGCGACTCGCTCTCGTTCCTGAACGGCCTGTTTGATTCCGGCGGCCGCCTGCCTCTGGAGGTTACCTTGGAGCACGCCCGAGAGCACCTGCTCGGGCTGGTGGCCCTGTTGGTTTCGGGGTATGGGTTGGCTGTCACGCTGTGTTGTGTCCGCGCCCTCCAGCATTCCGGGCGCTGGCTGTTGCCGGCGTTGCTTTGCTGGTGGATGGCGGTGGAGACCTGCGCTGCTCCGTTCCTGCAGCGAACCCTGCGCTTGCAGCACTACTCCATGATTAGGGATGTGGATCACCGCCCGACACAGGCCGGTCCCAACATGAACTCAGACGGCATTCGCGGCACGCCGGAGAGCGCTGACTTCAGGGCCGAGGACACTAATCTGTTGTTCCTGGGCGACTCCTTCACCTATGGCTTCAGGGTCAAGGCGCACCAGGCCTTCCCCAGCCTGGTCGGGGAGCAGTTGCGCGAGCAGCTCGGCACGGAAGATCTGCGCGTGATCAACTTCGGCTGGACCAGCTCCTCGCCCCTCCTGAGCTATCGCCGGCTGGTGGACAGTGGTGAAGCCTACAAGCCAGATATCGTCGTGCTGAACATCGACATGACGGATTTTCAGGACGACATCCGTTGGGGCAACATGTTGGACAAGCGTGGCATGTATGCCCTCTACGAGCGGACGCCGATCGCGATCCGTATGGCCAGTTCCTGGGCACCTGACCTGTTCAAGCGCGCCCTATTCGCAACGGTCGGAAAGCCACCGCTTGATCGGTTCTTCATTACGGAAGCGCCGTTGGAAGAAACCCGCAGTTGGTTTGCTCCGCTGGTCAGTAGCGTGGAGGCTATCGAGGCTTGGTGTGCCCAGCGCGACCTGCCATTTGTGCTAATCATTCTGCCGCGCTGCTATCAGTACGATGAGCGCGAGGCACCGGGTAGCCGGGAACGCCGGCTCTACACAACTATGGGGCCCCATGCCCAGGAGCCGTTCCGTTTCTTCGAGGCCTACGCCCGGGAGGTTTCCTATCCAATTGTCTCCCTGCTATCGGCTTTTGCCGGTGGGGAGAGCTACCCGACCTGTTTCGAGGATGACCCACACTGGAATGCCAGCGGGCACCGCGTAGCCGCCCGGGCGATCGCTTCAGTCTTGGCCCCCGTGCTGGGTGACCTCTGAGGTCTAGCCCGGCTCGACGGCCAGAATATCAATCTCGAAGTTAATTTCCTCTCCAGCCCAGGGATGGTTGGCATCCAGCACGATTGCTTCCGGGTTGATCTGGACGACCCGCGCCTCCATGGCACTCTCCTCCGGATTAGAGAGTTCCTCGCCATCGTCGGACACCAGGCTGATGGGCACGATGTCCCCGGGCACGATCTCCGCATCCGGGGGGAACTCGCTACGCGGCACGGTGACGATGGCTTCCAGGTCGTAGGATCCAAAGCACTCCTCCGGTGGCAAGCATAGGCGCAGTTCGCCACCGGCGGATTGACCCAGGAGGGCGTCTTCGATGGCCGCGGGCAGGTCGCCTTGTCCCGGCGCGAAGAGGAGCGTGTGGTTGTCGCTTTCGAGGAGTTCTCCCTCGTTGTTCTTGAGGGCGCACGTGAAGGTGATCTTACAGCCCGGTTGAATTTGCATTGGTTGGCTTGGGTTGTGTGTTGGAGGTTTCGTTGGTGGTGTCCTGATAGTAGGTGCTGCCGCGCAGGATGCGTTCGCTGCGGCGCAGTAGAGCGGCGGAGCCCTCGGGGCTCAAGTGGCCCGCGCTGATGGACTCCTCCGTGCGCACGCGCAGGCGGGCGAGCAGTTGAGCTTGGTCGTATTCCACATATGACAAGACCTGTCCAACGGATTCCTCTGGCAGGATGGATGCCAGGCGTGGGCGGCCGGCATGATCCTGGTCCACATGGACAATGTTGGTGTCACCGAAGAGGTTGTGCAGATCTCCGAGGATCTCTTGATAGGCGCCGACCAAAAAGAAAGCCACCTGGTAGGGCTCGGTGTCGAGAGGCTTGTGCAGGGCGAGGGAGTTGCGCGTCCCCTGCTGAACGAAGTGGTTCAGCATGCCGTCCGAGTCGCAGGTCAGGTCGGCCAGAATGACTTGCGTGCGGGGACGTTCATCCAGGCGCTGGAGCGGCATAATTGGGAACACCTGGCCGATGGCCCAGGCATCAGGAATGGACTGGAAGAACGACAAGTTGAGGTAGAAGATGTCCGCCAGGTAGCGTTCCAGATCAGCCAGTTCCTCTGGGATGGCCTCCGTTTCCGCCAAGCGCTGGCGGATGCGGTGGCAGCCGTGCCAATAGAACTCGTCCACGCGGGCGCGCTCGACCAGGCTGAGCTGGTCCAGTTCGTACATGGCTCCGGCGCGCTCACGCAGCTCCATCAGGTCGTGATAGGACTCCTGGAGGGACAGCGAGCCGATTCTTTCGCAGGTGTCGGCCATGGCCTCAACGATGGCAGGTTCTGCTTCCAGGGGCAGGCAGGGGGGAGTCGTGGGCGTTGAAGAGGAGGTGCCCACGACGTCCGTGACGAGCACCGAGTGGTGGGCAGTCAAGGCGCGGCCGGATTCCGAGAGGATGACCGGCTCTTCCTCGCCGGCCTCGCGGCAGGCTTCCAGCACATGGTAGACCACATCGTTGGCGTACTCCTGCGTGGAGTAGTTGCGAGATGAGTCGCCGTCCGTGCGCGTGCCGGCGTAGTCGATGCCCAGTCCCCCGCCCACATCGAAGTAGCGGATAGGGGCCCCCATGCGCCGGAGGTCCAGCAGTGTGCGCGAGCCTTCGCGCAGGGCGTTCTTGATGGAACGAATATGTGTGATCTGGCTGCCGATGTGGAAGTGCAGGAGTTCGAGGCAGTCCAGGTAGCCGGCACTTTCCAGTTGGCGTACGGCGGTGACCGTCTCGGCGCTGGTCAGGCCGAACTTGGAGCGATCACCGGCGGAGTGTTTCCAGCGGCCGGCGCCACAACCGGTCAAGCGCATGCGCAGGCCGATATGAGGGCGCAGGCCCAGGCGACGGGCACAGTCGAGCAGCGCAGGCACCTCCGCGGCGCGCTCGACAACGATGAGTGGTAATGCTCCGAGGTCGACTGAGAGCATGGCCATCTCCATGGTCTCCATGTCCTTGTAGCCGTTGCACACCAGCAGCGTTTCCTCCGCGCCGAGCAGGGAGAGGGCTGCCATGAGTTCCGCCTTGCTGCCCACCTCCAGGCCAAGTCCTGCGGAGCGCCCGCAATCCAGCAGCGTCTCGACTACCAGGCGCTCCTGGTTGACCTTGATGGGGTAGAGCGGACGGTAGGGTGCTGAGTAGCCGTATTCCTCTCTGGCATGTTCGAAGGCGGTGACGAGGTGCGCGAGGCTCGCCCGCAGGATGCCGTCAAAGCGGAACAAGATCGGCGTGTGCACGCCACGCCGCCGCATTTCCTCCACCAGCTGCCGCAGGTCAAGGGGCGAGTCATCGTCCTGTCCCGTCGGCTGTACTAGTAGGTTGCCGTTGGCTCCAGCCCTGAAGTGTCCGCGCGACCAGGACTCCAGGCGGTAGAGGCGCGTGCTGTCGGCTGCTGTCCAGTTGTCGTTGGAAGCGCTGGATGTACTCGTTGTGCTGGCCATGTTCGTCGCAATCGGCCGCGCAGTATAATCCCGGGGCCTGGGCTGCGGCGGCCCGCCATTGCCAGAAACTACGTCCCCCTATTCAGATGCACCTCTCCTCCCTCTATTCCTACCTGCTCCTCCTGGTCGTCTGTAGCGCCTGTCGCACCGGCCCTGAGCCTTCCGGGGGCGCCGCTCGTGCCTCCGACGGAAGAAGTGCCCCCTTGGCCGCCCGCGTACAGGAAAGCCTGGAGCGCGCCGGGCGGAATCGCAGTGAAGTGCAGGCCTATCTCAATGCCTGGGATGGCGCCGGGAAAAACGCGGCGGAGTTCCTGGTGGCCAATATGCCGACGGTGGATCTTGTCAGCCTGACCAGCGAGGACCTGGTAGAAAACCAGGCGTTGGCCATGCGGGCGCGAAATGAGCTGAGCTGGGGGCGTGATGTGCCGGAGAATGTGTTCCTGCACTATGTCTTGCCACACCGCGTAACCCAGGAGGCCCACTCGGCCTGGCGCGGGCGTTTCTGTGAGGAGCTTTGGCCTCTACTCGCCCAGTGCACGAACATGGTTGATGCTGCCCTGGTGATCAACCGCTGGTGTGGCCAGCGGGTTGGCTTCAAGCAGACTGAGTTCCGCGATCAGAATGCGCTCTCGACGCTCAAGGCGGGCTATGGGCGATGCGAGGAGATGATGATCTTCTGTATCGATGCCATGCGTGCGGCGGGGATTCCGGCGCGACCCTGTTCGACTCCCTGGTGGGCCACCAACGACAACAACCATGCCTGGGTCGAGGTCTGGGCTGATGGCGACTGGTATTACCTGGGTGGCTGCGAGCCTGGAGACAATCTGGATCAGGCGTGGTTTACCGGGCCGGCCCGGCGTGCTGGCATGGTTGTCAGCACCATGTACGGAAAGCCCGATGGGTTCGAGACCGGAGACCGCGTGTACCGCGTGAACGGCAACACCTCCTATATCAACTCGACGGCTGTCTACGCCATGACCGGGGAACTGGATGTTATGGTCACCGACAGTGCCGGGCAGGCCGTGGCCGACTGTCCCGTGTCCGTGTCCGTGTTCAACTTCGGTGGCTTGCGGGCCCTGACCCAGAGACGCACGGATGGAGAAGGTCGCACTCGCATTCTGGTGGGCATGGGCGAGTTCTTCGTATCCGCCGGCGCTGATGGTGCTGGCCGCGCCTACCAGGTGGCGGCCTCCGTGCCGGCGGGCACTACACCCGTGGAACTTGAGTTGAAGCTTGGTGCGGCGCCGCAGGAGAGCTTTTGGTTGCGCTTTCCGACGACCCAGGAAGCAGCCCGGCTAGCTGCGCTGCGACCCAAGGGCGAGGCTGGTGCAGCACCTAGCGTGCGCCCGGAGCTCGCCTCCTACTCGCGCCCGAGTGCCCTGGATCCCGCGCTGGTGCCGGAGCTGGTGAAGTGCTTGGGGGCACTCGGAGAAGAAGACTCCGCGCGAGCGCATTCAATCCTGGTCGATGCCCTGGACAACTGGAGGAGCTTGGCCACGGCCCTCACGGATTCAGAGCTCGACGAGCGGCGCGTGGTCGTTGAGTTCCTCCAACGCACCACCCACCTGGATCGATTGGAACTGGACACGGACACAATCACCGATCATGTGCGGCAGGCGCAGGCCGGGCGCAGGCCCGCCGTGGTTGAGGAGCTGTGGCTCGACTTCGTGCTGAAGGCTGGCGTGGACAACGAGCACCTCGGCGTCTGGCGCGAGGAACTGAGTGGGGACTTCGCCGCTTGCCATGCTCCGGATCATGTGGAGACCGCCCGTCGCGTGCACGCGAGGCTGGCGCGGGAGATCGGTAGCGGCAGCCGGGGACGTCTCGGGCCGCTGATGAATCCCGGCCAGGTCTGGCATTGCGGCGCGGGAACGGCGCGCGAGGTGGTCATCCTGGGTGTGGGCGTGCTGCGAGCCCTGGGAGTGCCGGCGCGGCGCCTGGCCCATGAAGAACGGGTGGAGTTCCACACGGGCTCTGGCTGGGGCAGCTTCGACCCTCGCTCGGCTGGGGACTTCGTCCTGCCCGGCGGTGGCCCCGGCGGTGGGCCCGAGACGCAGGCTGGTCAGGCCGCCGCTGCGGGTGAAGCCGGCCCCGGGCGCATTGAACTCGTCCTGAGCAGGGCCGGCGTGGTGGACACGGGCTTTCGCGGCTGGGATGTGGCGCGGTTTAGCGGAGGCAGCTGGGCGCCCCTGCGCAATGTCGCGGTCCAGACCGAGGGCGATTCGCTCTTCGCCACGGTTCCCGCGGGCGAGTACCTGGTGACCGCCGGTGTGCGCAACGGCAACGGCGATGCCTGGGTGAGGACTGCCCTGCTGGAGGTCGAAGCCGGTGGCGTCGAATCCATAGCATGGGAGCTGGACCCGCCTGCCGGGGCCGGTGTCTTTGGCCTGCCCATGGTCCGCACCTGGCCCGGGCTGGTGGGGGCCGGCGGTGGCGCTGGGCCCGGCCTGACGACGCTCGTGGATCGCGCTGGCGACACCTGGCAGTTGTCCGGCGAGGGGGCTGCACTGCCGCTGTTGCTGGTCCTGTTCTCCCTGGACAATGAACCGTCCATCCGCATGCTGCCCCTGTTGGAGGAGCTGGCTCCGGAGATGGAACAGGCCGGCTGCGCCTCCTTGGCGGTCTTGCTGCCCTCATCGGCTGGTGTCGAACTACCCGCCGAACTGGCATCTTTGACCATGCCCCTGGCCGCAGGCTCGGCGGCCCTGGGTGAAGCTCTGGGACTGGGCCAGCGTGCGGACGGCAGCTTCGCCCCGTTGCCGTCGATCGTGTTGTTGGCCGAGGCCGGGGAGGCCCTGCTCTGGACCGAAGGCTATGACTTGGGCGTGGCGGTGCTGATCCGCGAGGCGCTTGAGCGCATGGGGGCCGAATAGGGGGAGCGGCCTGGCGGGCCAGCGAGCGGGACGCAACTTCGAAAGGCATCCCTTGGCGGCGGCCGGCTACAGTAGTTTTTCCAGATCAGGGCGCGACCGGGGAGCGGTCAGGCGGGTCTCTGGGGCAGTTCCCAGGGAGGGTGGGGGTGGTGGTGGAATTGCGTGGGGCACCACGGGGCACCACGGGGCGCCTCGCCGCGGGGCGCCACGCCGCGGGGCCAGCACTCTCCTATGCTTCGGCCAGGCGGCCCTCCAGGTGTTTCAGCAGGGCCCGGGGGTCGCGCTCGCGCAGCCATGCCTGGCGCTCTCCGTCCACCAGGCCGCCGGCGGTCCAGTGGGCCAGGAGCTGCTTCACTCGGGCGGCGGCTTTGGTCGGTCCCATGGCCTGCTCCGCCGCAAGGGCGGAGGCGTAATCGAGCAGGAAGCGGGCCGCCTGAGCGGTGCTGGCCCGGTGGCCGCTGAAGATCCATGGGTCGGCCAGGGCGCCGTGGCCGACCATGATGAAGTCGCAGCCGGTGGCCGCGCGCAGGCGGTCCAGGTCGTCGTGAGTCCGGACGCCGCCGTTGCCGCAGACGGGAATTGAGACGGAAGACACGGCCCGGGCGATGCGGTCCCAGGCGCGGGTGGGGCGGTAGCCCTCGGCGCGCGTGCGGCAGTGTACGGTGAGCAGGTCGGCGCCGCCGGCGTCGGCGGCCCGGGCCAGGTCTTCGAGCAGGGAGTCGTCGCTGAAGCCGGCGCGGATCTTGGCTGACAGGGGCGTGGTGGGCAGGGCTGCGCGGCAGGTGGCCACCATGCGTTCCAGGGCTCGGGGATCCTTGAGCAGGGCGGCGCCGGAGCAAGAGGCCAGGGCGCCCGGGGCCGGGCAGCCGAAGTTGAGGTCTATCAACGGCGCGCCAACTTCCACGGCGCGGCTTGCGGAAACAGCCACGAGGGCGGGGTCGGAACCCATGAACTGCAGGCCGACGGGGGCGGTGAAGCGCCTCTCTCCCAGGTGGCGGCGGAGCTGGCGGCGCGCCGCCGGGTGGTTTGTCACCCGCACGAACTCGGTGAAGGCGCCGCCCAAGATACCGGGTGGGTTGCGTGCGAGGACGAGGCTGCGGAAAACCGGCTCCGTGATGCCCTGCATGGGGGCCAGCAGGTAGGGGCCGGTGAAGGGCAGCGGGAGGTGTTCGCGGGGCGCAGGCACGCCCTCAGTCTAGCCCGCGTTCCTCAATAGGCTTCACTCCAGAACGCGCAAGCGACGGGCTGCGCCTACCTCCGGCCATCTAGGGAGCAGCTGTCTCCGTCGGATGCACTGGCGGCGCCCCCGGGAGGGTCGGGGCCGGTGCGACAGGCGGTACAGACAGCCAGGGGGATCGGGCAGGAATGGGGCGATGCCTTGAACCAGTTGGCGCCCGCTTTCGGGGGAGCCAATGGCTGACCTGGAACCCGCCATGCGGGGCCTGGGGAGTCGACCTCGGTGACAGGCGAAGAGCGCCTCGGGGGCCAGCAGCCAAGGGTCCCGCACGGAGGCGGCTTGCACGCTGCTGGAGCAGAGTCCGGCGATGGGGCGGGCAAGTCGCCCGGGCCTCCCCGGGCGGCGGTGAAGGGGCACTTGGTCGTGCCCCGGGCACGGGAGGCAGCCGCCAGGTGCGAGCTGGGAAGCCGACCTGCGTTCTGCCCGGGCTCGGCCCGGGCGCGGCCCGGGCTTGGCCCGGGCGCGGGCGGACCCTTGCGCGTAGAATGGCGCGGCTCCCCAGGGAGCACCGACAGCCATGACCCCTGATCAAAGCCCCGAAGCCGCTGCCCCGGACGCAGCCGATCTCCTGCCGGAGATCAGGCCAGAGGACGCCGCCGTGCGCCTGGCGGGTGTCGTGCGTCGCACGCCGCTGATCCCGTTCGCCTGCGACAACCAAGCCATCGAACTGCGTATCAAGGCGGAGCACCGCCAGGAAACCGGCTCCTTCAAGGCCCGTGGGGCCTGGAATCAGATCAGCGCGCTCGACGCCGTGGAGGCCCGGGGCGGAGTGGTTTGCACGAGTTCCGGCAACCACGGTCGGGCCCTGTCCTGGGCGGCCCGGCGCGCGGGTGTGTCGGCCACGGTCTTCATGCCGGGCGATGCCTACCCCAACAAGATCGAGGCCTGTCGGGAGGCGGGGGCGGAGGTAGTGCTCTGTCCCACGCGGGAGGAGTGCGAATCCCGTTGCGCGGAGGCCGTGGCCGCCGGAGCCCGGCTCATCCATCCCTACGATGCCGCGCGCACCCTGGAGGGCGCGGGCACGGTCGGCCTGGAGATCGCTGAGGATTGGCCGGAGGTGGAGGTCGTCATCGTCCCGGTGGGCGGGGGCGGACTGATTTCTGGCACGTCCCTGGCCCTCAAGCGCCGCCTGGGATCCAGCGTAAAGGTCGTCGGCGCGGAGCCCGTCGGCGCTCCGTCCCTGACCCTGGGGATGGAGTCGGGGGCACCCGTTTTTCTGACGGACATCACGACCGCCATCCAAGGTCTGTGCCCCCTGAACTCCGGTCAGATCAACATCGATATCTGCCGCAGCACAGTGGATCTCATGCGGCTGGTGGAGGACGAGGCCATTCTCGGCGCCCAGTCGCGTCTCGTGCGGGCGGGGGAAATCGTCGAGCCCGCCGGTGCCGCGGCCGTGGCCTTGGTGCTTGCCGATCGCCTGCCGCGGGAGTGGTGGGCCGGGCGAACAGCCAGCGAGCCCCTGCGCGTGGCGGCAGTTGTTTCCGGTGGCAACGCGGACCCTCGGCAGCTGGCCTCCCTGGAGGAGCTGGCTTGAAGCGTCTGGTCCTCGTGCGCCCGGCCGGGCCTCGCAATGTGGGCATGGCCCTGCGGATTGCGGCAAACTTCGGCCCCTTGGATTTCGTGATCGTTGCCCCCCAACGCCCTTCGCTGCTGATTCACCCGGAGTTCGAGCAGATGGCCCACGGAGTAGAGGGCATGGCCGACCGCATCCGGGTGGTCGCTTCCCTGCCCGCAGCCCTGGAGGACATCCAATACGCCGTGGGTTTCACCGCCCGGGCCCGGGATCAGCGCCTGCGACTTGACTGGCGCGAGGTGCGCGACGAGTTGGCGCAACGCCAGGAGAGACTGGCCCTGGTTTTTGGCAGCGAGGTGAACGGCCTGACCGGGGAGGAAGCTGATTTGCTCCAGGATCTGATCCACATTCCCACTTCCACCGAGCACACATCGCTCAATCTGGCCGTGTCCGTGGGCGTGGTGCTCGCGTACCTGTTCACCGAGCGCGTGGAGCGGGTGGATTTCGATGGTCTCAGCGCCGTCACTGCCCAGGAGCGGGAGTTCCTCAAGGCGCGCCTGCGCCGGGTCTTCGGCGGCCAGGTCGCGCGCTCTGTTTCCGCGCGCAAGGATATCGAGAGCTCCATCGAGCGCGTTTTCTCCCGCGCGCCCCTGGAGACCCGGGACGCCCGGGCCTGGCACAAGATGCTGACGGCCTTGGGGGACAGCTCAACACCCGCGGATTTCGGCCTGAACCCCAATCCCCGCCGCCGGGCCCGGCGGGAGGACGCCAAGGAGCGTGCTAGCGGGGAGGAAGGGCAGCAGTAGACCTCCCGGGGGGGGCGGCTCCGGGTCCAGACAGCGGAAGCCTCGCGGGGGGCTTGTTCCGAGCCCGGCGCAGCCCGATGATCCAGCACCATGGTGCACCTAAAGCGGATATACACCGGCGCCGGGGATGACGGTCAGACGCGCCTGGGGGACGGCCAGGACTGTCCCAAGCACGCGCCTCGGGTGGTGGCCTATGGGGAGGTGGATGAGCTCGCCGCCTTGCTCGGGGTGACCCGCGTGCAGGAGCTGCCCCCGGGCCTGGCAGAAGAGTTGCTGCGCGTACAGAACGACCTGTGTGATGTGGGCGCGGACCTGTGCGTACCCGGCAGTGCGGGTCCAGGGCTGCGCCTGACCGCGGCCCAGGTCGAGCGTTTGGAGGCGGGCATCGATGCCACGAACTCCGGTCTGGAACCTCTGACTTCTTTCATCCTTCCCGGCGGCCAACCGGGTGCCGCCTGGTTGCATCTAGCCCGTACCGTATGCCGACGCGCCGAGCGTGCGGTATCTGTGCTCATGGCGGAGGAGGGCGAAGCGGTCAACGCGCAGGTGCTGCGCTACCTCAATCGTCTCTCAGACTACCTCTTCGTGCTGGCGCGCCAGGCTAACGATGCTGGTCGAGCAGATGTTCTGTGGAAGCCGGGAGACGGCGGCGCGGAGTAGCCGCCGCAGACAATCCCACGCGTGTATCAGTGAGTAGCTGCCCACAACCCAAAGACCTCTGAGATGATCCTGGAGCATCAACGGCGATACTGGGACCTGGCGACGGTAGTTTTTCTGGCCCTGTTCCTTGTAGCCCCGCTGCTGGCGGCTTTGACTCGCGAGCCTCTCGGGAAGATGCTCGTTAACGAGCGGCGGCCGGTGGAGCAGGCACCGGAACTCAGGGCGGATTGGAACTCTATCGCAGAGTTTCCCGAGCAGTTTGAACGCCACTTCTCAGACACCGTTGGTCTACGCACTGCTTACTTGCACCTGCGCGCCCGGCTCATGTGGTTTGTATTCGGAGTCAGCCCGACTCCCGTTCTCCTGCGTGGCCGAGACGGTTGGGTCTTTATGACCTCAAGTCACTCGCTTGAGGTTTATCGGGGCATGAAACCACTCTCCGAGGTCGAGTTGGCGGAGTGGTGTTTGAAGCTAGAGGAACGCCAGGCCGTGCTGGAGGCCATGGGCGTGAAGTATCTGTTTGCCATTGCCCCGAACAAGAATCAGGTGTATGCAGACTACCTGCCGCCGCAGTTGGCACAGGTTGGTCCCACACGCCTGGATCAGCTGGTTGACTATCTTGAGCAGCATTCGGATTTTCGCATCCTCGACCTGCGTGAAACGCTACGAGCGGAGCGCAAACGCGATGAAGGCCAGCGCCTGACCTACTACCCCCTGGGTACACACTGGACCAATCGCGGCGCTTTCGCCGCGCATGTGGCCATCACAACGGCCATGGGCGAGTTGCTGGCCCCTGGTTTTCCCAGTCTGGCTCACTTCCCGGCAGCACACTGCCGGCGAGCTCCCCAGGACAAACAGGCGGATACCTGGGCAGATCGCATGTACCTCGAGGATGTTCTCTTTCAGGAGGTCTACTCCCACAATCCAGATCGCCGGCACATGCGGTCTAGCACCGTGGATGGGGAGTCAGTGGGAGACAGGGATCTCGTTACTACCACAGGAGATGGGGGCTTGCCGACCACCGTCATGTTCCACGATTCCTTTGGTATGCAGCTGCGGCCGTTCATGGCGGAAGTCACCAAAAAGATGACAAGTTACCGTGACACGGAGTTCACGCCCTCCCTGGGTGCGGTACGCGAGGCCGACCTCGTGCTGGATCTGTGGGTCGAACGTATCCTCGTTACACAGTCAGCGGGCCAGCCCTGTTCCTGGGATCAGGCGGGGCTAGGCAGGCTGTTCCAGGCCTCTCGCCTGGTGAACTATGAGCTCAGCCCCGCTGAGGCCAAGGCCTTCTCAGACTTCCGTCAGTTGAGGGTGTCCGTGGCCACGGAGGATGCCGCGGAAGAAACTGCCGCCGGCCCGATCGGCCGCGGTGACCTGATCCTGGGAGGACTGGTCGGGTCACGGTCTCAAACCTACATAGTTGCCGTGGATCTGGAATGCCAGACCCCGGGACGCCTTGCCATGGCCTGGCGTACGCGTCGCGACCCTGGCTTCAGCGGCAGAAACAAGACCATCACCCAACTTGCGGCCGGCCGGAACACCGCCTTCTTCCACCTGCACGCCCCTGACCTGGAGGGCGACCTGCGGTTGAGATTCTCCCCGGACCTGGGCGAGTACACGCTCTACAGGCTTGAGATCAGGGCTATTAATCGGTGATGGTGAGATAGCCGCAATGGTCTTCAGCTCCCAAGTATTCCTGTTTCTCTTCCTGCCCCTGGTGCTTTGCCTGTACCTCGTGCTGGGGCGCTGGTTCAGAAACCTCGTCCTGCTCACAGCCAGCCTCTTCTTCTACGCCTGGGGTGAGCAGGAGGTGGTCCTGCTCATGTTGGCCTCGATCGCGGGGAACTACGCCTTTGGGCGCTGGCTGGGGGCCACCTTGGAGCGCGGGGCGCGGGCCAAGGGCGTCGTCGCCCTGAGCCTGGTGTTCAACCTGGGGCTGCTTGTGGTTTTCAAGTACGCGAACTGGATCTGGCGGACGCTCTCCGACCTTTCAGAAACCCTGGGGCTGTCGCCCGAGGGGTGACCCGCCATTGGCGAGGTCTGCGGGCCGGTCTTGATGACAATGGGCTTGATCGAGTCTCCCCTGGCGGCGGACTGGGAGATACGCCTGCCGATCGGCATCTCGTTCTTCACCTTCCAGGCCATGAGCTATGTCCTCGATATCTACCGACGCGAGGCACAGGTTCAGAAGAACCCGATCCACTTTGCCACCTATATCGCCCTCTTCCCGCAACTGATCGCCGGACCGATCGTGCGTTACCGGGACATCGCCCTGCAGCTGGTGGAGCGCACGGTTACCTTGGCCGGCTTCTCCTACGGTGTGCGGCGCTTTGTCGTCGGCCTTGGCAAGAAGATGCTCATCGCCAACATCGTGGCCCTGCAGGCGGATCGCATCTTCGAGTTGCCACTAGAGCAAATATCAGCACCTTTGGCCTGGTTCGGCACCCTGTGCTACACGCTTCAGATCTACTTTGACTTCTCTGGCTACTCAGACATGGCTATTGGTCTCGGCCACATGTTTGGTTTCCGCTTCCTTGAGAACTTCAACTTCCCCTATATCTCCCGTTCGATCACCGAGTTCTGGCGCCGCTGGCACATCAGCCTCTCCAGCTGGTACCGCGACTACCTGTACATTCCCCTGGGCGGCAACCGCTGCTCGCCCCTGCGCGTTTACTGCAACCTGCTGATCGTCTTCGTCCTCTGCGGACTGTGGCACGGCGCCAGCTGGAGCTTCCTGGTGTGGGGCCTGTACCACGGCCTGTTTTTGGTTTTGGAACGCCTGGGACTGCGGCGCAGTTTGGAGAAACTGCCGTTCCCCCTGCGCCACGCCTACACACTGGTCGTAGTCATGATCGGCTGGGTCTTCTTCCGCGCTACTGACCTTGAACAGGCCCTGGGGCTGCTCGGTACCATGGCTGGCATGGGGGCTGAGGGCGCCGCGCGCCTGCATCCCGTGGGCCTGTTCATCGATCCGGTTCTGGCCCTGGCCCTGGTCGCCGGCTGCATCGGATCCATCCCCTGGGTGCGGGCTCTTGGTCAGCGATATGAACGTCTGCGTTCCGAAGGACGAGGCGCAGGTCAGTGCCTCACCATGGATGCGGCGGCATTCCTGTCCGTGGTCCTGATCTTCTTGCTATCAGCCATGGAAATGTCCGCCAACACCTACAACCCTTTCATCTACTTCCGCTTTTGATGGGCGGTGAGCGTTGAGCACCGGCGATTATCCGACTGGAGCGGGTGTGTCCTTTAACCGCGTACTCAGCGGCCTGTTCCTGTTGGCCATCTGTGGCCCCCTGCTACGTCAACTCAGTCACGAAGAGGTGGCGCCCGAGCGGGCTCGGGCGGAGTTTCGCAAGTTGGCGGAGCTGCCAGCGTGGCCCAGCGGAACAACAGCCCTGGGGGAGTACGCTGCCGACTTTGACGCCTGGTATAGCGACCACTTTGGCTTTAGAGGTCAACTCCTGCGCTGGCACAACGGCCTCAAATGGCTGGGCCTGGGCACCTCTCCAGCGCAGAGCATGGTCCAGGGCAGGGACGGCTGGATGTTCACCACCGATAGCCGTTCAATCGCCATGTATCGCGGGGCGATCCCCTTCACGCTGCGGGAACTTGAGGACTGGCGCTGGTCCCTCGAAGCCCGCAAGGAGTCCCTCGCGCGCCACGGCATCGAGTACGTCTTCGCCATCGGCCCCAGCAAGTGGGAGATCTATCCGGAGCAGATGCCGGCGAGGTTCACCCGCATGGGGCCCAGCCGCCTTGAACAGCTGACCGCTCACCTGAAACGGCACTCATCCGTGCGGATTGTCGATCTGCGGCCGGACCTCATGGAGGCCAAGGCCGCCGATGGGCCCGGTGACCTCACCTACTATCCCCTGGGTACCCACTGGACTGAGCGCGGGGCCATGGCTGCCTACCGGCGACTGGGCCAGGAACTAGCTGAGTGCGTGCCTGCCTATCGCGGCCAATCAACGACGAACTTCCAGCTCGTGGCGACGGACAATCCAGGGGATTCCTGGGCGCGCCGCTTGTACCTGGAAGATGTGCTTGTGCAGAAGAGCTTCAAGTACCGGCGCAGGGCACCGGGCGTGGCGGTGGAGGTGGCTGCCCCGGGGACTCCGCCGCGCACCTTGCGCACGGAACAGGCGAACAGCGAGCTGCCCCGGGCCGTGCTGCTCCACGACTCATTCGCGGAGCAGATGCGCCACTGGCTGGCTGAGGATTTCTCGCACTTCTCCGCCTACTGGCGCTACGAGTTTGATGCAGAACGCATTGTGGCCGAGCGACCGGATGTTGTCATACAGATCTGGGTTGGGCGTGCTCTGGAGTTCATGCCACCCACCTTCATGCTGCAGGAGAGCAAGGGCATCCTGGGGGAGTTGTTCGCGAGCAGTGATAGGACGCTGCTAAACATGCGTGAGGGTCTGGGGGCGGCGCAGGAGGACAGTGGTCTGTGGCGTCTGCCGCCCTTTTCCGCCGCGCCCGGGGAGCGCGTGCTCGTCCACCTGAGGATTCAAGCCAAGCGCAAGGGGACGCTGGTTTTTCTGGAGGAAGACCCGCTGCATCCGGGGCATGGGCGCATTCGCCTTGGAATCTTGCGTCTGGAGTCGGGCCTGAACGATCTGCATGCCATATTGGATGCCATGGCGCCAGGCATGCGGATGCTGGTCGGTTCACCGGTGCCCGTGGCTGCTGGGGACCTGGCCGTGCGCGGACTGGAGCTCAGGGAGATGCCCAGTAGATGAACCCTCCCCGGGCCTGCACCTATCGGGCGCTTCCAGTAGTTGTGGTCCTGGCTGTTCTCTGTTCCTGCGCCTCCTCCTGGGGACGCACGGTTGAGCCGCTGGCGAAAGTGCGGGGCCCTTTGCCGACACGCATTCAGCAGCCGGTCTCTCTCACACGCCTCTCCTTCAGGCCCCGGCGTCCCTTGGCCCAACCGCGAGGCAGTGTCTGGTACGAACTCCAGGGAACCTACACGAGTATCTACGAGGTGGACCAGGAGCCGGGCGAACACGTGGGGCTTGATGGAGAGTACGGCCGTCTGACGGCCAGGGGACGCTGGGCCCTGGGGCGCGACTCTGATCTGGAGGTGGAGGTTCCCGTGCAGTACGCCACCAGCGGGTTCCTGGATAGCATCGTCAACAGTTTCCATGAGTTCTTCAATCTTCCGGTGGGTGGGCGTGACAAGGCCGAAGACGATCAATACGAGATGCGGTTGAGGCGCGCTGGCCAAACGGTCTGGAGCCTGGAAGAGAATCAGTTGGCTCTGGGAGATGTACCGGTGATCTACACCAAGGTGCTAAGGCAAGAAGATGATGTTGGTCCGGCACTCGCCTGGCGACTGGGCCTGGAATTGCCCCTGGGTGACGAGGGTCTTGGGATCAGCAACGGTGGCCTGGATAGTGGCCTGGGCATCCTGGCAGAGCGCAATCTCGGGCGCTGGACTCTGAGCGGTGCCGTTGATCTGCTCTTTGCTGACACGCCGGCTTCCTTTGATGGTGCACCGGCCTCCTTTGGCGAACAGCTCTGCCTGCAGTTCGGAGGCGAATACCGTTGGAATGATCGAGTGTCGCTCTTGGGGCAACTGATCTGGGCCTCGCCGCCAGTCACGGGCTACGATCTTGAGGAGATAGATGCGGAGATCATCGACCTGGGCCTGGGCGCTGCCTGGGATCTCAGCGACGGCAGCCGCCTGTTCTGTTCCTTACACGAAGACCTGGTGGCCGCCGCCGGCGGCGACTTCGGCTTCATGTTCGGCTGGTCGCGCGGGAACTGACTCCAGGATCGAACGCCTGTCAGGGTAGCTCCAGGGAGCCCGAGACACTGCGTCCCTTTTCGCCGCTCCAGCTGACGGTGAGGCTGCCACTGCCGCGCAGAAACCAGCGCAGGCGCTGTTCACGGCGGCCATCAATGCCCTCTTCCATGAGGATGCGCTCGGGTTCGTGCTCTTCGAGCGTAAGCTGGTGGGGGCGCCAGCGATCAGTGCGCTGCCCGCTGGCCAGGACGACGACAGAATCTCCGCTTAGTTCAAATACGTCGGGTGTCCCGATCTGCCGCTCGGCGGCGCGTTGGGTGCGCGTGGGGATGATGTGGTCATTACGGAAGACAGCGTCCACGGCGAAGAGCCCGTCGCCGAGGTCCTCAGCTGTGAGGGAGGTCAGTTTGACAAGTGGCATGGCACGCGCGTGTTCTATGCAGAACAGGGCGTTGCGGTGCAGCATCTCCTCGATCAGAAAGGTGGGCGGCACGCGGCCCACATCCTTGCGGAATCCGCCGAGCTCAATCTCGCCGTAGAGTGGGTGCTGGGCCGCGTGCCAGGGGATGTGGCCGGCACCCATCAGCAGGTGGTCATCGAACCAACGCTTCTCTGACCGGCGAGTATTGCCCATCCAACCCCAGCCATCCTCCTGGCGCTCGCCTTCGTCCGGGTACATGCGATCCGGCGTCCAGAGCTCATTCGTGAAGGAGATGATGCCCAAGCCCTCGTAGGTCCAGGTGGCAAAGCCACCAAAGACCGTGTAGAGATCCTTCCAGATGACCATGTAGCGGTAGAAGGGCAGCATCTTTTCGCCGTCGCGCCCCAGCTCGTCGAAGGCCCGCAGGTCGCGGGCCGGGTAAGCGCCGAAGCTCTTGGCCCCGGGGCCGCGCAGCATCATGCCGCCGCTGTTGTGGAAGGATTGGACCGCGGCCACATTGGGGTGCTCGTAGAGGAAGCGGGCAATGCAGCGCGTTTCCGGCCAGTAGAGCGGATAGGGACCGGCGCCGTACTGGATGTGCTCGGGCATCCACAGGGCGGGCCAGGCACGGTTCATGTCGTAGCCACCCACTCCGTCTTCGTTGATGCGGCCATCACCATCATTGTCGATACCCTCGGAGCCGAGCAGAGTCCAATCTCCCCGCGCTCCCCGTGTGTTCTCGGGCACCCGCTCCATGATGCGTGGATCGTCGGCGTTCAGCCGATGCGTGCCCTCACCGGGAGTGAACTTGCGCATCTGGACGATGTGTCCGTCACCGTCGAGATCGTCCGGCCCGTCCTCGTCGCTGCGGCCGTCGCGGTCGTTGTCCGTGGGGAAGACGCCCGTGCGCGAGGAATGGGGGCTGTGGGCCTTGCGGAACCAATGGGCGCGGCCATCCGGGTTCACGGTCGGCAGAATGTAGAAGGCGCTGTCGTCGAGAAGTTCAGTCAACTCCCGGTTCGTGCCGTGGTTTTCCAGCAGGTACCAGGCCAGGTAGAGGCCAGCCTCGCCGCCCTGAACTTCATTGCCGTGTACGTTGGCGTCCACCCACATGGCGGGCTTCTCTTCGGGAGCACCAGTGGCGGCGTTATTCAGGGTGTAAACCCGCAGCTCGCGGCTCTCGACGCTGTGGCCGATGATCTGCATGGAAACCAGCTCGGGCCAGGTCGCCACCAGGGCATCGAAGTGGTCGTACAGCTCCGGCAGGTCGTAGAACCTATTCCAGGGGATTTCGACCTGTGGCTGGTGGCCGATGGGCGTGCCAGGGAAACCCGTGCCCCGGGTGGCGTCCGCCGTGTCTTGGGCGTTGGCCGCCAGGCAGCAGAGCAGCAGCGTGCATACTGTATTCATGGCTCGTGACCTCATTGGGTGATCTCCGGCTGCGCCTGGGCCTGGCCCACATGGTCCCCCTGGACCACAATGGATATGGCAGTCGGGTCAGGGTGACGCACCAGCCAGCGCAACTCCTGGCGGCCGCCGGAGCCGGCCAGGTTCTTGATCGATTGGATTGCTTCGCCGGCCAGCAGGTCTCCGCCGGCGGGGAGATTGAGGTGCAGGCTCAGGGGGCGTGGTGTGCGGGCGCGCAGGGCCGCGGCACTGCGCAGGGGCAACAGAGCGTTGTTCGCAACGGCTGCCTCCAGCTCGTAGATGTCACCACCCAGGTCATGGGCCGTGAAGGAGCTCACCGTGACCCGCGGCAGGGCCGCGGCCATGACAGGCAGGGCGGCGGCCAGCCCAGCGACCAGGGCGGGCAGTTCCTCCGCAGGCGGCTCAATCAGGGCGTAGGGCGCCAGGCCGCCGATCTCCAGCGGGCCGAGTTCCGGATGGTCAAAGGAGGTCCAGGGTAGGAAGCGCTTGGACGCGCCGCTGCGATCAATCCAGGCCAGGGCCCGGACCGCTTCGGACGGTTTGTCATCCGCAGCATCCTTGTCCTTCTTGCTTGGCTTTTTCCGGACGGCCTGTGCTTTGGTGGGCGAATCTGGCCCGGCGGATTCCTCCTGTGCCGCGTCTCCCTGGGCCGCTTCATCCAGAGGCGGCCGCCAGGGCCTGAGGCTCAACGTCGGCAGGCCCCGTTGCGCTTCGCACCAGGCCTGGAACGAGCCCGCCCCCGGGGCCGTGCCGGGAGCCGGTGCCAGGCCCGCCTCATCCAGGCGTCGGGCCAATTCCTTGAGCAGCACGGCATCCGACTTCAGCGTTCCCGAAGGGGGAATGCGGTTCTTGGACGGTGCATCGTCGGAGACGGCGGGTGCCGGCTCGGCCAGGTTGTCCGCGGCGCCCAAGACCAGCACCAGGCCGATGTCCTTGTGGTGCAGGACGAACTCCGCCAGGGAGCGCGCTTCCGGTTCGTCGGTGGGGAAGAGGCCGGCCGAGGGTGTGTGCTCGCGCCAATCTTGCGGGAAGTTTTCATTCACGCGGGCATCGTGCGGGGGATCCTCACCCACTTCCCCGTCACCGTCCCCGTCGCGCCCCTCTACCAGCAGCTTGTAGCGGCCGAGCTCGCCGTGTTCCGGATCGGCTGTGATCAGCGCCCGCGCATCGGCGGGATCCTTGATCCAGGTTCCAGCCGGATCCTCGACGCGCATCTGCGTGATCACCCCATCCCCGTCCACATCCGAGGGGCCGTCCTCGCCCCGCCGCCCGTCGCGATCGTTGTCAACGCCGGCACCCGTGGCCGGCTGTTCCATCAGGGGCGTTTCAAAGCGCGCCTCTGCGCCGTCCGGGTTGGCCCGAGGGATCAGGTAGACGGTGGTCTTGGCCAGCATCGCGGCCAGATCGTCTTGGCCCTCGGCGCTGGCC
>PVBE011504221.1_pt1 | contig 50569 bp, 42 predicted proteins | sample 1631181 | NCBI WGS metagenome assembly PVBE01 (sample SAMN08397723, study PRJNA350692) | Marine metagenome, whole genome shotgun sequencing project. | isolation source: water | place: Pacific Ocean | collected 2012-04
AGAAGTATCGAGTGCCGTTGATGTAGGCGAGGTGCCAGACGACTTCGCAGCCTTCGGTTGCGGCTCGCACGGCATCGGGATCGCGGACGTCACCATCGACGAGTTCAATCTTGTCGCCGAAGTGTTCGAGGCGTGCGGGGCGACCACGAGAGTGATCGTCGATGACGCGGAGATCGTGTCCGGCTTCGACGATGTTCTTGCACATTTCTGACCCAAGGAAACCACTGCCGCCAGTCATCAATACTTTCATTGCCTTAGACCTCCACGGCAACAAGGTCGCCGGCCTGATAGAAAATCTGATCGATGCCACCGACATTCCAGATGTCGGCAACCCATGCTTGTGGCCGTGTGCGGCCAAACTCTCTGAGTACGTCGCCATACCCAGTGTGATTGGTCGCAACGAACACGCAGTCCGCATCTTCGAGGACATCGGCGACAGGCCAGTTTTTGAGCGGCTGGTGTGCCGAGGGCTCGTTGATGGGGTCGGGTAGGTTGTGATCGCTGATGCGGATCTCGCTTGGAAGCTGTCGCTCAATATAGCGGTGCAGTTTCGGAACGAGGCTGTCGCGGATGTCGTCGGTGTCGGCCTTGAAACTGAATCCAAGGACGGCTACGCGGCAGTCATGGATGGTTGTCCGCTTCATCAGATGATCGACCAGCATTGCCGGTGTGTATTCGTTCATCTTCCACGCCGAGAGCATCATGTCCGGGTAGGCATTCCATTCATTGATCATTCCGAAGTCCTTCCGCAGGCATGTGCCAGCGGTGAATCCTGGCATGGCCAGCGAAGCTCGGGGGTAATTGTGGTTGGCCAGCCGCCGCGTCTCATAAATGTTAGCGCCAAAGTTGTCGGCAACCAGCGCGAACTGGTTGGCCATGGCGAAGTGGACGTAGCGAGAGATGTTGCAGAACAGTTTTACAAGTTCGGCGGTGATGAAGTTGGTCTTCATCACTTCGGGTGCGAGTCGCCCGAAGAGCTCGGCAGCCGCATCACGGCTCGCATCATCCTCGCCACCGACAATCTGGGGAAGCGTGCGGAGTTCTTCGTAGGCAACACCTTCGGCAATCCGCTCTGGGCAGAATGAGAGCAGGATGTCCTTGCCGACCTTGAAGGGGGTGTTTCGCTCCAACCACTTCCGCACGTAGGCGGTCGTTCCAGGAGCGACGGTGCTTCGAAGAATGATCAGATGATCCTTGCGGATCTGATCTTTGATACTTTCCAGAACGCGTTGGATTTGCGAGAGATCCGTCTCGATGTGATTGTGCAGTGGCGTGCCGACCGTCATGACGATGGCTGCGCTTTTAGAGACGACTTCCGGCGTTGGGTGTACGACAAACTTGCCGCTGGCAACGAGTTCGTCGTAGCCCGGCTCGTGGAAAGGCATTCGCCCCTCCTTGACCGCGGCGATCAAATCGGCGTCCACATCGACACCTGTTGCCTTCACGCCAACATCGACGAGCGAGAGCCCGAGGGGTAGCCCGACTCGGCCGGTTCCGATGATGCAAACCTCATATTCGAACATAGTGTGGGTAATCCAAGTGGGGTCAGAAAGTTACGGCCATTGCGTTGTGCGGCGGCCGGTGTGTGGGTCCATGATAGCACTTGAGTATCAGCGATCAGGTCGCGGCACTTCACCAGATAGGGATTCTCTCGACCAACCAAGGGCAATTCCCGGCGGTAGGCCACCCGATCTGGCTGCCCGGCATATCTCGCACCGTGCCGCCGATCGAAGACCGTCTTCGCCGAAAAACAGCCTCCCAGTCAGGAGCCAGTCTTCCCGCCATGCAGCGGGTGGCGGAAGGAATGGGTCGCCAGGCCGGGCTCTCGGCGGCTCCGGCGGAAGTATCAACGTCTATAGCACGGCAGAGTGGACGCTCCTCAGCCACAACTGGACGTTCGACAGCGGCGGTGGCGTGAACAGCGGCTTTGTCATCGAAACGAGGATGTACACCTTCGCCGATCAGATCACCATCAATGCCTATGTCGACGAGTTTCAGATTGCTGTTGGTGGCGATGATCTCTCGAGTGTCATGATTCATCTGCCCGAGTCTGTTCCGGCACCGGGCGCGGTCGCACTTCTGGGCATTGCCGTTGTCGCGGGGCTGAGGAGCGCCGACGAAATAGCAGCGATCATCTTTGGTGGTCTCCTGAGTCCACCTATAGGCGGAATCTCCTGCTTGCGCCCACTGAAGGGGTGAGCATGGATATCGTGCCTTGGACGCGCCGAGGAGAAAACCATGCTGATCGCCATCATTGTTGCTGCCGTCTTGACACCTCAGCCGCACGCTGAGATGCGGGCGTGGCTGGAGAATTCACGGGCTCAGGATTCCAACGCGCTGCTTCAATTGGACGCAGTTGAAGTCCAAGCCATCGTCAATGCGCAGCAGCGGCCATCAAGTGGCATTGAACTCACTGAAGTTCGCGATGTGAAAGCAATCGGACCCGATTTTGATGTGGCGTGCCGTCTCTATCACCCCGACCCGGAAACAGAGTTGCCATTGGTAGTCTGGATTCACGGTGGTGGTTGGATCTTTGGGACGCTCGATTCGACGGATCCAGAGGCGAGGTTTCTTGCAGTTGAGGCGGGCGTTGCGGTGTTGTCGGTGGACTACCGCGTAGCGCCCCAAGATCACTTCCCCGCTGCGGTGGATGATTGCGTGCAAGCCGTGCGGTGGGCGATCGACCATGCGGAGGAACTCGGCATTGACCGGAGACGCGTAGCGGTTGGGGGGGCCAGCGCGGGCGGCAATCTCGCTGCGGTGACTGCGCAGCGATTGAACAGCCAACATCATGATCCGCCACTTGCTGCGCAGTTTCTCGTCTACCCGGCCCTTGATGCGCTCAGCGATACGCCCTCAAGGCGAGAATTTGCGCATGGCTACTTCCTTGAAACGCAGCACATGGACTGGTTCTACGATGTGTATGCGCCCAACCATGACGACTGGGCGAGCCCATTGTTGTCGCCACTTCGGGCACCGTCATTGGCAGGGCTTCCTCACGCCGTCATCCTTCCGGCGCAGTTGGACATTCTCCGCGACGAAGCGGTCCAGTATGCAGCGGAATTGATTGAGGATGGCGTCGGAGTCGATCTTCTTGTGGCAGAAGGAATGCCACATGGATTCATCGCCAAGTGGATGGAGTCGCCGGCTGCCGCAGCAGAGTTTCGTGCTGGCATCAGGCGATTGGCAACGGTGCTGCATGGCGAACAGGTCGATGCCATTGATTTGTTGGACACCAACATGGATGGATGGCTCGAGCCATTTGAAGCGGCAGACGCAATCGCGAGGATGACAGAGGAGTACGGTGAGGATTCTCTGGCTGTGTCGCAAATAGCCAGTTCAGCAGCATTGTCCCTGGCGTGGCAGCGTCAGGAATTGGTTGACATCTGGAATGACTTAGATGCGAACACTGATGGTTGGCTTGACGCAGATGAGATCGACGACGATCTTCGATCGCTGGCCGCTGAACTCGATGCTGACGACGACGGTCGACTGGCATGGCTTGAGTTCAACGCGATCTCACGACTTCAGGGTGACCTGTTTGCGGAAATGGAAGCCGCGGCCATTCTTGCGGAGTACGACCGCAATGACGATGGAGGAATTGATCGACCTGAGGCTATTGCCGACCCCGAACTCCACGACGAGGCGGATACCGATGACGATGACGTCGTAAGCCGGGACGAGTTGCTTGCGGCATTGGCAAAATGGAATGCGTCGTTGTGGTTCGAAGTTGAAGGCGATGAGGCGCATGCGTACGGGACGATTGACGGAACGACGCCCGGTCGAGTGATGCAACTCCTGCTTGACCATCCGGCCGTGCGGACGATCGTGCTTGACGATGTGCCAGGGTCGCTGGACGACGACTCCAATCTTCGCGCCTGCCGACTCATTCGGCATCACGGGCTGGCGACGCATGTCCCGCGCGATGGAGAGATCGCATCCGGGGGAGTTGACATGTTCTGCGCGGGGGTGGAGCGAACAGCCGAGCCTGGGGCAATGATCGGCGTGCACAGTTGGGGTGGCGTGGGCGAGTCCGGAGTGGCGACGCCGAAGGATCATGAGGCTCATGAAATGTACTTGGAGTATGGAAGGGAGATGGGGCTACCAGATGCCTTCTACTGGTTTACGATCGAAGCAGCAGGCCCCGGCGACATCCACTGGATGACGCCAAAGGAACTCGATCGATACGGGGTTCTGACCGATCGTGAGTCATCGGACACGATTGTCGGCGAGCCATCGACTTATGAATTCGGTGTGCAGCCTCTTTCGAGCAACGAACAGTCGCTGAGGCGTGAAGGATTCGTCAAGCAAGCGGTTGTCACGGCCCCGAACGGAAGGCCGATCCGGATCATCGCTCAGGAAAATGTGCGAGACATCGTTGTTGCGCGAGCTCGCAACCTGCTGCAGTTCTTCCTGACGGATGTCCCCGGCTCGAAGTATGGGGCAGACAAAGCGGCAGTTGCCAATGCGATGGCTGACAACGGCGCCATCCTCATGATTCCAACAGGGGCGCATCGGCCGGGCCATGAACCCGAAGTTGAGGCGCAGCCCCTTTTCGTGGACGAGACGCCGGTGGATGGGTCGCAGTGGTATCTCGCCAATGACTGGGATCACCGCGATGCTGCTTTTGAGGAGATCTTCCATCTCGTTCACGACACGGGGATCGGAACGTATCTGAAGGGAGCCCTTCCCGAGTATCAAGACGAGCTTGATCGTGAGGCAAGGCAGGCGATTCAAGATGGCCGGTGGGGAATCCCGATTGATCCGGGTGTTCAGGGCTGGTTGGACGAGTTGGAACAGGAAGATTCGTTGGCGCAGGAATACATCGCCAGTGTGATCGACTCCTACTACGGATTGTGGGGCGCATTTGATGAGCGCCCAGGTGGAATGTGGGGGATCTACGTCGCTAAGAACCGCAGCGAGATCGATTCAATGGATCCTCGCGGGCGTGAACTGATCGACGCATTCCTTCCGCAGATGATGCACGGGTACGAAGCACTTGTTGATCCTTCTTTTGCTGGCGATTTCTTGATGGCATTCGACCCGGCGATTCCATATACCCATAAGTCGCGGTACTACGTCGATGCGACGCTGACCGGAGATAAGAACAGCGGACTTCGCGGAAATGCTTCCGACAACACACTGCATGGCAATCGGGGGAACAACACGATTCGTGGAGGCGAAGGACAGGACACAGCGGTTTTTAGCGGTGAGCGAAGTCAATACGAGTTGGTTCGAGAGGGCGACTTCCTTGTCGTTCGCGACACGGTCGCGAACCGAGACGGAACGGATCGCATCGAGTCCATCGAGCGCATTCGGTTTGGCAATGGAGAGATCGTTCACATCCGTGTCCGACCCGACGAGTGATTTCTCTGCCTGTGTACAGCGGCGCATGAATCGCTGTACTCCTAAGTGCTTGCCATCGGCAAGAGATCAATTACACGGCGGGCCGTTGCTGCTGTCCGAGTGACGGCTCGATGCAATCTTCGACGCTTACACAGATCTTCATCGCCTCTTCGACGGAGGCGAAGTGTCCGCTACCGACCATTGCAAGCATGGCAGCGCCGTAGGCGCTTCCGTCGTTGACAGTGACCGTTTGCACCGGAATTCCGAAGATGTCCGCCGCGAGCGTTCGCCATGGGGTACTTCGGGCGCCACCACCAGTCATGCGAACAGATGTCGGCGATGGCCCATGTGCTGCGATGAGATCGAGTCCATCCTTCAGGCCGTACATAATTCCTTCGAGTACGGCCCGCGCAAAGTGGGCGCGGGTATGGCGTGACGTGATTCCGGTGAAGGCGGCGGTCAAGGTCGGGTCGTTATGCGGGGTGCGCTCGCCTGTGAGATACGGGAGGAAGTGCAATCCTTCACACCCAGCAGGTGCCTGCATCGCTTCGGCGATGATCGCGGCGTAGTCCATGCTTGGGCAGAAAGTGTCTCGGTACCATCGCAGGCTGCCGCCAGCGCTCAGCATGCACCCCATGAGATGGCATGTCCCAGGAATCGCATGACAGAACGTGTGCATGGCACCGGTTTGATCAATTGGCACGCCGTCACATGCTGCAAAGACGACTCCGGATGTGCCAAGATTGATTGACACCGTGTCGGACGTAGCGATGCCACACGCGACGCCCGCCGCCGCTTGATCGCCTGCTCCGGCAACGACCAGCGTGCCTTCTGAGAGACCGGTGATCGCCGCTGCCTCAGATGTGATTGCTCCAGCAAGATCCGGACTTTCCAGTACTGGCGGAAGCCAAGTCGCATCGATGTCCAACGCTCCGAGAACTTCCGCTGACCAGTCACGGCGGGTGATGTCGAGCAACGATGTTCCCGATGCATCAGTGACATCGATTGCATGTTGGCCAGTGAGATGCAGGCGCACCGCGTCTTTAGGCAGAAGAACATGCTGTATACGGGCATAGATGTCCGGCTCATTCTTGCGCAACCACAAGAGTTTGGGAGCCGTGAAACTGGTGAGCGCGGGCTTTCCGGTGATCTCGATCAAACGTTCACGGCCAACACGCTCGTGTATGGCCTCACACTCGTCGATCGTTCGCTGGTCATTCCACAGGATGGCGGGCCGAAGGAGTTGTTCGTTCTCGTCGAGCGCAACCAGTCCATGCATCTGGCCGGTGAGTCCGACGCAACCAATCGTGCTTGGTTCGGCAGCGGCTTTCTGCACAACCGCGGCGATGGAGTCACACGCAGCCCGCCACCAGTCGCGTGGATCCTGCTCGGACCATCCAGCCTGGGGACTTGAAAGAGGGCACGGGGTGTTGGCCCGCGCCAGAACCTTCCCGGTTTGAACATCGACGAGGATCGCGCGGACGCCACCGGTTCCAATGTCTATGCCGAGAGCGTGTGGACAGTCTGCCATGCTTGGGCAGCGTATCAAGGTGGAAGGGAAGTCAGTGATTGAGGGGTAGCGACGTCAGCCCAATGCTGCCCTTGGCGGTGCGGGTCTCAAGCCAGAACATAGCTTCTGGATCCAATGGGCTCGGTACAGCGACATGAGCGTGGAAATAGCCATCGTGTGCATCGGCCTTGGTCTTGATGGAGCCGACACCGGAGGCCGCCCCGATCCAAACTCGAAGTGTCTCCAGCGGTGCTCCTGCTGTTTGCGTGATTTCAACATGGAGTTCTCCACCGGCCTTTAGTGTTCCTTTAATTGAGACCTCGAGCGTCGCACCAAAGAGCGCGACAGAGCGAATCGTTGCAGCGTCACCTCCGGAACCTTGTGTATCGGGCTGGGGCCCCTCTGTGGCATGGCCGCCGCCAGCGCCGTGTGAATGGTTGGGGTCGCTGTGATCGTGATCATTCTCAGTTGGATGATCTGTGTCCGCAGGGTAGGGGGGGTCATTCTCATTGCCGCAGCCGCTGAGTGAAACGCCGAGCGTCATTGTCAATATCGATGCGAGTCGCGGAAAGTCAAACATGGGCCGGGCTTCCTGTGTGTGGAGAAACGTATTGTGATGAGCACTGCCGTCCGCCGAAGACGAGCGAGTAGCCGGCGGGGACGACGATGAGATTCAAGAGCGTCGATGTTAGCAGACCGCCAAGCGTGACGATGGCGAGTGGCGCGAGCAGTTCGCTCCCCGGCTTGCCTGCGGCGAGCGCAAGCGGAAGCAGGCCGAGCGCCGAAGCGAGTGCGGTCATTAGGATTGGCACGAGCCGTTCCACCGATCCTCGCACGATGGCCTCTCCGAGCGTGACGCCTTCATTCTCGATCAAGTGGTTGTAATGATTGATAAGAAGAATGCCGTTGCGAATCGAGATGCCAAAGAGCGTGATGAAGCCGACCATGCTGGCAATTGAGATAACCGGCGCCACATAGGTCCCAATACCAACGAGCCCCAAAGTGTTCGCCCATCCGCCACCACCCTCGGTCAGAAAGATGGCCGCGATACCACCGATCAGTGCAAGTGGCATGTTCAACATCACAAGCGCCGCAGCACGGAGCGAGCCGGTCGAGATCTGGAGCAGCATCAGCATGAGTACCGCCACGACAATCCCGGTGATGATGATCGTTCGGCTCGCGGACTGCTGCGCTTCAAACTGGCCGCCATAGTGCACGGTGAACCCGGCCCGCTGTACGATCGGATCCACACGAGCTCGCACCCGTTTGACGAGATCACCAAGATTGGAGTCATCTGCGACATTCAGCGATACGACGGCTTTGCGCTGCGCGTTCTCCCGTGTGATGAGGTTGCTGGAACGCTCAGGCCCAATGCTGGCTACGTCCCGAAGCCGGACGGTGGCGCCGCCTTGTCCGCGAAGAAGCAAATTGCGAACTTGCTCAACTGTCTCCCGCTGACTTGGATCGAGCCGCACAACAAGATCGTATTGGCGCACGCCTTGGTTGATGGTATCGACAACTTCACCATACATGGCCTCGCGGACCTGCTCCGCTGCATCGGCGGGTGTGAGCCCGAATGCTGCGAGTTCGGCATGGCGATACCTGATAGGAAGCGATGTGATCATCACCTCCCGGTTGGCATTGACTTCGCGAGCGCCCGGAATCGTCTGGAGTTCGGACTCGATTTCCTTGGCAACACGCCGAAGCGAAGTCAGGTCGTCGCCAAAGATGTTGATAGCGATGGCGGCCGGTGTTCCTGAGAGAAGATGGCTCAGCCGATGCTCGATGGGTTGACCGACCATCGTCGTAATGCCTGGAATGGCCGCGAGGATTGTGTCGATCTCATCTCGGACAGTCGTCTGTGAGGCGTCTGGCAGGAGCGAGACCTCGATTTCTGAATTGCTCACGGGTTCCGCGTGTTCATCTCGCTCGGCTCGCCCGGTTCGGCGCGCGACCGACCGAACGCCGTCGATCGTGGCGATGCGCCGCTCGACTTGCGTTGCCAGGCGGTCACTCTCGACCAGCGATGTTCCGGGAGGCGCAAGTAGGAAGACAGTAAATGTGCCCTCATTGAATGAGGGTAGGAAGGACGTTCCGAAGGTACTTGCCAGAAGCAGGGCGGCGGCCGTGACGGCGCCAGCACCGCCGAGAACCCACACGCGCGTTCCCAAAGCCCAACGGAGCGTTGGTTCATAGATGCGTTTGAGACAACGAACGAGCCATGAATCGGTTCGATGCTGCCCACTGAGTCGTCCGCCGAGCAGAATCTTGCACAGCGCGGGCGTCAAAGTCAGGGCGACGAGGAGTGATGCGAGGATGGAGATCATGTAGGTCAGGGCGAGCGGTTGAAAGAACCGCCCCTCCAGGCCTTCCATGAAGAGCAGCGGTACGAACACCATCACGATGATGACGGTGGCGAAGACCATGGCAGGTCGTATCTCGTTGCTCGCATCAAAGATGACTTGTGTGACTGGTCGCTGCTCTGAAACCGGTGCGATGTGATTCTGCTTGAGCCTTCGGAAGACGTTCTCGACATCGATGATGGCGTCATCGACGAGAACGCCGATCGCAACGGTCAGGCCGCCAAGAGCCATGACATTCAAGCCCATGCCCATCGCGTCCATCATGAGAAGTCCAACGGCCAGTGACACGGGCAGTGCCGTGAGCGTGATGATGGTCGTACGGATGTTCATGAGGAACAGGATGAGAACCATCGCGACGATGAGCACCGCCTCGAAGAGGACTGTTGTGACATTGCCGACCGCCCGGTCGATGAAGTGCGACTGCCGAAACACATCGCGGTTGAGAACCATGCCAGCCGGCAGCGTTGGCTCCAGTTGCGTAAACAGTGCGTCAATCTGATCGGTGAGCGCTAGGGTGTTCGTGCCGGGCGACTTCTGGATAGAGACGACGACTGCGGGCAGGCCCTGCTGCGATGCTGCGCCACGCTTGAGTGCTGGGCCGAGTTGGACATCAGCGACCTGGCCGATGGTGACGGCGACACCATTGTGATACTTGATGGTCGTTTCTGCGATGTCGCGCGCTTCTGTCACGCGACTCTGTTGGCGTATCGGAATTTCGAAGCTGCCGACGTTTGGGAGATAGCCAGCGCTGGCCGTGCTGTGGGCTCCGCCGGCGGCCTTGACGACATCGGAGATCGTCAGGTCGTACAACCGCAGGCGATTCTGATCGACGTTGACTTGGTACTCCGGCAACTCGCCGCCGATGGCGACGACCTGGGCAACGCCTGGAATGGCGAGAATCTTGTTTCGGAGATCGAACTCTGCAAAGGAGCGAAGTTGCAGCGGAGTGGCCTCGCCGGTTGGCGACGAGAGGGAAATGAGCATGATCTCGCCAGCAATCGATGTGATTGGTGTGATGAACGGTTCAATCTCCGGCGGCAGGCTCTCTCGCACGACAGCCATTCGCTCGGACACAAGCTGGCGAGCGTCGTAGAGATCGGCGCCCCAGTTCAGATCAACCCACACGATTGAGAGGCCGATGGCACTTGCGCTGCGAACACGGCGGACGCCAGTCATGCCATTGACGGCCGTTTCGATCGGGAACGTGACGTACTGTTCAACTTCATCTGCTGCGAGGCCGCCCGCCTCAGCCATGATGACGACGGTCGGGGCATTGAGTTCGGGGAACACATCGACACTCATGTCGGGAAGCCGCCACGCGGCGTATCCCGAGAGAAGCAGGGCCGCCAGGACGACGAGCGAAGCGTATCGAAGTGAAAACGCAATGAGCGACTTCAACATGGCTCAGTGCTCCCCATCATGGAATGTTCCGTCGGAGTGGAAGTGCCCACCCTTCTGGATCGACCCACTTGTTGCGAGCATGAGTTGAAACCCACCATCCAGAACGACCTTATCGCCGTCTCGGAGGCCACTGAGAATCGAGATCCAGCGGCCGTCATCGGTACCGAGGTCAGCCTCCATGCGAATGGCTTCGTTCGGATTCCCTGGATCGCGCCGGAAGATGACTGGAATCAGTCCGTCACGCTGAACCGCGGCGAGTGGTATGGCCAGTTCCGGCGTCGATGTGGCGTCGGTCACGATTTCCAGTTGGGCGGAGATGCCGGGTCGTGCCCAGGGCGCGATTTCGGTGGGAGTGACGTAGAGATCAACCGTGTGTTCGTCAGCATCACCAGCGAGTCCAAGTGCCAAGACGCCGCTCATACTCTTGTGCATCGGCACAGCAGTGCCCGAACTTGTCGGTGTGGGCGGAACGATGGTCACCTTGAGCCCATCTCGAAGCACGCCGAGATCACTCTGCAAGCCCGAGGCATGGAATCGCAGTTTCTCCGGCTGGACAACCGTTACGACATTGGCTCGCCCATCGGCCCACGCGCCATTGGTCAGGTCGATTGATTCAACGACGCCCGGCCGCAATGCCTTGACCACAATCGACTTGATCGTTCGCCATGTCGGCGGGGCGGCTTCGGCTTGCGAGGATGGTGCTACCAGTGTTTCACGGTTTATGTCCAGAAGCGAAGCTGCTGAATCAATTGCCAGATCGAAGCTCGCTTGAGCGGCGGCCATGGCGGCGACTGTCTGTGTTCTTGAAGCTTCGAACTCGGCTGATTTCTCCTGTACGCTGGCGAGATCGGCCTCTGCGCCAGCAAGGGCGGATTGCGCAGCGGTGAACTCGCTCATGCGGCCACCGCCCGCCTCGCGGAGTGCCTCAAGTTTCTCGACGCGGGCATTCCATACAGCAGTACTTTTGCGCAAACTCAGTTCATGGCGACGATGAGCAGAGATCAGCGGCTCGAAAGTATCGAGTTGCATCTGCAGTTGTTTGACCGACGCCTCCGACTCGGCGAGGGCCTGCTGGATGTCCCTCCATGCGGGAGAGTCGAGGTGATAGAGCGGTGTGCCGACCTCAACCCGCTCGAACTGTTCCACCAGAATGTCCACCCGACCCGGAAGCATGGTTCGGTACTCCCGGGTGGCGGTGGGAAGGTATTCAAAGCGACCGGGCGCCCGAAGTGTGTTCTCGATCCGTCGCCGCTCTGCGGGCACGAAAGTGATTCCGAGGTTCGACCGGATAGATGGCGGGATCGCGACGCGATTGCTTGGAGTCGCCGGTGCTGCGCCATGGTTAGCGGATGATGCTGTTGGCGGAGCGTCTTCGGTGCATCCTGAGTGCAGCACGATTGCCACGAGTAGAGCGACGCATGTGACTGTCAGTTGAAAGTGTTGCTTCATGGCGTGTCTCCACCGTCAATGACACTGGTGTGACTATCGACAGGAGTTGGATTGGCAGGCATATCAGGGCCGAGAATTGTGGAAAGCGTCGTGGCCGCATCGATTTCATCGATGCGCAACTCGATCAGTTGCTGCTTTGCTGCGAGTGTTCGGGTGATGGTTTGCAAAAGCACAAAGACATCGAGTTCGCCAAGTGCTGCGATGCGATCGATGTCGTTGGCCTGCTCATTCAGCAACGGCACGATCAGTGTTTCATAGCGATCGCGCTGTTCTTGATTGACTTGGAGGGCTGTTTGGGCGGCATGCAGCGATCGAAAGAGTCTGGCAAAGGTTGTTTCAGCTTCTGCCCGGGCGACTTCGCGTCGAGCACGCGCTTCAGCGATCCCAGCTCGATTGGCATTGAGGATTGGAATTGGTATGGAGAGTCCGAACATCACCCGGTGATCGTTGAACTCGGTTCCGTATCCCGAACCGATCACGATGTCGGGGAACTGTTTTTTGACTTCCAAGCGGAGGGTTTCCTCCGCGGTCCGATAGGACGCGAAATACACAGCGAGTTCAGTGTTCGACTCAATGAGTCGTAGAGTGAGGTCCTCGATGTGTGGAATGGCGACGTTTGGGAAAGCTGGTATCAAGAGATCTGCATTGTCCAATGAAAGCCCGAGTATGTCCATCAGCAGGGCTTCAGCCTCAATCAATTCAAGTTCGATCTCGGTTGCCTGAATACGGCGATCGGCCAACTCGATGTCGAGCAGCCGGCGTTCCACCCGATTGAGTTCGCCAGCAATCTCCAGGTGCCTGGCCGTCTGGGCGATCCGCTCTAGGTCAAGAATCATGTCGGCAAGCAGGAGAGACTGGGCGTCGATCGCTGTCCATCGGGCCCAGGCGCGGCGCAGGTTGGATCGCGTTTGCCATTCGGCGTTGACCAATGAGCGAAGTTGCGCCTCGTAGGCGGCGGCCGCTCGATCTTTCTCGACTTCCAACCGGCCCGAGATCGGAATCGTCAGGCTTCCCATGAGCCCGAACTCGAACGGGGCGGCTGGAGAGACGATTTCGGCACCATCGAATCCGAAGACAGGGTCTTCCCAGAGCCCCGCAGTATCGCGGGTCGCCATGGCCACGCCCGCTTCAAGGCGAGCCAGTCTGAGATCTGCGTTGTAGAACAGTGCCAGTACTTCGCCTTCAGCATACGAGATGCCGTCGCTTAGATCGAATTGAACAGGGGCTTCGGCCCCATCGATGTCAAGCCGATCGATGAAAGCCGTCAGCGGCTCGACATCCACCACTCTGTCATTCAGCGATACGCCGAATCCTTCGATATCAAGCGGCGAAGGTTCATAGGACTGGCAGCCGGAGAGCAACCATCCGGTGAGGATTGAGATGGCCAGACGCCATCGGTGTGAAGGCGCCAGCACGGAGCATGGCATGGAACAAGTCTCCTGAAATGAGTCCACAATAACGCAACCACACCCGACTCAAGCCGCGCGTGGGTCAAAGTGCGTTGTCTGGATTCAGATCAGAAGCCGCGTGATGCGGATGGCGGCGATGTGTTGTCGTCCGCCAGGATCATCCCAGTCCGCTCGTGGCGGCCCCCGGGTTGGGGCGTTTGATTTGCTGGCTTGCAGCAGTGCAATCACCGGTTCGGGTGCAGCGTCCCACTCGATATCGTGCTCGCCTGATAGAGGCGTTGCGAGCAGCACGATCAGGCCAAGTTCGAAGTCCGTGCAATCACAATTGTCAACGTGCTCTTCATTGGCCACAGGTGTCGGCCACTCACTGTGATGGGAGCACTCCAGGTCACAATGCTCAACAACCTCAGCTGGTCCGTGCTCGTGGCCACCACCGAGGCAAATGATGACGCTTCCTTGAAGCGCGCCAAAAACGGCCTGCAGCGCGATTGCTGTGAGGAGCAGGAATGTGGTGCCTTTACTGAGCATCGTCCATGGAGTATCCGCCGATTCGGGGCAGTTGTCCAGCACATGTTCCAAATCGGGGTCGAGGCTCCGAGAATCTTGGGGCTGCTGAGCCACGAAGACCGCTGAGCTGGAAGTAGGATGCAATCCACGCAGGAGGCGACGACCGCATGAGTGGCTTAAAGCGACCGATTCGAATGGGAATGGTGGGGGGTGGACGTGATGCGTTCATCGGCGAAGTGCATCGTATGGCGGCGCGGCTTGATGGCAGCATGCAACTTGTGGCCGGTGCGTTCTCGTCCACGCCAGAGAAGTCGATTGAGAGTGGCCGCGATCTCGGCCTTGACGCGGCGCGGTGCTACGGATCATGGGAAGAGATGCTGAGTGGGGAGCAGGCGCTTCCGATAGACGCTCGCATTGAAGTCATCGTCATTGTGACGCCCAATCACGTGCACTTCCCCGTAGCGATCGCTGCGATTGAAGCTGGTTTCAACGTGGTCTGCGATAAGCCGATGGTGTTGAGTAATGAGGAAGCGGATACGCTCGTTGCAGTCCAGCAGAAATCCGGTGCTGTCTTTGCGGTGACCTACAACTACACGGGCTATCCGATGGTCAGGCAGGCGAGAGCGATTGTGAGTTCCGGTGGACTTGGGGTGATTCGCAAGGTCATGGTGGAATATCTTCAGGGGTGGCTTGCGACGCCGCTTGAATCGACGGGGCAGAAGCAGGCTGACTGGCGAACGGACCCTGCCCGAGCAGGAGCCGGCGCCATGGGTGACATCGGCTCGCACGCGGAGAACATCGTGTCGTTCGTTACGGGCTTGGACGTGACGGCGATCAATGCCGAAATCAACACGCATGTTGCGGGAAGGCGCATCGACGACGACGCCACAGTGCTGCTTCGATTGTCTACTGGGGCGTCGGGCGTGTTGTCCGCGTCGCAGGTTTGCCCGGGAAGTCGCAATGGATTGCGGCTTCGAGTGTGGGGTGAAACGGGGGGGTTGGATTGGAAACAAGAGTCGCCCAATGAACTCCTCGAGACGTCGCTCTCCGGGCCGGACATCGTGCACCGAACGGCGGATGCGGGTCTTGGCAAGGAATCGCAGGCGGCGACTCGGCTGCCCGCAGGGCATCCCGAAGGGTTCATCGAGGCATTTGCCAATGTCTACCGAGGCGCCGCCGAAGCGATTCTCGCGGGACGTGACGATGGTGAAGATTTTGGATATCCCGACGTGCGCGATGGTGCACGTGGCGTGAAGTTCATCAACGCTGTCATCGCCAATGCCGGGCGAGGCTGGGTGACGTATGAGTGAGTTCTTTGAGGGTGTTTCGAAGATTGAATTCGGTGGCCCAGAGTGCGATGACGCGTTGTCGTTCAAGTGGTACGACGCTGAGGGCGAAGTTGAAGGTATTCCGATGCGGCAGCATCTTCGATTCGCTGCGTGTTACTGGCACACCATGCGGAACACGCTGGGCGATCCGTTCGGAGCGGGGACCGCAAGAATGCCGTGGGATGATGGCACCGAATCACTCGAGAACGCATCGCGGCGCGTTGGCGCATTCTTTGAGTTTCTCTCCAAGATTGGTATTGATCGGTACTGCTTTCATGACCGTGATGTTGCACCTGCCGGCGAGTCGATCGAGGAGACACATGACAACCTGAATCAGATCGTGGCAGTGCTCGAAGGGCATCAGAGGACCCACGATGTCCGACTGTTGTGGGGGACTGCATGTTTGTTTGACCATCCCCGGTATGTTCACGGGGCCGCGACTTCACCGAGTGTGGATGTGTTCGCTCACGCGGCATCCCAGGTGCGACGGGCAATCGACGCAACGCACAGGCTTGGAGGGGAGGGGTATGTCTTTTGGGGTGGGCGTGAAGGCTACGACACGCTCCTCAACACCGATATGCCTCGGGAGTTGAAACATCTGGCAGCCTTTCTTCGCATGGCAGTTGCGTATAAGCGAGAGATCGGCTTTGAGGGCGCCTTCTACCTCGAACCAAAGCCGAAGGAACCGACAACCCATCAATACGACTTTGATGCAGCAACGTGCTTGAACTTTCTTCGGGAGCATGAATTGCTCGATGAGTTTTCGCTCAACATTGAGACGAATCACGCCACGCTTGCCGGGCACTCGATAGAACACGAACTGCATGTTGCGGCAGCAGCCGGCGCACTGGGGTCGATCGATGCGAATATGGGACACCCTCAGCTTGGTTGGGACACGGACCACTTCCCGACCGACCTGTACGTGACGACGGCCGTGATGCGGGTCGTACTCCAGATGGGTGGGTTCGAGACCGGCGGGCTAAACTTCGACGCCAAACGCCGTCGGGGATCATTTGAGCCCGTTGACCTCTTCCATGCTCATATTGCGGGCATGGATGCCTTTGCCAGAGGGCTGCTCATTGCTGCCGAGATTCGCAAGGACGGCCGTCTGGATCAGATGCTTCACGATCGCTATGCGAGTTGGGACGGCGCATTGGGGCGCTCCATCGAGGCGGGTGAGGCGACTTTGGAATCGCTTGAATCGCACGCGATGCAGTCAGGCGAACCGGCTCTGCAATCGGGGCGGGAAGAACTGCTTCACGCACTGGTCAATCAGTTTGTGGGAGGCTCATCGGGAGCAGCGCGAAGGTAGAAGCCGAAGTCGCCCGTGCCGTTGAGGACTTTCACAAGCACGGAGTTCGGCCCTGCCTGCAACATCGCCTCGAATGACTTCGCATCTGCGACGGCGCCTTGGTGATCGGCATCGTCCCACACGAGCGTATTTCCGATCCAGATCCGGCAGCCGTCATCGCTTCCGATTGTGAAGGGACTCGTATGTGCTATTGGGCTGTTGATGGTGGTCCGCGCATAGGCGACGGCGTGGTCCGCAGCCACCGTGCCGTCATCCAGATTCAGGTAGCCCTCTGGCGACGCCTTGGCGTTGGTCCACGCGATCGACTCACCGTTCTTGGTCCGTGGTGGGGTGATATGTACGACACCTGGCTCGGGCGCCTGCTTCGCGGCGAGCGTGTCCATGGTTGGCGCGTCGAAGTAGCCGGTAATTTCCCACTCGCGTACAAAGTCTCCAGGCAGGCGCATCGGGTGCTCTTTCGCAAACCGCCTGGCTGCGTCGAGGCCAAATCGCTTGATGTATTGGTCGAAGAGAGTGGCATCTGGCTTCATCTGATCGCAGGCAGCCCAAGCCGAATAGGCCAGTGCGCGATCGCTTGCGGGATCCGTGACAAGCGCAGCCAGTTGCGGTCGAAACGCGGTGTCTTTCAATTCGGAAGCCGCCTGAACACCCACGCCTCGAACCAGTCGATTTGGATCTGAGAGTGCTGTGTCGATGGCATCGGAGGCGAGATCCGGGTTTGTTGCCGCAGCTCGCACGAGCATCGCGCGGCCGTGGGCACCGCTGCTGCTCCACTTGCTTGCGAGGGATTCCCAATCTCCGTTCGCACCAGCGGCCACAATGGCGGCATTTGCCAACGGTGGTGTCCACGCGCCATCACCATCTGCGTCGATCCGAACCGGACCTGTGACGGCCAATGGGCGAATTGGTCGGCGACGATCTCGCACGACCGGAGCCATGGATTGATCTGACTCTGCGATGACTGTGAGCCAGGCATCCTCTTGAACTTGCAGTGGGAGTGGTCCGATTGCGAGAGGTGGTGTGTACCCATCCTCTAGAAGGTCGAACATGAGGAGTTCGTCGCCATTTGCAAGAACCCGAATGCGATCGACCGGAATCCAAGGCGCTGCTTGCACGCCAATCGTGAGTTCGATGGTGCCATCCGGTGCATTGACGAGATCACCAGAACCACCTCCGTTGGCATTGACCGTGATGAATGGGCCAGTTGTAGCGAGGACAGCGCCGCGTCGGACAGCTGCAGTGACTTCGGCAGGGTCGATATTCTCGGGGGAGGAGTCATCTACGCGAACATATGTTCGAGGAATGCCCGCAAAGTTTTCTTCGACGGTGTGCGAATCACTGTTGCCCATTGGGGCGATCGACCTTCCGGCATTGATCATGTTGATCCAGTCGCGCATGACGCTGTGTTTGCATGTGTCGACTGCCTGCTCGTCAATTTCCGCGTCATACCAGCCCCACCCCGAGTTCTCATTCATGACCTCGACGGCATCGAAGTCCCACGACCAGTGTGGATGGTGCGACTCGCCTGTCCACGGGTCGAGCCCTCGGGCGCCGAAGTAGTCGATGTTGCCCCAGCGTGGGTGATTGACCTGTACGACTGGCGTTGTATCGGAGCCACTGATGTTGGCATGGGCTTCGGCAAAGACAGCAGGCGGTTCGGCGTGCCAGTCAATGACTGCAGCCTCGGGAGCAAGAGGATACGCATTGAAGTGACCGTGACTTGCGGAGATTTCATTTCCAGTGACGGCGGTGAAGTGTTTGTCTGCCCCGACCTCTGCCATTGTCGGCTGGTAGTCAGTGTTGATGTTGTGGTCGGTTGCTACAGCGAACTCGACACCTTCTCCGGCAATTGAAATCATCCGCTCCGGCATGTTGGAATCGCCGTGTCCACTGTGCGTGAGGGTGTGCAAGTGAAAGTCGCCGCCAGCCCAGCCGGTTGTGTCGATTGCGCGGGGGAGCGTGGCGGACCACTTCAGGTGGCTGCCCTCCGATGGTCCGATGTGCATGGCGGCAATGTCGTACTCCATGCCGCGGCTTGCCAGCACGAGCCACTCGCCGGGTGGAATGGTAATGGCGCCTGTTCCGTCGATGTCGTACACAACGTTTCGGCGGACAGCCAGTTGAAGAGGATCTGCATCGGGGTTGGTGAAGATCTCTCCAGGATCGGTGCCATCACCATTGATCACGGTGAGCCGGATAGGAATTGGCCCACCAGACTCATCGGTGATGGCGTATTCCAGCACGCTCGCTGGCGTTTCAGCAGGAATGGTCGGCGAAACGGTTTGGGCAGCAGCGGCAACGGTGAGGCAATACAGCATGCCAACCATGGTATTCGACCCAACTGGCAATTTATCTCAGGGGTATACAGCGGGTTACGTTTTGGAGGCAACGGCAAGAGCCGTCAATGCAGCAGATGCATCACCCATCGGTTCGGAGGCTGCTCATTGCGTCGCGAAGCGGTTGGAGATGGGTTTCGAACTTGGCTGCTCGGCCGATGGCGGCGGTATTGATCGGCTTGCGGACTTGGTCCATGCTGGGCGTCGCGGCGACGCGCTTAGACTTGTGAAATTCGAGAACGGACTCGTTCCAAGGAAGCCCGAGAAACTCTAGGACGCCGCGAAGTGTTTGGTCTGGCTCTGAGACCATCGTCTCATATCGAATCTCATGGATCGGCAGCCCGCAGCAACCTTTCCAGTGCTCCATGATTCTTCGTTCCTGCTGGATGGCGCGGCCGAGATGATCAAGGTCAGCCGTGAACGCCATACTCGACGTGAACGACTGGCTGTAGCACGAGATGGCAGTGTCCATCGGATCACGCACGAGGTACAGCACCCTCGCATTTGGGAGAAGCAGCGAGGCAATTCCCAGGTTGAGATAGTTCATCGGTAATTTGTCGACGATGAAATCTCCGCGGATGTGCGAGTGAATTTGCTCCACATACGCGGACGCCGCCAAGTCGACAGCCTCCTGTGAGACGTTGGCAAGCGAACTTGGAAAGTCGGCGAGGGGTCCAGTTTCGGTTGCGAGAAGTTTGACGGCCTTGGGCATTGCGGGACTCTCGCCTGCCGCTGCAATGCTTGGGTGTGCGGAGAGAATCTGCTCGGTTAGGGTTGTCCCACTGCGATACATGCCTACGACGAGGACAGGCGTGAATGGCGAGGGCGCAGCCTTCGGCAATGTCTCAATGGTGTCCGCATTCAGCGTGTCGATCATCACATCAACGAACTTCTCTCGAGCGTCGGGGTCCCAGCGTCCTTTATGAGCAGAGTTGCCTTGTGTCCAACATCGAAATGCGTCGTCAGGACGTCCAGCCTGCTCGTAGGCGCGACCAAGTCGCATGATCATGTTCGATCGATGACTCAGTCCGCCTTGCTGCGTTGCGAGGTATCGCTCCATCGCGGTTATGGCAGCCGATCGATCTCCCAGTTGCTGTTGAATGCGAGACCATGCCGACACAACGGCGAACGATGGCTTCGGCCCGCTCATAATCTCGGCGAGTTGTGACGCGGCGGCCTCGCTCTGGCCAGCAGACTCCAAAGTCTCGGCAAGGCCAGCTTGTGCGGATTGCAGTGATGGGTCTAATTCAATCGCGCGACGAAATGCGGCTTCAGCTTTTTCAAGATGATCGTTGAACCGCAGTGCTGTACCGAGTCGAACGTGGTGCGCGGCGACCTCGGGTTCCAGTTCAAGCAGTCTTTTGGCATGTTTATCCGGGATCGGGAATGCACCTCGGGACAGGTCGGCGTCAGCGAGGGCGGCGAGAATCGACATGTCGCCCGGTGCCAGCTCGTGCGCCCGTTCAAACGAGATTGCCGCGCCCGGCGCATTGGCAGTTGCTACCTCTGCGCGTCCACGTGCAAGCCATAGGTCTGCGACGTCTTCGTGCATCGTGGTTCCATGGACGGCAATGCGGCGTGCTGCTTCATATTCTCGGCGGTCATGGGCCGCTTGACAGGCATGGATGATGACCAGTGCTGGCGCATCAGCCTTCATTGCTGCAGAAACAAGAGCAGATGCGATTTCGCTGAGGCGTCCCTGTGGCGACAGGACCTCGGCCAGTGCTGCGAGTGCCTCGGTATCCCTTGGACGCTTTTTTAGGTGCTTTCGGAGCAGCTTCTCCGCGTCAGCGGCGGGCAAGTCCGCGACCTGCGCGGCAAGATCCAGACGTTCACGGCGACCCATAGGCGTATTGTGTCAAGTTGTAGCCCGGCGTGCAGGAACTGCCTACCGTCGTCGCCGGCGCTGTGCCGCAAGGCCCGCGAGTATGAGCACCAGAGATGCAGGCGCGGGAACTGCAGTGCCCGTCAATCGATATGCAAGATTGTCCGGAGCTTGGATATAGGGGCTGAACACGTAGTCGCCGTTTGGGCTGACCTGCCAGGCGGTGTTATCGCCAATGACACTGGTAGCCACGCCGATCCATCCGTTGTCGGGATACGGATTGGACATGATGGTGCTGACGAGATAGGTGCCGGACGAGAGTGTCAGATTGATCGGTAGACGAATGAGCCAGCCATCTCCGTCCCACGTATCGATGATGATCGGCTCGCTTGCTTGGGACAGGATGTTTCCCGTCAGATTTTCGGCTGCGGCCTCCAGATCGGAGTAGATGTTGACTTCCCATCCTTCGACCTCTTGAGGGCCGTCGAGGGCTGCCCATCCATCGAATACGAACTCAACGGCATCAATATGCGAATCCATGGTCAGCGTGAAGTTGTCGACCGCGGCGAGCGTCAGATCTACGGTTTCAGGCGCCGTGGGAAGGAATCGCATGCTGCCATAGATGTCATTGGCACCAGCAACTCCGCTGACCGGACCTATCTGATCAAAGAGGACTTCCGCCTGCGCTGAGTTGGCAGCGAGCAGGGAAACTGTGGTCCACAGGGCAGATGTCAGAATGGTGGATGGCCGCATGCTGGGCGTCCTGTAGGTGGGAAGGAGGTTCTGATGGTTGACGGCATCAGATGTCGGATAATGGCTTCGGTGGGGAAGCGAGAATGGAGCCAGTCCAAATGCCCAAATAGGCAGGAATTGCGCGGTTTGGACATTCAATCGTCTCAGACCCGATAATCGGACAACCCATCCATACGGTTCGTCCGCATTTCCCGGGCAGGTCAGGAGACCCCTTCGACCTCGGGGGGCTTGGGAAGCGTTCGGTCACGGTCGCATACCAGAGGCTTTCTGGGAGGAATCGCCACGCCTTCTGCTTGGAACGCCTCCCGCGCCTCATCTGTGGCGTAGCACGCCAGCATCAACTCGATGCCAGCCCCGTACGGCGGGCACAAGTCGATCACTTCAAATGCTCCGGGGTGTCGAGGTGGGGCGGGCACGGCCAAGGCGGTTTCGACCATGTACTGATAGAAGGCTGCATCGGCGAGGTGGTCTGTGTGCATCACGTAGAGGCCTCGCTCCGCGAGCGAGAGTACGAGTCGACGAATCATCGCGGGGAGGTGCTGATCCGAGAGGTTGTCCGGGTCGGGAAGTTTGATCCCGTCCTTTCGCAGTTTCTCAATCCATGTGATTCCGGACTGCGGGCACCACGCTCGGGCGTTCTCAAGCCATTCGACGGCCTCGCTCTGGCCAAGCAGATTGCCGCTCTTGGAGTCTTCAGGAAGGCCGGGCATGTCGCTGGGCATGGGCATGATCATGTGAGTCTCCTGTTGATCCGCAGAACCTATGGGCAGAATGACCCGACTCATCCAATTGCTGCCAAAACGCAACATGCGGCCAGAAGGCAGCCGCGATAGGCTGCGTCGATGCTTCGAATGTTCTTGCTACCGCTCATACTTGCCTCAACTGCGTGCGCGCCAGTCCTGAAGGGTCCGCTCGACTCTCCGGGCTCAGAGGCAGCGAAATCAACCCTCGACCACGGATATGGACTGCTGTGCTCATTGCTCCAACAGGAGTCGTCAGTCACGCTGATCTTTGGAATCAAGCATGCGTCCAAGCCCAGCGAGGAACTTGTCCGGCAGATCGGTGATGCAGCCGCGAATGGGCTGCGGCGGATTCAGGAGTTGCGTGTCGATCCGCCGAAGATCGATCTGACCATGCAGGGACTGCCGCTTGTTGAAGTATCTGCCCGCAACCTCATCATGAACAAAGAGGCGGCTGCCCTGCTATTGGCAGGCGATTCGTTTGAGGTTCGGCTGCTGCTCTCTCAGCAGAAGGTCTGCGACTACGCCGCTGCCCTAGCGACGAGTCTTGCTGCCATCGATACCAACGATGTTCGGCGAGGTGTACTTGAAGCGCTTGCTGGCGAGTTCACGACATTTGACGAAACGCTGCGAAGTCGCATCTGCAAGTGTCAGTCCAGTTCATCAAATCTCGGGTCGTAAGACACGAGTCCGGACTCCCCTGGGGATCCGAAGGTGGCCTCGTTAACAGCGTAAATAGCCTCGCAGTCAGCGGGTCGTTCCACTCGAATGTCGGTCATCGTTTGCCAATCAAATACCACGTATGCATGATGCCCTTGCCTTTGATATCGATATCGCCTCGCGGCTCGAAGTCGTAATCATCGGCCAGCCGCACGCGAACCGAGTCGGACGCTTGAATGCGTCCTGGCTCGCTCGTTGACTCCATGCGGCTGGCGACATTGACGACGTCGCCCCACAAATCGTATGCGAACTTGCTTGAGCCGACGATGCCGGCGACGACTGTGCCGGTATGCATGCCGGTACGCATGGAGAGCGTTCGTCCCGATCGCTCTGAATACTCGGCGAGCGTCTGCTGCATGTCCATTGCGAAGTCGGCGATCTGCTGGGCGTGGGTCGGGCAGCGGTCTGGGATTCCCGCGACCACCATGTAGCAGTCTCCGATCGTCTTGATCTTCTCGATGCCGTGTTTGATCGCCAACTTGTCGAGAAGCCCGAATACGTCGTTGAGCATGTCGACCACCTGCTTGGCGCCGATCTGCTGGCTCATGGCGGTAAATCCGACAATGTCGCTGAATAGAACAGTGACTTCGGGATACGACTCCGCGATGTTGTGTTCGCCGTCCTTGAGCCGATCGGCGATGGCAGCGGGCAGCACATTGAGCAGCAGTTTCTCGCTTCGATGCCGCTCTGCTTCCAGCGACTCGGCTTGTTCCTGCAGCGTCTCGCGGGCGGATTCGACCTCAGTGACATGGCGCTCCACCGATTCCGCCATGGCATCGAACGTGGCAGCGAACGTCGCAAGTTCATCTTTGCCTTGGATGTTTGATCTTGCGGCACGATCGCCTGCGGCGATCTGGTTCGCAATATTGGCAAGAATTTCAATTGGCCGCAGAAGGCGAGCGCGGATGAGGAGAACGGAGAGAAGCGTTGTCACCAAAAGAAAGCAGGCGACGATGATGTCAATCAGTTTCAACCACTTTTCTGTCTCGTTGAGCGAAGCGACTTCATTCAATGTTCGGCGATCGATCATCGTCATGAATTCGCCGAGGGGCTCCATGATCCGAGCTTTCGCTTGGTTGTACTGATCGCCGTAGACCAGTTCAATCGCCTTGGATTGGTCGGGCGGCCCCGTGATCGTGAACGTTCCAGTGCCGTCATCGAAGCGTCCCTTGACGGCATTCATGGCGACATCCTCCAGCCGCACCAATGCGTCGGATCGATTCTGCGCTTCGGTGAGCTTATCGAATTCTGCGTTGGTGAAACCAGCGTCCAGCATGCGGCCGCGGAGCGACTGCGGCTTGCCTTCGGGCCATTCTTTTCCGAGGCCAGCTACGATGAGGTCCCAATAGATACCCTCATACCCTTGGGGCCTCGGCGCCTCGCCATCGCGAATCGCCAGAATGTCGTGGAAGAACTCTTCGTACCGATCGTCACCTGTCGCGACATAGGTGCGAGCGAAGCGGGTGAGATCATCAGATGATTGGCGAAGTTCATCGGCGAGTTGGTATGAGGTGAACCTACGGATTTCTGTTTCTTCGGCTCGCAGTTGAGTCCGCTGCATCGCCACGGCCAAGCCGATCAGCCAGCCTACAAGTCCGAGTTGGGCAGCAAGAAGAAGCAGCAGAATATGTTTGATACGCATCGTGCTACCTACCGATCGACCGAGCCAGATCCCATCGCGGTCGTGATTCGATCGACGACCGACGTTGGAAGTTCATCTGCGCCAAGTGCATGGCACATATCTTGTGTGAGATCCAGAGACTCGAATACGGCCTTGCACCTGTCTGTGAGGCCGCCAATTGGGATTTCAAACTCAACCCCACGGTCCATGGCTTCCTGCTTCGCATCCAGCAGATCACGGCAGACTTGTTCATCGTATTTGCCCGGTTCGGAAGGCTCGGGCAGCCCTCGTTCGATCGCCCTGCGAAGTGTGAGACGAGCGCGGTGCACGCGAACGCGGACGGTTGCCTCATTCATTCCAGTGATGTCAGCAATGTCCGGACCTGAGAAGCCGACGACTTCCTTGAGCACAAGAGGCATCCTGTATTCGACCGGCAGATCAGCGATGGCGCTTTCAAGGCGAAGCTTTGCCTCTGCTTTCATTGCTTGGTCCAGCGGCGTGGCCTCGTCTCCCCGGCTGAGCCAGACCAAGCCGCACTGATCCAAGAGGATGTCGTTGCTTGGCAACTCAGCCGACGCAGGCCCTTTCTTTCGGTGCATTCGCTGGCAGGTGCGGGCGGCGATTCGATACAGCCAAGTAGTGACCTTTGCATCGCCACGAAATGTCGGCCAGCTTCGGAATGCCTCCAGCATGGTTTCCTGAACAAGGTCCGCCGCCTCGTCTTCGTTGCCGCAGAATCGGCGGCCGAGCCCGAAGAGCATGCCCCCATGTGCCTGCATGAGGTACTGGATGGCATCGCTCGGGTCGGAGCCTGGGATCGGATCAAGGGTGGTGGGTTCGGCAGTCATGGAAGCCTTCCTGAGAAATCAGTCTAACTCAAAGGCTTAACCGCTCTGCCGGGTGATGCGGGGCCATCAGCACAGTATTGTGATCGTTTTGTATCTTTCTTGAAACGCGAGACAGCCCTTTTGCCCCGCATTCGTGGGACTAGGTGGGAGTAACGGCCAATGTTCTTTAGATTGATATATGACGAGTCGTTGGCGCAGGCAGCCTATTTGGTGGGCTGTCAGGCGACGGGTGAGGCCATCGTTTTCGACCCCGAGCGAGATGTAGATAGATATATCAAAATTGCCGAAGAGCATGACCTCACGATCGTGGCGTCGGCTGAGACGCATATTCACGCCGACTTCCTCTCGGGATCACGAGAACTGGCCGAGCGAATTGATGTGATGGTCTTTGCCTCGGACGAGGGGGATGCCGACTGGAAGTATGGTTGGTTGAACGATCGGCAAGGTGGCGGCACGTATCGTCATCAGCTGCTCAAGGATGGCGACACCTTTATGGTGGGCAACCTTCAGTTCAAAGCAGTCCATACGCCCGGCCATACACCCGAGCACATGTCATACGAGATCACCGACCTTGGCGGCGGCGTGACCGAGCCGATGGGACTGATCACCGGTGACTTTGTGTTCGTTGGCGATCTGGGTAGACCAGATCTGCTCGAGACTGCAGCTGGATTCGAAAACATGAAGGAAGCTGGCGCGCGAACACTTGCCGCTTCTGCATGTTCGTTCCTTGACTACCCAGACTATCTGCAAGTGTGGCCGGCCCACGGAAGTGGCAGCGCATGTGGCAAAGCGCTCGGCGCAGTGCCGCAGAGCACCGTCGGATATGAGCGTCGATTCAACACAGCCTTGCAGCTTGCCGGAGACGAGGCCGCCTTTGTCAACTTCATTCTTGATGGGCAGCCCGACCCACCGTACTACTTCGCTCGCATGAAGCAACTCAACCGCGATGGCGTGCCAGTGCTTGGCGAGCTGCCGCAGCCCGAGCACTACACTGCGGATAAAATCGCAGCGATTGATACGACGAAAGTCGCTGTCGTCGATACGCGATGCTGGGTCGAGTTCCGGGCAGGACATCTTCGCGGAAGCCTCAAGCCGCTTGGCGGCGTTGGTTTCCTTTCGAGTTTGGGTTCGTTCATACGTCCCGAGGAAGACATTGTGCTGATCGTGGAGCGGGACTGCCTGGAAGAGACAGTTCGTAAGCTCGTCCGCATCGGTCTCGACCGAGTGGTCGGATGGGCGAGTCCCTCGACGCTCGCTGTAATGCTCGAATCAATTGGTGGCGGAGCCACCATAGATGAGATTTCTCCGGGCGATGTGCCTGCCATCCGTGACGCGGGTGCTGCAATACTCGACGTCCGCACAACGGGCGAGTGCAGCGAAGGCATGATCGAAGGGGCGACCAATATTGCGTACACACGACTGCTTGCCAGATGGGAGGACCTTCCCGAAGGCGAGCCGGTCATCATCAATTGCAGATACGGCGGTCGATCCGCCGCAGCGTGCACCATGCTTGCTCGCGCGGGACGGACGGTCGCCAATCTAGAGGGTGGCTATGGGGCCTGGGTGGAGGCGATCGATCACGACGCTTCTCAGGCTCAGCAGCACTCCTCGTAACGAGTATTAGCCCGGACTGCTGCAAAGGCGGCGGCGAGCACCGGAGTCCCCCCCCCAAAGTACTCCTCGGTCGGTCGATTTTCGGCCAACCGGGTGAGTGCGGGAAGTGAGCCGGCTCTTTCTCGATGAAATCGAAACTCCTTGAACGATCGACGCAGAGCGTGGGGGCAGAGAAGCTCTGGGAGTGGCTGGATCAGGGAAAGGCCACGGTTATAGACGTTCGCGAGCCGGAGGATTTCGGAACTGCTCATCATGTGACTCGCCATGGCGATCTTCGCGGTTCTTGTGATCATTGGGGCCGTTGCTCCGTGGCGAATGACGCCGTGTGGCCATGTCCCGCGCTGATACGATTCCGATCTTTGCTGCGAGGAGCCCCCGGACCATGGAATGCGGACTGATTGGATTGCAGGGTGTTGGAAAGACGACCTTGTTTCAAGCCCTGACGGCCCACGCGGTACCTGTGCAGGTGGGTTCAATGAAGCCCAATGTCGGAATCGCCGCAATGCCCGATCCAAGGCTTGAGCAAATTGCCGAGTTCATTCCTCCGGAAAAGTTGATCCCCGCCACTGTGCAGGTGGTCGATATTCCGGGTGTGGCCTCGGGTGGAGGTGCTTCGAGCCTCAATCAGATTCTGGCCCACATTCGAACCGTGGACGCGCTCGTGCAGGTCGTCAACTGTTGGGAGGGTCGGGACGCCGCCAGTGACATCGCTTTGATGGAGGCGGAATTGATCCTGGCCGATCTCGTCGTTGCCGAGGGCGCGCTTGACAAAGCGCGGCGGGCGACGAGAAGTGGCGATACAGATGCGAAGAAGCGGCTGGCTGTTGTCGAGAAGGTCTACGAGATGCTTAGCGACGAGCGGCCGGTTCGGGACGGCGATTGGGATGCCGCCGAGGCGGCTGTATTGAAGTCGTACGGATTCATGTCTGCAAAGCCAGTGCTGTATGTCGCAAACGTGGGTGAGGATGATCTCGACGGTGCATCGCCGGCAGCCGAGGCTGTGCAGGCCGCCGCAAGCGCGGCCGGAACCACATCGGTGTGTGTGTGCGCTGAAATTGAGTCTGAGATAGCCGAGTTGGAGGCGGCGGATCGGTCGGAGATGCTTGAGTCGATGGGGATTGACCGACCGGCCATCGGTGTTCTTGCGTCAGCCATGAATGAAGTCCTAGGCCTCTCGACGTTCTACACGGCGGGCGAGAAGGAAGTCCGCGCGTGGTCGATTCCTCGTGGAGCTTCGGCACCAGAGGCGGCGGGATCTATACACAGTGATATTCAACGGGGATTCATTCGCGCCGAGTGTTATCATTGCGACGACCTTTTCGAACTCAAGGGGGAAAAGGCGATCAAGGAGGCGGGAAAGCTCCGCAGTGAGGGCAAGGCTTACTGCATGCAGGATGGCGACGTCGTGCACTTCCTTTTTAATGTGTGATCGAAGTTCGGGGAATATCCCACACTTGAACAATCCGCAATAGGTATGGTATTTTCTGGACCATACTTACACTTACTCATACCCAGTTTGGAGATTGTGATGAAGGCTATTCTCATTGTTGCGACCACGGCTTTGATGCTCGGTGGATGTCAGTCCGGTTCGAAGTCAACGGCCAAAGCCGCTCCGGGGATGTTGAATGCGACGTGTCCATTCTCCGACCAGCCGGTCGGTGAAGGCGCTCCAAGTTCGGACTGGGATGGTGAGACGGTTGGATTTTGCTGCGCCGGCTGCGCCATGCGGTGGGATGCATGGACGGATGAGCAGAAGAACAATTACGTGATTGCTCAGCAGTAGTGGGCTGAACTCTCAGTGAGTTGAAATATGGAACTGCGCAGGCGGTGGTGTTGTTGTGCGCGAGCAGGAGATCGCGATCCGTACGGACCTACTTTCGATGAACTGCCCGCATTGTGGGCCGCTTTATTTTAGGAGTTAGGGGTCCAAAAACAATCACCTCCAGACCGCGAAGTCTGGAGGTGACGGAAGAGAAGAGAAGGAAGCCTGGTCCGGAAGGTGGCGGATGATGATCCGCTTGATTACTTATCGGATCCCAACTACCTCTTTGCTTGAAACTAACTGCCAAAAGGCAAGCATGTTTTTCACGACTGTGATGCACCGGATATCCACCAAATTGTGTATTCGTGGGGGACAATGAACGGAAATCACTGCCGTGACGGATTTTGTGATGATCGGTCAGTCTCTCGGACTCGTGGGTGGATTCACTCATAAGATTCTCAAACAACGTGTAGTGCCGGAGTTGTGGTGGGCCCGCTGTCTTGTTGATGAATTGTGTGTCTTTCGTGCGATCTGGTCATGTGCGGCTTTGTTTGCGGGGAAGATGCGATCTGTGATTGAGGAGGGTATTGGTCATGGCAATCCTGTTAGCGCTCGATGAGGGGACAAGTAGCTGCAGGACGGTTGCCTTTGACGAAGACGGCCATATTAAGTCTGTGGCGCAGAAGGAGTTGTCGCAGTCGTATCCTCAGCCGGGGTGGGTTGAACATGATGCTTTAGAGATCCGAGACCATCAACTGGGCACCCTGCACGAGGTGCTTGGCTCTCTGGGGGCGGAGTCTGGTGATGTGGCTGGGATTGGAATCACCAATCAACGGGAGACCGTAGTTCTGTGGGATCGCCGAACTGGTGAGCCGATTCACCCGGCGATTGTCTGGCAGGATTGCCGAACAGCCGACGCTATGGAACTGCTCGCCTCAGACGAAGCGGTTGCGAAGTTGATTACTGATCGCACCGGCTTGGTATTGGATCCGTACTTTTCGGCTAGCAAGTTGCAGTGGTTGCTCGACCATGTCGAAGGGGCTCGTCGGGCTGCCAAGGACGGCCATCTGGCCTTTGGCACGGTGGAATGTTGGCTTCTGTGGTGTCTGACCAACGGGCAGCGCCACGCTACCGACGCCAGCAACGCTTCGCGGACGATGCTTTATGACATCGAACGGGGATGTTGGGACGAGGACTTGCTCGCACTCTTTGATATTCCTGAATCGGTGTTGCCAGAGGTGGTCCCTTGCTGCGGCGCATTTGGCACTGCCCTGGGAAACAGCGGTATCCCGATTGCGGGCATGATCGGAGATCAGCAGGCCGCGCTCTTTGGCCATGGCTGCCTGGAAGTCGGTGACGCGAAAACGACCTATGGAACTGGTTGCTTCCTTCTTCTCAACACTGGGCACAACAAAGTTCGGAGCGAGGGTGGGCTCTTGACGACGATCGGCTGGCAACTTGGGAACGCGACGACCTTCGCAATGGAGGGCAGTGTCTTCATGGGTGGCGCAAGTATTCAATGGCTGCGTGATGGTCTCGGCATCATCAATTCGGCGGCCGATGTGAATCCGCTTGCGGAAACCGTCTCCGACACAGATGGCGTGGTGCTGGTTCCGGCATTCACCGGTCTTGGGGCGCCCTACTGGGATCCTTGGGGGCGAGGTGCCATTTTGGGGATGACGCGTGGCACGACGAGCGCGCATATTGCCCGGGCGACCCTAGAAGGTATTGCAATGAGCGTCGGGGATGTATTCCGCGCGATGGAGGCCGATGCCAAGATTCCATTGCACGAGTTGCGAGTCGGCGGCGGTGCCGCTGCGAGCGATCTGCTGATGCAGATACAGTCCGATGTGCTCGATACAGCCGTGCTCCGGCCGGCATTGCTGGAAACGACAGCATGGGGGGCTGCAGCCATGGCAGGGCTCGGAACGGGCGTATTCGACAGTCCAGAAGACGCCGCGACCTGCTGGCACTTGGACCGAAAGTTCGAGCCAACTGGGGACGACGCCCGCCGGGCTTCAAAGCTCCGTCTCTGGCGAAGCGCCGTTGAGCGAGTGAAGGGCTGGGCGAGGGAGGAGGGATCGTGACGCGATCGGAATTGCTCCAAGCAGCTTCAGGTAAGTCCTTTGATGTGATTGTGGTTGGCGGTGGCGCCACCGGCATGGGGACTGCGGTCGACGCGGCCTCACGTGGCTACAGCGTCTTGTTGCTTGAGCAGGAGGATTTTGCCAAGGGGACGAGCAGTCGATCGACGAAGCTCGTTCATGGTGGCGTGCGATACCTGCGGCAGGGGAACATCTCGCTTGTGCGTGAAGCGTTGCATGAGCGGGGGCTCATGTACGACAATGCGCCGCATTTGGTGAGTAGCCTCGCGTTTGTCGTTCCCCGGTACAAATGGTGGGAAGGTCCGTTCTATGGAATCGGCCTGAAACTCTACGATCTGCTTGCGGGGAAACTTAATCTTGAACCATCGCGGTCCCTTTCACCAGACGAGACGTTGGCAAAGATTCCCAATCTAGAGTCCGATGGGCTGGACGGTGGCACCGAGTACCACGATGGACAGTTCGATGATGCGAGGATGTGCATCACGTTGGCGAGAACGGCGATCGATCATGGAGCGGTCGTTCTCAATCATTCCAAGGTCGTGTCGTTGCAACGCGATGATGCGGGGTATGTCCGCGGCGTCGTATTCCAAGATGCGGAAACAGGAGATGAACACTTGGCCGCAGGCTCGGTCGTCATCAACGCCACCGGCGTGTTTGCGAACTCGATTCGGAGGATGGAGGAACCTGAGAGTTTGTCGGTCGTTGAGCCGAGCCGTGGTGTTCATTTGGTGCTCGATGCGTCTTTCTTGCGGGGTGACACCGCGATCATGGTTCCGCATACTGATGATGGACGGGTGCTCTTCGTCATCCCTTGGTATGGACGATGCCTTGTGGGCACAACGGATGAGCAGGCTCCGGAACCGCTTCTGGAGCCTCGTGCAACAGAAGAAGAAGTGGAGTTCATCCTTCGGAATGCGGCGAGGTATCTCGCGCGTGATCCCGAGCAGGGCGATGTGCTGAGTGTGTTTGCGGGCCTTCGTCCGCTTGTGCGGCACGAAGGCCAAGCCACCAAGCGGATCTCGCGAGAGCACGAAGTGCTCGTATCTCGCGGCGGATTAGTGACGGCTATCGGAGGAAAGTGGACGACATATCGGCGTATGGCGATGGATGTTATGGATCACGCGATCGACATCGGTGGCTTGGAGCGTCGCCCTTGCAGTACAGAAACACTGCATCTGCACGGTTGGATGGATCGAAATGATGTATCGATGCCACAGGAGGACTGGCTTCGGGTGTACGGATCCGATGCGCAGGAGGTTGTGGCGGTATGCGGCGAGATTGACGGAGGTGGCGAGCTGCTGCACGAGCGGCTTCCCTATCCAAGGGGTGTCGTTGCATATGCGGCGCGGCACGAACTGGCCCGAACCGTTGAAGATGTGCTCTCCAGAAGGACACGATTCTTGTTTCTGGATGCACGGGCCGCATCAGAGTGCGCCGACAGCGTGTCGGCTCTGCTCGCGGCCGAATTGGGGCACGGCGAGGAGTGGGCGACCGCTCAGGCGACAGCTTTTCGCTCGATCGCCGCCGGGTATGTGATGGATGGAGATCCGCCTGTTGGCGGAGCCTGACTTGTTCTAGCGACTATGCGCAGCGCCGATGAGCCATCAGCCGCTGGCAAGCGAAGTCGATGAATGCCGGAGTGAGATCCGGATCGAACTGAGTTCCGATGCCTTTGCGGAGTTCGCTGAGTGCCACGAATTCGGTTCGGCGGCGGTGATAGGTCCGTTTGGCGGAAATAGCATCCCATGCATCAACGACTGCAATCAACCGAGAAGCCAGGGGAATATCTGTACCGGATAACCCCAGGGGGTATCCGCGCCCATCCCACCACTCATGATGCGCGTGGACAATGCTGACGATGTCCTCGGAAGCGTCCGCGGACTTCAGCAGTGCTGCGCCATCTGCCGCGTGATTCTTGATGATGTCGTACTCGGAGTCGCTGAGCCGCCCCGGCTTAGTGAGAATCGCGACGGGTGTCTGGAGCTTCCCGATGTCGTGGAGATGGGCTGCCAGCGTTGTGGTGGCGAGTACGTCTCCGTCGAGGCCGATGAACCTTGCGAAGGCTTCGGTCATCTCTCCGACGCGATTCGTGTGCAGCCGAGCCCCGGGCTCCCATGCTGCCAGTTGATCAAGAAGCGTCTTGACTGCGGGAGAGCAGTTTGCCGGAAGCGTGGCTGCCTCTGGTTCGATTCGGCGCAGGACTGGTTCGGATGGTGGGATGCTGATCAGCGGGATGCGGTCGGCCATGGACGGCTCCTGATAGAAAGTACGTTGGCGGTTGTAGGAGAGAACCCTGTATCAAAGGTCGCCTTTCGGCGGACGCGGCAAAATGGCGTTGCGGTGCAGGCTGCGTAGGCCGGTCAGTCCACAGAGCCATCAGACCCGCAAAGCCGGGGCCTTTTCGACTCCTTTGTCGCCTCGATTGCGGTGCGGGGCGCGTAGCATCGCTGGAAGGCCGAAGGCCATCCAAGCGATCAAAGCACCCCGGGCAGGATTCGAACCTACGACCTGAGCTTTAGGAAAGCCCTGCTCTATCCAACTGAGCTACCGGGGCGGGGTCGTTGAGTGTACCACCGCCAATTGGCGTAGAAACCAGTCTGAGAATGGCTTGCTCTTGACAAGACGCTCAGGATTCAGATACTGGTGACATGGGGAATCAACACTCGGGCGAATCAAAGTTGAACCATGTCAGCGATGCAGCCGACGAGCCCATGCGCCTGCAGACGGACGACACGTTGAGCATGAGTGCCGACCTGACGAACGAGGCCACGCTTGTCGATGATGCTGCCTTTGAAGGATCTGATACGGCTGTTTTGGCCGACGCCGATCTGGATCAGCTGATTCACGATAATCAGGTTGACGCCTCTGATGTGATGGCACCTCATCTGATAAGGGTGAAGCCGGGTACCAGTGCCGACGCAACAGATAGCTACATCCGAGGGAAGGAACATCTGCAGCAGCGAAATTGGACCGTAGCTGCCGAGTTATTTCAGCACGCCATTTCGCGAGATCCCAGTCGTAACGGGTATCACGCAGGCCGGGCGTTGGCTTGTCTTGCCTACGCTCATTACAAACTCGGCGAGGGCGAAGAATCAATCCGGCTGTATCTCGAGGCTGCTGATGTAGATAGAAATATTTCCGGTACGCGATCTGGCCTCGCGGCAGCATTCATGTTGGCTGGACGATATGAGGAAGCGATTGAGGCGCTGAAAGACGCGATTCGCCATGATCCAAAGCGGCTCACTCTACATTTCAACTTGGGTAATTTGCTTGCTCGGTTGAATCGCTTTGATGAATCCGAAGCGAGTTATCGAAGCGGCCTGCAGTGTGACGCGGCTCACGGACCGTTGTTGACAAACCTCGGCGCCGTACTTGCGCAGCAGAAGAAACACGCAGATGCGATCGCGGCACTTTTGATCGCCTGCGAACAACCAGAGCCCTCATGGAGATCTCGCTTCAATCTGGGACTGGTGCTTGCGAGGCTCCACCGGTGGACGGACTCGCTCGAGGTGCTCCGTGGGCTGTGTGCTGATTACCCCGAGTGTCCCAGGACGAGGATTCTGACAGCGCGGGTGATGCGGTGCGGTGGGCGGCACCTGGAGGCGATCGAGGTATTGGATGAGTTTGTGGACTGGGGGGACTGGCGAGCGACATCTCAAGAACTCATGGGCTTGATTCATGAGAGCCTCGGAAATCCCGTGCAGGCTGTTGTCTTCTGGAAGGAAGCACTGCATTCTGACCCAGGCTTTGCCAGACCGCTTGGTCATCTCGCGATGCAGGCGCTTCGTGAGGGAGAACTTGCAGAAGCGACCACGGCGATTAAGAAGGCGATTCGTATTCGAGATGACAGTGCGACGCTGTGGATGATTCAAGGACAAATCGATCTTGCCAAAGGCGCGTTCGATAGTGCTGTGGATTCTCTAGAGAAGTCAGTTGCGATTGATGAGTCGTTTCATGATGCGCGATATTGGCTGGGGAGAGCGCACCTAGAAAACCAGAATTTGGTCGGGGCTGCCCACCAATATGAGCGGTTGGAAGCGGCCCAATCGCCCCTCGCCGAGAGGCTGAAACGCCGACTTGTCTAGTAGCGGTGTGATTCTGCTATCCGCGACTTCTCAAAGCTTTCGCAGTGGCCACGCTTGTGGCACCTTTGGCAATCAGGTCGATACCCAGCAGAATGAGCAGTAGGTAGGCAGCCCACGAGCGGAACCACAGGAAGAAAATGCCGAGCGCGATCGTGATGATGCCTCGGATCACAAGCAGTTCCCATCCGCGTTGGTCACGATTAGCAAGTCCGATGGAAGTCTCGATGACTCCTCGGAAGAGAACGACGAATCCGACTGTGACTGCAATTGCTTCCAGAGATTCCTGGGGCCAGATCAACAGAATGACGCCGATGACGAGTGGCGCCACACAGGCCAACCAAGTGAAGGGGCTGTATTGGCGGGCTGCCGATGTCATCCAAAGTTGCGCGCCGACTGCCACTGCTCCGGCGATGAGTAACAGCCCGAGCCCTCGGATGAGCATGTCATGCGCCGACTCGGAGGGAATGACGAGGAATACGCCGAGGAGAATCAGAAGCACACCATCGAGCATCACCATCCAGGTTCCACCTGCAGGAGGAATACTGCTGGTGGGAGATTGACTCATGTTGGTGCCTGTACTCATGGTGTCTCCTGTCACAGATCGCTGCCTGATTCGAGTCCGAGGTTGTTTCGAAGGAAGTTGATGTCATTCTGTTCGCCGATCATGATGACTCGGTCGCCTGCCTGAAGAACCGTCCGCCCGGTTGGAATGATCCGTTCGTGTCCACGGTACACAAGTGCCACGAGAATGCCGTCGGCCAACCCGAGAGACGCGATTGTCTGGCCAATCCATCCGCCGGAGTTCGCCATTGGATCCAGCGCAAGTGTCAGGCTGTGATCACTGCGCAAGAGCGCCTGTTTGAGGTCTGCTGGGCTCTCGGCACCGAGCCAGCGATCCATGAACCCATCATGCTCCACGGCGCCTGCGAGGCTGGCGAGGAGTCGAAGGTGCTGTGCTGGATCGGATTCAGGGCTGGCCATGAAGAAGAGTGCATGGACCTGCCGTTTAGTTTCTGATCCCGGGATGCTGGAGCCAATGGCGATTTCTAACACGCGCTGGCATCGAACCAATACGAGGTGCGATCGCCCCAGCCCTTCGAGTCGCAGGTGGGGCAGTGCGACGCCGCCGGTAACGGGAGTCGCCCCAACTTGTGTTCCTTCGAGAAACCCGTGATTGAAGTGGTCAGCCGATCGTCCAGTTTCTATCGAGAGCCGTTCCGCTGCTTGTTGGGCCAGATCCGTGAAGTTATCACCGGCCTTCGCTTCGATGACGTGTGCTTGCGCGATGGTCTCGTCGAACGGGTCGGCTGCGCGAAGCCCCTTCTCCTTGATGATGCCGCGGAGTTCGGTGCCGAGTGGGTCGAATCTATTCTCGCCGAGCCGGGCGAAGACATGGTTGATGGCGCCATATCGAGTGATGCGGTCTGCGGCATAGAGTCTGAACCACAGTATGGCGGCGGCTACCAGTCCGATTGAGAAGAGTATGGGAGCCCAACCGAGCATGACCATTGCAGCAAGGCAGAGCACAGCGCCGAGCAGTGGGACCCATGGATAGAACGGGACCTTGAATCCTGGGTCATAGCTGGCAAGACGGCTCTCTCGCATGACGATGACAGCCAAAGACAACGCTCCAAACAGCAGCAGTTTGAGGGTGCCCGCGTACTTGGCAATAATCAGCAGATCGAGCGTCACGATCTCAAACACAATGAGACCGACCGTCAACGCAATGGCGGGGAGGGGTGTGCCGAATCGACCAAGTTGTCGAAATACACTTGGGAATATGTGGTCGCGGCCCATTGCCAGCGGATAGCGGGACGCGCTGAGAATGCCAGCATTCGCGACCGACAGGAACGAGGCGATGGCGGCAATGGAGATGGCGATCATGCCACCGCGGCCTGCGAAGAACTCTGCCGCGAGTGCTGCCGGCGTGTAGCTGGCGGCGAGTTTGTCTGCCGGTATCACGCCGATCATGACGGTGAGCCCGGTCATGTATACAAGTACGGCTGTAATCAGCGCGAGGATGATGCCAAGGGGAATCGATCGTTCGGGGTTGCGGACTTCCTCCGCCACACTCGCGACTTTGGTCAGACCCATGTAGGAGATCAACACGACGCCGACCATGGATACAACAACATCGCCACCCTTATGAAAGAACCCGGAGAAGTGGCCGGGGTCTATCTGGACGCCGCCCCAGGCGACGAACCACCCAAGCACGGCCAACACGGCGATCACGAGCAGAGACTGCATTTTGGTCGCCTTGCCAACACCCAGCAGGTTGACGACGCCGAACAGAACCGCCAAGCCGATCGCGATGAGCATCACCGGTGGGTCGGGAAGAAACAGTCCGATGTAGTAACCCGAGCCGACCAAGGCAAAGGACGTCTTGAGCGTCAAGGAAATCCACGTTCCGAGCCCCGCGATGGTTCCCGCCAGAGGGCCGAATGCGCGATCAATGTAGAAGTAGACACCGCCAGCCCTCGGCATCGCTGTTGCCAATTCGGATTTGCACAACAGTGGCGGGAGGACAACGATGCCCGCGATGAGGTAGGAAACAAGAATTGCCGGTCCTGCCTGGGCAAAGGCGATCCCAGGGAGAAGAAAGAATCCGCTGCTGATCGTTGTACCCAGAGCAATGGCAAACACGCCGAAAAGCGAGATGCTCTTTCGTAACTGTCCTGATTGTGCTTGTGCTGTTGCCATCGACTGTTGGCCGCCCCGCGATGGATGGCGGATTTGATTGTATGTGGTCGAGGCCCGTTTCGGAGGCTTGGGCAGTGGGGCGGCCTGCCAACTACACTGCCGCATCTCTTGAAGGAAGGTGGCCGATATGGCATGCGATTGGTTTGACACACACCGAGAAACGCTGGATGGGGCGGTAGAGGCCTCGGAATCTCGGGCGTACTGGTCCGCATATCCGGAAGTTCCAAGCGGCCGGATCTACGGTGAAACCGCAAAGGACGACGGGCTTGCGGCGTGGAAGTCTCGGCTCGGTACGAAGTTCGATCTTGGACAGCCTGGCCGGACATCATGGGTTTCTGACGAGGCCTCGCCGTACGGAATCGAAACAGGGGTTCAGTATCCACGGTCGGATCTGGACACGCTGCTCCCCGCAGTGACGTCCGCGAGCGAATCATGGCGGCATGCTGAAATCGAGACGCGCGTTGGCGTCTGTCTGGAAATATTGCACAGAATTAATCGCCGATCGTTCGAGATGGCGTTCGCGGTCATGCACACGACAGGGCAGGGCTTCATGATGGCCTTTCAGGCGGGCGGCCCCCATGCGCAGGATCGAGGGCTTGAAGCCGTCGCGTATGCCTGGCGGGAAATGACCCGATGTCCGCAGAGCGCGATGTGGAGTAAGAGAGTTTCTAAGACGGAAACGGTGACGCTCGAGAAGACATGGCGTGTTGTACCCAGGGGCATAGCGGTCAATGTGGGATGCTCGACATTTCCAACGTGGAATGGGTACCCCGGGATATTCGCAAGTTTGGCAACTGGCAACGCGGTCATCGTGAAGCCCCATCCGGGCGCAGTGTTGCCATTGGCGCTTACGGTGGAGATTGCCCGGGAGGTTTTGACGGAAGCCGGGTTTGATCCCAATGTCGTAACTCTGGCGTGCGATGATTTTGAGGCGCCCATTGCGCAGGATCTGGTTGTGCGTCCTGAAGTCGGCATCGTGGACTTCACCGGTGGGAACACGTTTGGAGACTGGGTCGAGGCGAATGCGATGCAGGCTCGTGTGTACACGGAGAAGGCTGGCGTCAACTCGATTATTCTTGACGGGACGGATGATCTCCGAGGAACGACCGGCAATATTGCCTTCTCACTCTGCCTCTTCTCCGGCCAAATGTGTACGACGCCGCAGAACATCTTTATTCCTGCTGACGGGATCGATACTCCGGATGGTCCAATGTCATTCGATGATGCCGCAGCCGCCATTATTAAGGCAGTCGATTGGTTTGTGTCTGACCCCGCGCGGGCAGCTGAGGTGCTTGGCGCCATTCAGGCCGAAGCGACTTGCAAACGCATCACCGAGGCCCGATCTGGCTGCGGTACGGTGCTACGTGATTCGACGGCGATTGAGAACGAACGATTCCCCGGCGCTCGAACTGCAACGCCCCTCGTGATGCAGGTTGATGTCGCGGATGCGGCCGCATGGCAGCGGGAAGCTTTCGGCCCGATCATCTATGTCGTCAAGACCGAGAGCACCGACGAGTCAATCTCGCTGGCTGCTGAAACCGCGAAGACGAAGGGCGCGCTCACCGCAGCCGTCTGGAGCCGCAGCGATGACGTTCTGAATCGGGCTGCGGAGGCTTTGACCGATGCCGGAGTCGCGACGTCGTGCAATTTGACCGGCCAGATCTGGGTGAATCAGTCTGCCGCGTTCAGTGACTTCCACGTTTCAGGCGGAAATCCCGCCGGAAACGCCACGCTGTGTGACGCCGCTTTCGTGGCGGATCGGTTCCGCTTCGTGGCAAGCCGTGTTCCCGTCCCGGCCGCAGTTGAGGCAGCCGACTGATGCCGTGCTATGAGTACGAGGGCGTTCGCCCGGTCATTGATGAGAAGGCGTTTGTGCATCCATCGGCTGTACTGATCGGGGACGTCATCATCGGGGCGCACTGTTTGGTCGGGCCCGCGGCAGTGCTTCGCGGAGACATCGGTCGGATTGAACTCAAGCCCGGGAGCAATGTGCAGGACTCTTGCGTTGTGCACAGTTTCCCAGGGAAGGATGTCCTCGTCTGTGAAAACGGCCATGTCGGCCACGGAGCAGTGCTGCACGGCTGTACGGTCGGACGAAATGCCTTGGTTGGAATGAACGCAGTCCTCATGGACGATGTCGTTGTCGGTGAGAACAGCATGGTTGGCGCGCTCTCATTTGTGAGGGAACGAACCGAGATCCCCCCCGGCACGCTGTGGGCGGGGACGCCGGCAAGGCAGATTCGTGAATTGGAAGAGCGGGAAGTAACTTGGAAATCACGCGGGACCGAGATCTATCAGCGGCTGGCCGAACGCCACCGGGAAACGGGGATAGAAGTCGATCCGCTCGCGATCGCAGATGCCAACCGGTTGGCTCAGCGAGTGCCCGAGGTGATGTACGAGACAAAGCGGGCGGCCGGCGAGTCTGAGTAGGCGCTGTTGCCAGCGATCGGAGTCATGCCGTAGGCGGTTTGGTGGCTTTTTCGAAGCACCATTTCGGTCCTGCCATTGTCCACTTGTCGACCTTGACGGTGCGGCCGCAGTCTGATGGGGTCATTGCAGTGAACGGAATGCTCGCACTGGCAGCACCGAGCGCTCGCCAAGGCAGGATGGGCTCAATGTGAAGGTAGTCCTCATCGGTCGCCGCGTTGATGCTGAGCCCCATGTTGACGAGCCCGAAACTGAATGACTGGAATGACTTCTTCTTTGCGGTGACAGGGACTTCCTGCGGAGGGAAAGCAGCCAACATCGGATTCCACAGCAACCTGAAGGCCGCGGACGCAATGACGGCCAGTGCGAACAAGGCAACGAACGTGATGATCGGTCCGTGGGACGGAGACGGCGCGTACATGAGTACGAGCACAATGCCCGTGACGAGGAAGCACTCAAAGACAACGAGCCACAGCAGAAAAACCCAGATGGGCATTCGCTTCGTATTCATGAGGACGCAATCGCTTCGCGGGCTGCAAGACTGAGTGGGTCGCCTTGAATCGGGTGTGAGGGCACCATGTCGGCGAGATCCTGCAAGGTCGCGGCCATTTCGACGGCGGTTGTGAATCCATCGGCCAGTTTGCACGCGTCGCGGCCAGTAGCACCAGCCCCCGTGACGATTCCGGTCGAGCGGTTCCACCGCACCATGGCGACCCCATCCAAGGTGTCGACAGCAATGCTCAGTCCGGTCGGGGACCAGGGGACGGCGAAGGAAGCATCGTCCGGATCACAGTCAGCCATGTCGCCGCACCAACAGATCTCAGGATTGGTATAGACCAGTTGCGCCACCGTGGCCGGATCCCATGCACCGCTGGCTCCGACGATTGTTTCGGCGGCAATTCGCCCTCGGTGCATTGCGGCGCCGGCCCAAAGCGGCGGTCCCACACAATCGCCGGCGGCCAGAATCCGACGAGCGCTCGTGCGCATGTGTTCGTCAACTTGAATCCAACCATCCTCAATTGCGACGGAAGTGTCTTCCAAACCAAGGCCATCGAGCGAAGCGGTCCGATCGCGGGCATCGATAACGAGGTCAGACTTGGGAATATCAGGAATGTTGTCGTGTGACACGGTAAACAGGGCCGTCGACATCATCGGTTCGACAAGTGGCCGCGGGATATCGGGCAGTATGGTGGCCCCGCAGGGAACGAGGGTTGTCTCGGCTCCAAGTCCCGCAGCGATTGTCGCTGCTTCGACAGCGATTGCGTCGTTCCCAAGCACGGTGACTCGTCCGTCGGCAAGCGACGGGTTGAGGGGCAACAAATTGGGAGAGATGACGCGATCGCATTCAGGTATCGGTTCGCCTTCCCTTCGCTTGCTTCCGGTGCAGATGACAGCGTTGGCGAATCGAAATCTCGCGACCTCATCGCTGGCAACCTGCAATTCTCGGGGCCCGAGAAATCTCGCGGTGCCTCGAACAATGCGAACGGACTGAGCTTCGGCCGATGTCTCAAGCCGCTGGCCGAGCCGGACTCGATCGGTATCGACACGGGCAATGAGCGACTCTGCCGACCGATCATCGGAGGTTGCAAGTGCGTGTAGTAGCGTCTTCGTTGGCACACAGCCCTCATGCAGGCACGCGCCGCCAAGGCTCTCCCTGGGATCCACGATGATGACGTCTCGTCCCGCGGCCGAGGCGGCAAATGCGCAGGCATAGCCTGCCGGTCCGCCGCCGATGACGACAACATCAACATCTTCCATGAATTCGCCTACAACCATGGCCGTACTGTAGCCGTGGCCCGCCACGAATGTGGCGGGCCACGGCGAATGGCACATTTGAGTTGTGGGCGGAGGCGTCTATTCGTTCAATTGGTACGAAGCGAGCGTGGCTTCCAACTCAGACTTGTTGTGATCGTCCGCCACTGCGATTGCAGCCTTCTGAAGTGAGACGGCCTTGCCCTTGTCGCCCTTCTCCCAGTAGATCCGCGCGAGTGTGTCGATGATCGAGGCGTCCTTGTGATCGGTCATCGCATCTGCCTTCTTCGCCGCTTCGAGGGCGAAGTCGAGATCGCGCCGCGCGACAGTAGTGTCATCGACTACGTGCCAAGCCATGTAATTGAGCATGCCTGGGGTCAGATCCGGATCATCTTTGATGAGTTTCTTGGCGATCGCATAACCCTCTCCCGCGGTCGTTGGGTCGCCGAGTAGGAATTCGAATCGCATCATTCGAACGTTGGTGTTCGTTGGAAACTCTTTCGCCAGTTCGTCAAGCGCCACCTTTGAGTCTGCTCGGTTGCCCGATCGCTGCGCCATCATGTACTTCATCATGAGTTCGCGGCCCTTGGTCGCGAATCGAAGTTCCTCATCAAAATCAGCCTTGGCCTTGGCGCGATCCCACGTTCCACCAAGGTAGCTGGCGAGTACGGTGTCAAGCGAGCCCGGGTGTCCGATCCATTCGATCTCGCCGGTCTTCCCGACGAGAAATGCGGCCGGAATGCCGCTCTGCTTTGCAGGCTTCATCCAATTGTCGGCCATCCATCCATCATTATCAATCGCCACGGTATAAGCCATGGCATCGCCCTTGGAAGCGACGAAGTCGCCGACGGCCTTCTCGCGGTCGGCCTGAGTCGCCTCACGCTGCCAGACAGCAGTGCTGATGACACGCACGCCCTTGTTCTCATACTCCTTCTGGAGTTTGGCAAGGTGGGGGATCTGAGCCACGCACGGGCCGCACCATGTCGCCCAGAACTCCATGATGTAGGTCTTGCCTGACTCAAACTCGGTTGCGGGAGTTCCACGGAAGAACTTTGCAATCTTGATCTCTGGAGCCTTGTCGCCGATTGAAAGCAGTTTGACTTCTTCTGCCTCTGGAGCAGCGGCGGGATGTTCGGGGTGATCAGGGTGATCTGGATGGTCTTGCGCAAGCGCTGAAAACGTCAGTGTGCAAGCAACGGCAGTGGCCGTGGTGATGAATCTTCGCATGGTGTTCCTTTCGTGGAGAGTCCCGCCGGGGTAATGGAGGACGATAGCAGGCGGGACGCCAGCGTTAGAGCGAGAACCGCATTGGATGTTCGAGATCGTCGATAACGTGCCCAATGAAAGGGATTTCCCGCCCACCATCGACGAGTCGGTGATCCATGGAGTGGCTCAGCGGCAGGATGAGTCGAGGGAGTATCTCACCATCGACGACCCATGGCATCTTCCGTGCGCGGCCAAGTGCGAGGCACGCAACGGTTCCAGGCATGATGATCGGAGTCGAGTATCTGGTCCGACCCATGGCGCCTGCATTGGAGATCGTGTACGTCGCCCCGCGTGTATCGTCGACGCTGAACGCACCAGATCGCGTGTTGTGGGTCATCACCGCAAGATGGTCGGAGAGTTCGCCGACGCCCATAAGGTGAGCGTTGCGAATAACTGGAGCGACGAGGCCTCGTGGTGTCTCAACACCCACGGCGATGTTGACGTAGTCCCGGAAGATGATCTCATCGCGTGGCTCATCAAGCATGGCGTTGAGAATGGGATGTTTGCGAACGGCGCGACAGACGGCGCGAATAACGAAGGCCAATGTTGTGATGCGGCGATCCGGATTGTCAGTGTCGACGAACGACGCCCGCATGGTCTCGAGGTCGGTAATGTCGGCGTCGTTGCTGTCAGTGACATGCGGAATAGTCTGCCACGAGGTTTGCATGACAGTCGCGATTGTTCGCCGAGCTTGTGAGAGACTCTGGCGCACAATTGGACCGTATTGATCTGAGTCCGCAGTGCCTTCGATTTCGGCCGAGGGGCGCTGTAACGGTGGAGTCACTCGTGCTGCGGGTGTGGGCGTCGGCGGTGTGGATGCAATGGTGCCAGGCTGCTGTACCGGCACGCTGGCATTGACGAACTGTCGCACGTCATCACGAGTTACACGTCCGCCCGGTCCAGAACCATTGATTTTGTCGAGGTCTACGGCGAGTTCGCGGGCCAGCCTCCGCACCGATGGCGAAGCAGGCTTTCGTCGCCTCGCTGGTGGTATGGCGGCTGGCGCTGCGGTTGGTATTGGTTTGGGATCTGCTGGCGTATCGATGACGGTGGCTGGCGGAGCCGATGCGCCGGAAGGCTCGAAGGTGATCATGACGTCGCCGACATGCACGAGTTGTTGTTCAGATACGTGGATTCTCGTAACACGTCCCGTCACCGGACACGGGATTTCGACGGCGGCCTTGTCGGTTTCGACTTCCATGAGCGGGGCGTCTTCGCGGACCTGCTGGCCCTCCGACACGTGCATCGCAATGACGAGGCCTTCGTGTACACCCTCGCCGAGGTCGGGCAGTCTGAACTCGTGTTGGTCCATGCTCATGGTCGTCACGTCCACTCTACGAGTTCCTTCGCCGCCGCGAGGATATCCTCGGCGTCGGGGAGAAAGTGCTGCTCCACCTGGAAGAAGGGATAGGGCAGATCCGGGGCAGTCAGTCTGCGTAGAGGGGCGACGAGATACTCAAAGGCGCCGCTTTCGGCTAGGCGGGCTGCAACCTCAGCCCCGATACCGCACGTTTGATGCCCCTCGTGGAAGATGATGCATCGTCCCGTCTTCGTCACAGACGCAACCAGCGTCTCCGTATCGATCGGTGACACCGTGAGCAGATCAATCAGTTCGGCCTCGATCCCGTGCACTTCGGCGAGGTCTTCGACCGCCTCCATCGCGGGTCGCATCATGGCGCCGAACGAGACGATCGTCACGTCGGCGCCTTCGTGAACGACTTGCGCTTTGCCGATCTCAAGGGACTCCGGTGCATCGGGCACCTCTTCCCGGAATGCGCGGTACACGGACTTCGGCTCATAGAAGATGATGGGGTCTGGGTCGGCGATTGCGGCGGCGAGGAGTGATCTGGCATTGCGTGGTCCCGAGGGGATCACCACCTTCAGTCCGGGGGTGTGGGCCCAGTAGGCTTCCCGGGACTCACTGTGATGTTCGACTGCGCGGATTCCGCCTCCGTAGGGCGTTCGGAGAACCATGCGAATCGGGAACCGGCCTTGTGTGCGGTTGTGGAGCCGAGCCATGTTCTGCTCGATTTGATCGAAGGCTTGCATGGTGAATCCTGAGAATTGAATCTCGGCGACAGGTTTCATGCCGTACACCGCCATGCCAACAGCAGTGCCGATGATCCCGCACTCAGCCAATGGCGAGTCGATGACGCGGTCGGCCCCATGTTTGGCCTGCAGACCCTTCGTGACTCGGAACACACCTCCGTTCACGCCGATGTCCTGGCCCATGAGACAGACCTGTTCATCGGCAGCAAGCGCCTCGTCGAGCGCGAGATTGAGGGCTTCCACCATGGTGCGCTTCGCCATCAGGACACCCCCTTGCGGTCGAGCCTGCGGAGATAGGCCATTCGCTGCGCTTCCAATTCCGGTGGGTTGGATGCGTAGAGGTAGTCAAAGATCTCCCGAGGCTTGGCCTTGGCCTGAGCGCGGAAGGTCTCGCGTGCATCCAGCACTTCCTGCTCGCATTCTCCTCGGATGGTGTCGGCGTCGCCGGATGTCAACCGGCCGGTGCGCTGCAGCCATGCCTCGAATCGCCGGATAGGGCAGCGTTCCTTCCACGGATCGACGAGGGCCTCGTCGCGGTAGACGGTGGGATCATCGGCGGTCGTGTGCAAACTCATCCGGAATGTGACGGCTTCAATCAGCGTGGGGCCGCCCCCGTTCCTCGCTCGCTCGCACGCCTCCCGCGTCGCGGTCGTCATTGCCAGAATGTCGTTGCCGTCCACTCGGATGGAGTGAACGCCGTAGCCGATTCCGCGCGAGGCGAGTACATCGTTCTTGCATTGTTTGTAGAGCGGCGTCGAAATGGCCCAGCCATTGTTCTCGGCAATGAAAACGACGGGAGCCTGTTCTACGGCAGCAAAGTTGATCGCCTCGATAACGGCGCCTTCGGAGAAGGCCCCGTCGCCGAAGTTGACGACAACGCAGTGCGGATCATTCGCTCGCTTCATTGCCATGCCGATACCGACGGCCGGAAGCACATGTGATCCGATGACAATCGAAAACGGCAGATCGTTGACACCTTCCGGTGGAGGGAACCCGTCGTGGTATCCGTCCCAGAGGGTCATCAGGCGATCCATCGGCCAACCCCGAATGATTTGCGCTCCGAACGATCGGTAGGAGGGGGAGAACCAGTCCTTGCCGCCGAGCGGCCAGGCTTGTCCAACGCCGCACGCTTCCTGGCCGATATTGGGAGCAAACGTGCCCATCTGCCCTTGCCGCTGCATGGCAAGCATTCGCGCATCGAAAGCACGGCTCAGCACCATGGCGCGGTGCAGTTGCCGCAGTTCATCGTCATCCATGTCAGGGCGCAGACCTTCGTCTACTTCGCCTCGCTCATTGAGAATCTGAAGGCACTCGATCCGGCCGAGATCGATCGACCTCGCATCGAACGCGCCGGAGGCGGGCGGTGGGGGCGTGGCTTCGCCGGGCGTCCGGGAGACGCTCGCCTCTTTGTCAGGGCTAGAGTCGGGCATGAGAGGTGTAGTGTAGTTGACACTCACGGAGAGTCCTTCGTGTGTTCATCACCGAGGCTTCATGTGCTCGAACTGATTGCGGCAACCGTCGCAGAAGTAGATGGCGCGGCAGCGGGTTGGACCGAATGGGCTGTCCAGCCGTGTGTCTGACGAGCCGCAATACGGGCATGCCAGTGCGGATGTATGAAGTGGCACGTGATTCGGATCGACGTATCCACATTGAGGTGTGGTCACGCCGTGGCTTGCGAGTTTGGCACGCCCCGCCTCGGTGATGCGATCAGGCGTCCAGGGCGGGTCGTAGCACCACTCGACTCTGCAGTGGTCAATTCCGGTGATATCGGCGACCCTCGCTTGAACATCTCGTTCGATCATCGGCAGCGCCGGGCATCCCGTGTAGGTTGGAATGAGGCGGACAACTACTGCTCTGTTCGCTACCTCGACCTGTTCGACCATGCCGAGTTCAACGATGCTGACCGGCAACTCCGGATCCGGGACCTGTTCGAGCGCTGCACCAATATCGTCGGTGCTCACCATGCCGGTGCCGGTTCGGCGCGGCGGACCTCGGTCAACTCGGCCAGTTGGTCGGTGAAGTGGGTTGCGTGTGTGCCTCGCCGTCCTCCAATCATGGATTCGGGGGGAAGCGCGAGATTCGCTGAGAGGCCGGCTCTCTGGAGTGTGTCCTCACAGGATGTTTTCCACTCCTGAAAGATGCCTTCGCGCCCGCAGCAGAAGCTGTCCACCGGATCGATGCTGTGGTCCGGCGGTTCGAACATCATGCCGGCGTCAGATTCCAGAGTGTTGATGGCCGCCTGCATCCGACTTCGAGACTCCTCGGTGCCGCTGCCAAGGCGGATCATCCACTCGGAGAGATGCCGGACATGGATGGCCTGCTCGGGTATCAGACGTTTACATCGAGTGGACAGGTCTTCGTCGTCAATTGTTGCGAGGCGGTCGACGCCCAGTGCGGTGAGTGTGGCGACGAACCACCGTTTCGTCAGCGCGATCGCCCAGTCAAACTCGTCGGGAATCGTAATCAAGTCGCAGCATCGGTAGTCGGCGGCGTCTCGCTCGAAGGCGATGGCATCTGCGGTCAGATCGAATCGCGCCGCGAGATGGTCATACAGCACAAGCGCATGGCTGAGGTCATCCTGAGACATAGAGGAGGCGGCGATGTCCTCTTCAAGAATCGGGGCGAGCCCGGTCCAGTCACTCTGCATGTGCCCGAGCATCAATTTGTCATCGGCGTGCATCAGCACGATGTTCGCCAACGGATCTTTCATCATGTCCTGCATGGTCATCGGTGTGTTTCTCAGAAGTGCTTGGCGATGTCGTCTTTGCGATACTGCTCGTAGGTCTTTTCGTCTCGGAAGCGTGACCACTTGGCTCGAACGTCCTTGGCATACCCCTTCGCGAGTTTGTAGGTCATGTCGTGGGTTCGCCAGATGGTGAGTTCGGACTCGGTGGTCTCGTGAATGCAATTCGATGGCACGACTCGAATGCTTCGAACTTTTGGGCCGGCGAACGCCGCAGTGGCTCGCTCGATGGCGGTCTCTGCGTCCAAGGCGTTGACGGTGCCGGCGGTCTGATGATTGCCTCCGCGCCTCTCCAGCGTGAATGCCGTCCACGCCTGACCATCATCGCCGGCCGCATCGGTTGGCTGCAGTGGCTCCAGCGAATACTCGCCATCCGATGCATCTTCGTGTTGGTGTGCAATGATTCCGATGCAGGCCTCGTCCAGCCCGTAGTGCTCACGCGCGAATTGGAGCGCCAACGCAACATCTGGAGCGTCGACATACCCGGCCCATTTGTAGGGAGCGCCATCACGCTTTCTGGTGTAGATCACCCAATGTTTGGAATCGGGTGTCGGTTCCGGAAGATCATGGCTGAAGGTCAGTTCCTGTTGGCGTACTTTCGACATCAAGCTGCCGGTGGCGTCGCCACCGCTCCGGTTCCGATGGCCCGGCGGACCCAGGCACCTTGCTCGTACGAGAACCGACGAAGCGCGACGCGGTGGGCATTGCATGGGCCGCTGCCACGAATGACTCGCCAGAATTCGTCCCAGTCCGGCTCCGTGAAGTTCCAGTTGCCGGTTTCTTCATTCAGCCCAATTGCTTCGTCAGGCTTCTTCGACGTGACGATGCCATCGGCGTCCTTCTCGCACACATGAATGGCGAGGCCCATGTCCATGGCGGCAGGGGCGAATCGATTGACGTACCGCTGCCGTAGCGAGGTGTTACGTTCGGTCTTCATGCGCCACTTCATGGCGGGAAGTTGTTCCGCGTTTGGCTTGTCGGCGGGGCCGAAGAACATCAAAGCGACGGGCCACCAGCGGTCGAAGGCATCCTGCCCCATCGTCTGCTGCCCCTTGGTTCCACCCATCAGCGTGAGAACCATGTCCTCGCCACTCTTGAAGTGGAAGGCCTCTTCCATGTTGATGCGGTTCATCGTTCGCACGTAGGGGCCGTAGGCGCCGTCTGCGAGCGTTTTCTGGTTCATGATGGCGGCGCCATCGATGAGACACTGAATCATGGCGATGTCGCCCCAAGTCGGGCACGGGTAGTTGAAGCAGTTGTGGTACTTCGTCTTACCCGTGATGAGGTCACGCAGCATGTCATCGCGGCTCTTGCCGAGTTCCTGCGAGACGCGGTAGAGCATCTGGCCGTGGCCGACTTCGTCCTGCACCTTGGCGATCAGGGCGAGCTTGCGAAGCATGCTTGGGGCGCGGGTGATCCACTCGCCCTCTGGGAGCGCACCAATAATCTCGCTGTTGGCGTGGTGCTCGGCCATTCGGAGCATCAAGGCGCGGTACGCATCGGGCATCCAGTCGCCGGGTTCAATCAGGACGCCGTCGGCGATGCGCTGCTCGAACTCGGCGAGTTTGTCGGGGTCACAATCGATGGTGATGTCCGGTGGTGAAACCGGGTTGGCGGCGCCGCTCATGCGCAAAATCCTTGTTCACAAATGCCTGTTTTCGAGGTCCTTCCAGTGGCGCCGGGCCTCAGGGGGCAGCCGGGTTCTCGAACACGGTCGCAAGGCCCTGTCCGACGCCGACGCAGAGTGTAGCGATCCCGAGGCCCGTCTCCCGGCGTTTCATCTCATGGATCAACGTGGTTGCGATCCGGGCGCCGCTCGCGCCGAGCGGATGCCCGATGGCGATAGCGCCGCCCTTGACGTTGACTTGGTCAATATTCAGATCGAGTTCGCGGATGCAGGCCAGAGACTGAGCCGCGAAGGCTTCGTTGAGTTCAAAGAGACCGACATCGGCGATCGTGCGTCCAGCCCGCTCCAGCGCCTTTAGTGTGGCTGGCACGGGGCCAAGACCCATTGTGGCAGGGTCGACGCCGGCGGAGGCCGATGGGCCGACGAGGGCCAGAATTTCGAAGCCCTCGCTGCGGGCGAGTTCGGCCTCCATGAGCACAAGTGCCGCTGCGCCGTCGTTGACCCCGCTTGAATTGCCTGCTGTCACGCTCGCTTGGTCATCCTTGGCAAATGCCGGGCGGAGCCGTGCGAGTGTCTCCATGGTTGTGTCTGGTCGTGGGTGCTCGTCGGTATCGAAGTGAATCGGGTCCTTCTTGCGCTGAGGAACATCCACTGCGAGTAGCTCGTCATCAAAGAGGTTCATCTCGTTTGCCAATGTCCACCGCTGTTGGCTGAGTACTGCAAAGCGATCCTGATCCTCGCGGCTGATGGCGTACTGCCTTGCCAGATTCTCGGCCGTTTCACCCATTCCATATGGATGGTGCATGGCAGCCAACGCTGGGTTGGTGAATCTCCATCCGATGGTCGTGTCGTGGACGTTGAGCGATCGGTCAAAGGCACGTTCGCCCTTGGCCATGACGAAGGGAGCGCGGCTCATGCTCTCGACGCCGCCAGCGACGAAGACATCGCCGCAATTTGTTTCGATCATCCTC
>PVBE010273896.1_pt1 | contig 50566 bp, 52 predicted proteins | sample 1631181 | NCBI WGS metagenome assembly PVBE01 (sample SAMN08397723, study PRJNA350692) | Marine metagenome, whole genome shotgun sequencing project. | isolation source: water | place: Pacific Ocean | collected 2012-04
CCTGCACATTTGCCATTCCAATATCGGCAAAGCGGTGTTCTACACGACCATGACCATCATCTTCGGCTTCTCCATCTTGATGTTGTCCAACTTCATTCCCACTATCTATTTTGGTGTGTTAACCGGGGCGGCAATGTTCATTGCCCTTTTGGCAGCACTCACAGTGCTGCCAAAGCTGATTTTACTGTGGAAACCATTCGGCTGATGCCGGATTTAACGAACACAAGGTTCGAGGCGGTAAGTGGCTGACCTGTTTTCACAGGAATTACACACGCCCATAGTTCTGACCGCGTGGAGATGCTGATAACTTATTGAAAGTAATGGCGACCCCGAGAGGATTCGAACCTCCGACCTTCGGATTAGGAATCCGACGCTCTATCCGACTGAGCTACGGGGCCGCGCGGCACCCATTATAGCACCAACGCGGTACGCTTGCTCAGCGGCCGAACAGCTTCGAAAAGGGAGCCGAATAGTAGAGGGTGAACAGCTCGGTGCCGGGGTTGTTGTCGCCGATGCTGGCGTTGGAGATGTGCGAGATGGCGAAGCCGAGGCGCGAGCGGTCATCGAAGCGGTAGGCGAACTCGGCCTGCGAACGGAACTCGATGACGTGGCCGAGGTCGTGGCCGCCGCCTTCGATGTACAGGCCCGGCGCGAAGCTCGGCGTGACCACGAAGCGCCGCCCGAAGAAGACGTCGACGCCGACACCGGCGTAGCCGTAGAACGAGCCGGTGGTGGTTGCCATGGCCCCGGCCAAGGGCTTGAATATCCAGAATTTCTTGTCCGAGCGGTACTCCAGGTTGATCTCGCCGGCCTGTTTCTTCTGGCGGTTCCAGTCGAACCAGCCGGCGCCGAAGGCCACGAAACCGGGGTCGTCGGCCAAGGCGGCGGCCGAAGGAAGGAGCATCCACGCGGTGGCGGCGGCGGCGATCACCCTGATTGTCCCTTTTCTCACAGGCACGCCCCCGAGGGATTGTCGATTGGTTGCATTTTACGGCAAGGGCACCAAGTTGCAATCTCTTTGGCGCCGTCCCGGTCGGCCCGAGGCGGGCTCAGCGCGGCTTCTTGAAGGCCTCGGTGGCGGCAACCAGGGCCGAACGGATGCCGGGCTCCATGGCCGAGTGCCCGGCGTCCTGAACGACCACCAACTCGGCGTTGGGCCAGGCGCAGCACAACTCGTCGGCGGTGACTATGGGGCAGATCATGTCGTAGCGGCCCTGCACGACGATGCCGGGGAGTAGGTGCAGGCGGGAGATGTTTTCCAACAGGTAGTTCTCCGGCATGAATATGCGGTTCTTGATGTAATGGGCCTCGAGGCGCGCTAGGCCGAGCGCCGGACCGGAGGCGTGATTGCCGGGCGCGTCATAGCCCGGAGCCAGCTTGGAGCAGGCGCTCTCGTAGCGGCTCCAGGCCAGGGCTGCGGCCCCATGAACCGTCGGGTCGGAGTCGGTCAGCCGCGCGTAGTAGGAGCCCAGCAAATCGCCGCGCTCGTCCTCGGGAAGGAATTCGGAGAAGGCGCGCCAGGCCTCCGGAAAAAAGGTGCGCATGCCATGGATGAACCAGTCGCGCTCCGCCGCGCGGCCGAGGAAGACGCCCCTCAACACGAAGCCCGTGCAGCGCTCGGGGTGGCGGATGCCGTAGGCGAGGGCCAGGGTGGCACCCCACGATCCGCCGAATATCAACCAGCGCTCGACGCCGAGGCGGGTTCTCAGGATCTCGATGTCGGCGATCAGGTGCTCGGTGGTGTTGCCGGCGGTCTCGCCAAGCGGCTTAGAACGGCCAGCGCCGCGCTGGTCGAAGATGATGATGCGGTAATGGGCGGGGTCGAAAAAGCAACGGTGGGCCGGCGTCGCTCCGGTGCCGGGGCCGCCGTGCAGGAACAGAACGGGCGCTCCCTCCGGGTTGCCCGATTGCTCCCAGTACATCTTGTGGGGCCCGTCGAGGGCGATCTCGCCGTGTTCGAACGGTGCAATCTCCGGGAACAAATCCCGGCGTTCCGTGTGCGTGTCCATGGCCGACCCGTCAGATTCCATCCAGTGACACCGCGTGACACGGCGCGGCGCCGGCCCACTATATGTAAATCAGGCGGTCAGGGGAACCTCTCCGCCCAGCGGCTGCCATTTTGCAACCTGGCATGCCGCTCCGCTATGCTCCGCAAACCATGACCGCCCGCCGCCACGCCATTGCCGCGCTCTTCCTGGCCGTCCTTTCACCGGCCACGCCGGCCTTCGCCGCCGGGGGCCTGGAAGAGGCGGCCGAGCCGTGGTGCACGAAGTGGGGGACGGCGATACGGTGAGATTGGAGAACGTCATCGCCGGCGCCACCCAGGTGCGCCTGGTTGGTATCCAGGCGCCTAAGCTGCCCCTCGGCTGCACCGGGTTCGTAGCTTGGCCGCTCGCTAGGCAGTCTAAGTGGGCGCTCGAGGCCATGGTGCGGGGGCGCGCCGTCCGCTTTCGCCACGGCAGGCAGTGCCTCGACCGCCACGGCCTCTTGCTCGCCCATCTCCATGTCGAGGATAAAGTTGGCGGGAAAGGCCTCTGGGCGCATCCCTTCTACTCCATCCGCGTGCCCGGGGAGGCGGGGCGATTCATCGACACCTTCCAGATCGTCGAGGGCATCGTGCTCGACGCGGCGCGGGTGAAGGGCCGCATCTACTTGAATTTCGGCGCCGACTGGCGCACCGACTTCACCGTTTCCTTGTCGGCGAAAGCGCGCCGGCTGTTCGAGAAGGCCGGGCTCGATTTTCTCGCCCTAATAGGGACGCCGCGTGCGTGCACGGGGTATGGATCAAGCGCTTCAACGGCCTCCTGATCGACGCCAGTCACCCCGAGCAGATCGAGGTGCTGTCGCGCTGATACCTCGCCGAACCGGGGGACCCGGCACGATACTGGAAAAGCGGCATTTCGGCGCGATGACGGGGCCTGTATAATGGTCCCATGAAAGCCCTGACGCGCGTCTTCGTCCTGTCATTGCCACTACTGGCGCTGGCCGGGCCATTGCTGGCGCTGGCAGGCTGCTCGGTGAACCCGGCGACCGGCGAGCAGAGCTTCACGGCCTTCATGTCGCGCGCCGACGAGATGGAAATCGGCAAGAAGGAACACCCCAAGATCCTCAAGGGGTTCGGCGGCGCTTACGCGGACAGGGACCTCGCCGACTACGTCAGGAACATCGCTGTCGCCCTGACCCAGGTGTCCGAAGTGCCGGACATGCCCTACACCTTCACCATGCTCAATTCCGATGATGTCAACGCCTTCGCGCTTCCCGGCGGCTACATCTACATGACACGCGGCTTGCTGGCCCTTGCCGACGACGAGGCGGAAATGGTCGCTGTCCTCGCCCACGAACTCGGCCACGTCACGGCGCGCCACACGGCCCAGCGCTACTCCAAGGCGATGGCGGCCAACATCGGACTCACTCTTTTCGGCGCTCTGGGCAGCACCGCCGGCATGCCCTCTGAGTTTGGCCGACTGGCTTCCTACGGTACCCAGATTTACCTGCAAGGCTTCTCGCGCGAACAAGAGCTGGAGGCCGACATGCTCGGCGTCCGCTACATGTCGCGGCTCGGCTACGACCCCAACGCCGCCGTCCGTTTCCTGAGAAAACTCAAGGCCCACAGCAAGTTGGAGGCGGCGCTGGCGGGGCACCCCGAGAACGCGGAGCGCTTCAACATCATGTCCACGCACCCGCGCACCACGGAGCGCATCCAACAGGCCATCCTGCTGGCCCAGATGGCGCCGGTGGCCGACCCGCGGACCGGGCGCGGCGACTACATCGCCCGCGTCGACGGAATGCTGTTCGGCGACGATCCCAAGCAGGGCGTGCGCGCCGGGCGCGTCTTCACCCATCCGGGGATGGGGTTCCGCTTCGAGGTGCCGCCGGGTTTCGTCATGTTCAACAGTCCGGCGCGGGTGGTGGCGCGGGGCCCGGACGACGCCGTCATCGTCTTTGACATGGAGGCGCCGAAAAAGGCCAAGACCTTCGATGACGTGTTGCTCTACCTGACGCGCCATTGGGGACAGGGGCTGTTGCTGAAGGACGTGGAGAGGATAGAGATCAATGGCTTGAACGGCGCCACCGGCCTTGGCCGCGCCTCGATGCGCGAAGGCACCCGGGACATGCGCCTGGTGGCCATCCACCAGACGCGGGAGCGCATCTTCCGTTTTGCCTTCATCACGCCGCCGGCGGTCACGGCACGCCTGGCCGAGGACTTGCAGCGCACCACCTTCAGCTTCCGCCGCCTGTCGCCGGAAGAAGCGTCGGCGCTGCGCCCGCTGCGCCTGCGCTTCGTCGTCGTCGAGGACGGCGATACAGCGGCCAGCCTGGCGGCCCGCATGCCCTTCGAGAAGTTCGCGTTGGAGTGGTTCGAGACCCTCAACGGCCTGCAAAGGGGCGAGCCCCTGGTTGCCGGCAGCGTGCTCAAGACGGTCGGCCACTAAGGGCCGAGGGCCGGATTTTGCCGGTGTCCTCCCTACCTCAACAACTCCCTGAGAAACGCCGATGCCTCTTGGTGGATCCCCGGTGACGTGCTTTCGCGCGGCCCGGCCACGTTCAGGGTGGCGACGCCCTCGGCTTCGATCCACGCGCCGGCGCTGTCCGGCGCGCCGTCGTCGGCTGAGCCGAGATCGACGACCAGGGAAGAACGCCCCAGCATCCTGGCAAAGTCAAGGGTGAGTGCCGTGCCGCCGCTGGGCCGGCCGCGGGTGAGCACCAGGGTGGCGTCCGAATCGCGTACGTTGAAGCGGGTGCGCTCGGCATAGTCGGAGGATTCCGTTTCGCGTAGGGGATAGGAAGCGGCGAGGACACCGTCCTCGGCAGCGCGGCCGCGCGGGCACCAGCCGCCACACGCGATGCCGAGGTCGAGAGCGACGTCCAGGGCCGCCTGGTCCACTCCGGTTTGGCCACCGGAGACGATTTTCACCAGCGTCGATGGGCGTGCCACGGCGTCCTCATACCAACGGTCCTTGGTGTCAAGTGTCCAGGGTATCGACCAACTCGCCGTCGCCGTCGAAGCACGCGGCGAGCAAGGGGCCACCGAACCCGCAGCCTCCGTCCACGGTGGCGGTAAAGGCGGCGGCCTCGATGCCCGGGTGGCGCCGGTCGAAGCCGCGCACCAGCTTGCTGAAGCCGCCATAGGGCGCGGTGATCTCCTCGAACCCGCCGGCGCCCCACCAGAAGTTGTCGGTTTGCTGGGCAAGGGAACGTTCCGTGTCGACGCCGGCGTGGACGAACAAGAAGGTACCGTCCTCGGTGCGGGCGGCGTGGCAAGAAGCGCTCATGAGGGCGTTGTGTCCGTCACGGGCGCGCATGGCGTCACGCAGGTTTCCCGTCCATTCGGTGAGGGCTACGGGGCCCTTCATGGCCGCTACCATGCCCTCGTCGGCGCTTCCGCCGTAGGCCTCCAGGGTCGCCCCGACGCCGCGGTCCAGCATCCATTGCAGGACCTCCCGGGGATCGGTGGCGAACTGGATCTGCAGCAGTTTCTGCCACATCTCCTCCTGGCTGCCGCGCAGATAGACGATGCTCCGAAACTCACCGCCGGGCCGCGCCAAATGGGCCCGGCGGAAAGACAGCAACTCCTCGACGGCGTCACCGACGGCGTCGCCGTGGCCCAGGATGTTGCCCAGGTAAACGACGTTCTCGTCGGCACGGATGCGCTGGGAGAGCTTGGCGTGCAAGGCGCGCAAGCGTGTGGCCTCGCCACCAACGGAGGCCACGGCCCAAGTCCGGCGCGGTGCCGGCAGTGTCGCGATTACCTTTGTTTTCGGCATCCGAACAGCGCGTCGATCCCGATTCGAGGGAATTCGTCGATGCGGCGTTACGTCCCGAAACGGCCGGACGGCCGGCGATCCGCGGGATCGCTCATGCCGCCGCCGAGAGGAGCTCCTCCAGCTTTTCGGTGGCGATTTCCACGTCGACTTTTTCCAGTGCCGCCAACTCGCCCGCCAGCCGGTCGCGCGCCGATTCGTAAATTTGGCGCTCGCTGAACGATTGGTCGGGCTGGCCCGCGTTGCGGTGCAGGTCGCGCACCACCTCGGCGATGGAAATGGGGTCTCCCGAGTTGATCTTGGCCTCGTACTCCTGCGCCCGGCGGCTCCACATGCTGCGCTTGACCCGGGCCCGGCCGGTCAGCGTCGTCAACGCGTCTCCCATTATCTTGCGCGTGCTCAGCTTGCGCAGGCCCGAGGATTTGGCCTTGGTGACGGGGACCCTGAGCGTCATTCGGTCACGGTCAAACGAGATGACGAATAGCCGAAGGAGATGACCGGCAATCTTCTGCTTCTCGACGCTGATCACCTTGCCCACCCCATGAGTGGGGTAAACCACATAGTCTCCGGGCTTGTAGGAGAATTGCTTTTTCTCAGCCATTTCACGTTTCTTTCTAGATTACACGGTATTCCCTCGGGGAGCGCGCAAATCCCCCACGCGCTATGTCCGCCGGCTTCATCACGCCGCTACTGAACAGACGGTGTCGATTTTCCTCGTTCCCAGTACGCGCGGCAAGGTGCCGGCCCACACAATCTAAAGCCGGCCACGAATGACCGGCCCGGGTAATGTAACATATTTCTAATGTAGAATACACCCCCCGTTAACGAAGATCGTTAACGGGGCCGGGAAACCATGGGGAGGAACGCGGTCGTTGCGATCCCGTTACGTTCCTTGTCCGGGTTCGGAGCTGAAATGCTGCAGCTTGTCTTTGACGTCGCGCCACTCGTCGGCGTCGGCGGGGGGCTCGCCCATGCGCATGATGTTGGGCCATTCTTCCGAGTACTCGGTGTTGATCTGCAGCCATTTTTCAAGGTTCGGCTCGGTATCGGGAACGATGGCCTCGACCGGGCATTCGGGCTCGCACACACCGCAATCGATGCATTCGTCGGGGTGGATGACGAGCATGTTTTCGCCCTCGTAGAAACAATCGACGGGGCACACCTCGACGCAATCCTGCAACTTGCACTTGATGCAGGGCTCGGTGACGATGTAGGTCATGGTTTTCTCCGTTTCTCGCCGTTCTTGATTTGCTTGGGGTTTTAGTTTGCCGGGGGGGGTGAGGTCAATCTCAAGAAGAGGCGGCCACGGCGAGATCGACGCGCGCCAATACCCGTTTGTGTGCTTCGCCGCTTTCCCGGTCGGGCACGTGAATGAGCCCCGAGACGCGGCGCACCAGATTCGATTCGTAGTGATGCAGATGGCCATCCGCGTAAGCCACCTCCCACAACATCTCGATAATACCGACCCTCTCTTCATGGGAATAGCGGTCGTTGATGATCCGGGTAAAGGCGTAAAGCTGGTTGGATTCCTTGACCGCCCGCGTGGCGATCTCGATGAGTTCCACCGCGTCCTCCGCTTCGAGCCCGAAGCTCGAGCGCAGGAGTTGGGCGATGGTGTGGCGTTCGCTGTCGTCGACGGTGCCGTCCGTGCACGCCGCCTCGACCAGCAATGCGGCGGCCGCTACCCGGGCGTCGTCCTCTCGGACGATCTCGCCGCCCGGCGAGCCTTCCCCGCCACCGTCGAGCAGCAATGCCTTGATCCTTTCGATCATGGCTTTGCGTAGCACACCGCCACCGGCGCGAACAACCCAATAACGGCACGAAACAGGCGCTTCTTTTTTCTTACCCGGACATAGAGACGCGGCCTAAGTCTCGGCAACCATGGATACGTCGCCACCAACCCCGTTGGGTTTTCCGGCCACGGCTCGCAACCGCGATGCCATCCTCGCGGTGCTTGAGCGCGTGCTTCCAGCTTCGGGCACCGTGCTCAAGGTGGCTAGCGGCAGCGGCGAGCCCGCCGCCTACTTCGCTGAGCGCTTGTCCCGCCTGGTCTGGCAACCGAGCGACCCGAAGCCTTAGCACCGCAACAGCATCGCCGCCTGGGCGGCGCAGATGGCGGTCGCCAACCTGAGGCCGCCCCTCGATCTCAACACGCACACCGGAGCGTGGTCGGCGGCGGTGGCCGCAAATGCCGTCGTCTGTATCAACATGATCCACATCGCGCCCTGGGACGCCTGCGCGGGCCTGATGAAGGGCGCCGGCAATATCCTTCCCGCCGGCGGCGTCCTTTATCTTTACGGCGCGTTCAAGGAGGGCGGACGCCATACGGCGCCGAACAATGCCGCCTTCGACGAATCGCTGAGGCGCCGCGACCCGAGTTGGGGCGTGCGCGACCTTGGCGACGTGGCCGCCTTGGCGGCGGTCCACGGCTTGGCGTTCGCCGAGACCGTCGAGATGCCGGCCAACAACCTGTCGGTGGTGTTCGCCAAAGGCTGACTCCGCCCGCCCTACTCCGGCTCGCGCAGCCTGTCGAGGGCGCGGCGCTCGGCCTTGGTGGGGCGCCCGGCGCCGCGCACCCGGCTTCCCGAGGCGGCCGCCTTCGCCGTATCGGCGCGCTGCGGTCTCGGCTGGTCCAGATCCTCGTACAGCGTGCGTGCCTCGGGGGCCGGGCCGCGGCGCTGACCGAGGGCGGCGACCTGGATGATCCGCACGTGGGGGCCGAGCGGGAATGTCAGCACGTCGCCCGTCTTCAGCGCGTAATGGGGTTTGCTCACCGGCTTGCCGTTGATCCTAAGCCGGCCCTCTGCGCAGAATCGGGTGGCCAGGGAGCGGCTCTTGAAGAACCGCGCGAACCACAACCACTTGTCGAGGCGCCGAGTGTCTCCCGTCATCGCGAGACGGCAAGGTCGCGCAGCTTGGCGAAGGGCGAGTCCGCCTTGTGGCGGGCCGCCGCTGCTCCGCCCGGCGCGGCCCTGGCCTTGCGTCGGGGCGCCCGCACGTAGGTCATGGCGTCGTCGGGGCCGATGCCGCGGTAGCCAAGGGCGGCGAGGATATCCACCATCTCGCCGCTCCCGCACCCGGCTAGGGACAAGAGTTCGGGACCGGCAGCGAACGGGCCGGTACGCGACAGCGCCCAGGCGCGTGCCGCCAAGCGTTCCACCATGTCGACGCGCAGCGCCAGCGGCCCCAGGACGCGGTAGCCGGCAGCCTCGTAAAACTCTCCGGGCATACCGCCCTCGGCCGGTAGCGACACCCGGCCCGGTGGCGGCGGCACGGCACCAACGCCGGCGTGGGCCGCCCACAAAAGGGCGCGCATGTCGATTGCCGCCGGCTTGACAAGAGCGGGCATGAACACCGTGTGGCGGCCCAGACGGATGCCCAACTCCCTGAGCGCTTTGCGTTCGGCGCGACCGAGGGCCGCGATCTGGCTTTCGACGCGGCAGCGCGGCACGGAGCCAAGCCCCTCGCCAAGCTGGAAGACGATGCCGCGCGCCGGCCCGGAGAGGCTCGCTCTTCGCGCCTCCACAAGCGGCCCGAGGCGCGCCTCGATGGCGCTTTCCAGCCACCACGTCAGGCGGCGGCACAAGCGCTGGCGCTGCTCCGGCGCCAGGAGGCCGCTTGCGGTAGGCTCGACCCGGGGCTCCAGCACAACGCGTCCGGGGGCGAGCCGGCCCACCTCGGCGCCACGCCAGGAAAGAATCCCTTGAGAGGCCAGCGCGAAGGCGTCGTCGTCGTCCGTCTCGAGGCGCCGCAGGCGTCCGGCGATCTCGCCGGCCAGCGCCCGCTCGGCGGCGTTGATCACGATCCTGGCGGCGCTGCCGCGGCCGCTGCCGTCGGGCTCGGTGACGTCGGGAATGAAGTGGAAACCTTCGAGGGCGCCCACGAAGTGGTCCTCGACGTGGACCTCGCCTCCAGAGCCGACCGCCACTGCCAGGGTTTCCCGTTCGCCCCGGCGGCGTACCAGCCGGGCCGTGCGGCGGTCGACGAAGCGCTGGGTGAGACGCGCGTGCAGCGCGTCCGACAGCCGGTCCTCGATGGCGCGCGTCCTCTCCTGCCAGTGGGCCGCGTCCTCGACCCAATCGCTGTGGAACGAGACGTAGGTCCAGGTGCGCACGTTGGCGATGCGCTGGATCAGGGTTTCGATGTCGCCGTCGGTGCTTTCGACGCGCGCCACGTTCTGGGCCACCCAGTCGGTGGGCAGGGTGGCGGCGGCCCCCATCAGGTAGCGGTAGACGCGCCCCAGGAGATGGAAGTGGGAGTAGCTCATTCCCTTGTGGAAGTCGGGGATGCGGCACACTTCCCACAACAGCGCCACGGCGTCGGCGCCCCCGGCGAGGCGCACGATGTCCGGCTCGCCGGCGAGGACGGCGAGGAGGCGCGCGTCGCCGGCCTCTCCGACCCTGGCGAGACCGGGCGTCGGGGGTGGCACCGCCAGGCTGGCCAGAAGCGCCTCGATCGAGGCGAAATCGAGGTCCGAGTTGCGCCACATAAGGGTGCGCAGGGGCTCGAAGTCATGGTTCTCGATGCGCGCCACGATTTCCGGGTCGAAAGGTTCGACCTCGCCCGTCGTGCCGAAGGTGCCGTCGTTCATGTGGCGCCCGGCGCGTCCGGCGACCTGCGCCAGCTCGGCCGCCGTCAGGTCGCGCGGTGCGCGGCCGTCAAACTTGCGCTTCTCGGCGAAGGCGACGTGGTCGAGTTGCAGGTTGAGGCCCATGCCGATGGCGTCGGTGGCCACCAGGTAATCGACCTCGCCGGCCTGATACATGGCGACCTGGGCGTTACGCGTGCGCGGGCTCAACGCCCCCATCACCACCGCCGCGCCGCCGCGCTGGCGGCGCATGAGTTCGGCGATGGCGTAGACCTCGGCGGCCGAGAAGGCGACCACGGCGCTGCGCGGCGGCAGGCGGGTGATCTTGCGGCTGCCGGCGTAAGCCAGGGTGGACAAGCGCGGACGTTCCATGAATTCGATGTCGGGCACCAATTGGCGCAGGCGGTGCTTCATGGTGGCGGCGCCCAGAAACATGGTCTCTTCCTCGCCGCGCGCCTTGAGCAGGCGATCGGTGAACACGTGGCCGCGTTCGGCGTCAGCACACATCTGGATCTCGTCGACGGCGAGGAAGGCGGCGCGCCGCCTGACCGGCATGGATTCGACCGTGCACACGAAGTAGCGCGCCCCCGCCGGCATGATCTTCTCCTCTCCGGTAATCAGCGCGACGCGGCCCTTGCCCTTGATGGCGACGGCGCGCTCATAGTTCTCGCGGGCCAGGAGGCGCAGCGGAAATCCGATGATGCCGCTGGCGTGCCCGAGCATGCGCTCCATGGCGAGATGGGTCTTGCCGGTGTTGGTGGGGCCGAGAACGGTGCGCACGCAGGCCCGTGACGTGGTGATCTGCATGACCCGAGGATCGCCCCTCGGGTGGCCGATTGCAAGGGGGGCCGGGCTTGCGCGACCCCGCCCTCAGGGCTAATTTCCGGCGCCCTTGACCATGGGCACGAAGGCGACGGGCAGGGTCTTGCGGGTTTTCAGCGTGCCGTCCGCCTGCTTGACGCCAAGCATCAGGATCTGGGTTGCGCGCGGCCGGCCGACGGGAACGACCATGCGTCCTCTGGCCTTGAGCTGATCGACGAGGACGCCGGGAAGGCGCGGCGCCGCGGCGGTGACCATGACGGCGTCGAAGGGCGCCTCCTCGGGCCAGCCCTGGAAGCCGTCGCCGGCACGCACCTCGACGTTGGTGTAGCCCAGCTCGGCGAGGCGCCGGCGCGCCGCGGTGGCCAGGTCCTTGATGACCTCGATGCTGTAGACCCGTCCCGCCACCTCGGCCAGTACCGCCGTCTGATAGCCGCACCCGGAGCCGATCTCGAGGATGCGGTCGGTGGCAGCGAGATCGAGGAGGTCGGTCATTACCGCCACGATGTAGGGCTGCGAGATAGTCTGCCCGTGGCCGATGGCGAGCGGTCGGTTGACGTAGGCCACGGAAACTTCTCCCGGCGGCACGAAGGCATGGCGCGGCACCCGCGCCATAGCCGCCATTACTCGCTCCGAAAACCGCGCCCGCCCCGTCCACAATCGGGTGTCCAGGGCCTCGGCCTCGATTTGGTCGATGAGGCGCCGGCGCGCCTCAGCAAATTCGTCGTCTGCCGGTCCCGGTTTAGCCACGACGCCACCTGCTGTCGCCACTCCGGGTGCCAGCTTGCGAAGCAGGCCGCCGTTCGTCAAGCGGCCGGGCTTGGGCGTCACTCGCGGCGCTGACGGCGCGCGTAATCTCGCAACCGCCGCCGGGCGGTACGGAAGCTGTCGCTGATGGCCACGTAGACATCTTCGTGCGCTTGTCTCCGGCCGGGCTCGCGCCCCACCATCAGGTCGTGGTTGGGAAGCACCAGATGGATGCGGACGTTGTAAATCCGACCCTTGGTCTTGTGTTTGTGGGGCGCCTCGACCGCGACGTGGCAGCTGGTGATGCGGTCGTATGACAGCTCTAGATTGTCGACCAATTTGCCGATTCGCGCTTCCACGGCCTCGGAGGCGTCAACGCCGTGAAACGAGATGCGCAACGGGACTTGCACGCAATGGCCTCCTGAAGGTTAGTCCGATGGCCGCAAAATTCGACGCTAAAGGCTTGCGCCGGTGGCTGCATTGGCACATATCAATGCGCGTAAAATGGCCGCCTTCCGCGGACCGTCGAAGGAGCACCGTAAACAGCCATGGCCAAAGAAAAATTCGAGTTTCAGGCGGAAGTGGGCAAACTTCTGGATATCGTCGCCCACTCTCTCTACAGCCACAAGGAAATCTTCTTGCGCGAGCTGATTTCCAATGCCTCCGACGCCTGCGACCGGCTGCGCTACGCGGTTCTCACCGAGCCCGAGTTGAAGGCAGGGTCGGGCGACTTCGAGATCACGCTCTCGGTGAACGCCAAGGGGCGGGCCTTGACCACCGCCGACAACGGTATCGGCATGAGCCGCGAGGACCTGACCGAGAACCTCGGGACCATCGCGCGCTCCGGCACCCAGACGTTCGTCGAGCGGCTTTCCGGCGACGCCGATGACGACATGGCGCTGATCGGCCAGTTCGGGGTCGGCTTCTATTCCGCCTTCATGGTCGCCAAGAAGGTGGACGTGCTGACCCGCCGGGCCGGCGAGGACGCGGCGTGGCTGTGGTCCTCCGACGGCAAGGGGGATTTCACCATCGAGGAGGCGGAACGCCCTTCCCCGGGCACAAGCGTGACCGTCCATCTAGCCAAGGGCGAAAGCGAGTTCCTGGAGGAGGCGCGACTGCGCACCATCGTCAAGGCCTATTCCGACCATGTCGCCATCCCCATCGTGCTCAAGAGCGCCGACAAGAAGGAAACCCTGAACACGGCCTCGGCGCTGTGGACCCGTCCCAAGGGCGACATCACAGAGGACCAGTACCGGGAATTCTACCACCACGCCGGCCACACATTCGACGACCCGTGGATGACACTGCACAATGCCGTCGAGGGGGTGCTCAGCTACACCAATCTTTTGTTCGTGCCCTCGAGCCCGCCCTTGGACTTGTTCGATCCGCAACGCAAACCGCACGTGAAGCTTTACGTGAAACGGGTGTTCATCACCGACGATTGCGAGGGGCTGGTACCCCCTTATCTGAGATTCTTGCGCGGCATCGTCGATTCCGAGGACCTGTCGCTCAACATCAGCCGCGAGCTTCTTCAACACGATCCCAAGCTCGCCAAGATCCGCAAGGGGCTGGTGAAGAGGCTACTCGGCGAGCTCAAAAAAAAGGCGACGAAAAAAGCCGATGACTATACCGCTTTCTGGGACAACTTCGGCGCCGTCCTCAAGGAGGGCATCTACGAGGACACGGAGAACCGCGACGCCCTCCTGGCGCTCAGCCGCTTCCATTCCACCGCGGCCGACGGCTTGATCAGCCTCGATACCTATGTCGAGCGCATGAAAGAGGGCCAGGAGGCCATCTACTACATGGCTGGCGAAGACCTCGGAACCCTGCGCCGCAGCCCGCAGATCGAAGGTTTCAAGGCGCGCCACCTTGAGGTTTTGCTGCTCGCCGATCCCGTCGACGAGTTCTGGGTGCCGGCGGTCGGCGCCTTTCGCGAAAAAAAGTTCAGTTCGGTGACGCGCGCCGCCGCCGATCTCGACGGTTTCGACGCGGACGGCGGCGACGCCGCGAAGGACGCCAAGGCCGACGGCGCCGGCAAGGCAAAGAAGGGAATGCCCGGCATCGAGCAGCTGATCGCCGCCTTCAAGCAGTCTCTCGGCGATGCGGTGAAGGACGTGCGCCGGTCCGACCGGCTTACCGACAGCCCCGTGTGCCTGGTCGCCGACGAGGGCGACATGGACATGAACCTGGAGCGCCTCCTGAAGCGCCACCAGCACCTTGGCGCCGCCGCACCGACGCCGCGCGTCCTGGAAGTGAACCCGGAACACCCGCTGATCGCGCGCCTGGCGGGACTTTCCACAGATGACAAAGACGGCAAGGACGTCGAGGCGCTGGCTGACGCGGCGTGGCTGCTCCTCGACCAGGCGCGCATCGTCGAGGGTGAGCAGCCGCCGGACCCGGTCGCCTTTTCCCGGCGCCTGTCGGCGATGATCGAGAAGGGGCTGGCTGTTTAAGAGCCAGACTCACTGGGGTTGGTCGAGGGCGAGGCGGGCGGCACCCACGATGCGTCCGGAGCGGCGCGACTGCAGCAGCACCGCGCAAGCGTCGCCGCTGGCCCCCGCGAAGTCCGACAAGCTGGCCTCGGCCTCCAGGGTCGCGCCGCGCTACGTGGCGACCCTGCGCAGTCCCCTCACCATATTGAAATTGCGGATGGTACGGCCCCGGTTCTCGCCGCGCTTGATCACCGTCTCGTGGCTGCGGTTGTAGACGACCAGCCACACCATGAAAACTTCGACATCGTCATTTGTGGCCTCTTGCGGCACGGAAATCGTGATGGTGCTACGGTCGGCGCCGTGGCCGAGCCGTACAGGAATGCGCTTCAGCTTGGCCGTTTCGTCGATGCGCCTTAGAACCTTGGAGCGGTCGGAGCATAGCTCTTCGGCGATCCCGTGGATCACCATTTGCGGCGTGTAAATGTAGCGGCGGCCGAAGTGCCAGGTGTAACGACGTTGGCGGTCGGAATGGGCGCGGTTGGCGTAAGGGTCCTTCCAGGCGATGTGGTCCCAGCAATCGACGTGGAAGGAGAGGGCGAGTACGCCCTCGCGGTCGGCCAACTCGCCAAGGAAAGCATCGGCCGGCGGACACGAGGAACAACCCTGTGAAGTGTAAAGCTCGACCATCGTCAGCGGGCGCTCCTGCGCCACAGCCAGAAGCGTCATCAGCACAAGGGCGGTGGCGAACAGGAAGGACTTCAGTGCCTTGGCCATGGCCAAGGGATAGGCCATCGTGACCCGGCCGGCCAATCAAATGCCGGTGATGGGGACGTGAGCGGCCCGCTTGGAATGCGATCGTTTCGATCCAGGGCGATAAGACCCTAGGCGCCTGTCAGATTGCCGAGCACGTACTGGAGGATGCCGCCGCTCTGGAAATATTGCACTTCGTCGACGGTATCGATGCGACAGAGAAGCGCCATGTCCTCGCTACCGCCGTCGGTGCGGGTAATGCGGCAGGCCACGTCCATGAGCGGCGTGATGCCGTCCTCGATGCCCGTGATATCGAAGATTTCCGAACCATCGAGTTGGAGGGACTTGCGGCCAGCGCCGTCCTTGAACTGCAGAGGCAGCACGCCCATGCCGACCAGGTTGGAACGGTGGATGCGCTCGAAACTTTCGACGATCACCGCCCTCACACCAAGGAGCCTGGTGCCCTTGGCCGCCCAATCGCGCGACGAGCCGGTGCCGTACTCCTTGCCCGCCACCACCACCAACGGCACCCTTTCGGCCTGATAGTTCATGGCGGCGTCGTAGATGGCCATGACCTCGCCGCCGGGCAGGTACCTGGTGACGCCGCCCTCGGTGCCGGGAGCCATCTCGTTGCGGATGCGGATATTAGCGAAGGTGCCGCGCATCATGACCTCGTGATTGCCGCGTCGCGAGCCAAAGGAATTGAAGTCCGACGGCACCACGCCGTGGTCGATCAAATAGGCGCCCGCCGGACCCTCTTCCTGGATGGGGCCGGCCGGCGAGATATGGTCGGTGGTCACCGAATCGCCGAGCAGCGCCAGTACCCGGGCGCCCCGCACATCCCCCACTGCCGCACCGCCGCTGTCATCGTCGTCACTCGTGGCGAAGTAGGGCGGATGGCGGACGTAGGTGCTGTCCTCGACCCATCCGTAAGTACGCTGGCCCGCGGTTTCGATAGCCTGCCACGCCGCGTCGCCCCGGAAGACGTCGGCGTAGCGGGCGCGGAACATCTCCGCCGACAGCACCTGGTCCATGACGGCACCGATGTCGGCGTTGCTCGGCCAGATGTCGGCTAGGTGGACCGGCGCGCCGTCGACGCCGTCGGCGATGGGGTCCTTGAGGAGATCGACCTTCACGGAGCCGGCCAGCGCATAGGCCACCACCAGGGGCGGCGAGGCCAGATAGTTGGCCTTGGTCAGAGGATGGATGCGCCCCTCGAAGTTGCGGTTGCCCGACAGCACGGCGGCGACCGTCAGATCGCCTTCCTCGATGGCCCGATTGATGGGCTCGGGCAAGGGCCCGGAGTTGCCGATGCAGGTGCCGCAGCCGTAGCCGACGAGATTGTAGCCCAGCGCGTCGAGATCGGCCTGCAGCCCCCCGGCTTCCATATAGTCGGTAACCACCTGCGAGCCCGGCGCGAACGAGGTCTTGACCCAGGGCTTGACGGAAAGCCCGCGGGCGCGCGCGTTACGCGCCAGCAACCCGGCGGCGACCAGCACGGACGGGTTCGAGGTGTTGGTGCAGCTGGTGATGGCGGCGATCACCACGTCGCCGTCGGAAAGCACGTGGTCGGCGCCCGCCACTTCGACGCGGCGCTGCTCGCCGCGCCCCGACAAGGCCTCGAAACCGTCCTCGAAGGTGGCCGCCGAGCGGCTCAGCGCAATGCGGTCCTGGGGCCGTTTGGGTCCGGCCAGGGACGGCTCGACCGTGGCCAGATCGAGTTCCACGACGTCGGTGAATGCGGGCTCCGGCGTCGTCGCGTCGCGCCACATGCCCTGGGCCTTGGCGTAGGCCTCGACGAGAGCGACACGCTCCGCGTCGCGCCCTGTAAAGGCCAGGTAATCGAGGGTCGACTGGTCGACCGGGAAGATGCCGCAGGTCGCCCCGTACTCGGGCGCCATGTTGGCGATGGTTGCCTGATCGGCCAGCGACAGGTGGTCGAGCCCATCGCCGAAAAACTCGACGAACTTGCCGACGACGCCCTTCTCACGGAGAATCTGCACCACGGTGAGGACCAGGTCGGTGGCGGTGGTGCCCTCCTTTAGCCCGCCGCTCATGCGCACGCCGACAACCTCGGGAACCAGCATCGAAATGGGCTGTCCCAGCATGGCGGCTTCCGCCTCGATGCCGCCGACCCCCCAACCGAGGACGGCGAGGCCGTTCACCATGGTGGTGTGGCTGTCGGTGCCGACCACGGTATCGGGGTAGGCGACGGTGGGGCCGTCCTCGTCGGAGGTCCAAACCACTTGGGCGAGGTATTCCAGGTTCACCTGGTGGCAGATGCCGGTACCCGGCGGCACCACGCGAAAATTATCGAATGCCTCCTGGCCCCAACGCAAGAACTCATAGCGCTCCCGGTTGCGCCGGAATTCCATGTCGACGTTTTGGCGGAAGGCGTCGCCGTTGCCGAAAGCGTCCACCATGATCGAGTGGTCGATGACCAGATCGACCGGCGTCAACGGATTGACGGCCATGGCGTCGCCGCCCCGGGCAATCGTAGCGTCGCGCATGGCGGCGAGGTCGACGACGGCGGGGACGCCGGTGAAATCCTGCATGAGGACGCGCGCCGGGCGGTAGGTTATCTCGCAGTCGGAGCGCCGATCCTCGAGCCACTCCGCCACGGCGCGCACGTCGTCGAGGCTTACCGTGTGCCCGTCCTCCCAGCGCAGAAGGTTCTCCAGCAGCACCTTGAGGCTGAAGGGCAGACGCGACAGGTCGCCGAGCCCGGCCGCGGCGGCGGCTTCGAGGCTGTAAATCTCAAATGTCTTGCCGGCGACCTCCAAGGGGCGGCGGGTGTTCAGGGTGTCTTGGCCAAATCTGGGCAATGGTAACCTCATTCGTCAACGCACCAATGGCTGGCGGAGCCCACGATATACTTTAACGCCCCGTCCGGCCATGGCGCAGCACATGTTTAGGCGGGATGCGGTGCGGGGGGCGTGCTGTGGTCGGGCCCGCGTCTATCACGTTTGTGTTAGACGCTTGACCGTCAAGTCCTTATTGAGTACCAGAGCCCACTGTGGCTGCCCGGTTGAATCAACCTCGGGGCGTCCCGTCGGCGAAGATGCCGATGGCCGCCAACAGTAAGGACAAAGGGCGGCGCGCGGGATCAGGGGGGGGGAAGACCGGATGACCGGCCGAGGCTAGGCGCGCCCGCGGTGGGCGCTCGCGTCGATTTCGGGAAACCCGGCGCCGCCGCGCCGCCGCGGTTTTTTCTCCTGTTATGCGATCCGGCCACAGGCCTTATGCGATCCCGCCGCGGGCCGACGGAGACCCGATGAACGATTCGCACGCGACCAGAAGAGAGGCTGGCCAACAGGCCGGGGGGTCGTCCGCCCTCGATACCATTCCGAAATTGCTTCTCGAGAACGCCCGGGTTCGGGGGGCGCGGCCGGCCCTTCGCGAGAAGGACTTCGGAATCTGGCAGTCGTGGACGTGGGTCGAGGCGGCGGAAGACACCAAGGCCCTCGCTTGCGGCTTGGCGGCGCTCGGCTTCAAGGCGGGCGACCGGCTGGCCATCGTCGGCGACAACCGCCCGGAGCTCTACATGGCGATGACGGCGGCGCAGGCCATCGGCGGGGTGCCCGTGCCCATGTACCAGGATTCCGTGGCCGAAGAGATGCAGTACGTGCTCGAACACGCCGAGGCGCGGTTCGCCGTCGTCCAGGACCAGGAACAGGTGGACAAGCTCCTGGAGATCAAGGACCGCTGCCCCAATCTCGAGCACATCATTTACAAGTTCCCGCGCGGGCTCAGGAATTATACCCAGCCCTTCCTGCACGACATCAAGGAGATCGAGGAACGGGGCCGCACCTTCGACAAGGACAACCCCGATTTCTACGCCGCCGGCATCGCCCGGGGAAAGGGCGAGGACCTTGCCATCATGCTCTATACCTCGGGCACCACGGGAAAACCCAAGGGCGTGATGCTGAGCTTCGACAACCTGATTATCTCGGCCCGTAACGCCATCGAGTTCGAGGGCCTGCGCGAGGACGAGGAAGTCCTGGCCTACATGCCCATGGCCTGGGTCGGGGACAATATCTTTTCCTTCGCCCAGTCCTACGTCAGCGGGTTCTGCGTGAGTTGCCCGGAAAGCCCCGACACCGTGCTTCAGGACCTGCGCGAACTCGGTCCCACGTATTTCTTCGCGCCGCCGCGCATCTTCGAGAACATCCTCACAACGGTGATGATCCGCATCGAGGACGCGGCCCTCATAAAGCAGAAGCTGTTCCACTATTTCATGGCCGTCGCCGCCCGGGTCGGCGCCCCGATTCTGGACGGCGAGCCCGTCTCGCTCAAGGACCGGGTGCTTTATTGGATTGGCGGCGTCCTGGTTTACGGGCCGTTGAAGAACGTGCTCGGGTTTTCGCGGGTGCGCCTCGCCTATACGGCGGGCGAGGCGATCGGGCCCGACATCTTCGATTTCTTCCGCTCGCTGGGCATGAACATCAAGCAGCTCTACGGCTCGACCGAGGCTTCCGTATTCATCACCATCCAGCCCGACGGCGAGGTCAAGCCGGACACCGTGGGTCCACCCGCCAACGACGTCGAAATCAAGATCGCCGACAACGGCGAAGTGATTTTCCGCAGTCCCGGCGTCTTCATGGCCTATTACAAGAACGAGGAGGCGACGAAGGCGACCAAGACCGAGGACGGCTGGGTGCATACCGGCGACGCCGGCTTCATCGACGACGACGGCCACCTGCGCATCATCGACCGCGCCAAGGACGTCAGCAAGCTCAACGACGGCTCGATGTTCGCGCCCAAGTTCCTGGAGAACAAGCTCAAGTTCTTCCCCTTCGTCAAGGAGGCCGTCACCTTTGGCCATGACAGGGATTACGTGGCCGCCTTCGTCAACATCGACCTCGAGGCGGTTGGCAACTGGGCGGAGCGCCGCCACCTCGCCTATTCCGGTTACACCGACCTCGCCGGGCGCGGCGAGGTGGCCGACCTGGTTATCGAGTGCGTGGAAAAGGTCAACCGGGACCTCGCCGCCGATACCCACCTCGCCGGCTCGCAAATCAAGAGGTTCTTGATTCTGCACAAGGAGCTGGATGCCGACGACGGCGAGCTGACCCGCACCCTGAAGGTGCGGCGCGGCTTTATCGGCGATCGCTACGCGGAACTCATCGACGCCCTCTATTCGGACCGCGACCATTGTACCGTCGAGGCCGAGGTGACGTTCGAGGACGGGCGCACCGGCACCATCCGCGCCGATCTCAAGATTCATGTGATCGAGCCGGTGCCGACCGCGGTCGAGTCCCAGCACGCCGCCGAGTAAGGGTCGCACCATGGCCAACGGCAAAAAAATCGGCGACGTGCTCCTCGCGGTGGACGACATCAGCCTGTCGTTCGGCGCGTTGCGGGCGCTGAGTAAAGTCAGCTTCGAGGTGCGCGAGCACGAGATCCTTGCCATCATCGGCCCCAACGGCGCCGGCAAGACCACCATGCTCAACGTGCTCAACGGCCTTTATCATCCCGACGAGGGCACCATCACCTACAAGGGGAAGTCGCGCCGGCGCATGCGGCCACACGAATCGGCGGAGCAGGGTATTTCCCGCACCTTCCAGAACGTCGCCCTCTTTCATGGCATGAGCACGCTGGACAACATCATGACCGGGCGCAATCTCAAAATGAACTCCAACCTCTTCTTGCAGAGCATATTCCTGGGGCCGGCGCAGACGGAGGAGATCGAGAATCGCGAGGCGGTGGAAAACATCATCGACTTCTTGCAGATCGAGGCCATCCGCAAGGCGCCGGTCGGCCGGCTGCCCTACGGTCTGCAGAAACGGGTGGAGCTCGGTCGCGCCTTGGCGGCGGAGCCCGATCTCTTGTTGCTGGACGAACCGATGGCCGGCATGAACATCGAGGAGAAGGAGGACATGTGCCGCTTCGTCCTCGACGTCAACGACGAGTTCGGTACCACCATCGTTCTGATCGAACATGACATGGGCGTGGTGATGGACATTTCCGACCGCGTCGTGGTGCTGGACTACGGCCGTAAGATTGCCGACGGCCCGCCCGACCGGGTGCGCAAGGATCCGACCGTGATCGAGGCCTACCTGGGCGTCACGCACTGAGAGCCTGTTCGGAACGGAGGGAACGAGGACCGACATGCTGTTCGCTTTAGAGGTCATGATTAGCGGCCTGTTGTCGGGGGTGATGTACTCGCTCGTGGCTCTCGGCTTCGTGCTCATCTACAAGGCCTCGGGGGTGTTCAACTTCGCGCAAGGGGCGATGGTGCTGTGCGCGGCGCTCACCTTCGTCCGCCTTCTCGAACTGGGCATCAACTTCTGGCTGGCGGCGGCGATCACCCTGGTGGTCATGGTGGTGCTGGCGGTGGTCATCGAAAGGATCGTCCTGAGGCCGCTCATCAACCAGCCGCTGATCATCCTCTTCATGGTCACCATAGGGCTCAACTACTTCCTCGAGGGCCTGGCCCAGGGCGTATGGGACACCCAGGTGCACGGGCTCGACGTCACCGAGCGGTTCGGCATCGAGGATCTGCCGTGGCAGGCCGTCGCCGAGGCCACCGGCATTTTCATCAGCGTGTTCGACATCACCGCCGCCATCATCTGCGGCCTGCTGGTCCTGGCCCTCGCCGTGTTTTTCCAGAAGGGCCGCATCGGCCGGGCGCTGCGGGCGGTGGCCGACGACCACCAGGCGGCGATGTCGGTGGGCATTCCCCTGCAGCACATCTGGGCCATCGTGTGGGCGGTCGCCGGCATCGTGGCGCTGGTCGCCGGGGCGCTTTGGGGTCAGCGGCTGGGGGTCCAGTTCAGCATTTCCCTGATCGCGCTCAAGGCGTTGCCGGTGCTCATCATCGGCGGCTTCAACTCGATCGCGGGCGCCATCATCGGCGGCCTCATCATCGGTGCCGGCGAGAAGCTGGCCGAGGTCTACCTGGGGCCGATCATCGGCGGCGGCATCGAGAACTGGTTCGCCTACTTCATCGCCATGGCGTTCCTCATGTTCCGGCCCTACGGGCTGTTCGGCGAGGAAATAATCGAGAGGGTCTAGGCCATGCTCTATCGCGAAGCCGGCCAGTTCAAACCCAGCTACGCCGCCGACATGGCGATCTTCCCGATCGCCCAGGACCGCTGGGGAGTTGTCGCCATCCTCGTCGTGGCGCTGGTCGTGGTGCCGCTGGCGGCGTCTGACTACGTCGTCAGCGCCTTCCTCATTCCGGTCCTGATCTGGTCGCTGGCGGCGATCGGGCTCAACCTGTTGACCGGTTACGCGGGCCAGCTCTCGCTCGGCCACGGGGCGTTCATGGCGGTGGGCGCCTACACCGCCTACAATCTGACGACGCGCCTCCCCGAGATCCCCATTATCGTGGTCTTCATTCTTGGCGGCCTGGTGTCAGCCATGTTCGGCATGCTCATCGGCATCCCCAGCTTGCGCATCAAGGGATTCTACCTGGCGGTGGCGACCCTGGCGGCCCAGTTCTTCGTCGAATGGGTTTTTGGAACCTTCTCTTGGTTCACGGGCGGCTCCATGAGCATGGTGCTGGATACCCCGCCGATGACCATCCTCGGCTACCGGATCGAATCGACCCTCGACCACTATTATCTGACCCTGGGCTTCGTGATCGTCATGACGCTGTTCGCCAAGAACCTGGTGCGCAGCGGGACCGGGCGCGCCTGGATGGCCATCCGCGACATGGACGTGGCCGCCGAGGTGATTGGCATCGATCCGTTGAAGACCAAGCTCTCGGCCTTTGCCGTCAGCTCCTTCTACGCCGGCGTCGCCGGCGCGCTGTTCGCGTTCGCCTATGTCAAATCGGTGGACTTCACGGCCTTCGACCTGTTCGTGTCGTTCAAGGTCCTGTTCATGATCATCATCGGCGGGCTGGGCAGCATCCTGGGCTCCTTCCTGGGGGCCGGCTTCATCGTGCTCTTGCCGATCCTCATCAACATCGGCGGCCACGAGCTCGCCGGCGGGCGCGTCTCGGTGGAGATACTCGCCAACACCGAGAACATGATCTTCGGCGGCCTGATCATCTTCTTCTTGATCATCGAGCCCTACGGCCTGGCGCGCCTGTGGACGACGGCGAAGGAGAAGCTGAGGCTTTGGCCCTTCCCGTACTGATGGCGGGGAGGGGCGCGACGGTCCGGCATCGAGCCGAGAACGTGAGTGGCGCAAGTGAGGCGTTCGTGATAAAGTTAACCATGCAAACCGCTAAATGCTAGGCGTGCAAACGCATGCTTGTTCAGGGAGGATAATCATGAAATTGCGAAAATTGTTCGTTTGCGTCCTTTCCGTCGTGGTCATGGCCGCCGTCGCGGTTCCAGCCATGGCGCAGGACAAGAAAAAGAAAGAAGCACCCCCGCCGCCGGAACAGTTCGTGCCGGTCCTCACTTACAAGACCGGCCCCTTCGCCGCCGGCGGTTCGGGCTTCGCCGGAGGTTGGGAAGACTACATGGCGCTCTTGAACCTGCGCGATAAGGGTATCAATGGGGTCATGCTGAAGTGGGAGGAGTGCGACTTCGGCTACAACACCGAGCGCGGCGTGGAGTGCTATGAGCGCCTCAAGACCAAGGGTGCGAAGGGCGCCCCGGTCATCCAGCCGTATTCGACGGGCGTCACCTACGCCCTCATGGAGCGCGCCCACAAGGACAAGATACCGCTTCTCACCATGGGCTACGGCCGCACCGACGCCACTGACGGGCGTGTCTTCCCCTACGCCTTCCCGATGATCACCAACTACTGGAACCAGAGTTCGGCGAAGCTCCGCTACATCGCCCAGCTCGAGGGCGGGGAAGCCAAGCTCAAGGGGATGAAGATCGTCAACCTGCATCTCAAGCACCCCTACGGCAACGAAACCATCCCGGTGTGGGACAAGCTGGCCGAGAGGTTCGGCTTCGAGGTCACCCATCTCGCCGTGCCCTGGCCCGGCATCGACCAGAAGTCATTGTGGCTGCGGATCCGCCAGATCAAGCCGGCCTACGTGATCAACCGCAACTGGGGCGTTTCCTGCACCGTGCCGTTGCGCGAGGCGGCCCGCATAGGCTTCCCGCGTGATCACATCATCGGCGTCTGGTGGTGCGGCTCGGAAGAGGACGTGATTCCCGCCGGCAAGGCCGCCAAGGATTACATCACGGCAAACTTTCACGCCGTCGGCAGGGACATCCCGGTGATCCAGGAAATCTTCGAAATCGTTTACGGCAAGATGAAGGGCAACATCTCGGCGGCGCGCGTCGGCACCGTCTTTTACAACCGCGGCGTCGTTGCCGGGGTCATCGTCACCGAGGCCATGCGCCTGGCCCATAAGAAGTTCGGCGTCGGCCCGATCGGCGGCGCGGAGATGCAGTGGGGGCTCGAGAACCTCGAGCTGACACCGGCCTACATCGCGTCGTTGGGCGCCACCGGTCTGGTGCCGCCGCTGAAGATCTCTTGCTTCGACCACGAGGGGGGCGGCTCGGTCCGCTTCCAGCAGTGGGACGGGACCAAGTGGAAGATGATCACCGACTGGATCCCGCCGTACAAGAAGCTGGTCCGCGGGATGATCGAAGCTTCGGCCGCCAAGTACGCAAAGGAGAAAAAAATCACGCCGCGTGACTGCCCAGCGGGGTAGTGACCCGTCGTAGTTCGAGGGAGCGGATTTAAAACCGTGAGCGAAAACGGCCGGCCCCTGCTCAGCGTCAACAACGTCGAGGTGATTTACAATCACGTGATTTTGGTGCTGAAGGGGGTTTCCCTCGAGGTTCCCGAGGGGGGCATCGTCGCCCTCCTCGGGGCCAACGGCGCCGGCAAGACGACGACGCTCAAGGCCGTCTCCAACCTGCTGCATTCGGAACGGGGCGAGGTCACCAAGGGCTCCATCGTCTATCTGGGCGAGGAGATCGCCAAGCTCAATCCCCCGGCCCTGGTCAAGAAAGGCATCGTCCAGGTGATGGAGGGCCGTCATACGTTTGGGCATCTGACGGTCGAGGAAAACCTCATGACCGGCGCCTACACCCGCCGCGACGGTTCCGCCGCCATAAAGGAGGGCCTCGACAAGGTCTACCACTACTTCCCGCGTCTCAAGGAGCGAAGCTCCGCCAAGGCGGGCTACGTCTCCGGGGGCGAGCAGCAGATGACGGTGCTGGGCCGGGCGTTGATGGCGAGCCCGAAAATGATCCTCCTCGACGAGCCCTCCATGGGCCTGGCGCCGCAACTGGTCGAGGAAATCTTCGATATCGTCGATGCGCTGAACAAAAACGAGAATGTGAGTTTCCTGCTCGCCGAGCAGAACACCATGATCGCCCTCAAGTATGCCAACTACGGCTATGTCCTGGAAAACGGCCGCGTCGTCATGGACGGCGACGCCGCCACCTTGCGCGAGAACGAGGACATCAAGGAATTCTACCTCGGCCTCGATTCAAGCGGCCGCAAGAGCTTCCGCGACATCAAGAATTATCGCCGGCGCAAACGCTGGCTGTCTTAAACCGGCAACGCGGCGATTCAAATTATTCGCGAGGTTCGGGGGGGCCATGGCGAAATCACAAGAGCATTACGACGAACAGGAGACCCGTTCGCCGGAAGAACGGGAAACGGCGCTCTTCCAGGCGCTTCCCGCGCAAATTGCCTACGCCAAGGAAAACGCCCCCTACTTCGGCCGGCTCCTCAAGGGGGTCGACGCCGACGCCGTTTCCAGCCGCCAGGCCTTGGCTGGGCTGCCCGTGACGCGCAAGGGCGATCTCATCGAGATGCAAAAAGAGACGCCGCCGCTGGGAGGTTTTGCCGCCATGTCGCCGGGGCGGATTCGCAATATCTATCAATCGCCGGGACCCATCCACGAGGCCGACGGCCACGGCCACGACTATTGGCGCATGGCGCGCGCCTTTTTCGCCGGCGGCTTCCGCGAGGGCGACGTGGTCCACAACACGTTTTCCTACCACTTCACCCCGGCCGGGGCGATGACCGAGAGCGGTTGCCATGCGCTCGGCTGCATCGTGTTCCCCGCCGGCATCGGCCAGACCGAGCAGCAGGTTGAGGCCATCGCGGCGATCCGCCCGACCGCTTACACCGGCACGCCGTCGTTCCTCAAGATACTGCTCGAGAAGGGCAGGGAAACGGGCGCCGACGTCTCCAGCCTGGTCAAGGCCGAGGTTGGGGGGGAGGCTCTGCCGCCCAGCCTGCGCGCCGAATTGAAGGAGTATGGCGTTGCCGTCTCGCAGCTTTACGCCACCGCCGATCTCGGCCTCATCGCCTATGAATCTCCGGCCCGGGAGGGCCTCATCGTCGACGAGGACCTGATCGTCGAAATCCTGCGGCCCGGCACCGGCGATCCGGTGCCGCCGGGCGAGGTCGGCGAGGTCGTGGTCACCACCTTCTCCGAGGTCTATCCCCTGGTCCGTTTCGCCACCGGCGATTTGTCGGCGGTCATGGACGGGCTCAGCCCGTGCCGGCGCACCAATGTCCGGCTCAAGGGATGGATGGGCCGCGCCGACCAGGCGACCAAGGTGAAGGGCATGTTCGTGCAGCCGGCCCAGATCGCCGAGGTACGCAAGCGCCACTCCGAGATCGGCAAGGTGCGCCTCGTCGTCGACCGCCATGGCGGCAAGGACGTCATGACGCTCAATTGCGAGACCAGGGAAGAAGGCGCCGATCTGGCCGCCAGAATCGCCGATACCCTGCGCGCGGTGGCCAAGATGAAGGGCGAGGTGGCGCTCGTCGCGCCCGGATCCCTGGCCAACGACGGCAAGGTCATAGACGACGTCCGCGACTACGACTGAGCCCCCGGCGCACGCCCCCATAAAATTGCCACATTTTTCCCTTTCAATCGTTCCTCAGAGACCTCCCGTCGATCGCGGGGAAGAGGGCCCCCACCTCAAAAGCCCCCCGATGGGAGAAAACGCGATGCCAGACTACGCGGCCGGATTCCCCATCCTCCATGGGGGCCGGCCGCTTCTTTTTTTCCGGATAGTGGGATACCTTGCGCGCTCACCGCTTGGTTAATCTCCGTGTCAGGACGGGAATGCCCCAATTCCGTGGTCAGGAACTCACCTGCGTTCGCGGCGAGCGCGTCGTGTTCGCCGGCCTCGGCTTTACTCTGGATGCGGGCGGCGCGCTCCTCCTCAAGGGGCCCAACGGCAGCGGCAAATCGAGCCTGCTGCGCCTCATGGCCGGTCTGTTGCGCCCGGCCTCGGGCGCCCTGGCGTGGGACGGCGAGGCCATATGGTCGGACCCCGACGGGCACCGCCGGCGCCTGCATTACGTGGGCCATCTGGATTCCGTCAAACCGGCCTTCACGGTGGCCGAAAACCTGGCGTTCTGGTTCGGGCTGCACGCCGGTGGGCCGAGCGCCACCGCCGTCGAAGCGGCGCTCGAAGCCTTCGCCATCGCCCATTTGGCGGACCTGCCGGGACGCTACTTGTCGGCCGGGCAGAAAAGGCGCCTCAACCTGGCGCGCATCGTGGCGGCGCCGGCGCCGCTGTGGCTGCTCGACGAGCCCGCCACGGGGCTCGACGAGGATGCCGTGGCGCGGCTCGAGGAGGCCATCGCCAGGCACCGCGCCGGCGGCGGCATGGCGGCCGTCTCGACCCACGCCGGCCTCGACGTCGAGACAGCCGAGGTCGTGGAACTGGGGAATTTTCCGGCCAAGGACGGTTTTGCCGCGGCCGGGGAGTGGGAGCCGTGAGCCGCTTCCTCCATATCGTGCATCGCGACCTGCGCCTGGCCTTGCGCCAGGGCATGGACAGCCTGATGGTCGTCTTCTTCTTCGTGCTCGCCGTCGTCCTCTTCCCCCTGGGGGTCGGCCCGGAAGCCAACTTGCTGGCGCGCATCGCCGCCGGGGTCATCTGGGTGGCGGCGCTGCTCGCCGCCATGCTGTCCCTGGAAAGGCTGTTCCAAAACGATTTCGACGACGGCAGCCTCGAACTCCTGGTCCTGGCGCCGGTACCGCTGGAGGTCGTGGTGCTGGCCAAGGTCGGCGCCCACTGGCTGACCACCGGGCTGTCGCTCATGGTGACGGCGCCCCTGCTCGCCGTCCTGCTCAATCTCGGCGCCGACGGTTTCCTGGTGCTGATCGCCACCCTGGCCTTGGGCACGCCGACGTTGAGCCTCATCGGCGCCGTCGGAGCGGCGCTCGTTCTCGGCTCGCGCCGGGGCGGGGTATTGCTGTCCCTGCTTTTGCTGCCGCTCTATATTCCGGTCCTGGTGTTCGGCGTCGGCGCCATCGACGCCGCCGTCGGCGGCTTCGCTGCGCGCGCCCAAATCCTTATCCTCGGCGCCCTTTTTCTCGGCGCGCTGGCGCTTTGCCCGTGGGCGGCGGCGGCCGCCCTCAGGCAGGCACTGGAGTAACCGGGCCATGTTGCACCGTTTCGCCAATCCCGCCCGCTTCATGCGTTTGAGCGCCGCGTTGATGCCGTGGACGGCGGCGCTGACGATGGTGCTCATGGCTACCGGGTTCTATCTGGCGCTGGCCGGCTCGCCGGCCGACTATCAGCAGGGCGAAACCGTGCGCATCATGTACGTACACGTGCCGGCGGCCTGGATGGCGCTGTTCTGTTACGCCTGCCTGGCGGCGGCGAGTGCCGTTGCCATCATCTGGAAGCACCCCTTGTCCGACCTCGCCGCCAAGGCGACGGCGCCGGTGGGGGCGTGCTTCACCTTCCTCGCCCTGGTCACCGGGTCGCTGTGGGGCAAGCCCATGTGGGGGACGTGGTGGGTGTGGGACGCGCGTCTCACCTCGGTCTTGATCCTGTTTTTTCTGTATCTCGGCTACATGGCGCTTCGGGGTGCCTTCGACAGCCCGGCGCGCGGCGCGCGCGCGGCGGCGATCCTGGCCCTGGTCGGCTTCGTCAACGTGCCCATCATCAAGTTTTCCGTGGATTGGTGGAACACGCTGCATCAGCCGACCAGCGTGTTCAAGATGGACGGCCCGGCCATCCACCCCTCCATGCTGGCGCCGCTCCTGGTGATGGCGCTGGCCTACACGGCGTTCTACCTGTGGGTCCTGTTGCTGAGGGTGCGCGGCGAAATCGCGGCGTCCAAGATTCGCGCCATCCGCACGCGCCAGGCGGCGGGTTAAGACGGTGCCCGAATCCCGTTGAAGCTCCGTCCGAATGGCCGTATGTGTAGGGTCTTATCGTCTCAGATCGAAACGATCGCACTCCGGCTATGGTAGACAAGGCGGACTACGCATGGACTCCTTATCGGCGTTCCTTGAAATGGGCGGCTACGGCGCCTTCGTGTGGCCGAGCTTCGCTGTCACCGTGGCCGTCCTCGCCGGGTTGCTGGTGGCCAGCGTTCGCTCGGCCAGAGCCAGCGAAAGGGAACTCGCCGCCCTGCGCGCCGAGGAGGGCGCCGCCACGACGTCCGATGAAACGCAGGCATGAAGCCCAAGCATAAGCGTTTCACCTTCGTGGTCATCGCCGTGGGGCTCCTGGGCGCCGCCGTAGCCCTGGTTCTGGTCGCCTTCGAGGACAACATCGTCTTCTTTTTCAGCCCCACCGAGGTCCTGGAGAGGAAGCCGCCGCCTGAACAAAGGCTGCGTGTCGGCGGCCTCGTCGAGGAGGGCAGTGTCGACAGGTCCGGCGGCGCGCGGGTGACGTTCCGCGTCACCGACCTCGCCAACACGGTCGCGGTGACTTACGTCGGGTTGTTGCCGGACCTTTTCCGCGAGGGCCAGGGCGTGGTCGTCGAGGGGTACGTGGAAAACGGCGTATTGCGCGCCGACGAGGTGCTGGCCAAGCACGATGAGACCTACATGCCGCCGGAAGTAGCCGAGGCCTTGAAAAAATCCGGCCAATGGCGGGACACGGGACAAGGAACGGGAGACAGCAAGTGATCGCTGAGACTGGCCACTTCGCCGTCGTCCTCGCCCTCATGCTCGCCGTGGTCCAGGCCTCGGTGCCGCTCATTGGGGCTGAGCGCGGGGACGCGGCGTGGATGGCGGTGGCGCGCCCCGCCGCCATCGCCCAGTTTCTTCTCCTCGCCTTCGCCTTCGCGTGCCTGACCCATGCCCATGTGACGTCGGACTTCTCGCTGGTCAACGTGGTGCGCAACTCGCACTCGGCCAAGCCCCTGCTCTACAAGGTCTCGGGCGTGTGGGCCAATCACGAGGGGTCCATGTTGCTGTGGGTGCTGATCCTGGCCCTGTTCGGCTCGGCCCTCGCCCTGTTCGGCCCCAACCTGCCGACCTGCCTGCGGGCCCGGGCGCTCAGCGTGCAGGCCATGATCACCGTTGGCTTCCTGTTGTTCATTCTGCTCACGTCGAACCCCTTCGACCGTCTTGTGCCGGCGCCCGGCGACGGACAGGGGTTGAACCCGCTGCTGCAGGACCCCGGCCTCGCCTTCCACCCGCCCATGCTCTACCTCGGCTACGTCGGTTTCTCCATGGCCTTCTCGTTCGCCGTCGCCGCCCTCATCGAGGGCCGCGTCGACGCCGCCTGGGCGCGCTGGGTGCGGCCCTGGACCCTGGCCGCGTGGTGTTTCCTCACCGCCGGCATCGGGCTGGGGTCGTGGTGGGCCTACTACGAGCTCGGCTGGGGCGGCTGGTGGTACTGGGACCCGGTGGAGAACGCGTCGTTCATGCCGTGGCTGGCGGGAACGGCGCTCCTTCACTCCTCCATCGTGGTCGAGAAGCGCCACGCGCTGCGTGGCTGGACCATCTTCCTCGCCATCGTCGCCTTCGCGCTCAGCCTGCTCGGCACCTTCCTGGTGCGTTCCGGGGTGCTCACCTCGGTGCACGCCTTCACCACCGACCCGGCGCGCGGCGTCTTCATCCTGCTTCTTCTCGTCATCTTCATCGGCGGCGCGCTGGCCCTTTTCGCTTGGCGCGGGCCGGGCCTCAGGGGCGGCGGCGTCTTTCAGCCGATCTCCCGCGAGGGCGGCCTGCTCCTCAATAACCTGATTTTGACGACGGCGGCGGCGGCGGTGCTTTTGGGCACCCTCTACCCCCTCCTCCTCGATGCCCTCGGCGGCGGCAAGGTGTCGGTCGGCCCGCCCTTCTTCAACACGGTCTTCATCCCGCTGATGGTGCCACTCGTCGCGGCCATGGCGGTGGGGCCCCTGCTGACCTGGAAGCGGAGCGATCTCGGGCCCGCCCTGAGGCGGCTGTGGATGGCCCTGGCGGCGGCCCTGGCGGCGCTGCTCCTGGCCTGGGTGTATTACGCCGAAGGGCCCGTTTTCGGGTTCGTCGGCATCGCCCTGGCGGCATGGCTGCTGGTCGGCACCATCGTCCAGCTCATCGAGCGCGTCCGTCCGTCCGGCGCTTCCCTGGGCGAGGTCCTCGGGCGGGCGCGCCGCCTGCCCCGCGCCCAGTGGGGGCTGAGCGCGGCGCACGCCGGCCTCGCCATCGCCATCGCCGGGATGACCGGGGCCAGCGCCTGGAAGGTCGAGAGCATCCAGACCATGCGCCCCCGCGAGGCCGTCGTCGTCGCCGGGTACGAATTCACTTTCGAGGGCGCCTTCCGCAATCGCGGCCCCAACTACACGGCCACCGGCGGCACCTTTACGGTGCGCCGGGACGGTGCCACCGTCACCGTCCTGGTGCCCGAGAAGCGAAATTATCCGGTGGAGGGCAACTCCACCACCGAGGCGGCCATCAAGACGACGCTTTGGGGCGACCTGTACGTGGTGATCGGCGCCCCCCAGGGCACCGGCGGCGCCTTCGTCACGCGGATTTATTTCAACCCGCTCGTCGCCTGGATGTGGTCCGGTCTCCTGATCATGGTGGCGGGCGGCGTCCTCAGCCTCACGGACCGGCGCTACCGGGTCGGCGCCCCCATGCGGCGGCGGCAACCGGCGGCGGCGGGCGGCGCCGCCTCGGCCGGGGCCTGACGCGGAGGGCATGCCGTGAATCGCCTCGTTTATGTCCTGCCGTTGGTCATCTTCTTCGTGCTCGCCGTCTATTTCGCCATCGGCCTGACCAAGGACCCGCGCCTCTTGCCCTCGGTGCTCATCGACCAGCCGGTACCGCCGTTCGACCTGTCGCCCATCAAGGGGCGTGATCGCGGGCTGGCCAGCAAGGACCTGGAGAAAGAGGTATCCCTGGTCAACATCTTCGGCTCGTGGTGCATCTCCTGCCGGGAAGAGCACCCTTTCCTCATGAAGATTAAGGTCGAGAACCGGGTGCCGCTGCACGGCATCGATTGGCGCGAGAAGAGCCCGGACGACGGGCCGGCGTGGCTCGCCAAGTTCGGCGATCCCTACACGCTCATCGGCGACGACCCGGAAAGCCGCGCCGCCATCGCCTTCGGCGTCACCGGCGCGCCCGAGACCTTCGTCGTGGATAAGCGGGGGGTCATCCGCTACAAGCACATCGGTCCCATGACCGAGCGCATCTGGATCGAGACGCTGCGCCCTATCATCGCGGAGCTTCGAAAGCAATGAGGGGGGGATTCCTCGGCCTGCTCTTGGCTTTCGGCCTGGCGGCGGCGCCGGGGGGTGCCGTCGAGCCCAGCGAGATGCTGGCTGACCCGGCGCTGGAGACCCGCGCCCGCGAGATCAGCAAGGAACTGCGCTGCCTGGTCTGCCAGAACCAATCGATCGACGATTCCAACGCCGATCTGGCGCGCGACCTCAGGCTCCTCGTCCGCGAGCGGTTGGTGGCCGGCGATTCCGACCGCCAGGTCATGGGCTACGTGGTCTCGCGCTACGGCGACTTCGTGTTGCTCAGACCCCCCTTCAAGGCGGCGACCTACGCGTTGTGGCTGGGTCCGGGGCTCATTACCAGCCTTGGATTGCTGGCGGTGGTTGTCTTCTTTCGCCGGCGCAGGCCGGCGGCGGGCGAAGAGGCGGCACCGCCCACCGCCCCGCCGCCCCTCGACGAGGACGAACGGCGCCGCCTCTCCACCCTTCTCGACGACGAGCCGGGCTGATCATGCTGTGGGTCGTCATGGCCGTGTTGACGGCGGGGGCCTTGGTCCCCGTGCTGATGCCGTTGTTGCGCCGTGTCCAGGCGGCGTCGCGCCGCGCCGATTACGACATCGCCGTCTACCGCGACCAACTCGGCGAGATCGAGCGCGAGCGAGAGCGCGGTGTCCTCAGCGACGACGAGGTCACCGCCGCGACGACCGAGATCGAACGCCGCATCCTGGCGGCAGCCGATGCCGAGGAGGTCTCGGCGGTCGAGGAGGGGCCGCCCCGCCACGGGCGCCTCGTCGCCGCCCTCATCACCATCGCCGTCTCCGTGGGTGCCGTCGCCCTCTACCTGAACGTCGGCTCGCCCGACCTTCCCGACCAGCCCCTTGCCGAGAGGCGCGCGCCGTCGAGCGCCGGGCACGTTGATTCCCGAGGCGGCGGCGAAGCGGCGGGCGATCTGGAACTTATGGTGGGGCGCCTCGCCCAGCGCTTGCTCAAGAATCCCGATGACCTGGACGGCTGGAAACTGTTGGGCCGGTCCTACCTGGAAATGCGGCGCTACGCGGAAGCCGCCGACGCCTACCGCCGCGCCCTGGAGGTCGGAGGCGAGCGCCCGGGCATCGCGGCGGACTACGCGGAGGCCCTCGTTTTCGCCGCCGCCGGCGTGGTTACTCCGAAAGCGCTCGATATTTTCACGGCCCTCGCCAATGCCGATCGGCTGAACCCCCGGGCCCGCTACTACCTGGGCCTGGCCCAAGCCCAGGGGGGAGACGTTCGAGGCGCCTTGCAAGCATGGGTCGATCTGCGGGCGTTATCGCCGCCGGCGGCGCCCTGGCTTGTTGCCGTCGAAAGGCAAATCGTCGCGGCGGCCCGCGACCTCGGCATCGACGCCGCCGAGATAGCCCCTTCGCCGGCCGCCCGCGAACTCGCCAAGTCGGTTCCCGCGACCCAGCCACAGATGCCCGCGGCGCGACAGGCGGACGCGCCAGGGCCGACCGGCGACGACGTGGAAGCCGCCGCCGGGATGAGCGCCGCCGAGCGCGCCGACATGATCCGCGGCATGGTGGAGCAGCTGGCCCGGCGTCTCGAAAAGGAGCCCGGCGACTTCGAGGGCTGGCGGCGGTTGGCGCGCGCCTATGAGGTGCTCGGAGAAAAGGAAAAGGCGGCCGAGGCCCGCCGCCGCGCCACCGCGCAGCCACGCCGTGATTAGCGTGCCGGCGCCGGGTGCCGCCGCTCAACCGCGGGCCGCGGTCTTGGTTCTGGCCACGATCTGGTCACGGCCCTTGCCGGGGGCGACATCCTCTTCCCAGATGTGCACCCGGTTGCGGCCCGCTGACTTCGCCGCGTAAAGGGCCTGGTCGGCGCGGTCGATGGCGGCGCGCACGGAAACATCGGGCTGCAACACGGCAATGCCGAACGAGGCGCCGACGTGGAGCACCGTTTCGTCGTCGAGGCGGGTGCCGTGGCGCTTCAGGCTACGGCGCAGCCGGTCGAGGACATGCTTGGCCCTTCCCGGTGGGGTGTCCGGAAGCATCAGCACGAACTCCTCGCCGCCATAGCGGTAAACCTGATCGTAGTGGCGCAGGTGTTTGAGCACGAAGCGGGTGGTCTCTTGCAGGACCATGTCGCCGGCGCGGTGTCCGTAGGTATCGTTGACCGACTTGAAGCGGTCCAGGTCCATCATGCAGACGCTGCACGGATCCTCGCTGCGCATGGAGCGCTCGCGCTCTTGCTCGAGCCGGGGGATCATGGCGAAGCGGGTAGCGACCCCGGTCAAGGGGTCGGTGTCGCTGAGCAGCATGCGCGCCTCGGCGTGCAGCGTGCGCACGCTCTGGGTGAAACGGTCGGAGCTTTCGACCAGCATGTGATATTGCTTGGAATTGATGTCGGCGCCGTTGCATACCGTTTTGGCTAGGCCTTGCGCCATCTCGTGCTGCTCGCGCAGGGCGTCGAGCGCGGCTGCAAAATCCGCCCGGTCACGGAGGTGAGGGTTGGCGCCTTTCTTGAACCAGCGTGCAAAAGGCCCTCGCCGATAGCCGTTTTTTCGGAGGTCTTGGGAATCGGGCTCCGAGCGGCACACAAGCATGGCCTGAAAGTTCTTGAACCAGTCGCGCTGGTTGTCCAGGGCTTTCTCGAGGTCGGTTACGATGTCTTCCACGTCGCCGTGGGTCATCGGGGGAAGGGGACGTTTCGAAGCCATCTTTCGCTCGTCTGGCTGTCAATAGCGGCTTACCATTTGTCGGTTTTACCTTGATGGTGCCGAAAAGTCATGTCCAAGCGCGACGAAATTATCACCCAGGCTTGCCATTGTGGCGCCTCGACCGCATAAATCTGCACCCGCAATCGACCAAAGGCCATAGTCGTCTTCCGTGAGGACCATGACAGCGTTCAAAACCATCGACGACTTCGACGTCGCCGGCAAGCGGGTGCTGGTGCGGGCCGACCTCAATGCCCCCATGAGGGACGGCGCCGTTGCCGACGCCACGCGCCTCGAGCGCACGGCGCCGACGCTTCTGGATCTCGCCGCCAAGGGGGCCAGGGTCGTGGTTATTTCCCATCGCGGCCGGCCGCGGGGAAAGGTCGCCGCCGAGCTTACCCTCCGACCCGTGGCCCCGGCGCTGGCAGCGGCCCTTGGGGGGAGCCCCGTCACCTTCGTTGCCGATTGCGTCGGACCCGAGGCGGAGGGCGCCGTCGCCGCCATGGAGGCGGGCGATATCGTGCTCTTGGAGAACTTGCGTTTTCATGCCGGGGAAGAGGAAAACGACACCGAATTCGCTAGGCAGCTTGCGGTGTTGGGCGATCTCTACGTCAATGACGCCTTCTCCTGCGCGCACCGGGCGCATGCCTCGGTCGAAGCCCTCGCTCGCCTCCTGCCCGCCGCGGCGGGGCATCTCATGGAGGCCGAGCTGGAAGCTTTGAATCGGGCGCTAGGCGAGCCCGAGCGCCCCCTCGCCGCCGTCGTCGGCGGCGCCAAGGTTTCCACCAAGCTTGCCGTGCTCGGCAACCTGGTGCTGCGTGTAGATGTCCTGGTCATTGGCGGCGCCATGGCCAACACCTTCCTCGACGCCCAGGGGATCGGCGTCGGAAGATCCATGTGCGAGCGCGCCATGGCGGATAAGGCCCGCGCCGTCCTGGCGGCCGCGGCGGGTGAAGGCTGCGACGTCGTGCTGCCCATCGACGTGGTGGTGGCCCGGGAACTCCGAGAGGGTGCCGCCAGCCAAGTCGTGACGGTCGGCGCGGTGCCGGCGGATGCCATGATCCTCGATATCGGCCCGGCATCGGTGGCGGAGACGAAAGACCGTCTCGGCGCATGCCGGACGGTGGTGTGGAACGGACCCCTCGGCGCCTTCGAGACGGCGCCCTTCGATGCCGCCACCAATGCGCTGGCCGGCGCCGTGGCCGACCTGACCAGAGCGGGGCGGTTGCTCAGCGTGGCCGGCGGTGGCGATACGGCGGCGGCCCTGACCCATGCCGAGGCGGCGGAGGGGTTCTCCTACATATCGGCGGCCGGCGGCGCCTTCCTCGAATGGCTGGAGGGCAGGGAATTGCCCGGCGTTGCCACGTTGCGCGGGGCCTAACCCCCGCCGCGCAGCGTCTCCACGACCTTTCCCACCTGGTCGCGCAGGCCTGCGGCATGGCGCGACACGCCGCCGGCGGCAACGGAGGTAACGCTCCCGGAAGCCTCACTGGAACCGATCGTGGCGCGATGCGCGTTGCGGGCGATGTCGAGGGCGGTGTGGCGCTGGCGGTCGACGGCGGCGGCCAGCGCCGCGGCACTGTAGTCGATGTCGGAGACGATTTCGGCAATGGACGCCACGGCGCCGACCGCGTCCTCGGCGGCGCGGTGGTTCTCGCCGATTCGGGCGGTGATGCGCTCCGTCGCCTGGGTGGTTTGGTTGGCGAGGTTGTTAATTCGGTTGGCCACCAGGGCCGCGCCCGGGCCGGCGCCCTCGCCCCGGCTCGCCTCGATGATGGCGTCCAGGGCCAGCATGTTGGTCTGGATGGCGGCCTCCGAGATGGAGTCGGTGACGGTACCGATTTCACGTTCCGCGTCGGCGAGTTGCCGGACGTGGGTGCTGGCGAACTCGGTGCCGGAGAGGGCACGGGCGGCGCCCTCGGCGATGATGCCGGTCAGGGTCTCGGCCACTGCGGCGACCGCCTGGAAGCCGTCGGTGGACCTGTGCGCCGCCGCCGCTGCTGCGCCCGCGCCGCGGTCGCTTTCACCGAGCGTGCCGGACAGGGTCTCGGCGGCGTCCTCCAGGTCGGCGATCGCCGAGGACATGTCCTTGATGCCGCTACCGACGCGGGCATCCAATTCCCCGGTTGCGCGGTCGACGGCCTAGTGGTGGCACACTTCAGCGATTTGCAAGGTGTCCTCTTGTTTGAGGCGTCGCATCTCGGCGGCCGACAGGGAACCGGCGATGACCCCGAGAGAGAGCGCGATTGCGCCGATCTCGTCGCGGTTTTGTTGGGCCGGAATGAAGACACCGGGAGCGCCGTCGGCGACGAGGCGGGCGGCGTCGACGAGTTGGGAAAGGGGCCGCGAGATGCTGCGCGCGACGCCGATGCTGAACACCACGAACAGGATACCGGCGCCGCCGTTGCCGGCCCGGCCCAGGTAGCGCATCGCGTCGCGCGTGTCGCCAAGCCGCGCGTTGGCTTTGGCGGCGCTGTTTCTGGCGCTGTCGGCCAAGGCCTCTATGTTGGGCGCCACGTAGGCGAAGATTTCACCGAGACGCTTGATCTCGACGTCCTGGGACAGCCGAACCTCGCCGAAGGCGAGCGCATTCGAAAGATATGACTCTATAAGCAGCGAAATGCGCGTCTTGTCCACCGCCGAGAGCGGTGCGTTGGCCAGATGGACCGCGAACTTGTCGCTCAGTTCGACCATGCGCCGCAGGTGCTCCCTGCCGCCGTCGAGGATGAAATCCTTCTCTTGCGACCTCATGAGCAGAACGGTGGCCGTCAAGTTGTCCATGACGGAGAGATCGAGGATGTTTTGCAGGGCGCGGGCGCTGTCGCCCAGACGGCCCCTGAGGCCCTCCCTGTCGCCGAGGCCGAGGGTCCTTTCCAGGTTCACAACCTTCTTGAACTGGGCGATGTGCTGCTCGATACCGTCGCTCAGCGTATCGACGTGGATGGTGGCGTTCTCGGCCTCGGGGATGCGCGCCAGCGCTCCCAGTTTTCCCAACACCCGGGCCGCATCGACTTCGTAGGCCGCCGCGTCCTCGGGGTCGTTGCGCAGAAAGAAATCGCTCTCCCAGCGGCGCATGCGCAGCCCCCCCCCGCCACGTCGGCGACGATGTGCTCTATCTCTTGTATGGTCAATTGCCGTTGCAAGGATGTCTTGAGCCAAATTTCACCACTCAGATTGATGGCCAAGAACGCGGCGAGTGTCACCAAGGCGAGGGCGATGAGCAGGTTGGCGCGCCCGGCAACGCTGAGATTGCCGAGGAACGAGTCGCTCGCGGCCTCCACCGGGTGCACGTCGCCAACGTTCGCGGGGACGCCGAAAGGCCTTTCTTGCGAAACCATCTTCTCCTCCGCAGATCCTGTAGTGCCTGTGCCAGGTTCTGTCTTTCCTATGGAAAAACATCATAAGCCGTTGAAATCGCGAAATCTCCTATCGGTACAAGCGGAACGACCCCGTCCATGCCTTGTCTGAGGCGGATGCCTGGGTCACACTCGATCCATGAACGGCGAAAGTAAAATGGGCGCAACCGGTCCATCCGTGAGAATGGTGCCGGAGGGCGACGACCGGGAGCGCTTGGTTTGCCCCGATTGCGGCCACATTCACTACGAAAACCCGACGATCACGGTGGGCGCCATCTGCACTTGGGAGGACAAGTTCCTTCTGTGCAGCCGTGCCATCGAGCCCAGTCTCGGATTGTGGACCTTTCCGGCCGGCTATCTCGAGGAGAACGAGACGACCGCCGAGGGGGCGGCCCGCGAGGTATGGGAGGAAGCCCGCGCCCGTGTGCAAATGGACGGTCTTTTCGGTATCTATGAGATTCCCCGCATCAGCCAGATTTACTTGATCTACCGCGCCCGCATGACCGCATCCGACTGCGCGCCGGGTCCCGAGAGCGCCGACGCCGCCTTGTTCTTCTGGGACGACATTCCGTGGGGGGAACTGGCCTTTCCCAGCGTCTCGTGGGCGCTCGATGAGTTCAGGCGGGACCCGGACGGCGGCGTCCGCGTCAAGGTGCACGGACACGATTCCCGAAAATCCCGTCCCCCGGCTTGAGGTTCTATTAACCATTTTGGCGCATCATGGGTGTCATGACCGATGCGCTGAAAGTCACCCCCCCCCTCCCCGTCCCTCCGGCGGTCAGCCAGCCGCGGGCCCATGCCGATGCGCGCGAAATGCGGGCCCTAGCCTCCGTCACCGAGAACGCCGAATCGCCTGCAACCAAGAGGGTGCTTGGGCGCCTGGGGCGGGTTCTGGCGTCGAGCGAGCCGCCGCGCGCCGACTTGCCGCGCGGGTTCTACGTCAACATCCAGGTCTAGTGGCCATATCAAAGCGGGACAGCGCTTAACGAAGCGTCGCCCGCAGCCATTTGCCGCCGATCGCCCCGAGCTGACAACGGCCCCCATCGACGGTGGGGTTCCCTTGGCGCCGGCCATGTCCAATACTCGGAGGCCTCAAGGGATATCCCACGGAATGTCCCAATGGGGCAGAGGCGTAAATGGGGGAGCGTGCGGACATGGCCAAGGGAACCCACGAATACGAGGAGGACGCGCGCAACGCGTCGATCCTCGTCGACGTCCACGGAAAACTGGTGCCGCGCGGCGAGGCCGTGGTGTCGGTCTTCGATTCGGGTTTCATCTTGGGCGACGGAGTGTGGGAGGGCTTACGCCTGCATAACGGTCGCGTCCCCTTTCTCGTTCGCCACCTGGACCGCCTCTACGAGGGCGCCAAGGCGCTCGATCTCGACATCGGGATGACCCGCCAAGCCCTCGCTGACAGGCTCCAGGATGTGGTCGAGGCCAATGGCATGATCTCGGGCGTCCACATCCGCCTCATGGTGACGCGTGGCCTCAAGGCGACGCCCTATCAGGACCCACGGGTGACGGTGGGCGTTCCCACCGTTGTCATTATTCCCGAATACAAGGAGCCGCTTACCGAGACCAAGGGCAACGGCATTCGGCTGTTCACCGTGCACGTGCGCCGCGGCGCGCCTGACGTTCAGGATGCCAAGCTCAACAGCCACAGCAAGCTCAACTGCATCCTGGCCTGCATCCAGGCGACCAAGGCCGGCGCCGACGAGGCGTTGATGCTGGACCCGCATGGGTTCGTGGCCACCTGCAACTCCACCCATTTCTTCATCGTGCGCGGAGCCGAAGTGTGGACGTCGTCGGGAAAGTACTGCCTGGCCGGCATCACGCGCGGCAACGTGATCGAACTGTTTCGCGCCAACGCCATCCCGGTATTCGAGAAGGATTTCAGCCTGACCGACGTCTACGGGGCCGACGAGGCGTTTGTCACCGGCACCTTCGCCGGCATCACCCCGGTCGTCGAGGTCGATGGTCGGGCCATCGGCGAAGGCGGTCCGGGACCGATGACGGAACTCTTGGATGGGCTCTACGCGGCGTTAATCGAGGCCGAGTGCCCGCCGCCGGACGGTGCCGGGTGACGTCCCCGGCGGCCAGCCAGCTGCGCCTCGCCATGTGGTCGGGGCCGCGCAATATCTCGACGGCGATGATGCGGGCGTGGGGGAACCGCCCCGACGCCGTGGTGCTTGACGAGCCTTTCTACGGCTATTACCTGGCCGCCACCGGCCTCGACCATCCCGGGCGCCATGACATCATCGCCTCCCAGCCATCCGACTGGCGCGACGTGGTGGCGGCGCTCACCGATCCCGTGCCCGGAGGCAAGGCGATCGTCTATCAAAAACACATGACCCACCACCTGCTGGAGGCGGTGGACCGAGCGTGGCTCGCCGAGATGACCAACTGCTTTCTCATTCGCGATCCGGTCGAGGTACTGGCTTCCTACGCCCGTGTTCGTAGCGCCGTGACCCTGGAAGACCTGGGACTGCCCCAGCAGGTCGAGATCTTCGAGGCCGAAAGGGCGCACGGCGGCGCCGTGCCGCCGGTGCTCGACGCCCGCGACGTGCTGGAGCACCCGCGCGCCCTGCTCGAACGCTTGTGTGCGGCGGTCGGCATCGCCTTCGACGAGCGCATGCTGTGCTGGCCGCCGGGGCGGCGCGACACCGACGGGGTGTGGGCGGAACACTGGTACGCCAAGGTCGAGGTTACAACCGGCTTCGCCCCCTACCGGGCGCCCACGGAGCCGCTGGCAGACGTGCTGAAGCCCCTCGCCGAAGCCGCCGCGCCCTACTACCGCTGGCTTTACGAACACCGGATGCGGCCGTGAGGTTTGCCCGTGAGCTAACCGGGGGACTGTCGGTTCTGGCTGCGGTCTTGTGGCTTGGCGCCGCTCCGGCCGTGGCGGCGGAACTCCGCGTCAAGGTGACGGGATTGCGTTCCACCGACGGCGCCGTGCATTTTGCCCTCTACGACGGTGCTCGGGGGTTCCCAACCGAGGCGGGAAAGATCGGCGGCACCAAGGTGAAGGCGGTGGCCGGGGGCGTAGTTGCGGTGTTCTCCAGCCTGGCGCCCGGCACCTACGCGGTCGCCGTCTACCACGACGAGAACGGCAACGGCGCTTTCGACCAGGGCCTCTTCGGTCTCCCCCTTGAGGACTATGGGTTCAGCAACGACGCGCCGGTGTGGTTCGGCCCGCCGGACTTCGCCGAGGCTGCTTTCGCTGTCGAGGGAAAAGTCATCGAAATCGCGATTCGCCTGGATTAATCGGGCGGCGTACCGGCGGATTCGGGATTTGACCGTAGCCAGTCGGGAAAACCGTGTGATAGGTTTTTCAAATCTATCCCCAACAGGGAAACCAATCATGGCAAATCATGCCCAGGTCGCGGAAAAATTGCTGCGTAACGCGGCACAATTCTTCCGCGACGTCGGTGGCCAGAATCAGCAAATCCAGGAATAGATGGAAAACAACGCCCGCACTTACGATACGGGGGCTAACCTGGTCGAGAGCGATTCCGGTGGCGAGATGCCGGACGTTTCCGCCGATGGTAAAGAGGGCAAGGCGGAGGGTTAGGCGGCCGCTTCGATCCCCTGCTGACGTGGAGGCTATTCATGGAGGAGCCTCGCGCCCATGGATGGCAAAACGACCCAGGCGATTGAAGAATACGTGGACTCCGAACGCGGCCGTTTAGGCGACGGCGAGAAGCAGCGTTGCGTGCTCGGCCTTTATCGCCGGCTGGCTAGGGGCGAGCCTGTCACTGACGCCGCCTTGGCTCGGGACCTGGGGGAATCCGAGGATCGGGTGGGGGAAATTCTGGCGCTGCTGCCGTTGTCGTGGATCGAGTGCGACGGCGAGGGCCTCATTACCGGAGTTTGCGGTTTGGGCCTAACGGAGACGCGCCACCGGTTGGCGGCGGGCCGGCGGACTCTCTTCGCGTGGTGCGCCTTCGATTGCCTTTTCCTGCCGGAAATATTGGACCAAGAACTCACCGTCTCTTCCTCCTGTCCGGTGACGGGAGCGGAGGTAGCGCTCGCCGTCGCCCCCGAAGGTGTTATCGAGGCGCGGCCCCATGGCACCGTCATGTCCTTCGTGACTCCCGGGATCGGCGAACGCCGCCACGATCTGCGCCAGGTTTTTTGCCGCCATATCAACTTCTTCGCCTCCGACGAGGCGGCGGCAAAGCGCCAAGGCGGCGATAATTCCCTCATACTCGATCTTGTCGCCGCCCACGCGCTGGCCCGGCGGCGAAATCGGGCGGTTTTTTCCGAGGTGATCGTGGCGGCGCCCTAAGGGAGGGGAGCCTCAGTCCTCCAGCCCCATCAGGGCGCGGGCGAAGGCGCCGGCCTCGAATGGGCGTAGATCATCGATCCCCTCGCCCACTCCGGCGGCGTGCACGGGTAGGCCGAAGGCCTCGGCCAGCGCCACCACCACGCCGCCGCGCGCCGAGCCATCGAGCTTGGTGACCATCAGGCCGGTGACGTCCACCATATCGCGGAAAACCCCGACCTGGGCGTGGGCGTTCTGGCCGACCGTGGCATCGAGCACCAGTACGCAATCGTGGGGCACGGAGGGGTCAAACTTCCTCATGGCGCGCACGATCTTCTGCAACTCGGCCATGAGGTCGGCCTTGTTGTGCAGGCGGCCGGCGGTATCGACGATCAACACGGCCGTCCCGTCAGCCCGCGTCGCCGCCAGCGCGTCATAGGCGAGGCCGGCGGCGTCAGCACCCGATTCCCTGGCGATCACCGGGCACCCGGCGCGCTCGGCCCACACCTGAAGCTGCTCTATGGCGGCGGCGCGGAAGGTGTCGCCAGCGGCGAGTACCACGGAATGGCCCTGGTCCTTGAACTGCTTGGCGAGCTTGGCGATGGTAGTGGTCTTGCCCGAACCGTTGACCCCGCAGACGACAATGACGTGGGGCCGATGGGCGCCGTCGATGAACAGGGGGCGGGCCACCGGTTGCAGAATTTCCGCGATCTCGCCGGCCAGCGCGGCGCGCACGCCCTCGGGGCCAGCGTCGGGGTCGAAGCGGCTTTCGGCGAGGCTGGCGGTCAGGCGTTCCGCCGTTGCCACACCGAGGTCGGCTGAAATCAAGAGGTCTCGCAATTCGTCCAGGGTCTGGCCATCCAGCCGGCGCTTGGTGAAAAGATCGGAGATGCCGCCGCCGAGCTTCGCCGATGAGCGGTCAAGTCCGGCTCGCAGTCGGCCAAGCCAGTCCTTCCCGGCACCGTCGCTCATGCCGGCCGGTCGCCGATGAGATAGCCGCCGTCGACGGTGGCGACGCGGGCGGCGACGATGGCCCCGGATGGGGCGCTGAAGGAGAGGCGCACCGGCGCATAGTGCCGGGAGCGCCCGGCGCCGTCGTTCTCGACGAGCACCTCGGTGCGCGTTCCCACCCGGTTGTGCAGGTAGCGTCCGAGCGCCGCCTCGCCGGCCGCCCTGAGGCGTGTCGCGCGCTCCCGGCGTACGGCGGGAGCAACCTGGGGCATGCGCGCCGCCGCCGTGCCGGCGCGCGGCGAATAGGGGAAGACGTGCAGGTAGGTCAAGCCCAGCCTATCGATCGCCGCCAGGGTATTGGCGAACATGGTCTCTGTCTCGGTGGAGAAGCCGGCGATGAGGTCGGCGCCGAAGACGACGTCGGGTCGTGCGCGCCGCACCCTGGCGCACAGGCGGGCGGCGTCGGCCAGGAGGTGGCGGCGTTTCATGCGCTTTAGGATCATGTCGTCACCGGCTTGAAGGCTAAGGTGAAGGTGCGGCATCAGACGCGGCTCCTCGCCGAGCAGGCGGATGAGGTCGTTGTCGACGGCCGCCGGATCTAGGGAACTTAGGCGCAGACGGTCAAGATCGGGCACGGCGGCGAGCAGGCGCCGCGCTGCCACGCCGAGGGTCGGACGCCCCGGAAGGTCGTTCCCGTAGGAGCAGATATCAACGCCGGTGAGCACAACCTCCCGGTGCCCGTTGGCGGTCAGCCGGCGCACCTGATCGACGATGCGCTCGGGCGGTACGCTGCGGGCCGGACCGCGCGCTAGGGGAATGATACAAAAGGTACAGTGGTGGTTGCAGCCCTGCTGGACCTGGGCGAAGGCGCGGGTGCGCCCGTCGAAGCCGGCAAGCGGGGAGCCGTTGAAAGGAGGGGCCGCCGGCCGGTGCGTCGTCGTGATGTCGGCGACGGCGACTTTATCCGGCCCGTCGAGGGTGTCGGCGTCGAAGCTCGCCGCGTCGAGCTTCTCGGCGTTGCCCAGAACCTTGTCCACCTCGATCATGGCGGCGAACATTTCGGGCTCCATCTGCGCTGCGCAGCCGGCGACGACGATGCGGGCCCCGGGGTTATCACGGCGGGCGCGGCGGATGGCCTGGCGCGTTTGGCGGACGGCCTCGCCGGTCACGGTACAGGTGTTGACGATGACGGTATCGGCCAGCCCGGCCTCCTCGGCATGGCGGCGCATGACCTCCGATTCGAGGGCGTTGAGCCGGCAGCCCAAGGTAATGACGCGGGGGTTATCCATGGCTCCCAGCTCAGGCCAGCAGGGCCCCGAACAGCGTGCCCGCGAAGCTGATGGCAACGGGTCCGGTCATGATTACGTGGCCGTCCTTGCACCACTCGATCTTCAAGGTGCCGCCGTCGAGATCCACATCGGCAGTGCGCTCCGTGAGGCTCCGGGCGTGCGCCGCCACCAACGCCGCGCACGCCCCGGAGCCGCAGGCGCGGGTGATGCCGACGCCGCGCTCCCACACGCGCAGCCGGAGGTGCCGGCGCGAAAGCACCTGGACCACCTCCACGTTGGTGCGCTCGGGGAACAAGGGGTAATGCTCAATCTCCGGTCCCACGGCGTCGAGGGGCACGGTTTCGGCGTCATCGACGAAAAAGACGGCGTGCGGGTTGCCGATGCCGACCCCCACCGGGTCTGTCAGCGGCCCCGCCGCGATGTCGAGGTGCAAGGTGTCGGCGTCGCGGGCCAAGGGAATGTCCCGCCATTCCAGGCTGGCGTTGCCCATGTCGACGGCGATTTTACCGGCCGCGCCGGCGCGCGCCTCAAGGACACCCGCTTGTGTTTCGACGAGGACGCGTTCGGCCCCCTTCTCCGCCATGATCATGGCGGCAACGCAGCGCGTGCCGTTGCCGCACGCTGCCACCTCGCCGCCGTCGGCGTTGCGGATGCGCAAGAATGCGTCAGCCGCCCCGTTCCTCGGCGGTTCGACGACGAGCAATTGGTCGCAGCCGACGCCGGTGCGCCGATCGGCAATGGCGCGCACCTCGGCGTCGGTGAGCGCCAGCGGCGCGGCGCGGGCGTCGAAGATCACGAAATCGTTGCCCAAGCCGTGCATCTTGGTGAAGGCCAAGCCTGTCATGACCCGCTTAATATGGCGGGCAACGGGATGAAGTCCACAGGATTCAGTGGTTTATTCAGTGCTTTCAGGGCTTTCAGGGCGTATCGCCGGGGCGATGGGCGGCCACGAAACTCTCCATGTGGAACTGGGCCTGGTCCGGGGCGTAGGCGTGGCCGCGGCTCACCGGACAGGCGTGGCGGGCCAGGCAGCCGCCTTCCAGGCAGGCGCGGCCGGCTGACGTCGAGACGTACGCCACACATGCCGGCACGTCGTAGCGTCCAGCCTCCAGGGCGCCCACCGGGCACCCGGTCAGGCAGGGCTTCTCGGGGCACCCCTGGCACGGGCTGGAGCCCACCCGACGGGGCGGCAGGGCCAGCTTTTCGGCGAACAAAAGCGCCCCGCGATAGGCGTGCCACAGGCCGAATTCGGCATCAATCAGCGGGCCGATCGGCGAGACATGAACAGGCTCCGCCTTCCCGGCCCAGCGCTGGAACGGGTGATAGGGCGGCCCGTCGAAGGGAAACACCACGTCGGCGCCGAGTTCCCGGGCCGCCGCGACCAACACCCGCCGCGACCAGGCATTGAGGGAATGAGGCTCGTCGCGGCGGGCGCGCTGAAAGGCTCGCCACATCGCCGGACCGGCATTGCCGACGAGTATGGCGGTGCCCGGGTCTCCGGGCACGCCATCCCCGGTGCCAGGGTGGAACCCGCCCCGGCACATTAGGCCGGACGCGGCAATGATATCGGTGATGCGGTCGAGATCTGCGAAGACGCCACCGCGCGTTCGGCGCGTCGCGCGCCAGGGGCTCAACTCGCTTTCGCCGAGGTGGCAAGCGACTTGATGAACTGAAACAGCCGCCGGCGCACCTTGACGTCGGCAATGCGGAAGTAGTTGTGCGCCAACTCGATGCCCTCGCGCGTGTTCTTCGGGTCGTGGGAGAACGATACCGATGGATCGGCGAAGCCCTTGGAGCGGCGCGCGCCGGGCTTCCACAATCCTTCCGGCATGCCCTCGTAAAAGTACGCGACTTCCACGCCCAGCGCCTTGGACGCCTTGAACAGGTTGCTGGCGCCGATGCGGTTGGTGCCGTTCTCGTACTTCTGCGCCTGCTGGAAAGTGACACCGACCGCCTCGCCCAGCTTCGTTTGACTCCAGCCGACGACGAGCCGGCGGGCGCGAATGCGGGTGCCCACGTACTTGTCTAGGGGATCGGCGAAGCCCTTGGTGGCGCGGTTGCTTTTGCGTTTCGGGGTGCGCTTGGTCGTTTTTCTTGCCATTAAGTCGGTTCCGCTAAAGTTGTTGGCGAAACGTCATCACTCCATCGCGCGAGGATACATCTCTTGACTGTGTGATTATATCACAAGAACGTGATGTACATTGTTTTTTTGTCGGCCGATTGCAGCCTATTCGCGGGGTGCGGCGGCGGTTGCTTTTGTTAGCCACGCCATGCGTTCAATCCGGCTGTCGCGGCGGCGCCTGGATGACTGGGGCGGCGGCGTCGAGAATCTCGCGGCGATCCCCGGAGCGCGGCGGGTAGATGCGCTGGCAATTTATGGTGCGCTTGATCTCCTTGGCGTCGGCGCCCTCGGCCACCACCTTGCGCTCCCATCCCCGAGTCAGTACCGCGCCCCACGGGCCGAGATCGACACAGGTAACGTAGTAGTCGATGTCGAACGCCAATGGTTCCTTGCCGAGAAGATCGCACACCACGTTGTGGCCGGCGAAGCGCCCCATGGGCCGACCGTACTGGCAAGACATGACCGAGGCGTGTTTGCTATCAACCTTGGCGCGCGCCATGTCACCGGCGACGAAAACCCCGTCGATGCCTTCGAGCCGCAAGAATTGATCGACGTCGACGCGGCCCAGGCGGTCGCGCGTCACCGGCAATTGCCCGGTCATCGGGTTGGCGCGCATGCCGGCGGTCCATACCACGGTGCGGGCCTCGATGCGGGCGCCGCCGGTCAGGGTGACGCCGTCGCCATCCACCGCTGCGACCTCGATGCCGGTGCGGCATTCGATTGCCAACTCGGAGGTCGCCTTTTCGATGACGGATCGGGCCTCGGCGCCCATGCTGGAACCGATGTGGCGGCCGGAATCGGCGAGGATGACCCGCCCGTCGCCGACGCCGGCGGCGCCGAGCCGCGCCGGTATCTCGCATGCCGCCTCGATGCCGGTGAGCCCGGCGCCGATGATCAGCGCGGTGCGTGCCCCCGGTCCTTGGGCGGTCGTGCCGAGCTCTTGGATATGCGCCTCCAGCAGCGCCGCCTCGCCGTAGGTGTCGATGGAGAAGGCGTGTTGGCGCAACCCCGGGATGTCCGGCCTGTGGAGCCGGCTGCCGGCGGCCAGCACCAAGCCGTCGTAAGGGAGGACGACGGGGCCGTCGGCGGTCTCTACCGCGACGTGCTTCTCAACGAGGTCGATGGCCCCGGCCTCGCCCTCGACGCGGCCGACGCCGATGGGGTCGAGGACTTCAGCGAGGGGCACGCGCACGGCACCGAGGTCGGCCTCGTAGTTGCGCACGCGGATAGCGTGCCAGGAATCGCGGTTGACGACGGTGATTTTCACCTCGTCGGCGCCGACACCCAGCTCGTCGAGCTTGCGCGCCGCACCGACGGCGCTCCACAGCCCGGCGAAGCCGGCGCCGACGACGACGATGTTTTTCACGGGTGTCGCTCCGATAGTTCCATGGCGGGCTGAGTATTCTCCCAATCCGCCCGTTAATCAACGCTCCTCGCGGCGCCGGTACAGCCCTTGACTTGGCCCCCCACCGGCCTTAGGGTGCACCGCCTAGACAAGTTGTATGACCCCATAGCCGACGCCTTTCGGGGCGCCGCCGGTCCGCGAGTTTCGCGCACTGGCGTATTGCCGTTTCGGACGCGCGTCGGGCCATTTGGAGCGCTACAAGGGATGTTTGACACCCTCGGCGGCCGCCTCGCTGGAATATTCGAGAAACTGACCAGGCGCGGCGCCCTCAGCGAGGCTGACGTGACAGAGGCGCTGCGCGAGGTGCGCGTCGCCCTGCTCGAGGCCGACGCAGCGCTCCCTGTGGTCAAGGACTTCATCGAGGCCGTCCAGGAGCGCGCCACCGGCCAGGACGTACTGCGCAGCGTCACCCCGGGGCAGATGGTGGTCAAGATCGTCCATGACCAGCTGGTCGAAACCCTAGGCGCGGAAACTACCGAGATCAACCTGCGCGGTACCCCGCCGGTGGTCATCCTCATGGTCGGCCTTCAGGGCTCCGGCAAGACGACGACCAGCGCCAAGCTCGGCCTGCGCTTGAAGAACCGCGCTAAGAAGAAGGTCCTGCTCGCTTCCCTCGACGTCTATCGTCCGGCAGCGCAACAGCAACTCGCCCAGCTCGGCGAACAGGCCGACGTGGCGGTGCTCCCCGTGGTGTTCGGAGAGCGGCCCCTGGCCATCGCCAAGCGCGCCATGGAGAGCGGGCGCCGCGAGGGCTATGACGTGGTCATCCTGGACAGCGCCGGGCGCCTGCACATCGACGACAAACTGATGGACGAGGTGGCCGCCGTCAGGGCCGAGGCCAAGCCCACGGAGACCTTGCTGGTGGCCGACGCCATGACCGGCCAGGACGCTGTCAACATGGCCCGCGAGTTCCACGAGAAGGTGGGGATCACCGGCCTCGTGCTGACCCGCGTCGACGGCGACGCCCGCGGCGGCGCCGCCCTTTCCATGAAGGCGGTGACCGGCCAGCCCATCAAGCTGATGGGCGTTGGCGAAAAGCTCGACGCCCTGGAGGTCTTCAACGCCGAGGGCATCGCCGGGCGCATTCTCAGCATGGGCGACGTGGTCGGGCTGGTCGAAAAGGCCGCCGAGGTGGTCGAGGCGGAAGAGGCCGAGAAGCTTGCCGCCAAAATGATGAAGGGCCAGTTCAGCCTCGACGACATGGCCGCCCAGTTCCGCCAACTGCGCAAGATGGGCGACGTCAAGGGGATGCTCTCCATGTTGCCGGGCATCAGCAAGGTCAAGAAGCAGTTGGCCGAGACCGACATTGACGACCGTATGATCGCCCGCCAGGAAGCCATCATCCTGTCGATGACGGCGGCGGAACGGCGCAAGCCGAAAATACTCAACGGATCGCGCCGCCGCCGCATCGCCGCTGGCTCGGGAACAACCGTCCAGGATGTCAACCGCGTGCTCAAGCAATTCCAGCAGATGACCGCGATGATGAAGAAGATGGGCAAGATGGGGAAAAAGGGATTGATGGCCGGCGGCGGCCTGCCGCCCGGGTTTGCGCCACCCAACACCCCGAGCCGATGAATTTGCCAAGCTCAACCTGAAGGGAGAGAAAATCTGATATGACTTTGAAAATCCGGCTTACCCGGAGGGGCGCGAAAAAACGCCCCTTCTACCGCATCGTCGTCGCCGACTCCCGCAGCCCGCGCGACGGCCGTTTCATAGAGAGGCTGGGCCACTACAACCCCATGGTGCCCAAGGACCATCCGGAACGCATCGTCCTCAAGGAGGAGCGCATCAGGCATTGGATTGGGGTGGGCGCTAAGCCGTCGGATCGGGTGGCCCGCTTCCTCGGCCAGGCGGGAATCATGGAGATGCCGGCGGTCCCGGAGCAGACCAAGAAAAACCAGCCGCGCCCAAAGACCGTGGAGCGCATGAAGGCGGCCGAGGAAGCGGCGGTGGCGGTCAAGGAAGCTCCCGCCGAGGAGAAACCGGTCGAGGAGCCCGCGGCCGAGGAGCCCGCGGTCGAGGAAGCTCCCGCCGAGGAAGCTGCCGCCGAGGAGAAACCGGCCGAGGTTGCTGCCGCTGAGGAAGCGGCCGCCG
>PVBE010046296.1_pt1 | contig 50536 bp, 50 predicted proteins | sample 1631181 | NCBI WGS metagenome assembly PVBE01 (sample SAMN08397723, study PRJNA350692) | Marine metagenome, whole genome shotgun sequencing project. | isolation source: water | place: Pacific Ocean | collected 2012-04
CCGAGCCCCCGACCGGAGGATGGGAACGGGGTGCGAGGCTACTCCGTCGGGTTCGGCGAGCGCAAGACCGCTTCCGCTCCTTCCAGATCCTGGTCGATGAGTCCGCTCAACTCACGAGCCCTCTCCACCTGGGCGTCCAGATCGCTCAGAACCTCCTCTCGCTGCCGGCTCTCGTCGCCGAGCTCCTGCTGCAACTCCTCGATACGCTGACCGACCTCTCGGAGCTCCTCGGCGTGGCTCTCCAGCTCCTCAAGGTGGTGCAGGCTGAGCTCCGCAGGCGTGCCCTCTGGTGCTCGGGGTGGCTGGCCGGGGCCACAGGCATGCAGTAGGAGCCAGAACACGCTTGGAGCATAGGCCATGGAGTCTCTGGACCCGGTCGAACTGGGCAAGGCGGGCAACTACTTCCTCATGACCTCCATCCTGGTGCCGCGGCCCATCGGATGGTTGGGGACCCGCAGCACGGACGGCATCGACAACCTGGCACCCTTCTCCTACTTCATGGGGGTCTCGAGCCAGCCCCCACGGGTGGCGGTCTCGGTAGCGCGCGGGCGAGGAGGGGAAGTGAAGGACACCGCCCGCAATCTCCTCGACACCCGGGTCGGGACCCTGAGCCTGGTGAGCGCGGACCTGCTGGATGCGATGCACCAGTCCAGTGCCCGCTATGGGCCCGAAGTCTCGGAGTTCGGAGCCTGCGGCCTCAGCCCGATGCCCGGTCAGGTGGTCGAGGCACCCTTTGTCGGTGAGGCTCGGAGCGCGATGGAGGTCCGGGTACAGAGCGCCCAGGATCTGGGGGGAGTCCACCTCTTTGTCTTGGAGGTGCTGCGTTACCACCTCCAGGAGGGCTTGCTGGAGGAGGGGAGGGTTCCCCTTCACAAGTTGGACCCGGTGGCTCGCGTGGGGGGCACCTACGCTCTGCTCGGTGCAGAGCAGAGCCTCCCACGACCAGCGGTAGACTAAGGGCATGCCCTTGTTCGAATACGACTGCTCTCTCTGCCACCAGGTGGTCGAGGTTCTCCAGAAGGTGAACGCTCCCGACCCCGAAGCCTGTGGCCCCGATTGCGTCTGCGAGGGACCCAATGAGGGCACCGGCCCCATCACTCGACGACGCAGCGTTCCCGGGGGCTACACGATGGGGCGGATGACGAGCCCCGAACCCCCCAGTTGTGGCCACTGCGGCATGGCACCCGGATCCTGCGAGAACTAGTCCTGCTGCTGGCCTGCGGAGGCCCCACCGACGCCGAACGCTATGCTGCGGCGCTGGACCCGGAGGTGCCCCTCGAGGAGGCCATCGCGGGCTGCGAGGGCATGCGTGAGAGCGAGGTGGGGGACTGCATGACCGCCGCGTTCGAGACCCGGGAGAGCCTGGGCGACTGCGACAGCATCGCTTCTCCACTGTGGGCGGAGGAGTGTCTCTTCCTCCAGGGGGAACGGATGCGGCTGGAGGGGCGGCTGGAGGAGGCCATCGCGGCCTGCGAACAGACCCGTTTCGCGCGAGAGTGCACCTTTCACCTTGTGCGTGACGAGGCGAGGTCGGTCTCGTCCGAGGACGTGCTGAGCGCGAAGCTGCGCTTGGATTCGCTGCCCCCGATGCGTCGAGCGCCCGACGTGGAGCCCATGTTCTGGCGCCAGTGGTTCATCGCGCGTCGTCTCGAAGGGGAGGTCGTCGATCGGCGGGTCTGTGAGGTGTTGGCCGACCCACGACCCTGCTACGAGGGGGCCGACAAGACCTGGGACATCGCCGTAGGGGGCCTGCCGCGGGACCTGCTGTGTCCCGCCCTGGCCGCGGGGGAGCCGCCTCTGACGCTGCCGGACGGCACCCCGCAGTTCGTGCCGGACGAGCCGAGCTTGCGCCGGGCCCGCAGGCTCTGTCCATAGAGTCCTGGCCGGGCGCGGGAAGCACTCGGCCCGCTGGGTTAGCTCTTCAGGCATGATCGACACCCTGACCTCGTTGGTCCAACAGGCGGCGGACGCGGCGGGCCTCCAGGCCACCATCCCCGCCCTGGTGCCCTCCAAGAACGCAGAGCACGGCGACTACCAGTCCAACTGCGCCTTCCGCCTGGCCAAGGTGGCGCGCAAGTCGCCGCGAGCGGTGGGAGAGCTGCTGGCCGCCCACATGCCGGAGCATCCGGCGCTGGAGAAGGTCGAGGTCGCGGGTCCGGGCTTCGTGAACCTGCACTTGAACTCGGCGTGGCTCGGTCAGCGCTGTGGGGAGGGCTGCCAGGGCCGCTTTGGCGTGTCGCAGCGTAGCGGCACGGTCGTCATCGACTACTCGAGTCCAAACGTGGCCAAGCGCATGCACGTGGGTCACCTGCGCAGCACTGTCATCGGGGCGGCCTTGGACCGCATGCACCGCTTCGCAGGCTTCCGGGTGATCGCCGACAACCACATCGGGGACTGGGGTACGCAGTTCGGGAAGCTCATTGTCGCCTGGCACGAGTGGGTCGAGCCGGCGGCCTTCGAGGAGGACCCCATCGGTGAGCTGGAGCGGCTCTATGTGCGCTTTTCTCAGGAAGCGACAGCCGAGATGGAGGCGCAAGCCCGGGTAGAGACCGCCAAGCTCCAGGCTGGGGACGCGGAGAATCGGGCACTCTGGCAGCGCTTCATCGCCGCTTCGATGACCGAGTTCCGGGTGCTGTACGAGCGCATGGGCATCCGTTTCGATGTCACCTATGGCGAGTCCCACTACGACGAGATGCTGCAGCCGCTGGTGGACGAGCTGGTGGAGAAGGGGCAGGCCGAGCTCTCCGAGGGCGCGGTGGTGATCCGCTTTGACGAGCGCGATGGCAAGGGTCTCGCCGATTCGCCCATGCTCATCCGCAAGGCCGACGGCGCAGCGCTCTACGGCACCTCCGACCTGGCGACGGTGCGCTTTCGACAGCAGACCTGGTCGCCGGAACGGATGATCTACGTCACCGACACACGGCAGCAGCACCACTTCAAGCAACTCTTCGTTGCCTGCAACAAGCTGGGCTTTGCGCGGCCGGAGCAGATGGCGCACGTCTGGTTTGGGCTGCTGAGCCTGCCAACGGGGGCCATGAGCAGTCGCCAGGGGAACGTGATCCGCCTGAAGGACCTCCTGGACGATGCCGTGAAGCGGGCCCGAGCGGTCGTGGACGAGAACTCCGGACATCTCCCCGAGGACGAGCGCGCCGCCATCGCCGAAGCCGTCGGCGTCGGCGCCGTGCGCTACGCGGACCTGTCCCAGAACCCGCAGACGAACGTCGTCTTCGACTGGGACAAGATGCTCAGTCTGGAGGGAAACACCGCGCCCTTCATGCTCTACAGCCTGGCCCGCTGCCGCAGCATCCAACGCAAGGGTGGTCTGGAGCGGACGCTCACGGCCTTTGACCCCGAAGCCCCGCTGGAGCGGGCGCTCACTCTGCGGCTCCTGCGTTTTCCGGAAGCCTTCGAGCAGGCCATCGTCAGTTACCGTCCCAATGTCCTGTGCGACTACCTGTTCAGGCTCGCGCGCGACTTCAACAAGTTCTACATGGAGCATCGGGTGCTGGACGCTGAGGGCAACGACCGGAGAACCCGTCTGAACCTGGTCGAGGCAACCGCGAGGGTCCTCGAGACCGGTCTCGGATTGCTGGGCATTCAGCCACTGGAGCGGATGTGAGCGGCCCTTCGGATCGCCTCCGTGAGGCCCTCGCCATCGCGGGAAGGGGACTGGTCGAGCGCGAGGCGCTGTGCGAACTGGTCGTTCTGGCGGCCGTCGCTCGGGAGCACCTGCTCATCATCGGTCCCCCGGGTACGGCCAAGTCCGAGGCCGTGCGGAGGGTGAGCAAGGCCCTCGGCGGGCGCACCTTCGAGTACCTGCTCGGTCGCTTCACCGAGCCCAACGAGATCTTCGGGCCGGTGGACCTGGCGAAGTTGCGCGACGGGCTGGTCGAGACCCGCACCGAGGGCATGCTGCCCGAGGCCGAGTTGGCCTTCCTGGACGAGGTCTTCCTGGGCAGCACCGCCATCCTGAACACGCTCCTCGGAATGCTCAACGAGCGCGTCTACCGGCGTGGACACACGGCGATGAAGGTTCCCCTGCGCGTGTGTGTGGGCGCCTCGAACGCCGTGCCCGAGGACGAAGCCCTAGCGGCTTTCGGCGACCGCTTCGTGCTCCGGCTCTACGTGGAGCCCATCGGCGATCCCATGCTGGAAGACCTGCTGGTCGGCGGCTGGTCTCTGGATCCCATCGAGTCGGTGGCCAGCATCGAAGACCTCGACAGCCTGGCGGAGCAGGTGCGGGCAGCGGACCCCTCCGCCATCCGTCCACACCTCGCCCACGCGGTGCGCAAGCTGCGAAAGGCGGGGCTCGTCCTCAGCGATCGGCGGGTCGTCAAGTGTCAGAAGCTGGCCTGCGCCGCCGCCGTGCTGGCCGGTCGGGCCAACCCGGACGTCGAAGACCTGTGGCCCATCGTCTACGCCGTGCCCTCGCCGGATGGACAGAAGCTGGCGCGAGACGTGCTCCGCGACCTGCTGGCCTCCTCCCGAAACGACGCCCTGGCTGCTGCTGCGGCCGAGGCTTCGCTGGGACCCGCCGCCCGCGCTGGGCGCATTCTGGCCTCGGGGCAGGAGCTGTTGGCGGCGCGGCCGGAGACGCCGGACGAGTCCTGGACGCTCAGGCTGGAGGGCATCGCCCGGGAGATCGACGCCGGCTTTGCCGCCGACCAGCTTCCGCCGGACCTCGCGGAGCTACGCACTGCGGTCGTGAGCATCCTGGAGCCGTGAGGGTTCGCCTCAACTGGGGACTTCGATCCACACCGCTGGCCGCGGACGGTGTGGCCGGCGTGGGTGAGGTCGGGAAGGCCCTCGCACGGCGCCTCCTGGCCCGAGGGGATTGGGAGAACTTCCGTGGCGTCGCGGGGGAGACGACGCTCGTCCTGCTGGGGCGCGATGCGCCGTGGGCCGAGGGTGCGGTCTACCTGGGCCGCTCGCCCAAGGCTCCGGGCCTGTGGCTGCCGACCCGATTGAAGCCCCTCATCGACGAGACCCTGGTCAGTCGAAAGCTCCAATCTGACGGGCTCTTGGGACCGGTTGCCCTGTTGCCCGAGCAGGGGTTCGCGGTTCCGCTGGGTGACGCACGGCCCGTCGACGAGGGCTTGCTGCGCTCCTGGTTGGGCGAATGAAGGAAGTTCGCCTTCCGCCTGCACTTCGGCCCTGGGAGGAGGAACTCTCGGCCTTTCCCCTGGATGTGGCGCTGTCACTCCAGGCACCCATCCGGCACCTGTCGGCCATCATCGGACCCCTCGCTGCACCACCGGTCTTGGGAGAGGGAGAGCCGGACGGCTTCGATGGGGTGGACCGGAGGGGACCCTTCGACCGCCTGCTGCTCAGCGAGTGGGTGCTGGCCAGCGAGCTTCCGGACGAGTTCATGCGGCGGGCTGCGGACCGGGAGCAGTCCTTCCTGAAGCTACGGCGCACGGACCCGGGCGTCAGCCGCCGCACGGTGGTGCTGCTGGACTCCGGGCCCACCCAGCTGGGCGAGCCACGCCTGGCGCAGCTGGTCGCGCTGATCGTCCTGGCCCGACGGGCCCGCTGCGCGAGAGCCGACTTCCGCTGGGGCATCCTCCAAAAGGACGCGCTGTACGGCGACCTGGCTTCGAAGTCCGTCCACGAGTTCCGTCGCGGGGCCACGCGCCGGGCGGCCAGCCAAGGCTCGCTCGAGGGGTGGTCCGAGCGCTTGCAGGACGACGAGCACTCCGAACCGGACGACCTCTGGCTGGTGGGGGACGTGGACCACCTGCCGGGGGCCACACGTCTGCTCATCGAGGAGGTGGTCGAGCCCGGGGTTCGCGCTCTTCGACTCACCCTCAAGCGTCGGGGCACGCACGTTCTGACCCTCGACCTCCCCTCGCCAGAGGCCTGCATCCAGGCTTTCCGTTCGCCTCTGAAGCAGGCGCCCGACCACTGTGGGGGAGCGGACCTTCTGGACAGCGCGCCGATCGGTCCTGTGCGCTTCTCCCCGGACGGAAACCGACTGATCGTGGTGATGGAGGAGGGCGCAAAGGCCTTTCACGTGCCCAACTCGGTGGCGTCCCGGCGGAAGTCAGGTCGGGGCAAGACCCGCGTCTGGCGCTGCGAGCAGATCCTGGCGGTGGGCTTCCGAGGCCGCCGCTTTACGGGTGTCTTCGTCGGCGAGGACGGTCTGGTTCACACTCGCCCGGACCATCCCGAGGGCGGTACCCCTGTACCCGAGCGGTTGGTGCCGCCGGACACCCCAGCCTGGGCCTACGAGGTCCAACACTTCGTGCTCTTCATCGACGGTGCTCGGCAGCTCTGGAGCTTTCCCAAGGCGGAGTTTCTCGGCCGCACCCGGGCCTTCAGAACAGCGAAGGGAATCGAACCGCAGCAGGAGCCAAGAGCCCAGGTGCTCAACGAGGACGTCCTGGGCTGGGACCCTGGCGGCTACTACCGGCAGACCCAGCGCGGCATCGTTCGGCACGCCTGGCCATCGTTCTGGGCGGCCGCCCAGCAGCGAACGGAGCGCTCCGAGGGGGACTACATCGGGGCGAACAACGGGTCCCTCGTGCTGGGGGCAGCACCGGCATGGGGTGACGCCACTGGGAATTGCTGGGCACACCACGCCAATCGACGGCCTGGTGAAGGGGAGGAAGTGGTCCACGTGACGCCGCCCGAAGGCGTGACCATCCAGGGCACCGCTCGGATTCGGGGAACCGGGGTGGTGCTGCTCGGACTCGACGAAACCCGGAAGTGCGTGATGGCGATCGGTGCGGAGACGAAGGTGATCGCCACCAGCACGGAACCCATCGAGTGGGTCTGCCAGAACTGGGAGCGCATGCAGTTGGCGTGGAAGACCGACTCCGGGAGGATCGTCGTGCTGGACAACGGCGTTCGCCTGCTGGACCTGGTCGTGAAGGAGCCGGAGAGCCCATGAAGGCCCGCCGTCTCGTCCACCGCGGCTGTGTGCTGGCCTCCGGTCTGCTCCTGGTCCGCGATGCCGAGCGGCGCGCCCTGCTTCTGTTCGGCCCTGGGATGCACCTGTCACGGGTCTCCAGCGGCCTGGTCCTGCACTTCGCCGAGCCCCGTTCGATCCGGGTGGACAGCGCCCTGGGTCACCCTCTGGTGGAGCTGCACGGCCACCTGTGCACCGCACCCCTGCAGGAGGACGAGGCCTCGTCTCAGCCGGCGGGAATCCTGACGGTGTCCGCAGGCCGGATCGTTGCGCTCGGGCACGGAGAGCCCGTGGACGCGGCCGAGTGGTTGGAGCTGGGCCTGGAGGTGGTCGCGGTGAGCACTCTGGGCCTGCCCCCTCCGCCACCCCAGGCAGCTCCCAGGCCAACCGAAAAGGCCCGGGCGGTCTTCGACGACCTGGTGGGCGAGCCATCCCCGGAGGTCATCGATCTGCTCGAGAACCTGGGCCAGGCCAGAGCGTCCGAGGCCTACGCCGGGGCCGCAGCGGCCTGGATGACGGGCCTTCGTCAGCTGATCTCCAGCACCGGAGCGGGCAGCGGGGGGGGCCTGCGAGAGGGCCCGGGAGTGCTCCAGCAGCTGGACGGGTGGTTGGCCGACCGCCTGGCCAAGATGGGCATGCAGAACCTGGTGAGCGCCGCGCACAGCCGCTACCTGGACGAGCTCATCGGGGACTTCGAGCGGGGATCCCTCGACGATGCCCTCAAGAAGGCCATTCCGCTGGGAGGAAGCGGCGGACTGGCCAAGAAACTCGCCGGTCTCCGGGCTCCTGGTGCGCGTCAGAGCCTGGACTTCACCCGCGGTGGCGCCTCCTCGTCCATTCCCCTGGGCGACGAGTTGATGGAGAGGTTGCGCGAGGTCTATCGGCAGGCGCTGCGCAAGCTGGTGGACGAAGGGCGCATCGACGAGGCCGCCTTCGTGCAGGCGGAGTTGCTGGACGAGCCGGGGGAGGCGGTCGCTCTGCTCGAAGCCCACGAGCGCTGGGCTCGGGCTGCGGAGCTGGCCGAGGTCAAGGAACTCGACCAGGCTTTGGCGGTGCGTCTCTGGTTCCTGGCCGGTGAGGTGGATCGGGCGGTGCTGGCCGCCCGGCGGCGCGGGGGCATGGAGGGTGCCTTGAGCCGGCTCGAGGCCCGGGACGAGCGGGCCGCACTTCGACTCCGCGTGGCCTGGGCAGCCAACCTGGCCGCTTCGGGTCGCTATGGCGCGGCGGTCACCCTGCTGGAGAAGGTGCCCGGCGCCGAACGCCTGGTGGATAGCTGGCTGGACGCCGCCATCGAGGGTGGGGGTGTCGGGGGTGCGACGGCGCTGCGCCTGGCGCTGGAGCGCCGCCCAGACGATTGGGAAGCGCTCTACGACATCGCCTTCGACTGGCTGGGTGGACCCGCGGCTCCGGAGGTGACCCGGCTGGCCGGGGCGCTGGCGTTGGGGGCCGGACCCACCATCGACCCGCTGGTCCGTTTCGCGGCTCGCCGCCTGATGGTGCTGCGGTCGGAGCGCGGTGTGAACCCCGGGATGGACGAGGCCCTCGGGCGGGCCGTGGCTCGTTCGGGTGGGGCCTTGTCCATCGATCGTCCGCGAGGACCTCTGGGCACGGTCCCCACGGTGCTGTCCCGTCGGACCGAACCCCTGGTCCTGCGCTTTCCTGATGCAGGAACTGGAGGGCTCCATGCCCTTCGCTGGCTGCGGGGCAGGCAGCGCCTGCTGGTCGCCCGCGGAGAGTCGGGCATCGAACTGCGGGGACGGGACGGGCGTCTGCTTCGACGGTGGGAACAGCCCGCCCACGAGCTTGCCGTGCACGCCGAGGGGACTCTGGCCGTGGGCCTGGCCCATCGCGGGAGCTTGCGTCGCCTGGCGCGCCTGAACCTGACGGACGGCTCGGGTGAGCACTGGTGCGAGGCCGAGATCCACGGCTTCTGTCCGACCTTCCGGGATCCCTGGATCGTCGCTGGCGATCACGAGGTGCTCGCCATCGACCTCACCCACGACGGCTGGCGGCACACCGGACGCATCGGATTCGACGGCCCTGTCCGGCACCTGGGTGCGCATCAGGACGGCATGTTCGAGTTCATCGCAGAGGACGAGATGTGGTCCTACCGCCTGCCCCAGATGGCGCTCGATCGAAGGACTTCTGCTCGGGACCTCCTGCAGCGCGTCGTGGGCAACGTCAGCCTGGACGAGAGCGGGGAGGGGCTCGTCGTGGCTCTTGCGCAGGGGGATCTGGACGTGGTGGTGAAGGGTGTGGACGGCTGGAAGCACCTCACTCCTCGAGGGGCTGGGATGCCGCTGGAGGCTGCCGCCCACGGCCTGGTCTGCTCCAGCACCTGGGCGGTGATCGCCGCTGGCGAGGAACTGGTGGTGGGATGCCGTCGCGAGAGCGTGGTGCGCATGCGGCTGCTCATGCCCGGCGGTCAGCCCCGCTTCTTCCTGGGGGAGGACCACCTCGTGGCCTGGGACGATCTGGGCCGGATCGCGGTCGTGGACCTGCAGCGCGGTGAAGTGCTGGCCGACCTACGCCTCTGACCAGGGCTCCTCGACCAGCGTGAAGAGGCCGAAGTCAAAGGGCTCGCCCGGTGCCTTTTCCAGGTGGACCAGCCGCTCGCGCAGACCCTGCTTTCGCAGCGTGTCGGCTCGGTGCCAGCAGAAGGGGGTGTTGCCCCGCCGGCCCAGGGTGCTGTGGGCGGTGAAGCTGCACCCCGCCCGACAGGTCTCGGCGTAGTAGCAGCCGCGGCAGTGGCCCCAGAGCTCGTCCAGAGTGCGATCACGCGCGAAGCCGATCTCCTCGCCGTGGTCCCAGATCTGCTGGAGCGTGAGCTCCTTCACGTTGCCCCCGTCGTAGGGAGCGGTGGGCAGCGAGGGACAGCCCTTGACCACCCCGTCTGCCTCGATCCCCAGCACCTGCTGGCCGGCGCGGCAGCCGTTCCAGTGGGTGGCGTTCATCCCGGGTCGGCTGCGCAGGATGGCCTCGTGGGGTCCGAAGTAGCCGATGTTGTTGCCGGCGAAGACCTCGAAGGGCACGCCGGACTCGACGGCCCGCCGCTGGATGTTCGCGAGGGTCTCCACGATGCCCAGGACCATCCAGGGCTGGACGATCCAGTCGGGTTGGTCCGCCGCTCGGCCCATCGGCACCGTCAGCTGAACCTGCCACACCCGCACGCCATGCTCCTGGAAGAGCGCCGCCAGCTCCTCCAGTTGACCCATGTTCAGCTGGTTGATCTGGGTGTTGGTGGTGACGATCAGACCCGCGGACCGGCCCGCAGCGATGGCATCCAGGCAGGCCTGAAAGCCGCCAGGGACCGCCCGCAGGTGCTCGTGAACCTCCTGGAGCCCGTCGATGCTCACTCCGATCGCGGCCAGGCCCGCCTTCTTCAGGCGACGGCACATGACCTCGTCGACCCGCCGGCCTCCGGTCTGCATGGTCACGCGCACCCCACCGTGGTGGAGGATGCGGATCACATCCTCCAGCTGGGGATGCAGGTAGGCCTCACCACCGATGAGGGTGACCTCTCGCGTTCCCAGCGTGACGAGCTGGGCTGCTGTGTCCAGCACCTGGTCTTCATCCAGCTCACCCGTGCGGGATGGACCCGCACGACTACCGCAGTGGCGGCAGGCCTGATCGCAGCGCAGGGTGAGCTCCCAGACAGCGTAGACGGGCTGGGAGCGCTCGAGGTCGTTGCGGTCGAGGCGCCGGGGCGCCTTCTTCATCAGGTGTCGTCGTCGTTGTTGCAGTTGCTGTCGATCCCGTCGCCCGCGATCTCTTCTGCGTCCGGGTGGATGTCGGGATCGTCGTCGTTGCAGTCGACGCTCGTGTCGTAGCCGTCGCCATCGGCGTCGTCGTAGATGCCGGTGTCCGGTACGCCGTAGAGGGCGACGGCGGTGTCCTTTCCATCGCAGGCGGTGGTTGCAAGGCCCAGCATCAGGGCGGCAGCTGCGACGGATGTGACCGATCGGCCGCCCGAGCGCTCATGGCCGCAGTGGGGGCAGGTCGATTCGGCTCGACGTATGAAGCAAGCGCACTCAGAGCAGGGTGTGAAGCTCTCGGGAGATGACATGGGAACTCCGGGGGGCCCTGACCCTATCAGGCACATGCGCGGTGCTGCAAGGGGTTGTCCACCATGTTAGCTGCCCATCGGGCACCATCCTGCGCTAGACTCTAGCGCCAGCGCTGATATGGGCTCCACCACCACCGACCAGCAGACCCCGCCGCCTCGACTTGGCCGTTATCGGCTGGTTCGATGCATCAGCAGCGGTGGCATGGCCCGGGTCTACGAGGCCCGCCGCGAGAGCCTCGCTGGAGTGGCGCCGAAGGTCGCCCTGAAGCTCATTCTTCCGAAGTACGCGCAGGATCCGACCTTCCAGCAGCTCTTCGTGAACGAGGCCCGCATCGGGGCCCAGCTCCAGCACCAGAACCTCGTTGGCATCCAGGACTTCGATCGGGAGGGAGACCACTTCTTCCTGGTGATGGAGTTCGTCGATGGCATCACGCTCCGCGGTGCCATCTCGACCTGCCGTCGAAACGGGATCCAGATCCCCCTGGCGGTGATCGCTGAGCTGGGACGGCAGGTGGCCGAAGGCTTGCAGTACGCGCACGAAGCCCACAACGAGGAGGGCCAGCCTCTCTTCCTGGTGCACCGTGACGTGAAACCCAGCAACATCATGCTCAACCCCCAGGGTGTGGCGAAGGTGCTGGACTTCGGCATCTCCAAGGCCCTGACGATCGCTGCGGAGAGTACGGGGACGGTCAAGGGCACCTGGGGCTACATGGCGCCGGAGCAGGCGGCCGCAACCGAGGTCGGTGCAGGGGCGGACCAATACGGCCTGGCGGCTGTGCTCTACGAGCTGGCGATGCTCCAGGCCCTCTTCCCGGAGAAGAAGCCCGCCATCCTCCGTGGCCTGATGGTCGAGGACGAGGGCGCTCGCCGTGCCAACCGCCTCTCGGGGGAACACGCTCGCCTTGCCCCGCTGTTGGTGCGTGCCCTGCAGCGGGACCCCGCCGCCCGCTTCCGAAGCTGTCGAGAGTTTGGCCAGGCCCTCACGGGGCTGGTGCCGGACCCCGTTGCCGCACGGGAGCAGCTCGTGTCCTTCTACGGGACGCTGCGGACACTCTCGGAAGACCCGGCGAGTCTGGGCCCCAACAGCGGGCCGAGTGCCATATCCGCCGGGTCAGGCATGACTCTGGATCGGCACGTTCCGGGCCTGCCCGTCGCGGTCGGCGATGCCCGGCGCCCCTACGCTGCCGACGAGCACCGGTCCTCCGCCTCGCATCGGCCTCCTCCTCCCAGCGGGCTCTCCACAGGGATGATCGCCATGATCGGGGTGGGTGTCTGCGTGCTCGGGTTCACCAGCTATCTGCTCGTCACCCACGACAGACCCGCTCCTACCCTTGCCCCAGAAGCCATACCCCCTGTGCCGGCGGTGGTCGTCGAGGAGGAGCCCGCTGCGGTCTCCATCGAGGACGCGATGGAGGAGGCCGTCGATGACCTGCTCGAGGAGCTTCCGGAGGAAGAGCTGACCGAGCCCGCGCCCGTTCAGCCTCGTCTGACCCCGGTGGCGCCGAGGCCGGTGGTGTCCGCTCCGGATCCCGAGCCGCCAGATCCGGGGGGCGTGGGCACCCTCACCATCTCTTCGCTGCCTCGCTCAAAGGTCATCGTGGATGGTCAGTTCGTGCGCTACACGCCCCTGTTCCAGCACGAGATCGAGTCCGGGGCACACTCCATCACTCTGGAGACCGACGACGGTCGGCGCACGCGCTTCAAGGTCGATGTTCACGCCAACGCTGAGGTCCGCCGTATCTGGCACTTCGAGACAGGGCAGTGGGTGGAGCAGTAGTCCTGCTGGGCCTTGCTCTGGCCCAGGAACGCGCTCTCGTGTTCCTTGAGGGGCCTGCAGCTGGGGAACCGGGTGCCGAGGCTCTCGTCCTGGAGGCGATGTCCGGCCTTCCCTACGATCAGGTCGCCCTGCTACCCGGCGACCGCATCGAGGAGCAGGTCAGCGTGGTCGGGGTGGAGGACAGGCGCGAGGACGAAGCCTGTGGCGGCAGCGTGGATCCGGACCGATGGTTCGGACGCTTCGAGCGTGCGCTCGACCAGGTCCAGCTGCTGCAGATTGACGAAGCGCTGGCCTCCCTCTCCCTGCTGGAGCTGGAGTTGGCCTGCTGGGACGGACTGCTAGAGCCCGAACGGGCGGCGGGCCTCTACGCGGAGCTGGCGCGCACGCACCTGCTGGCGGCGAAGATGAAGGCGAGCGCCGAGAGCTTCCACATGCAGCAGGCACGTCAGTCCGTGGCAGCCCTGGTTTCGCTCGGTTGGGAGCTTCCGATGGATCTGGAAGCGCTGGCGCTTCCGGCAGGCCAGACCCATTGCGTAGCGGGTGGCCCCCTGGGGAGCGTCTACCTGGACGGCGCGGAGCTTGGTCGAAGCCCACACCGCGCGCCTTCCGGGATTCACCTGGTGCAGGTGTTGAGCGAGGGTCGGGTCGTCGCCGCTCGCTGGGTGCAGCTGCAGGACGGAGAGCGGGCGGTGATCTGGGCGGGCGAGGCCTATGAGGGCGCTCTGGCGGTGGAGGTCGACATGGTGGCCCGAGGGGTCGGAGTCTCGGAGCTCTTGCCATTCGCTGCGCTGGTGTTGGATGAGCCGATGCTCGTCGCAGCGGTGGATGAGGGCCCCGTGCGGCTCTACTCGCCGACGGGTACGAGAATCTCGGTGGAGAAGGCCCGGCCGCTCGTGGTGAGCGGACCGGAGCCGACGCCCGTGTCCCGGTGGGCCCTCGGAGGGAGCACCTCCCTGGCCTGGCATCAGGGTGCGGTACCCGGCCTCTCAGGAGGGATTGCTCTGCAAGTGCGCTACCGGCCCTTGTCCTGGCTCACTCTCGCGGCCGCCGTCCAGCCCCAGGTGCGTCGGGAGTCCTTGCCGCCGGCCTACGATCTGGATCACGTCTGGCGAATGACCGTGCCGCTGCGCGCTGGCCCACACTGGCTTCGTGGCAAGGCGGAGTTGGGCCCCGAACTGGGTGTGGTCGTCGCCGGTCCTGGCCTGGGGGTGGACCTCGCGGGCTTGCTCGCTCTTCGCTGGACCGAGGACCTCGGAGACCTGGCGATGACCATGGATCTGTGGGTGGGTGGGGGACGGGACAGCTCCCAAGCCGGGCTGGCCGTGGGGCTTCAGCGTGGACTCTGATCCCTGCCTCGAGGAGGTGCCCTACGACGGCATCGATCAAGACTGCGACGGGTCGGATCTGACCGATGTCGACGAGGACGGCTTTGACGCGGTGGAGGTCGGCGGGCCTGACTGCCGGGACGGAAACCCGGACATTCACCCCGATGCTCCGGAGCTCTGTGCCTTCGGGGCGGACGAGGACTGCGATGGCGTGATCGACGAAGGCTGCGCCGAGCTCGTGGATCCGGGTGATCCGGGAGGCTTCAGCTGGTCCTGTGCGTCAGCCCACGGCGGCTTGGGTCTTGGCGTGGCTCTGGCCCTGGTCCTCGTCCTCAGGCGGGGAGGCGGTCGATGAAGGCCTTGCAACAGGTCTCGATGTCGTCACGGCTCCTGCGGAAGGTCCGTTTCCAGCTGCCCAGAGGGTCTGTCAGCTGAACCATCCCGCCGTAGCTGGCGAGGTTGGACACCTTCTCTCCCGCTTCGGGGTAGCGCTCACGGACCTGGGTGGAGTGCTCCATCGTCATCCCCAGGATGGCGTCCGCCCAGGCGACGAGCTCGGGTGTCAGGGGCTGTGAGCGATGCGCGTCGATGTCGAAGCCGTGCTCGATCATCACGGCGACGCTGTGCTTGTGGGCCAGACGACCGTCCAGGCCCAGAATGCTCGCACTGCGCACCGTGACCGCACGGCCACGGCGCAGTGCGTGCTCTCGCAGAAAGACCTCCGCCATCGGGGAGCGGCAGATGTTTCCCGTGCAGAGAACGAGGAGCTTCATCCTCTCCATCAGGCGCGGTAGATCTCGACCTTTTCCAGGAAGATGGGCTCCAGGGGGGTGGACCCGCCGGCGCCTCCCTTGGGGACGTCGCAGATGGCGTCGATGACGTCCAGACCCTCGATCACCTTGCCGAAGACCGCGTGCTTGCCATCCAGCCACCCGGTCTGAACCTGGCAGATGAAGAACTGGGAGCCGTTGGTGTTGGCACCGGCGTTGGCCATGGACAGGATGCCCTTGCCGGTGTGCTTCAGGTCGGAGTGGAACTCATCGCGGAAGCGGTAGCCGGGGCCGCCGGTGCCGGTTCCGAGAGGGCAGCCGCCCTGGATCATGAAGTTCTCGATGACGCGATGGAAGGCGAGACCGTCGTAGAAGGGCTGCTCCACCAGGCCGTCGGTCGGGTGCTTCCATCGCACCTTGCCCAGGGCGAGGCCGACGAAGTTCGCGACGGTGCGCGGAGCCTTCTGGTCGTAGAGCTCCGCGACCATGTCGCCCATCGAGGTCTTCAGGCGCGCGTGCAGGGCGCCGTCGCCGGGAACCAGCTCCTGGATTGGGGGAGCGGGGGTGTCTGGCGCGCTGGCGCCGCTGTTGAACCAGGACATCGAACCTCCAAGGGGAGGAGGCCTCTAACGCGGAAGCCCGCCTTGCTACAGGTAGCTCTGATCGCAGGCGGTGTTCTGGCGCTCTCCATCCAGGATGAGCTGAGCGCAGCCGTCGCACTGACCCGCCCCCTCGAAGACCAGCCGAGCTGTGCTCTCGCTTCGAAGGATGAGCTCGCCTTTGGGCTCTCGGACGCAGTTGTTCACCCCCTCGAGTCCCTCGGTGGTGAAGTGGAAGCCCTTGAACTCGCCCAGGTCCATGAGCCCGTCCATGAGGAGGGTTCCGTCATCCCAGGTCTCCCACGTTCCCGTCACCGCCAGGCCGTGCCAGGCGGGTTCGACGTCGTCCTTGAAGGCGCCTTCCCAGTAGCCGACTCCGTCGATGATGTAGTTGGCCTGGGTGTGGCTGATCACACCCAGATCCGCGTCAGCCCCGGCCAGGTAGTACTGCCCCGTCAGCGCGATGCGGTCGAACTTCCGAGCTTCCAGGTCGCTCTCGATCAGTACATCGAAGGTCCAGTGCTCCCAGTTCTGGCCGGCCTCCTCCCAGCTCACGCTGGTGACGGTGCCCGACCAGTCGTAGCCTTCGGCGGAACGGCAGTTGGTCTTCCAGGTGATCGTGGCGCCATCGGCCGTGAGGTAGGGGCAGATGCCGGGATCCGAGATGTTCTCGGCCTGAACGTACTCCCAGAGCGTTTCGATCATCTCCTTGGCCGGGTTCCCCCAGACCACCCCGGGGACCACGTGCTCGAAAGCGAAGGCCGCCGTCTGCGGCGAGAACTCGTAGCCGGCGCCCACGGCAACGGGCAGACCGGCATCGCGCGATGGCACGAGAAAGAGATCGGCATTTCCGGTGTCGTTGCCACGGAGGCAGGCAAGCAGGAGCAGCAGCATCCCCTTCAGGATACAGACTCTCAAGGTGGTGGGCACACGCGCTAATCGATGCTTCGGCTTCCTGGCTGCGCTGGTCCTGCTCCCAGCACTGGTGTGGGCCGCAGTCCCGGAGTCCGATCAGGGCCAGGCCTTCGTCGAGGAGTGGGTCGAGCAGGTCGCTGAGGGCCGGGCCGACGGACGCTTCCTCGAGCGCACCGTGGTCCCGGCCGCCCTGGAGGGGCTGCCTCCGGGCGCGGGACGCGAGTACTACCGTCAGCTCGAGTTGCGCCTGGAGGAGGACGCTCCTCTTCGTCTGACCCTGGACGCCCGACCCGAAGTGATCGACGTCCACGAAGGTCCCGAGTACCTGCGTGTGGTCCTCGGCACCGACCCTCCGCTCACCTTCAGGGTGCGGACGATGGATGAGGTTCTCCTCATCGATGCCATCGAGCAGAGCCCCTGCGTGGTCTGCACCGAGGAGGAGCGCTTCGTCGCGGGACTCATCGTGGAGGCTGGACTCAGTGGAGGCCGCCCTCTGCTGGTGCCGGGGCTGGACCTCTTCGTTGCACCGGAAGAGGAGAGCAAACAGCCCAGAGAGTGGATCGCTGCCCTGCACCAGAGGAACGTCCGGTGTGCCTACGGACGCGCTCTGCTGCATGGCGCCGAGGTGGTGGGCTCTACGGGGACGGGGGTGCTCGTCGCCCTGGCCGATAGGACCGAGTCCTGGCCGGTGGTCTACATCTCCGGGAAGTGGATGATCGACTACTCGGGCCTGCCCGAGGACTCGCCGGTCAGGTTGCCGGATGGCGACCTGTCGCGCTGGTACAAGCGCAAGGTCGTTGCCCAGGAGCGCCTGGCCAACTGGTATCCGGTGCTCGAGGAGCGCGGGAATGGCACAGTGGTCGCCGACCGCGTTCAGTGGTTCGCGCTGCGCCAGATCCAGGGTGACCTGGTGGTCTATACCCACGACCTGGGCCGCGTCGATGCGAGGGTCTTTCTCCTGGACGCGGACACGGGCGAGGTCTCCAGCCGCCTGCCCATGCCCGTTCTGGACATGTCGCCGCTGGTGCAGCCAGAGGACTGGGGAAGGGTGTTCTCCGGCGCTCTCTCCCCCGACGGGGAGAGCATCGCTGTCGGGGGACTGAATCGTCTCTGGATGGCCCCACTGGACGGGTCCAGGATTCGGACGAACTACACCTTTCTGAGGGTCCGGGCGGTGGCCTTCAGCTCGGACGGACAGTGGCTCGCAGTCGGCGATCACCGAGGGGTGAGCCTGCTGGCGACCGAGAACCTGGGGGAGCGATCCCGCTACTGGGGGAAGACCGCGGGGCTCGTGGAGTCCCTCGCCTTCAGCGAAGACAGCCTCTGGGTGGTGCACGACGACGGGGCCGTTGCCGAGCTGAATGTGCCCTGGCTCACCAGGACCGGCCGTCAGGTCCAGGCCTGCTGTGGAGGGGTGCGGGGAGGCGAGCTGGATCCCGCCACCGGAGAGCTGGTGGTGGGTTGCTCAGGTGCCTGCGAACCGGCGTGGATGTGGTCATGGGATGGCCAGAACGAACCGGTCCTCAGAGCGGACGAGAGCTACCGTTCGGATCACGGTGTGGTGTCCATCGACCCGCTCGGTCGCTACCTCGTCTCTCCAACCGCGGATGGGCGTGCCGCCTTGTGGGACCGTCGCCACGACGAGCCCTTGGCGGTCTTTGGGGAGGCTCCACTGGTGCAGGTGGAGTGGGACCCTCGCGGTGATCTTCTCTACGGGCTCGACAGCTCGGGCAGGCTGTGGCGATGGCGCCTCGCAAGCCTGCTCTGAACCGCCCAATTCATCGGATATCCTGGAGCTCATGATCTTCCATCTCCTCATCGCCTGCGTGTACAACGACACTGCGGACAACGAACGGTCCGGGCGGGACGACGCGCGACCGGACGCCGACGCATGCCATCTCGCCTTCGGCTACGAGCTCGGCGAGACCGTCCTCATGGGCGAGTTCGACACGGCGGGCCGCACCGGGTGGCTGGAGGGCACCATCGAAAAGGGCGTCCTCGACGGCACCTGGGCCGAGGATGGTGGCGAGCAGGGGAGCTTCCGAGGTCGGGTCTTCGAACACGAGACCTACGGGACCACCATCGAGGGCTATGGGGACTCGGACAACGAGCACGTGGCCTTCTATGGCTACGACCAGGAGAACGGAAGTGCAGGCTGGTTCGCCTTCGATGAGCGCAGTGTGGAGGTGGACTGGGTCGGTGGCACGCTGAGCGGGGGCATCACCGGGCAGTACCGGGAGGATGGTTTCGCCTGGGGTGAGCTGGACGATGGGCGCACCTTCGAAGGGGACTGGTCCTCTGTGGACGGACAGCTGGAGTGGTCCGGCGATGTGATGTTCCAGGACGAGAGCGACGCCTGGCTGCACGGGGAAGGTCTGGAGGCCGACGAGGGCTTCGAGGCCTGGGCCTACGTCTACCCGTTGTGGTGCGCCGACTGAGCGTCTCCGCGTAGGATCGGAGCCGATGTTGCTCTTGTTCTTCCTCAGCCTGGAGAACCCGCTGGCGGAGGCCATCGATGGCTACTGGCTCGATGAGCCCGTGGCGGAGGAGTTCGAGCGCTTGTACGAGCAGCGCCCGAGGGATGCGGAGCGCGCCTATTGGCTGGCGCGCGTGCGCCTGGATGACGGACGATGCCGAGAGGCGGCGGAGCTGCTGCAGGGTCGCGTCAGCGAGGGGCCAGACTGGCGTCTCCGGGCGGTGGAGGGACTCGCCGCGGTCTGCCTGGAGGAGCTCGACCGGGCCTGGATTCAGCTCTCCCTCGCTGCGCCAGACATGACGCCGGACCCACTGCGCGAGCAGGTCTGGGCGGCTCTGGGCTTGCTGGCGGTGCGGCGCGGTGAAGAAGGGGGCGCAGAGTGGCTGCACAAGGCGGGAGGCGATCCCGCGAGGGTGCTCCCGCCGAAGCTGCGCAAGGTGCTGGATGATGCCGTGTTGGGCGTGCGGAGCGACAGCGAGGGCAGCATCTTCGTGGGCTACGAGGGGCAGCGCTGGCTCCTGGATCTGGCCAGTGCGCTGGCGCGTCCTGCCCCGAGCTCGGAGCAGCCCAAGCTGCCGGTCGGCCTTCCAGAGGATGCCCGCGACATCGGCCTCTGTGGTGCCACTGCGATCTGGGCTTCTCCGAGAGGCATCGAGCGGGGACAGGACGGAGATCGGGAGCTGGTGATCCCGGCCACTGCAGGCTTCTCTCTCGAGGCGCCCCAGTGCATAGGGGATGAGCTCTACTTTCTGCGCCGCGGACCCGACGGTGACCGTGTGCTGCGAGGCTCCGAGGAGCTGAGCACGGGGGACCTGGGCATCGTCAGCTACGAGGTGGGTGAGCCAGGGCTGCTCTTGGGCACGATGGGTGCTGAGGTCTGGGTGCTCACCGATGAAGACCCGAAGCGGCTGGTGGAGTCTCCTCTGAAGCTGAAACGACCGAGCTGGATCCGCTGATGGCGATGTGGTTCGCCCACCTGCACTTCGCCGATCGCGCGGCGGCTCGTGCGGCGGTCGATCGCCACGAGTTGGCCTGGGGAGCCCTGTGCTGCGACATCGACAAGTTCACCGCCGTCGAGCGTGTGGTCAGCCACTATGGACGCGAGGGTCTGGACTTCGAACCGGAACAGTGGGGCGCTCGCACGCGCCTCGGCTCCAAAGTCATCCGTGACCACCGGGTCTTCCTGGCTGGCTACCTCTCCCACATGGCCCTGGACGAGGCCTGGTACGGCTGGCTCGGGACACAGCTCGCAGCGGTCGACAGCGGTGGATGGACCGGCGAGACCACCCGGGCCTGGAACCTCGTCATGGATCTGGAACTGCGGCCCGGTCTGGATCTGGACCTGGACTTTCCCTTCGGGGTGGAGGAGGTGCTCGAGCATCTGCGTGGAGCCCCCTCCCAGGCCATGCGTCAGGCTGCGACCGCCTACATCGCCTGGGACGGAGCTCCGGAGGCGACGGGCCTGCCCCCCCTCATGCAGGGCTTTGCTCGACTGGCCCACGCCCGGCTCGATGCGGAGAAGGACCGGGTGCAGCGCCTCGTGGAGACCTGCGGCAGCGCCCCTCTCTTCGAGAGCAGCGAGCGCTTTGTCACCGACGCGGTCGTACGATTTCTGGCCTCGACCTGAAGCCCGCTGCCATTGGGTGGCTGCTGACCATCGCGCTGTGCGCGCTGGCGGCGTGGCAGTTCGCCAGCCTGGGGGCGGCCTGGGATGCCCCCATTCCACACGGGGTGAACGAGGACTGGGACTGGCAGCTGAGTGCCTGGGAGTTGGGGCGCCGTGCTCTGCTGGCGGGGGAGCTCCCCGAGTGGAACGCCTACACCCAGGGCGGCCAGCCCCTCTTTGCGAACCCCGAGACGCCATACCTCTACCCGGGCTTCCTGCTGCTGCCTCTGCCCACCGAGCAGGCCGTCCGCGTGCTGATCCTGCTGCACCTGTGGCTGGCGGTGGTGGGCTTCTACACGCTGGGGCGGGACTGGGGTCTGAGCCCATGGAGTGCACACGGAGCGGGTCTCTTGCTCTTGTGCAGCGCCTTCCTGCCCGAGTTCATCGCCTGGGGCCACGTGATGTTCCTGCCCCTGGGCTGGTTGCCGCTCGCCTGTGTGGCGCTCCGGCGGGGGCGCTGGTGGCTGGCCGGCTTCTGCCTGGCGATGCCCGCGCTCGCCGGTGGCCACTACCTGGCCTTCTACGGTGTGCTGCTCGTGGTGGTCGAGAGCCTGGCCCGATCCTTCGAGGCGGGGCGTCTCCGCTGGCTGGCCCTGGCCCTGGCGGCCAACGGGCTCGCGCTCGGGATCCCGTGGTGGGTCGCCGCCCCGCTCATGTTGGGAGCGCTGGTGGTGCAGCGGCCCGGTGTGCATGTCCTGCGTCCGCTCTTCGCCGCTCTGCTCGTGGCGGCCCTGCTGACCGCTCCCAAGTGGATGAGCCTGCTCGCGGTGATGGAGCACCTGGCACGTTTCGGCCAGATCCATGGTGCCGAGATCGCCGATCCCTACACCCTTGGCAGCGCGGTGGAGGTGCTCACGGGGTCCACGGAGCGGCTCAGCGGGCACGAGGGCCAGAACGTCTTCTGGACAGCGGTTCCACTGCTGGGAATTCCAGGACTGCTCTGGGCCAGCTGGCGACGGCCGGTCCTGGCGGTGCCGCTGTGGCTGCTGTGGTGCTTCGGATGGGCGGGAGCGACGCCGCTGAACCTGTGGGCCCCGGTGCATGCGCTGCCCGGCTTCTCGGCGCTGCGTGTGGTCGAGCGCTTCAGCCTGCTCTGGACCCCGGCCCTGGGCTACGGCCTGGGCCTGCTGATCGACAGGTTGCGTTGGGGTGGCGCGCTGCTGGGGCTGGCCGCGCTGTGGCATGCCTGGGTTGCCGCCCCCCAGGCGGCCGGTCTGCAGCGCATGGGGCCTGGGCCGGGAGCCGCGGTCGCAGCCGGCCCCTTTGTCCAGACGCGGGACGAACTCACCAACTTCCAGGGCATTCAGGCCAACCGGGGGAAGGTGGACTGCACCTCGGCGGCCGGTCTCGCGCTTCCGGCTCCGGTGAAGGCGGTCACCGACGAAAGCTACGCGGGAGAGGCCTGGACCCCTGCCGGGCCGGTGGCCTTGTCTGTGCAGGGCGATGTCCTGGAGGCCGAGGCGGGCGTGACGGTGAACCAGAGCTGGTTCCCGGGCTGGCCGGGAAGGGGCTCCGAGGAGGGCTTCATCGTGCTGGAGTCCGGGGAGGCCGAGTATCGAGCGCCCGGCCTGCGGGCCGGTCTCCTGCTCGCTGTCGTCGGCCTGCTGTTGGCGTGTCGGCGAGGACGCTGATCAGGAGGGGCGAAGTCGGACCATGGTGAGGACTCGGCCGGGCATCCAGAGGTAACGGGCCTCCACCAGGAAGGGGCCTTCCTCCTCTTTCAGCGTCAGTTCGATCCGGGCGGTCTGATCGGTGTCCGGATCCACCAGGGCTTCCTCGAAGCCGACGAAGCGCTGCACGTGTGGATGGAGGGCCTTGTACACGGCTTCCTTGAAGGAGAAGCGGAGCAGCGTAGCGACCCAGCGGCGCTCGGCGGGTAGCGCCTGGACCGCCGCCAGTTCTTCGGGCACCAGGACCCTCTCCGCGATGCCGTCTCGGGGGGGTGAGAAGTCTTCCAGGTCCACGCCGACGTTCCCGTGGGAGTCGCGTGCGGACAGCGCGACGGCGAGGGTGCGCTTGTGGCTGACGCTCCCCGTCGTGCCGGGTGGCAGCTGAGGTGCGCCGTGCTCGTCGGGCAGCAGCTCCCCAGGATCCCGGCCAAGCCCCCTGAAGGCCTCAATCAGAGCGAGGCGCCCACCCACCCAGTCCACCTGCCGGTAGCCCCCGAGCGTCCGCGCGTACTCCTGCGCAGGCGGGGAGAGACTCTCGAGGACGGACGGGGGTACGGGCTCCTTGCTGTCAGGAAGGTGAACTCCGGTCAGGAGACCGAAGTGGACCGCCTTGTGAAAGGCGGCTGTATAGGGCTTCATTACACGCAGACCTTAGATCACCCGTGGCCTTGGGACACGGCCATAGGGGTCGCACACCGCATGCGAGGGCTTCTGCTGGTAGGCTCGGCTCGGGCGGAGAGGCCTGCGAAGAGCAGGCCGGGTCCTGCCCAGAGGCAAAGCGATGTTCCTCACCCTCTTTGCGTGCTCCGCGCAACCCCGCGCCTACCGGGTCTTCCAGCTCCAGGACGATGGGAGCTACAGCCTGGAGAACCGGGACATCGAGGGGCTCGACGACGCCGCCAGGCTGTCCGGGGAGTACGGGGTCGGCTGGACCGGTGGCACCCTCAAGATCGACTGGGACAGCGGGAACTGGGACTACCAGGATGGTCGCCCGCTGGACATCCTCTACGCCTCGAACAATGGGGTCGCCTACGCTCTCGATCGGGATGGGCTGGTGCTCTTCAGCTTTTACGCCCACCTGGAGGACGCCATCGCCGGCCTGGACGAGGCCGGCTTGGACGTCTCCGACTTGTTCCCGGTGGACATCGCCGTCACCCCGGCGCTGGGCGACCCGGGCCTTGCCTTCCTTCCCGCGGAGAACGCCGCCTACGCACCCTCCGCCAACACCTTCATCCTCCTGGACGACCTGATCGAGAAGGATGTCCCTCTGGCGGCAAACCGAGGGGTGGTCACCCACGAGTTCGGCCACGGCACCTTCCACCTGTTGACCGCCGACACCGTCTACGGTCCCGGCCTGGCCACCGACAACGACCTGGTGAAGAACAGCCATGTTCGAAGCATGGACGAGGGCTTTGCCGACATGCTGGCCTGCCTGATCACGGACCGACCGGACAGCTTCGAGGCCTCGCTGTCCGTCCCGGAGCGCGACGCTTCGGGGGATCACATCGCTGCGGACGTGCTGCTCCCGGAAGCGGCCACGGGAGCCTACGACCCGTACCCTCTCGGCACCGTCTTCGCCTCGCTGGTCTGGGACCTGCGTGTGGAGACCGACGATCGCCTGGGCACCCTGGAGCTCGTGCTCGTCGCCATCGAAGACTGGGGAGTGAACGGCGACAAGAACAGCTACGTCTTCCTGGACGTCCTCCACGAGCTGGCGGACAACGACCAGCGCGCCATCATCTGCGAGTCGGCGGAGTGGCGCTTCGAGGATGTCTACACCGTGGAGGCCTGCCCATGATGTGGTTGCTCGGGTTGGCCTTGGCGGGTCCCAGTGAGCTCGGGGCCGCGCTGGGGGTGGCCGGCGTGCGGACCTCCTCGGGTCAGCACCCCCTGGAGCTCGGGCTGTCCGCCTGGTACCGCAAGGGACTCGGTGGCGGGCGGCACGTGGAGGCGGAGCTCTGGACCGCGACTCTCTCGGAACCTCTGGTGAAGGTCGGCAGCATCGACACACGCTTCATGCGGCCGGCGCTGATGGTGGGTTGGCACGGGGGCACCCGCAAGTCGACGGTGGGCTTCTCCGCGGGGCCCGCTCTGACCTCGATCAGCGGGGGCCTCGGTGGTGGCAACGTGCTGCTCCGGGCGGGTATTCGGGCAAAGATCGACCTCAGGATTCCGCTCGGGGAGCACTGGCTGCTGGTCTCACACGCTGGCTTCGGGACCCGCCGCACCAGCGGTGACGTGGACTGGATGTTCGGCATGGCACGGAGATTCTGAGATGCTTCTGGCACTTCTCGCCTGCACCACCTTCTCCACCATCGATGGGGCGCGGACCCTCGACAAGGGCAAGTGGCAGGTGGCTCTGGCCGGATCGGTCCAGGGCCGCCAGAACCCCGTCTCCACCGCCACGGGAATCCCGGTTCCCCAGGCCGAAGTCGCCGTGCGCTACGGGTTGAAGCGCTACGTGGACCTTGGCACTCGTTTGTATGTCGGTGGCTTGGCGATGGACCTTCGCTACCAGTTTCACGACGGGGACACCTGGGATCTGGCCATCGCCCCAGGGATTGGGGGGCTGGCGGTACCGCTCCCCACCTACCAGACCGGTGTCGTCGACTTCCGGGTGCCCGTGCGGGCACAGCGCGACCTGGGCGAGCGCTTTGGCTGGACTGGAGGTCTGACCCCCATCGCGCGGAACACCTTCACGATGGTTCAGGGGAGTGTCTTTGGAGGGAGCGGAAGCACGGGCAAGTTGGACCTCTACCTGGGAGCGTCCAGCCGCCTGGAGTTCCACACCGGCATCTTCTACCTGGGCTGGTCGGTCGACTACCTGCCTCAGCCCGCCTACGGAGCGCGTCCAGCGTGGAGCACCGGCCTGGACCTGGGCTTGCGGCCCAAGGGGAAGAAAGGCTGATCGACAAGTCGCACAATTGGCCGTTATTGCCTGTAAGTTATTGAAATCGTATTAGGCACGTGTCTTGCAGACTCTGCAGTCTCGGAGGTTTCCCCATGAAGCGAGTTCTAGCCCTTAGTGTTCCCCTGACTGTTCTCTTGGCAGGCTGCGGCCTGCGCGACCCGTCCATCGAGCTCACGGCGTTCGACAGCTGCGAAGCTCTCGAGAACTCCGTCAAGGACCAGGCGCTCGAGGAGGTCCGCTGGGCCTATTCCTGGGGTGGTGGTTTCGGTGGTGTGCGGAGCACTGAGATGACCCTTGATTCGGGGATGGACGCCGCCCCCGAAGTCGCGGGTTCGGCCTCCGGCGACTCCCGGACCACCTCGGACACCAACGTCCAGGTCGAGGGGGTGGACGAAGCCGACCTGATGGAGACGGACGGCACCTACATCTACAGCCTGGCCGGTGACCACCTGGTCATCACGAAGGCCTGGCCTGCGGTGGATGCCGAGCTCGTCAGCATGGTGGCTCTCGAGGGCATTCCGCAGGGCATCTACCTGAAGGACGATGGAACCCTCGTGGTCCTCAGTCAGCTGAGCTACGACGGCCCGCGGCCGATCAGTGGTGGCGAGAGCACTCGGGTCGAGAGCCAGGCCATCAAGACCACCATCATCGATCTCAGCGACGTCAACGAACCGCTGGTGGAGCGCGAGGTCTACACGGCGGGAAGCCTGAAGACCAGCCGGTTGATCGGCGATCGCCTCTACGTGGTCAGCTACAGCCCGATGGACCACTCGCCCATCTGGGCCGCCCAGGAGAAGCACGAGGCTCTCCGCGCTGTCCGGGTCAGCACCCTGGCCGATTGGATTCCAGGTCGCTTCGACAACATCAAGACCGGTGAGGCCTGGGCCAGCAGCGAGGTCGATGTCAGCGACTGCGCGAACATCTACGGCAGCGACCGCCTGAGCGGGAACTACCTGGTCAACATCGAGTCCCTGGACACCGCCGAGCCCGAGGCCGTCTTCCACGGAACCTCGGTACTGGGCAGCGTCGACGCCGTCTACGCCAACCACCGAAGCCTCTACGTGGTCAGCCAGGAGGCCGATGATGGGCCATGGCAGTCCTACGACCGCACCATCGAGACGGTCATCCACCGCTTCGACATCGAAGGTGGGCCCGAGGCCCCGGAGTACGTCAGCAGTGGCGTGGTGCCCGGTTGGGTCCTGAACCAGTTCTCCATGGACGAGCACGACGGCATCTTCCGCATCGCGACCACCTACAACGGTGGCGGTGGCTGGAACAACACCGCCTCCGGGGTCTACACCCTCGAGGAGGATGGGGACGAGCTGAAGGTGATCGGTGAGACCGATGGCATGGGCCAGGGCGAGGAGATCTTCTCGGTCCGCTTCCAGGGGGACACCGGCTACGTCGTCACCTTCGAGCGGGTCGATCCGCTGTACACCCTGGACCTGAGCGATCCTACGAACATCGTCCAGCGCGGCGAGCTCGAGATCACGGGATTCTCCAACTACATGCACCCCATCGGGGAGGGCAAGCTGCTCGCCATCGGCATGGAGGCCACCGAGTGGGGTGAGCTGCAGAATGTGCAGATCAGCCTCTTCGACGTCACCGACCTGGATGCGCCGACGCTTCAGTCACGGCTGCAGCTTCCCGGCACCGTGTGGTCCGAGGCGCAGAACGATCACCACGCCTTCAACTACTTCGCCGAGCGCGAGGTGCTGCTGCTCCCCGCTGCGACGGACTACGACTCGAGCAGTGAGCTCTACATCATCTCGGCCTCGCCGGATGCGGAGCTCGAGACCGTGGGTGTGGTGGACCAGGAAGACCTCACAGCGCAGGTTCCGTCGGACTACGACGAGTGGAGCTGGCGTTACTGCACGGAGTTCCGACGCAGTGTGGTCATCGAGGACGTGGCCTACGCCATCAGCAACGCGGGCATCACTTCGGTGGACCTCGACGAGCCTGACCAGGTCTACTCCAGCGTGCCCTTCACCGGCGTCGATGTGTGCGCGGGTAGCTACTACTGGTGGTAGTCCACGGAGCCGCGTCGCGTTGATACTCATCGTAGACGCGGCGCATCCGCAGATGGACCACTCAACTTCAAGGTGTTGAAATCACGGGGAACAGCATTGGCCTGACCCTTGCCCTGATGGTGGGTGCCCGATGAGGGGCACACCAAAGGAGAAGGACAATGCTGCTCACCATCGCACTGCTGGCGTGTACCACGACCGAGCAGGACGCAAACACCGACGAGACTCTTGCCTTGAGTGAGGAGATCGTCGACATCGAGACGGGCGAGGTCGGGGAGACGGAGGACCTCAGCGTGATCGAGGTCAACGACCTTGCCGAGACGGATGTCGAGCTCGACCCCGTGGAGTCGTTGATCGCCGAGGACTCCCCGCTCGAGAGCCCCGTCTACCAGGTCCAGGTTCGCAGCGGAGAGAACCTGGTCATCATCGCTTCCTGGGGTGAGGTCAGCGTGGAGGATGTCTTGGCGGTCAACCCTGGGCTGGACCCGTCTGACCCGCTGCAGGTCGGTCAGACCCTGGCCCTCCCCGGTGAATCGGATGAGGACTACGTGGCCATGCGCCAGGTCTGGAGCGATGCTCGCCTGACCCGCTACATCGACCGTCATGGAGGCCTGGCCGGCGTGGTCGATCACCGCGTCCGCACTGGAGACACCGCCTGGAAACTGGCCGAGGGTGAGGCTGGCGTGCCGATGTGGGTGCTCGCTGCGTTCAACGAGGGCAGCGATCTGGAGACCCTTCACATCGGCGATACGGTCATCCTGCCCGTCCTGGCCGACCAGGTGATTGCCGAGAACCTTGTTCTCGACCCATCGAACGCTCCTTCTCTCGAGGAGGACACGACGGCCGGACAGTAGGTCCGACCCCGCTCCAAGCGGTTAGAGGAGAGCGTGTTCGCTCTCCTCTTTGTCGTGCAGTTCGCTCTGGCCCAGGAGGAAACGGAGTCCGTCGAGGCGGACCCAGCGGTGATGGCCGAGTACTACCGCTTGCACGACGAGATGAAGAAGCTCGCCAAGCGTCAGGTGTGGGGCGGCGTGAGCCGCTACTACAGCGAGATGGAGGCTCTCGGGGTCCCGCTCGTCTACGAGGACTACGTGGCGGGCGCCATGGCCGCGCGCCACGAGGGCGAGGTGATGCTCGCCTACGAGCGCTTGCAGGCGGCTGCGCGGATCGAGGGCACGCGGGAGGTGATCGACTGGCTGTGGTCCATCGACACCGCCTACGGCCGGGTGACCCTGAGCATCGAGCCGCTGGAGCCCACGACCCTGGAGGTCGAGGCCATGCCCATGCTGCCGGATCAGAGGGCTGCCGTCGTTGCAGCCATACGCTCGGTCGAGGCGACCGGGTCCTACGACGGGATGTTGCCGGAGGGTGTCTACACCTTCGCGGGTCAGACCTTCTCGGTCACCCCTGGCCCGAAAGAAGTGGTGATCGTGGTGAAGCCAAAGGATGAGCTGCGGCGTCCTGGACAGGAAGGGGCCGGTCGGAAGTGATAGCGTCTCTTCAGACCCGTCAAGTACTGGAAGACGAGAGAAACCTTGCTCAGTCTGTTGATCCTCCTCAGTGCCGACGCGCACGCGCAATCACGAAACAAGAAGCCCGCGATGTACGGGGTGGGCGGCACGCTCTCCACCGTGATCTACCCGGCTCGCTACCCTGGCAGCTTCCCGACCTCACTTGAAGAGTCGGGCGATTGGGACTTCACCCACGAGCGCCTCGACGGGGGAGTCGCAGGCCACGGGGTGGTACACCTCTCCCATCAGGTGCGCATTGGTGCACGGGTAGGGGTCCGGGGGGGAGCGCGCTGGAGCGACCGTTACCTTGCGCTGGAGTACGACCAGATCGCCCCCGGCAATGCAGGCATACGGCCCTACGCGGGGATGGGCGCAGGGATGGGCAACCTGCGCTTCAACAGCGACGACGGCGACGTGCTCGACCTGTCCAACTTCATCGTGCGGGCCACTATCGGTGCGCTGTACCTCGACCGAACACGGTGCTACGAGGTCGCGCTCACGGCCTCCTATCCCATGCCGCTCGAGCACCAGTTCGACGAGGAGACCTGGGATGCGCGCGGTTCGCGCTACGGCGCCGTCTCCCTCGAAGTCGGTGTGATGATCGGGGAGTTCAAGCCGGGCAGGAAAGGCAAGAAGGGCAACAAGAGGAAGGGTGGCGGACACAGGTGAAGGTTCTGCACCTTGCTGATCGGCTCAGTCAGCAGGGTGGAGCGGACCAGCACTTGCGGGATGTGTGCGCTGCTCAGCGCCTGACTCATCGCGTCACCCTTGCCTTTGGCAGCCAACGCTGCCGAGAGCCCACCGGTGTCCACGCCGTGAAGGTGAGGGGGCTGGCGGGCAAGGTGGCCAGCCACGCCGGTCTCTCAGCGCTTCCAGCGCTGCTGGGGGCCGCTGACGTGGTGCACGTTCACAACGTCATGAACCCCGTTGCCCTGCAGATGGCCTGCGCGACCGGTCGGGCGGTGGTCACCGTCCAGGACCATCGGGTGTTCTGTCCCGGTCCGGGCAAGACCCTGCCAGACGGCACGCGCTGCTCCCAGGCGCTCTCCTCGCAGGCCTGCGCCGGCTGCTTTGACGACTCCGGCTATGCCGAGCGCAGCCTGGCCCTGACCCGGCAACGACTGGAGGCCCTCCGCGGTGCTGCCCTGGTCCTGGTGCTGTCGTCCTACATGGCGGCCGAGCTGGACACGCTGGGTGTTCCCAGCCAGGTGCTCCCGCCCTGGGTCGAGCTCGGAGAGGGTGCGCCCGATGATGAGCGCAGCGGCTACCTCCTGGGTGGGCGCCTGGTGCACCACAAGGCCCCCCTGGAAGCGGTGCAGGCATGGCAGGACAGCGGTACGGAAGAGCCGCTCAGAATCGCGGGAGCGGGACCCTTGGAGAAGCACATCCCTGGCGAGCACCTGGGTTGGCTTCCCCGGTCCGAGCTGCACCGCTGGCTTGGAGTCAGCCGGGCCTTGCTCTTTCCAGCACGCTGGCAGGAGCCCTTCGGGATCCTCGGACTGGAAGCTCTGGCGCAGGGTACCCCGGTGATCTCCTGGCGTCGGGGCGGCGTCGAGGCCTGGGCGCAGGCCGGCTGTATTCTCGTGGATGGGCCAGAGGAGGCCATTGACGCCATCGGTCGCATAGACGCGGATCCGAGGCTACGTTCTCGTCTCGGCACCGAAGGCCGGGCTCTGGTGAGCGAACACTTTGGGCGAAGAGCGCTGCTCGCACGCCTCGAGGACGCTTACCGGCGCTTGAGGTGTCGCACAAACGAGATGGAGGAACCCTCATGATTCTGCTCCTGGTGGCCTGCTCAGGCTTCAACACCACCGAAGCTCATATGGTCTTTGAACGCGCCAACGACGTTGGCTTCGACAGCTATCTGGCCCTCTTTGATGCCAAGGACGATGCCGGGACCCGCGACAGCGGGGACTTCGTCTGGTCCAGCGACGGCGAGAGCTGGAGCTTTGACGGGACGGTCACCGGTGACGGTACCAACGACTGGACAGGGACCGTCGACGTGTATGGCGAGGCCGCGTGGACCGACTCCAGCCTCGATGGGGCCTGGGGAGTCGAATACCACGACGTCGATCAGGACGGCATTGTCCTGGACGGTGCGATGGATTGGACGCTCGCGCTCGAGGGGACTCACACCACGGGCAGCCTCGCCTTCACCGCGCTGGGCGAGATCAACGCCACGGGCGACGCCGAAGGGAGTGGGAACATCGACTACGAGGCCACGGTGGAGGTGGACCAGAACAGCTTCCAGTTCGAGGCCACGGGCGAGGTCGATGGTACGCCCATCGACAGTCACTTCACGCTGACCGTTCTCTAGCTGCGCCAGGAGGCGATCAGGCTGCCAGCAGCGCGCTGATCTCCTTGCGAAGGCTGGAGATCTCCTCTTCCAGGAAGTAGCTGGGCCGGTTGCGGTTCTGGTGCTTGCGGAAGGCCAGGGTGGTTGCCGCCTCCACGTAGCGGCCGTGCTTCACGTGGCGCGGGAGCCAGGTCTTGCGGTTTCGCTTGAGATAGCTCGCAAGGAAGGGCAGATGCTCCTCCGGTACCTCACCGTCCAGCTCGCGGGCGAGCAGCCGACGCTCCTGCCAGAGGCAGGCCTGGAAGATGATGAAGAGCATCAGGAACTCGCAAGGGAAGAGGAGCAGGTTCATCACCGCGAGCAGGCCCTCGGCCCCGACCATGGAGTCGATGGTCAACAGGCCGTTCCACAAGGCGTGAATGCCTATGGCCGTGGCCAGTCCGAGGGGCGGGATGGTCAGGCGAGCCAGCCAGCCGCTGTACTTGACGAAACCCAGGCTGGCGCCGATGACGGCGGAGGCGCAGGCGTGCATCACGGCGCTGTAGAGGGTGCGCACGATGATGGTCGCTACCAGCGCGCCCATGTCGCCCGTGTCGCCTACGGTGACGAAGTACAGGAAGTTCTCCGTCATGCCGAAGCCCAGCCCGCAGGCTGCTCCGTAGACGAAGCCATCGGTGCTGTTGTCGAAGTGCTTGCTGAAGATGATGAGCAGCAGGATGAGGGCCTTTCCGGGCTCCTCGATGAGGGGAGCGACGATCACCGCCCCCAGGAAGTCGCTCGATGCTGAATCCAGGACCATCTGGGCGGGAACCATGATGATGGTGCTGAAGACCAGGGCGAAGGCGACACCGCCGATGGCTCCCCACAGGAAGGTGAGGCCAACCAGCCAGATGGGCTCCCTTTCGTAGCGGTCCAGCCACCAGACCAGCCACAGGAAGAAGAGGATGGGGACGGTCGCGAAGATGCTCGAGAAGAGCATGACGGCTAGGAGCAGCATGGGGGCAGCCTACCGTGCAAAGGTTTCCCTCCCGCGTCATAGGAGGGCATGGGAATCCGCAAACGTGTGAAGAAGCTGGTCCTGCCCCTGATCGGTCGGCGTTCTCAGCCAACGCCCGACGAGGCCCCGCGCCCCCAAAGCGGTGGCGCGCCCGGTCTACGAAGAGCCGAGCTCGCCGCGAGGTGATGCGGAGCCTCTTGCGTGGATCCAGGAGCAGATCCAGCACCCGATCGTCCTCTTTATGAAGGGAGATCCAGGCGAACCCCAGTGCGGCTTCAGCGCCAACGCGGCCGGCATCCTGGCCAGCTATGGAAAGCCCAACCACCACGTGGATGTCCTCCTGGACCCGGAGGTGCGTCAGGGCATCAAGGAGTTCAGTGACTGGCCGACGATCCCCCAGATCTACGTCGGTGGGGAGTTCGTCGGCGGCAGCGACATTCTCGCCCAGATGCACTCCGCCGGCGATCTGAAGGCCCAGATCGAGGCCGCGTTCTCGCAGGAGGGCTAGCCGAGAAATAATCCTGACGCCCTCGTCAGTTTGTTTATGACACCCGCGTCAGTTTTTTGATAGACGTCGGGCATGCTCGGAATCCCTGCCGCCTGGGCCTACTCGCACGTTGCCGAGTGGGCCATCCACAAGTACGTCCTTCACGGCCTCGGAAAGAAGCGAAGCAGCTATTGGAGCTTCCACTTCCACGAACATCACCGGGCTTCTCGCAGCCACCGCTTCCGCGACGCGATCTACGTGGGCCACCCCTTTCGCTGGAACGGTGCGGGCAAGGAACTGTTGGGGCTGACGGCCCTCACCGCCGCGCACCTGCCGCTCGCTCCGATCGCTCCCTTCTTCGTGGCGACCGTCGCCGCCAGCGCGGTCAGCTACTACCGCGTTCACAAGCGCTCCCATGTCGACCCCGAGTGGGCACGGGAACACCTGCCGTGGCACTACGATCACCACATGGGCCCGAACCAGGATTCCAACTGGGGGGTGCGCCGGGACTGGGTGGATCGCCTGGCGGGTACGAGGGAGCCCTACATCGGCACCGAGAAGGAACTCAAGGATCGGCGTCGGAGGGAGAAGCGGGCCCGACCGGCGAGCGCCGCTGCGGCCTGACCGACAGGGCCGCGCCAAGGCCAAGTAGGGCCAGACAGGGCAGTGCCCACCAGGGTGGGATGTGGTCTACGGGAAGTACGCCACCGAGCACCGCCCACAGAAGGTTGTTGAGCAGATGGGCTGCTATGCAGGGCAGCACGGAGCCACTCGCCATCCGGATCCAGCCCAGCCAGAGGCCCACGACGAGCACCCCGGCGATGTGCAGGGGATCGGCGTGGAAGGCCGCGAAGAGTCCGCTCGTGATGAACAGCGCCGGCCACCGGCCCAGGCTGCGCTCGAAGCCCGTCCACGCGAGCCCGCGGAAGAGCAGCTCCTCGTAGACGGGAGCGAGCCCTACGGCTCCGACGATGATCAAGGCCTTCTGGTGTTCGAGGGCGGCGTTCAGAGCGTCGATGCCGCCCAGGTCGAGGACGGGAGCGAGAGCCCGGAGCTCCTGGACTACCAGGTCGGAGAGGAGGCCGGCCGGCAGGATGAGGGGGACGAGCCACCAGCTTCGGGCGGGCAGGGTGGCGAGTGCCTTCACCGCGCCGTCGTCGGTGCGCCAGGCCACGTGCACCACGAAGGCCAGCATGCAGAGTCCCTGAAACAGGAGTCCAGGTCCTGCGATGGCTTCAGGGGAGAGTTCGACCTCGCCCGTCGCCAGCCCGAGCGCCATCGCCACGAGTGCGTTCGCCGCCAGGATCACCAGAAAGCCGATGCCGATTGAAAACAGAGCGTCTCTGGCGGTGGGAGAGGGCATCGCGGTTGCATATAGTCGCCCGCCATGCAGCCGGTGACCATGCGCGAGGTGTTGAAGCTTGCGCTGCCCAGCATGGCCTTCGTCGTGCTGACGAACGCATACCGATCGGTCGACCAGTTCTGGATCCAGGACGTGAGCGTGGAGGCACAGGCCGCCATCGGCTCGAGCGTCTTCGTGCTCATCGCCGTCTTCTCCATCTTCCAGTTGACGGGAATGGGGGCGGCCCCGCTCATCGCCCGGGCCACCGGAGCAGGTGACGAGAGGCTGCGGCGACGAATCCTGGGCACCGCCATCGTCGCCACCCTGGGCCTGGGGGTGCTGGTGAGCGTGCTGCTTGCGCCGCTGTCGGCTCGGATCGCTTGGGCTATCGGGCTGGAGGGTCAGGCTGCCATCGAGTGCAGTCGCTACCTGCGGGTGCTCCTGTGGACCTGTCTTCCTCTCGCCTTCACCCCACTGGTGGACCAGAGCTTCGTGGCGATCGGGGACACCCGTACCCCGATGTGGCTGCAGGGACTCAGCCTGGCCATCAACATCGCGCTCACGCCGATCTTCATCTTCACCTTGGACCTGGGCATCGCCGGAGCAGCGCTGGCGAGCAATGCCAGCCGGCTTGTCAGCACCGGACTGGGCCTTGTGTTGCTGGCCCGGACGATGGGCCTTCGAGGCCCTTCATTCGAGCTCGTCGAGCTCCGCCGAATGTTGCGGGTGGGTACGCCGGCCAGCCTGAGCATCCTGCTCTACGCGGCGGTCTATTGGGGCATGCTGAAGACCTCCATCTCTCCCTTGGGTCCAGAGGTGAACGCCGCACTGGGGATCGGATTCAGCGCCCTGGAAGGATTCACCTGGCCCGCCTTTCATGGGGTGTCCCTGGCGGTGTCTTCGCTCGTCGGTCGCGCTCTGGGGGCAGGAAGGGTGGACGAGGCCTGGCGGTCGGTTCGGCTGTGCGTGCCCTTGACGGTGGGTCTGGGCCTCGTGGCCACGATGGCCTTCATCTTCCTGGGCGAGCCCCTGACCGGGATCTTCACGGACGACCCGGCGGTACACCGGGAGGCGACGACCTATGCCCTCATCTTGGGCTTCTCGCAGTTGGCCGTAGCCTTTGAGGCGCTGGAGGAGGGGGTTCTAAACGGGGCAGGGGACACCAAGGCGGTGTTCTGGTGGTCGGTGCCGCTGAACCTGGCTCGCATTCCCTTGGCCTGGTTGTTTGGGATCTACCTGGGCTTTGGTGCGGCGGGGATCTGGTGGGCCATCAACGCGATGACCTGGTTGAAGGCGGCGGGGAAGGGTGCCTGGGTGCTGCGAGGGGGCTGGACACGATTGCGGGTGTAGGCGCTCCCCGATCCGGAGGCCTCAGGGGCCGGGCTTGTCTCGTTGAAGCTGTCCTGCATCGAGGTTGAGCACCAGGCCCTCGCCGCCGCCGCTCAGGTCCAGGGGCGTGTCGAAGAACTCCTGGCGCTCTCCGCCATCGGTCGTGACGGCGAAGCCCACTCGGGAGAGCTGACCCTGGAGCTCCATCGTGAAGGGGCCGGGTGTGTCGACACGCACGCCGCCGACGGTCGGCTGGGAGGAAGCAGCGAGGTTCACGGCCTCGACCCGAAGCGGTCCCGCATGGGTCCAGACGAGTCGCCCGGAGACCGAGGCCACGCTGGTCGCCGTGCTTCCACCGCCGTCGCCGTAGACGAAGACGTCCTGGTAGGACGGTACGGCCGAGCCGTCTCCGCTGCCCATCACGGTGCCGCCAGCAGCCCAGGGTTCCAGTACCCGAGCGAGTTCTTCTCCCAGGAGACTGTGGCCCTCCGGCGTTGGGTGCATCTCGTCCAACAAGAGGCCTTCGCCTCCCCGGAAGAGGCTGGATCCATCCACCAGCGGCGCGCCGAAGCGCTCCCCGGCATCCCTCAAGACCTGCCTGTACACCGTCCACGCCTTGGGGTTCGGGTCATGGACCAGGTCGTCCTGGTTCGGCAGGACGACGAAGACCAGCTCTGCGCCGGCATCCAGCGCCATGTGGGCGATTCGATCGATGTTGGCTGCGTAGTCGTTCACAGCGACCCGACGAGGTCCCGTGGGCTCCCCACCCACGGTCCAACCCACCGTGCGCGCCTTGGCCTGCTCGCTGCTGGTCACCAGCCGCCAGTGCAACAGCCGGTACAGCGCCAGGGGTTGGAGGGCGCGCTCCAGACGGGCCCTCGGGCTGCGCTCGAAGCGCGTGTAGGCGCTGAGAAGTTCCTTGTCGACGAAGCTGCCGAAGTTGTTGTCGCTCCAAAGGTTGGCGACGACGATGACGTCGGGCTCCAAGGAAAGGGCTCGCATCTCGAGCAGGTTGATGGTCTGGAGTGTGGAGTAGCCGGGAATGGCGGCGTTGTGGCCTTCGACGTCCAGTAGTCGCGCGGCCACCTGGATGAAGGGCTCGTCGTCGCCGACTCCAAAGCCGTAGACCGAGCTGTCTCCGGTCGCCAGCAGTCGCCGCACCCCGCGAGGCTTGGGAAGCACGGGATCGGGACCGCGCAGACCCAGGGAGTTGATGCTCGCGGTCACCCCGTGTTCGCTGCGTACGCCAGGAGCCTGTTCCCAGAGCAGATAGGGGCTTCCGCGCATGGTCGGTGCCCCCTCTTGGGGTGCCGGAGGGTGGGCTTCGGACTGATCGAGCTCATCGGTGAACAGGACACGCAGCCCAAGCTCCAGCGCCGTGAACGTGCCGAGGGCGACGAGCAGGCCCAGTACAGCCTTTCGGGTGCGAGTCACCGGCCCGTCACGTCGGCCGCTCCGGTCAACACCAGGAGAGGCCCCTCGCCGCGGGCTTCCGTCACTGTGGCGTGGATGGTGAGCGATTGGGTCTGGAGCTCCTTCTGGGCGGGGATGGCCGTGCTGACCGCCTCCTCGATACCTCGAAGGATGCTGGTCCGTGCCAGGCTGATCAGGGGGTCTACGAGCCCGGCCCCCGGGCTCTGGTCGATCAGGACGGCGTCGGTGGCCACCAGCTTCATGGAGCCATCTTCGACCAACAGATCGCCGCTCACTCGGTAGTCCCTCCACCAGGCGCGTCTCCGCTGGATTCGCCAGAGGCGGAGATCCAGGGTGAAGGCATCCCCCTCGAAGTCCAGACGGAGCGGTTCGAAGTCCAGGTCCTTGGGGCCGGATCCCCGCATGAAGGCCTGTCTCCGCGCCCGATCCAGCAAGGTCTGCTCGTGCAGGGCCACCACGAAGCCGTCGGTGGGGCCCTCGCTCCACGTGTCGATCAGCCCGGGGTGGGCGGTGGCCGTGAGCATCTCGACGCGCACGCCCGTGGAGTCGGGGAGAACGCGCAGCGCAGCGAGGGGCAATGCATCGCCTCCCACCTCGCCGATCCCTACCGTCGGGAGATCCGTGAAAAGGAGGCTGGTGAGATCCACAGAGAGGAGCCCACCCGCGAGATCGACCTGCATCCTCTGGACTTCGGTGACGCGAAGCTCGAGGCGGAAGATGCCCGGACGATCCGGATCGTCCAGCGCCAGGGCGTCGACCACGCAGTCGCCTCGAAAATCCACCTGCAGAGGATTGGTCGTCTTCCCGAGAGGGGTGAGGAAGGTGGCCTCTCCGACCAGGCGGCCCTCCACCCCGATGCAGCTCGCGCAGCCACCGTCTACCAGGGCCAGCTGGTGCACCTGCAGTCGGGGCTCCAGCTGCCCGATGCCCACATCGATCACCTGGGCTTCGTCGAGTGTCTGGGAGAGCGACGCACGCAGCATTTCCTCGACGAGATCGGTGCTCATTCGGAGCGCGCCGTCCGCCGTCCAACCCTCCTGAACCCTGGCGGGCTCGGCCAGAGCGTGCAGACGGTGTTGTTCGAAGTCAGCGCTCACCGAAGCGGTGCAAGCCAGGATCAACGAGATCACATCTGCCGCATAACCGCGGCGCGGATAGTCGAACCATATGACTGACTACCTCTCGATGCTGGACAGCAAGGATATCCACGAGCGCGCCGACGCCGGACGACAGCTCTCAAAGGTCGGTTCGCCTGAGCATGTGCTCAAGCTCCTCAAGCACGCCTTCGAGGATCGCAGCCCCGGGGTGCGCCTGTACTCGGTAGGCGCCGCGGCCGACATTCTGAGTCGCTACCGGGTCGGTCCGAAAAGGAAGAAGCTGAGCAAGGCCGATCGCCAGGCGATCCTCCAGGTCTTCGGCAGTCTGGATCCAGCCGTCAACGCTGGCATGTTCTCCGTGTTGGCGAACCTGGGTCTGCCACGCCAGGCCCGTCGCATCCTGGTCGGATTGCAGGATCCGCGCCTGGACGTGCGGACGGGTGCCTGTGTGGGCATCTACCGCTACTGCATCAGCTCGGAAGGTGGGGCGGATAAGGACATGCGGTCCCGGGTTCTCGCCCTCATGGGCAGTGGCCGGCTTCGCCCGGACGCCCTGGGTGCACTGGCTCGGCTCTGTGCTGAGTGTGGCTGGCAGGACTCGCGTGAGACCCTCGATGGGCTCTTGGACCGCGAGGATCAGTCTGCGTCGGCGTCGGAGCTCGCCCTGGACCGCCTGGATCAGCTGCAGGAGCCGGGTTTTCTCGCGGGCCTGTGGATGGGCTGGCGGGCCGACGCCGGAGAGCGGACGGCGAGCGCAAAACCGACGGCCTGGATGCTGCTGACCGAAGGACTGGGGCTCACGCTGGATGCCGATGGCGCCAGCGCTTTCAAATGGTCCTCCGCCGAGGGCGGCGTCGACGGCCAGCCCGTGCGCCGTCTCTACCCACCCGAGCCGCTCACCCACGAGCATGGGCCGGCCTTCCAGCTCGGGACCGACGCCTGGTACGAGACGCCCATGGAAGCCATCGACCAGCTGGCTGAGCTCTTCCCGGAGAAGGCCGAAGGTCTGAGTGCCTCCCTGCGCTTGCAGGCAGCGGGTGCCGTCATCGCCCTGCTGCCACGGACGGTGACCGGCAAGAAGCTGGCCGCCCGGGTGGCCTTGGCTGGTGGGGATGTCGCCTCGGCGCGGGCCCGACTGGAGGCTCTGACCGCGGCTCGCAAGGGTGGTGCAGAGGCCTGGTTCTGGCTGGGCGAGGCCTGTATGGCGGGAGGTGACGGGAAGGCGGCGCGCCAGGCTTTCGAGGCATTCCTCGCCAAGGCCCGGAAGAAGGACCGGCGGCGCGCGCGTGCCGAGGAGCGCCTGAGCGAGGCGGGTGGGTGAAGCTCCAGCGACTCGTCCACGACTCGCGACTTCTCCAGGGGAACCTGTTCGGCGATCCCGCGTCTCGAGAGGTCTTCATCGTGGAGCCCAAGGATTGGCAGGGTGAGCCGTTGCCCGCGCTGCTGGGGCTGGCCGGGTTCACCGGCTCTGCATTCGGGTTCCTGAACCGGCGCTGGCGGGAGGAGAACCTCCAGGAGCGATTCGAACGACTGTTGGACGAGGGCTGTCCGCGTGCACTGCTCGTCCTGCCCGACGGGCTCACGCGCTATGGCGGAAGCCAGTATCTGGACACCCCCACCTTCGGACCCTATGCCAGCTGGCTGGTCGATGAGCTGCTCCCCTGGGTGGAGAGCCGCTACCCGGTCGAGGGCTGGGGTGTGTTCGGAAAATCGAGCGGTGGCTACGGTGCGCTGACCCTGAGCATGACCCATCCAGGTGTCTTCGGGGCTGCAGCTGCCCACGCCCCCGATGCCGGCTTCGAGTACGCCTATCCACCGGATTTTCCGAAAGCGGTCGAGATCCTGCGCGAGACCGGCGGCCTGAAGGCGTGGCTCGAGGACTTTGACGGTCGTGGTGGTCTGCAGCAGAGCGATCACGTGGTGCTCAACCTGATCGCGATGAGCCTGTGCTACAGCCCGCGGCCGGGGGCGGAGCCCCTTCCCTGTGAGCTGCCGGTGGACCTGGAGACCGGTGAAACCCGGTCGGAGGTCTTCGAGCGTTGGTTGAAGCACGATCCCGCGCGGATGGTGGCGGAGCACCACCAGGCCCTGGCTGGGACGGCCCTCTGGCTGGACGTGGGGCGGCGGGACGAGTTCCGGCTACAGGTCGGAGCACGAATGGTCCACCGCGCGCTCCTGGACCAAGGGGTTGATCACCACTACGAGGAGCACGCGGGTGGCCACTTCAGGCTCAACGAGCGCCTGGACCACTCCCTGCCTTTCCTGGCACGTGCACTCGAGCTTGGGGGCTGATCTCCGACTGGCGCTCAGCGCACGTAGCGCAGGGTGAGGAGGGCCACCCCGTCGACCTCACGCGGGAACTGGGCTTCGTCGAGCACCTTCACCAGGCACTCTCCGACCGGTGCGGGCGCACCCTGCACGCCAAGCGTCGTGAGGCGCCCGGCGGGATCCGAGGTGACGCGCACCAGCGTCTCGTCCGGTCCATTGGTCCACTGGCGTTCGCAGTTTGAGATGCGGCCGTGGAAGGAGCGCGCGATGTAGTGGAGCCGCTCACCCAGGGGCTTGTGGATGGGCTGATCGAAGTCCGCGTCGGCCACGTAGAGGGCATCGGGTGCCTCTGTGGTCGCCTGGAGCTCCTTGATGAGGTCCTGCTCGCTACGGGTCTGGATCCGTCGTTGGTTCATGATGAACCCGGCTAGACCGATGATCAGGACCCCCAGGATCGCGGCAATCTGCAGCATGGTTCGTGGGGTGTCGGACGCCACGAACCGATTCTACTCCCGCTCAGACAGCGCGGGCTGTCACGCGACGAACCGGCACGTTGCTCACGAGAGCGATCTCACCGCTCAGGCGCTCCAAGCGGAAGTCCACGTCCTCTTTGTCGATGTCGACATATCGGGCGATGACCTCCATGACCTCGGCCTTCATGGCCGCCATCTCGCGGGGCGTCAGGTCGACCGCGTCGTGCACCAGAAGCATCTTCAGGCGAGCTTTCGCGTCGTCCTTGCTCCCCCGTCCGAAGAATCGAGAGAACACACTCATCACACCGCTCCGCTAATGGCGGGAGCAAGTCCCATCCACCGCTTGACACTGGCCCAGAGGCCGGAGGGCTCCATCGCCACGTAGGGGACTTCGGGCTCGCCGGTGATGCGGCGTCCGACCCTGCGGTAGGCCTCGCCGACCACGCTGTCGTCGTCGTATGCGACGGGCGTACCGCGGTTGGCGCTGATGATGACGTCCTCATGGTCCGGGACGATTCCGACCAGCGGAATCGCGAGAATCTCCAGGATGTCGTCCTTGTTGAGCATGTCGCCGCGGTCCACCATCTTCTGGCGGAAGCGGTTGATGATGAGCGTGGGCTCGGGGAGCTCGGCGGCCTCGACAAGGCCGATGATGCGGTCGGCGTCCCGAATGGCGCTGACCTCTGGGGTGGTGACGATCACCGCCCGGTCCGCACCGGCGATGGAGACGCGGAAGCCCTGCTCGATTCCTGCGGGGCAGTCGACCAGCACGAAGTCGTACTCTTCCTTCAGGTCGTCGATGAGCTTCTCCATCTGCTCCGGGCTCACCGCGGTCTTGTCGCGGGTCTGGGCTGCCGGCAGAAGGTAGAGGTTGTCCAGGCGCTTGTCCCGAATCAGGGCCTGCTTGAGGCGGCACTCTCCCTCGATGACATGCACGAGGTCGTAGACGATGCGGTTCTCCAGACCCAGGATGACGTCGAGGTTGCGCAAGCCGATATCGGCGTCCACGACCACGACGCGATGACCCAGTCGGGCCAGGGAGACCCCCAGGTTTGCGGAGGTTGTGGTCTTACCCACGCCTCCTTTGCCCGAGGTGATGACGATGCACTCAGCCATTTCTGCTCCTGCTTGACCAGCTACTGCGGCAACTTGCCCCGATAGGGTTCGATGTGAATCGTCTCGTCGCGGACCCAAGCGATCTGCGGCGAGTAGACACCGACGGCCCGGTTGGGGGAATCCGTCGGGAAGGTGATACGGCGCCCGATGCGCAACTGCGTCGGGCGTAGGTCGAAGGCGATGACCATCGACTGGTCGTCCCCGTTGCTGCCTGCGTGCACCATGCCCTTCAGGGCACCGAGCACCAGGACGTTCCCGCCAGCGACGATCTCGGCCCCGGGGTTCACGTCACCGTAGACCACGACGTCCCCGGTGTAGTGGATGACCTGACCCGAACGGAGGCCGTGCGGGATGGTCAGCACCCGACTGCCGGCATCGAAGGCCTCGGCTGTGGGCTCGTTCTCCTCAGGGGGAGGCGTGTCCTGTGCAGGCTCGACCTCGTCTTCGGAGACGGGCTCTGACTGCAGCTCGGGCAGGCTGGGGTAGATCCTGAGCTTCAACTCGCGCTCGGCGTAGCGGAGCAGAGCCTCCTGGTCGCAATACAGCCCGGTCACGTGGATGCCGAACTCGTCCTTGAGCACGTGGGTCAAGCGCCGCAGATCGAAGAGGTCGATGGTGCGGGTGCCGAACTCCAAGCGGGCGTTCTTGCCGCGAAAGCGGTCAGGTGTCGCCGAAAAGGTGTCTCGAAGGGACTTGCGCAGAGCCTCGAAGGAGGCGTTCTCGTCCAGGCTGAGGTGCAGGACGCCATCGACCGCGCGCAGCCCGAGAACCTCGTCCTTCGTTGTTGCAGCGGGAGCGGGAAGGGTCTGCATGGGCTCGGGAGCGTTTGGGGGAGGGGGGTGGTGAACCCTGAGAGTTCACCGGAAGGAAAGTGTGGACGTGTCAAGAGCTACCATGACCGCAGAGTCCAGTGCAAGGGATTTCGCGTTAGGAAGTGGGGGATGCAGAAGGTCGTCATCTACACAGCGGTCCCTTGTGGCTACTGTCGTGCTGCCAAGGGCTTTTTTGACCAGCAGGGCATTCAGTACGAGGAAATTGATCTGACCGGAAATCGCGACGCGCGGCTGGAAATCGCGGAGCGAACGGGGCAGAGAACGGTGCCGCAGATCTACGTCGGGGACACCCACGTGGGGGGCTACACGGACCTGGTGGCGCTGGCCAGCTCGGGCGAACTGGATTCCTTGTTGGCCGACTGAGCCGAAGCTCAGCCTTTCAGAGGCGCGTCAGCAGAGCGAACTTCAGGTAGTTTCCTTCCGGGTGTCCGGCTGCCACAGGGTGGTCCAGCGGAGCTGCAGCGTGCTCCAGCCATGCCCACTGGCCTTCTCTGGAGAGCCCCTCGGATACGGCGGCCTCCCACTCGGCGCGGGTGAGGCGCGCAGTACAGGACGCCGTCGCCAACAGGCCCTTGTTCGAGACCGCCGGGGCCACGCGTGCGGCCAGCTGGCCGTAGGACCGGCCCGCCGCCTGGTGACTGCGCTTTCCGCGGGCCAACGATGGCGGATCACAGATCACCAGGTCGAAGCGATCCGGTGGCTCCCAGTGGAAGACGTCGGCGACTTCGAAGGCATGCGCCTTCAGGGGAACGCCGTTCATGCGGAAGAGTTCGCGCGCATCCTCCAGCGCCGGCGCGCTCAGGTCGACCGTCAGTACCCGAGCTGCGCCGCCCATTGCGGCGTAGATGCTGAATCCGCCGTTGTAGCCGAAGAGATTGAGCACACGGCGGCCCGCGCTCAGCTCGCCGATTCGCCGCCGGTTCTCGCGCTGATCCAGGAAGAGACCCGTCTTCTGGCCGTCGTGCACGCGGACCAGCAGCTTGATGCCGTGTTCCTGAACCACCATGACTTCCGGTGGGGCCGTGCCCAGAAGCGTCTCGCCGCCTTCGCGGCCGTCCACGCGCTTCACGCCGTAGCGGCGAAACACGGTGCTCACCCACGGCAGGGACGCAATCGTGGACACGAGCACGTCGAGGTGGGGCTCCCACGCCTTGCTGTAGAGGCGGAGCACGGCGACCTCGCCGTATCGATCGATCACGATCCCCGGCAGGCCGTCCCCGGCGCCGTTCACCACCCGCCAGCAGGTGCATGTCGAGGAAATGCAGCGCCATCGGATGTGGTCGGCTCGACCGATCCGACGCTTGATCACATCGGGGAGGTGCTCGGGAGGACCCCTACCCAGCACGCGAATCGCGATCGGGCCCTCGTCGAAGAGTCCCCAGGCCTCCCCCAGGTCCACCACCTGCCCCACGGGAGCTGTGCCCTGTACCCCGTTCCGGTACACCCACGGATGGCCCCGGCGAATCGCGGTGGCTGCGTCCCGGTTGAGCTTGAGCTTCACGCTGGCAGACGACCCGTCAGGCCCTCGAGGAAGCCGCCCAGCAGGAGATCCCTGGTGCGGTTCAGTCGGATGGCCTGGCGGCTGTAGACATCGCCCCGCATCGGGTCCACCTGGATGGCCCTCCGCTGGTGGAGAAAGGCGCTGATGCTCTTCGTTGCGGCCTCGGGATGGAAGGAACAGCCCACCACCCGTTCGCCGAATCGCGCGGCGATCACCTGCTCCCCCTGGGTCTCCAGCGGCTGGCAGTCGGCGGCCCCGAACACGCCCAGTGTGCGGTTCTCGAACACCGGTCCCCGGCCCACGGGACCCAGCCAGGGGTCCTCCGATCGGCCGGAGAGTTCGACGATGCCCATGAGTGGGCGATGCAGCTTGCGCACAGCGGCGCCGTGCCCATGGCAGAGAAGTTGAAAGGTGAAGCAGATGCCCAGCACGGGTACTCCCGCGTCGATGCAGTGGCGGAGCAGCTCCTGGCTGGCCTCGATGCCGGTACCGCCATCCAGGGGGCTCCCGGGGCCGCCGGTACCGATGACCGCCTCGGGCTCCGAGGGCAGCGCCTCGCCCTGGCGCACATCCACCACCCGTGCCTCCAGGCCCGCTGCGCACACCTGGTCCACGATGGCCTGCACACCCACATTGGGGTGTCCGGCGTTCATGTCCAGGATCACGACTTCCACCTTGTCTTCTTAACTCCTTGAATGAATGCAACTGGCGTGCGTCTGTGGGGGCAAGTACGGAGGAACGATGTACCGACCCCTCGCCGCGGCAATGGCTCTCTCGCTCACGACTGGATGTGTGGTCTACAGCGATGATCACCATCACGACGATGAGGTCGTCGTGGTCCAGCCCGTGAACTACGCGCCGATCATCTCGTACGCCGAGGCGGGCTGCTATTGGGACAGCTACAACGGGGACTTCATCTGGTACTTCGACTCCGAGGTCTGGGATGCCGAGGACTGGGTCACAGGCGTCTACGCGGATGTCTACGACGCCCGTGGCAACTGGGTCGACAGCTTCGAGCTGTACCAGGAGCACCCCGACCCGGACGTGTGGTTCAGTGACTGGCTGGAGTACAGCACCTACCTGGACTGCTACTACGGTGGCTACGTGGTCGATATCGTCGCCTACGACTCCTACGAGGCGGCCGAAGTGGTGACGGTGTACCCCTACACCTACTGAAGCGTCCCCAGCGCTGGACCTCTGAGCAGGCCGGCAGGGCTGGCCTGCCGCTACAATGTTCGACGTGCACTATCCGCGCCCCTTCGGGAACTACCTGCTCCTTGAGCGCCTGGGTGTGGGAGGCATGGCCGAGGTGGACCTCGCGCGTCGGAGCGTGGCCGAGGGCGACTTCCATCGCTTCCTCGTCATCAAGCGCCTGAGCGCCAGCAACGCCATGGAGGAGGGCTTCGTCCGAATGTTCAAGGACGAGGCTCGAATCACGGCACAACTGCATCACCACAACATCGCGCAGGTGTACGACTTTGGGGTCGAGGGCCAGGAGTTCTTCCTGGCCATGGAGTACGTTCCGGGCATGGACCTGCGCGAGCTTCAGCACGCGCTGGCACGCCGCCACCGGACCCTTGACCCTCGCGTTTCGTTGACCGTGATCGGGCAGGTGCTCGCGGCCCTGAACTATGCCCACAACTTCGTGGACACGACCGGGAGCCCGCTCAACATCGTGCACCGGGACGTGAACCCCAGGAACGTGATGTTGGGGCTGAACGGCGAAGTCAAGCTCATCGACTTTGGAGTGGCCAAGGCCGAGAATCGGCTGGAGAAGACCGAGGGCCGTTCGTTCAAGGGCAAGTTCGCCTACATGGCGCCCGAACAGGTGGAGGGGAAGCTGGACATCGATGGTCGTGCCGACATCTTCTCGGTGGGCCTCATGATGCATGAACTGTTGGGTGGAGCCCATCCCTTCGCGGGGCTGCGCCAGGCGCAGATCATGCATCGCCTCGTGAACGCTCAGCTGCCTCGGCTGGAGAGCCCGGTGGCTGGGGTGGACATGTCGGCTCTGGAGCGGATGCACCGCAAGGCGCTCGCTGCGGAGCGATACCAGCGCTACTCGGACGCCGAGGCCTTCCGACAGGACCTGATGGGGCTGCTCGAACCGATGGGTGGGCCTTCCACGCGGGAGGAGCTCGCTGACTACATTCGTGGTGCTGACCCCGACATGGTGGGCGGTCTCAACGCGCGGCTCACCGCCTACCAGACCTCGGATCCGCGCCCGGGAATGGCCCCGCCGCCACCTGTCAGCGTGCCGGTCGAGCCCAGCTACGGCACCATGGAGAGGGAGCCACCACGCAGTCAGGTGGGTCTGCTCGTCGTCCTGGGTGCCACCATCGTGATCCTGGTGATGCTGCTCATTGGCTTGGTCGGTGAAATTGGACGTCAGCCCGAGCTGCCCCCACCCCCACCGGAGATGACGAACGTTGAGCCCGAGCTTCCCTTCGAGGAGCTCGCCCAGGAGGACACCGCGGTGGGGGTCCGGGAGTGGATCGAAAACGCGGAGCCCAGCCTCCCGCGTACCCGCCCGCCAGCGAGAAAGGGGCAGCGGACACCCAAGGCGGTCGCACGAACGGGCTACCTCATGGTGAACAGTGTGCCTCCCGGGGGCCGTGTCTATGTCGATGGCGTGGAGCAGGGCCTGACCCCCCTGCGCATCAAGGTGAGCGTGGGTGAGCACGAGGTCCTGGTCATCGATGAGGTCAATGGACACAGCAAGAAGTCATCGGTGACGGTGCCCGCAGGAGGAGTGGAGACGGTGACCGCCGCCTGGAGCCTGTAGACTCCGAAGGTGGACTACCCCCGCCCCTACGGCAGCTACACCCTTCTGGAGCGCCTGGGCCAGGGGGGCATGTCCGAGGTGGATCTGGCGCGCCGTGAGGTGCGGGAGGGTAGCTACGTCCGCTTTGTCGTCATCAAGCGGGTCGCGGCGAAGAACGCGACCGACGACTCCTTCTTGACGATGTTCAAGGACGAGGCACGCATCAACGCACAACTCCACCATCAGAACATTGCGCAGGTCTACGACTTCGGGATCGAGGGTGACGAGTTCTTTCTCGTCATGGAGTACGTGCCCGGCCTGGACCTCCGAGCTGTTCAGAAGTCGCTCGCTCGTCGGGGCAAGATGCTCCCGACCAGGGTCAGCTTGACGATCCTGGCCGAGGTGCTCTCTGGGCTGGAGTTCGCGCACACCTTCGTGGACCCCGAGGGCCGTCACCTGAAGATCGTCCACCGGGACGTGAACCCCCGAAACGTGATGGTGGGTCTGACCGGCGAGGTCAAGCTCATCGACTTCGGCGTCGCGAAGGCCGATGGCCGCCTGGAGAGTACGCAGGGCCACAGCCTCAAGGGCAAGTTCGCCTACATGGCGCCCGAGCAGATCGAGGGACAGCGGGGACTGGACCACCGCGCCGATCTCTTCGCGGTGGGGCTGATGATGCAGGAGCTGCTGACCGGTGTGCATCCTTTCTTCGGGCTGAAGGAGGTGCAGATCATGCACCGCGTGCTCAGCGGCAAGGTGGGCGCCCTCGAGCCCCTCCCCGAGGGGCTGGACGCCACGCTGCTGAAGCGCATCCACAGCCGAGCGCTGGAGGTGGACCCCGAGCGTCGGTACCCGAGCGCGCAGGCCTTTCGAAGCGACCTGGAGCGTGCCGTGGAACCCCTGGGCGGTCTCTGCAGCCGCCAGGAGCTGGTCAGCTTCCTCAAGCGGGTAGAGCCCGACCTGACGAACAATCTCTCCAGCCGCATGCAGACATGGCGCACAGGCGAGACCCCGGCGGCGCCGTCCGCACCCTCCGAGCTCGTCCCCAACCGCGAGCAAAGCCTCACTCTGGCCAACCAGCAGAGTGAATCCAGGAGCCAGGTCACCCGTACCGTCGTGGCCGCGGGAATCGGTGGAGGGGTCGTCGCCGGCGCGGTCGTGGTCGTGCTCCTCCTAGGCGGTTCAGCCTGGTGGTTCAGTCAGAGAGGACCCGAGTCGCCGCCGCCCAGGCGGGAGCCCATCAACGCCCTGCCGTCTCCCGAGGCCGAGCAGGCCCCCGTCGAGGCAGCCACACCAGATCGGGTCCCTGCGCCCGTGCCGCCAACCCAGGAAGCTGCGCCCGAGACCCTCCCGGAGACTGTCCCCACCGAGCCGGAGCTTCCCGAGGAGGAGGCCGAAGAGAGCGTCGAGCCCGACGTGGCTGAGCCGGAGCCCAGCGCGGCGGACACCGGCCCGCTCTGGGCAAACCGGGTGTTGACCTCTCCCTGGGCCCCCGAGGAGGCTCGGGGGCCGGAGGAGACCCCCCCGGAAGCCGGCAGCACGCCAGATCCGGAACTCGAGCCGGTCGCCGTGGAGATGGGCTACCTTGCGGTCACCAGCCAGACCAAGGGACTCGAGGTGATCGTGGACGGCAAGGTGCTGGCGCGCACGCCGGACATGCTTGTCCAGGTCCCTCTGGGGTATCAGATGGTGACCGTTCGTGATCCCATGACCGGCAACACCGACACGAAGAGCATCACCGTGAGCAAGACCCAGCAGAACCTGCTTACCTTCGACCTGTGAACCTTCTCCTCTCAATCGCTCTCGCGGGCAGCGTGGTCGTCGTCAAGTCCGACTCGTTGAGCGCATACGACGCGCCGGCTCAAGCCATCCTCTCAGGGTTGGAGGGTCGCGCCATGGTCGAGGTTCACGATCTGCGTGGCGACCGCGAGAGGGCCGATGAGGTCATGGAGCAGCTTCGACTCGACGATCCCGACGTCGTGGTGGCGCTCGGCGCGAAGGCGGCCTGGTCTGCGCGGCGGGCTCTTCCCGACACCCCCGTTGTCTACGCGATGGTGAACGATCCGGAGCGCTACGGCATCGAAGGAGGGATGGTCACCGGGGTTTCCGAGGAGGTCCCGCCGGACGCTCTGATGGCCCAGGTCCACCTCTTCGCGCCCGACGTGCTGCGTATCGGCATGGTGCTGCACGTCGACAACGACGGGGCTCAGGTGGCCGAGGCCATCGCCGCTGCCGAGCGCTCCGGGTTCGAACTGAAGGTGCTGCGGGTCTCGCGCGAGCGGGACGTCAAGGGGGCCTTCCTTCGGCTGGGGGAGGAGGTCGACGCCATCTGGCTGGTTCCGGATCCGGTGGTGGTCACGCCGGAGAACTTCCGCTTCCTGAGAGAGGAGAGCCGCCGGGTCGGCCTGCCGGTCATCGCCAGCAGCGAGGTGCTCGTCCGCGCCGGTGCGCTCATGTGTGTGGCGCCGGACTACGCTGCGGTCGGCGAGCAGGCGGCCCTGCTGGTCACGCAGATCCTCGACGGCACGGCACCCGGAGAGCTTCCCGAGGCTCGCCCCACCGAGGTGCGGGTGGTCCTGAACCGGGAGACCCTGGATGCCATCGAACTGGACATCGACCCCCTCCTTCTGGACTTCGTCGACGAGGTGGTGGGCGCCGATCCGAAGGCCCGGACCTCCCGCTAGTCCTTCAGCGTCCGGGGCTGTCCGGGGGACCCAACAGAGCGGCGTCCAGCTCTTCGGTCGAGCTCAAGCCCTCCTCCAGGAAGGTGACCAGGGCCTGCACCTCGCTGTCGGTGAGCTCCAGCTCCACCAGCAGCTCGTCGCGATGGCTTCCGGCGACAGCTGACTCCTCCTCGAGGGTGTTGTACTGCTGGATGACCCCTTCGAGATCCTCGAAGTGGCCGCCGTGCATGTAGGGGGCGGTCTGGGCGATGTTCCGGAGGCCCGGGGTCTTGAAGGCGGCGATCTGCTCGCTGCTCGACACCACGAGGTAGTTCAGCTTGATGCCGCCTGCTTCGGGGTCGTCCGACCACTGGCTCAGGCCGTTGAACTCGCCCTCCATCACCAACGCGCTGCCGTCGAAGCGGCCCACATCGAGCTCGGTGAGCCACGTCCGAGGGCCCAGGCCGAGGTGGTGAAACTCCAGGTCCGACATGCGGGGACCGGCGTGGCAGAAGTGGCACTGGCCCACTCCCACGAAGATCCGCAGCCCCTGCTGAGCCTCCGTGCCGAGGGCGCTGTCCATCCCGTCCTGGTCCTGGCTCTCCAGGGCATCCACGAAGTCATCGATGGGCGCCCGAGGAGTGATGAGCAGGCGCTCGTAGGCGGCGATGCTCTTGCCGACGTTGACGAAGATCCCGGTGATCTCCAGCTGGTCTTCCGGGGCCATGGCGTCCCAGGCCAGGTTGTGTGGATGGTCCGGAGCTTCGCTGATGGGTCGAGCATTCGGTGGAAAGCGAGCGGTGTCGGAGAGATCCGGCATGGCGCCGAAGAGGGCCTCGTAGGCCGCCTTCAGATCGGGGTCGCCATAGATGAGGTGTGCGAAGGCGTTGCGGTTGCCGCCGTGCTCTACCGGGCTCTCCATCGGCCCCAGGGCCTGGCTCCAGTGGGAGTCTGCCCGTCCGTCCCAGAACATCCAGCGGCCGAAGGCTGTGTTCCAGATGGTCGGCGCGCTCCGGTCCGTGATCTCGAGACCCTCGGCCAGCGCCAGGTCGTCGGCGAAGCCCTTGGTGGGGTCGTGGCAGGTCACGCAGGCGACGGTGCCGTCCTGACTGAAGCGGGTGTCGTAGAAGATCCACTGCCCCAGACGCGCGGCATCGGGGTCTTCGGCCCAACGGTTGGTCGGATCTGGCGGCGGCTCACCCACCGGGCCCATCTGGCGGATGCGCGCCTCTTCCAGCGCGGTGAAGTCGCTCTGCCAGGCGTCGGTGTCGTCGGTGCCTCCGCTGTGGCAGGCCAGCAGCAGCAGCATCACC
>PVBE011112533.1_pt1 | contig 50508 bp, 35 predicted proteins | sample 1631181 | NCBI WGS metagenome assembly PVBE01 (sample SAMN08397723, study PRJNA350692) | Marine metagenome, whole genome shotgun sequencing project. | isolation source: water | place: Pacific Ocean | collected 2012-04
ATGCCAGCGGAGATCCTGGGCATCAGTGGAAGTCCCATCAAGAATAGCAACACAGACCGCGCGGTGCAGCGCGTTCTCGAGGCGACAGGCCTCGAGTCAGAGTTCATCAAGCTCTCCGATCACAACGTGCAGTCATGCCGCATGGAGGCAATAGCCTTGCGCATTCTGACGACTTCACTGCTGCTGATTCTGCTCACGGCGCCGCTCGCGCTAGGTCAGGCCGACATCGGCGTTCTCTGGCGCGGCGTCGACCGGTTTGACGATGCGGAGGCGAGTAACGTCATGGACGCGATCATCCGCCCGAGTGGCACGGCGGGCGGCGTGTCGATGTCGTCGATCTTCCTGCATCCGCTCGGGGAGGGGCGCTCGACGCTGACCTTCGAGACTGACGTGTCGACCGCGCCGGGCGGGACGCGCGTCTTCCTGCTGACGCACGTGGGGATCGCCGACGGGTTCGCGTGGGACGATGAGGAGCATTTGGCGGACGGCGCGCGATTCTACATCACAGCCGACGGCGACGAGGTGCTCGCACAGGAGCTGGGCGAGAGCCGGTGGGGGGCAGAAGCCCTCGCGCTCGACACGTTGCCCAGCCAGTTAGTACTCGCCACGGACTGTGGGACGGCCGGCAACGTGAACTACGACTGGGCGATGTTCGGCGACCCAAGGTTGGTCGCGCTGCCCGAGGCGACGCTTCGTCAGGCGACGGCCGTGCGGGGGGCCAATGGCCTGCTCGTGGTCGACGTGTCCGGCGGCGAGGGCGAGTTGATCATCGAGGGTGTTGGGGTCAGTGGCCAGCCGGTCACGGGCGCAACCGAATCTGTTAGCGTAAGCGAGAAGGGTCTGACGTTCACGAGCTTCGATCTCAGCGAACACGAGACCGTTGTCGCTTGGCAGTGGCGTGGCGATGGGCTGCGCGTCGATGGGGCCTGGGGCGGAAGCTGGCAACCGGAGCCCAAACTGGCACACGTGGGCCCGGCGCGTGGGGTCATCTTCGAGGGGGATGAACTGAGCGCTCGCGTGGCGATTGCCAACGAGGGCCGCGGCGCGCTCTTGGCTGATAGCGGTCTGCAGATAGACTGCAACGGAGTGACGGTCCCGGTGGGCGGCATCAAGCCGGGCGAGAGCGTTGAGATCGACATTCCGTTGGGAGCGGCCGTCGGTGACGTCGCGCTCAGCGCGCGGATTGGCGACGTTGAGCTGTCCGCGTCCGCCGGTGTCTGGCCCGCGCTGCCTATACTGTCCGACGCGATGTCCAGGTCCGCTCGCGCGCTGAAGTCTGATGGCGATTACATCGTGCTCGAGAACGCGCGCTGCCGCTGGTTGATCGACAAAGGCGGGCGCGGGGCGATTGTCTACGCGAGGGTGGGGAAGAGTTGGGAGCACGTCGGCTCGGTGGCTCCGTGGGCGACCGTGGCGACAACGGCGGATGGGCCGGTTGAGCCCGTGCTCTTCGCTCCATGGGAAGCGCTGATGGCTAAGCGTGGGGCCGCGCTTAGCGCCTCGGCTGAACAGAGCGGCGTTGAGTACGAATTGCTACTGACGCTGCTCGACGCCGATGGCGCCGTGCGGACCGAGTTGAGAGCTACTGCGAGTGAATCGACTGAGATCTACGCGTTGTGGGGACCGGCGGTCTTGCCTGGCGACGGCGGCACGGGTGCGGACAAGGGCATCGCCGTCTTCCCTGGACTGGAATACCTCGAGGGGGACGAGCGGAGTTCAGGCACGCGCGACCTCGCTCCGCCGCTAAACGAGCGCTGGACGCCGCACAAGTTCAAGGTCACCGTGCCGTGGATGTTCGTTCAGACGCGCGACGAAGGCCCGATTTTGGGACTCGCATGGGATCCCACGAAGGGCGAGCCGGCGGCTGCGTTCGCGTCGCCGAATCTCATCGCCCATCAGGACAACCACTTGCTGCAGCTCGGGCTGCCGAGCATCCCGGATGGCATGCCGGAGAGCGCTCGCCGAGCCGAGGTACCCCTGGTTCTGGATGAGGGCGAGAGCGTTACGCTCACGCAGCATATCGTCGCGCAGGACTTTGGCCCAGACGTCACGCTGGCGATGGAGTGGTTCGATGAACACGCGCGCTACCCCGAGGCCGAGGCGGCGCCCCGGTCCTTCGAAGAGGGCATGGCGTTGAGCCGGCACGGGTTCCTCGAGTCCGTCTGGGATGAGGAGACGGGGAAGAGCACCCACTACGTTGGGGCAGGTTGGATGAACGCGCCCGGTTTCGCGACGCTCATGCTGATGGATGGGCGCGCGGTCGCCGAGGGCGATGCCAAGCAGCAGGTTCTCGATCGCGTCGAGACAATCGCGGCCAACACCATCCGCGATTCCGGCCACGCGGGTCTGGCTAGCGCCTCCGGGTGTCACATCATGGGCTGGGAGTTCCCGTATCACTGGGGGCACGTGCCCGGCGCGCTGGCGGGGATGCGGGCGAACGCGTATGGCGCGATGAACAGCCAAGAATCAGACGGAGGCTGGGGTTTCTACCCCGACGAGCGTCACGCGACTCTGGGCGAGGCGGGGACAAAGGTGATGGGGACGTGCGCTCGCAACGCCTACGTGCTGGCCAAGTGGGTCGCGGTGAGCGGCGACCCGGTTGTCGAGGCCGGTCTGCGGCGCGCGCTGGTGCACATGGGGCGCTACACGGTTCCGCGTGGCGCGCAAGGGTGGGAATGCCCCATCATGCAGCCCGACGTGTTGGCGTCGGCCTACGCGGTCCGCGCTTACGTGTGGGCGGCGATGGCGCTGGACGAATCGGAGTGGCTCGATGAGGCGCGCTACTGGGCGCGGACGGGTCTGCCGTTTCAGTACGCGTGGGACGACGGCGAGCATCCGGGCATGCGGTACGCCAGCATCCCCGTGTTTGGGTCTACCTTCCATCATCACAGTTGGATCGGCCTGCCGGTCCAGTGGTGCGGGCTCGTCTACGCGTATGGGCTTCAGGAACTGATGCGCTTCGATGACAATGATCTCTGGCGCCGACAGATCGAGGGGATCACCGTCAGCGCGCAGTACCAGCAATGGCCCTTCGGGTTGGATGAGACACTGACGGGGACGTATCCGGACAGCTACGGGCCCTGGTTCACGCGGCGGAATGGGGTGCATATCAACCCCGAGGACATCGTAGTCAACGCGTTGGGGTTGGAGGGCTTTGATCCTGGACTGCGCTCAGTGGCGGTCAAGGTGAAAGGTGGTCTGGCCCATGTTTCGGGGCCTGGCGAACTGAGGGCGAAGGTCAACGGCAAGACGCTGAACGTGGAGCTAGATTACCTGCCTGGCGAGATCGCGTACATCAGCATCGCGCCCGTCTTGGCGACGGGGCTGGAGACGGCGGAGGACCTGGGCCCCGGCGAGACGGGAGCGGCGTATGTAACCGAGCTTGCGGCGCTCGTGATGGGCGCGAAGGCGAACGATGGAGGCATCGCCAGCTTCAGCGTCCCGGGCATCCGCCGGTACTTGCCGGCCCAGCCGAAGCCGAGGACCTCGTGGGAGTTCCGCAAGGACGCCGAGGGCTGGGAGACGCAGAACGACTGCAATGTCAACGGGCAAGGCGGCTCGCTGACGGTCACCACCACCGGCGACGATCCGTACGTCGCCAGTGGCCCGTGCGAGATCAACGCGACGCGCTTCCCCCAGGTCAAGGCGCGGGTCCGCCTGACGGGTGGGGGCGAAGTGGGCCTGTTTTGGCGGTCGAGCGGTTCGCCCGCATGGGGCCCGGACAAGGAAGTCCAGGCGCGAGTGAAGGCCGACGGCGACTGGCACGAGATCGCGTGGGATCTGGGCGATCATGCGTCTTGGTCAGGCACGATCACGCAGCTTCGTCTGGACGTGGAAGGTGAGGAGACTCCGGCCGGAACCGTGCTTGATGTTGAATGGATACGACCGGCGGGTGAGTGAGGCGCGTCCTCACTTATTGGGCTTCGCGCTGTGCTCGGTCAGGCTCGACACAGCATCGAGTCGCTCGTTGACCATATCGTAGAAACAGTGAGGCAGATGGTCGCCGTGGCCTCTGTGGATCGCCACGCACTCAACGCATTTCCCGTGGAACTTGCAGGCGCCGGGACAACTGCAGAGATCCTCGCCCGAGGACATGATCTCCTCGACGAACTCGTCCTGAAGGGTGCCGGCTTCCTTCGACTTCCCCTGTTTGAACAGCTTCATCGCGCGGCACTCTTTGGGATGATTGTCAACCGCCATGCCATGACTCCTATTCCGTCGTCTCGAACACGAGCGCCGCGAAACCAAGAGCCAGGGCCGGGTTGTCGGTCGCCTCGTCCAGCCGGATCTCCAGGCGATTCTGTGCCTCGAGCAGGTTGGCGTCGATCGACAGCTCCTGGTAGGCCCGGGACTCAAGCTCCACCGGCTCGCCGTTCAGCGTCGCTGTCCACCGCTCCGTCCCCTTCGTGCCAAGCAATCCTAACCGCAATCGCGGCTCGGCGTCGCCCACCTCGGGCGCGTGGATCGTGACCGTCACGGGCTCAGCTCCCTCGAAGAAGCGCAAGACCGCATCGCCGAAGTGTTCGCGAGTCACGCGCGCGCGACTGGGCGTCCGGAAGCCCTGCATGCGGAAGGTGATGGACGCGGTGGCGTGGGCCGGCAGCACGACTTGCCCGCGTGCCCAGCTCCCGTCCCGTTGCAGCTCCGCCGTCACGCCGATGCGCTCAACCGTGCCGCTCTCTCCCTCGCCGATGGCGCGCGTGTACGGCCCCGTCCACCAGCCGGGCGATACGTTGGCATTGAGCGGCACCGTCTTCTCGGCGTCGCTATCATTGAGAATGATCACAGTCAGAGCGTCCTCCTCGACCGTCGCGTAGGACACGACCTCCGGGTCGTCGGAGTCCGCGACGACTCGCGCCCCGCGCGCGTCGCGCAGGATCCACAGCATCCAGTAACTCGGGTCTGGGGCGAAGGCCGATCCGGGCAGAAGCGTGTGTCGGTTGGCGTGAAGATCGTGGTAGAGGTTGCCCGCGATCTTGTCAGCCTGTGGGAGGACGCCGCGCAGCAGGAAGCGCTCGTAGGGGATTACGCGATTGCGCCAGATCTCGGCGGGATCGGCAAGTTGCTCGGGCGTTGGGCTGAGGATGCTGTTGCTCTCGGTGATCCATATCGGGATCCGGCGCCCTTGCGTGATCTCCGATTGGTTCGCGACCATCTCGACCTGGACCGCCAGGTCGTCCGGAGCGATGTCGTAAGCGTGGAAGTCGAAGAAGTCCATGGTCTCGGCGGTCTGGTTCAGCCATGGCAGCGTCCACTGGTGCCAGGTGTACCATGGCTTTTGGCCCGTTTGGTTCGCCGGCCAGCATGGCGGCCAGCAGAGAACGGGCCCGCCGACCAGCACGTCCGGGTAACGCTCCTTAATCGCGCTCGCGACCTTGTTGGCCATCGTGATGTGCAGATCCGCCGCGCTGGTGCCTTCGTCATTGGCGCGAGGGTCTCTGAACCACGTCGCGTTCGGCTCGTTCCAGATCTGTACGAGGCGGAAGTCCGGGTCGAAGCGCTTCCAGAGCCCAACGTACGCCGCGCATAGTTCGGCCCATTGGTCGAAGTCCGACGGGTTGACGGTGCCCTCCTGGAGGACGTACCCCGGTGGCTGGCCGAATGAGAACATCGGCTCGGCTCCGAGTTCTCTGACGATCGGCAGGAAGCGCCCGAACGGGTACTTCGCGCCGAACAGGAGTGGCTGCGTGAACTCTCGCGAGGCCGCATCGGTCTCGTACCACGCGGGGTCGAACTCTCCAGGAGCGCACCAGCCTATCGACCCGCCGAAGCGGATGCAGCCGGGTCGCAGGGAGGCGACGCGCGCTCGGTAGTCCCTGTCAGAGACGACTTGGGGGAAGCCCTCAAAGGCGGTCAGGCCGAACAGGTCGGCGCTGATCTGATCCTGCGCGTCCAGCACCACCCGCGTGTTGGAGTCCACCGTGATATCGGCCGCGGCAGTCACGGTTAACAGCGAGAGCGCGGCCGATAGAGTGATGGCTCTAGGCGACATTGGGCCTCCTGGATCGGCGAGCGGGTCGCTCACATTCTATATGTTGGCGATTCCCTGGGCGCTGCTCCAGGTTCCATCACCAACCACCCCATGCCTGCCTGTCGTCAATCCCTGTAAGAGGGGCTTTAGCCCCGACGCCCCTGGTTTCGCCCGTACCGGCGTGCACGGCGTCGGGGCTAAAGCCCCTCTTACAGGGATTGGGTAGATGAGAGCACGGGGCGATGCGTGCGGCACGTGGTTCTCGCCGAGGACATCGCGCGAATCGCTGAGTGTGGTCGTGACGTCGGTCGATATTCGCTACGGGGTCTGAGGAGTCCTGGCGAGGAGGTCGAATCCGCCGCTTCACCCCGTCGAGCGAAGCGGCGGGGAAATGCTCTAGGCCAAAGGCCTGGCAATTCTCAGGCTCAACGACTCGTCAGTGTCCGCACCCGCTGCCACATCCCCCGCTGCCGCACCCTCCGCCGTGCGAAGATTGGTAGCGCGGCTGAGGCTGATAGCGGATCTCGACTCTGTGCGAGCTACGAGATGGTCCGCAGCCGCCACGCGACCGTCCGCGGTAGCTTTGCCGCGAGTACGAGTACCCCCGCTGCGGTCGGTAGTCGTAGCTTTGGTATGAGCGGTAACGCGGCTGTCGATATTGGCTCTGATAGGGGCTGTAGTTGTTGTACGTGTAGCTGCTGTAGCTGCGGCTGGACGAGCCGCCCCCACATTGCGCGCTTGCCGTGGCAAGGATGCACAACGTTCCGACGATTACGGCGAGCGCGGTGAAGAGCGCGAGCCGCTTCGTTGTTCTCTGCATTGTCTTCCTCCTTCTCCTGTTGATGTGGCCCGCGTCTCCCGGGTGTTGAGCGCTGAACGGGCCGGGCGCGATGTATCTACTATCAACAGTAGTAGTTATACCCAGGTTCCCGATTCTCAAGCAAAAAAAAGAGCGACGGGCCAAATGGCCCGTCGCTGGGATCTTCGATTGCTGAAGTCTTACACGCCTGGTCGCGCCACGCGGAAGCCGATCAGCGGACGGCGATTGTTGGGCGGACTGCCAAAACGACACGAGCCTCGGCACTCATCAGCGCCAGACGCCCACGATCCCCCGCGCAGGCTCTTGTGGGTGGATTGCTCTTTGCCGGACTTCTCCAGCGTTGGGTGGTACCAGTCCGCGCACCACTCCCAGACATTGCCGATCAGGTCCTGGGCGCCGCACCAACTCTGGCCGCCCTTCAGCGCGGGCGCTCCGGCCGGCGCGGTGCGCTCGTGCCCGTGGAGGTTCTCCTGGCACTGGCAGTTCGATGCGTCCCACCGGTTGCCCCATGGGTAGACGAGGCTTTCCCAGCCTCTCGTGGCCCATTCCCAGTACGCCTCGGGCGGCAGCGTGAGCCCGGATCGCTTGCAGAACTCGCGGGCTTCGACCCAGGTGACGCCAACGACTGGGTGCTGAGGCCCCTGGTCGTTGTGTTGCGGCGGCACCGCGTCCATCACGCGCTGGTACTGCATGACAGTAATAGGCGCCTTGCCGAGCCAGAAGCCCTTGAGCGGCACTTTGGTGACGGGTTTCTCGTCCGGCCGGCCACGAATCGAGCCCATCGTGAGCGTGCCACCGGGCACCCATATCAAGAGTAGGGCGCCTTTTTCGGTGCGAATGGTGATGGGCTGATCTGTTTTGACCCACTTGGAGTAGGCCTCGGGATCGTGGTGCGGGCAGTGGCTGGCCGGTTCGTTGCCAACCCACTCGAACCCAGGCGGCAAGGCGAGCTTCTCCGTTGGCGCGATCGGTTTGGCCGGGCGGGCCGCGGGTTGAGCGCGCTGCGGCGGCGCCTGGGTGGGGGCGGCTGGCTCCGGCGCGGGTGGCGCGCCGGCGGCGGCGACCTTGGAGGGGATTTCAGGGTTCCCGCCGTCGTCGGCGACGAGGTTGAACAGGCGCATCTTGACGCCGTGCTTGACCTCGACATCGCCGAGCGGCCGCAGGTCCCATTCCTGGTGGATCTGCCCGAGCAGCTCCTGGGCTGTGCTGGATACGAGAATATGCCCGTCGTCGCCGGCGTCCATGACGCGCTGGGAGAGGTTGATCCCGCCACCCGACACGTTCATGTTCGCGTTGATATCTTCGACCCGGTAGACCGGGCCGCTGTGGACGCCCTGGCGGAGTTCAATATCGTCGCGGTCCGCGGTCGCGCGGGCGACCTCGAGCGCGCAGCGTATGGGGGCCTGCGGGTCGTCAAAGAACACGAGCGCCATGCCGTCGCCGGTCGGGAGGCTGACGATCGCACTGGCGGCGTCGGCGCGGACAAACTCAGGGCACGCGCGCACGATGTCGGTCAGCTCGCCGATGATGACAACCTGCTCGCCCATTGGCAGCTTTGAGTAGCCGACGAGATCCATCATCAGGACGTGCGCGATCTCTAAGCTTGGTGCGGATGCATCGTTAGCAGACAGAACAGACCTCCTCCGGCACAGGCTGGATGGTGTGTTCTACGCATCGCGACCTCAGACCTTCGCGCGCTACTGTGAGAACTCAATGCGGGCGATGCCCCATTCGGCGACCTCGGGGATTATCACTCGGACTGTGCCGCCCAGTTCTTCTGTCTCGAGTGGAATGGGCTCGGCGCCCGGGGAGTGCCACGAGGCGGTCACGACACTTGGGCCGAGCAATGCGGAGCCTCGAAGGCCGAACGACACGTAGCGAAGCGGGCGGACGCTCTTGTCGGGCGCGAGCACGCGGTTCAGCACGTGACACGCTAACACGCGCTCGTCGGGGTCGGTGGAGACCCTCGGCAGCACGTGGATGCCCTCGGGCGCCCATGAGACTATCGGCGACATGCGGCTCAGGATGCTCTCGGTCGCTTCGCGCGCCGAGATGATTGCGACGCCGTCGGAAGCTTCGTTCAGCACCGCTTCATCCGCCTCGGAGAAGCTGTCGATCTCGTCGAGTCGGATGAGCGCGTCAAATGCCTGCAACCGCTCGAGTTCGAGTGGCTGATCGTAGTAAGCGTGTCCGACGCAGACGAATGAGAATGGGACCTGCGCGCGGAGCAGGCGGCCGACCAAGGACTGGACGCGTGACTGGTTATACGCATCCGTGTTGACGATTACGCCCACAAGTCCCGGGTTTTCGAAGCCATCGAGCAACTCGGCGCTGTCGCGGACGAAGTGGTAGAGGTCGCCGTAGTCCTCAACCGTGCCGAAATGGCGATCCTTGCCCGGCCCCATCCAGACGTCCCATGGCACGAGGTAGAACTCGCCGAGAGCGTATGTCGCGGCCATCGCGAGGCGCGTCTCGCCGACCTCATGCGGGAAGGGCGAGACGATCTGGTGGGTCCCGAAGGCCTCAGCCGACTTGGCGCAGATGGCGAGATCGGTGAGTTCGTCGGACCAGGTCTCGCCGAGGAAGAAATCGACCCGGTCGGTGATGAAGTTGCGGGCCTGGGATGGGTTCTGCAGATTCGAGTTGATCGACAGTGGCACGGGCCGGTCGGCATGGTCATCCATCGTTTGGCGGAGATGCGCGAACCACTGCCGCACCGATTCCCGCTGCCAATCCGCGAAGATAGGCGTCGTGGCAAGCGTGTTGCGCTTTGACTTGTACGTCTCCGCGTCGGTGATGTCATGTTCGGCGAGGTACGCGCGGTAGTCGAATTCGTCGAGGTCCCCGATGCCGAGTTCGCCGAGCTTCTCGGCGAATAGGCCCGTCAGGTGCTCGCGGAAGGCCGCCATGCAGCTGTCGCACATGCACCCGCCGCCCCAGCTATGACAACTCGCGAGCAGCGACCAGTCGTCGAACTGCATCCAGTCGACTCCGGCGTCAATGGCCTTCTTGGCGTTCTCGATGGTGACGTCGCGGTAGGCGGGCTGGTTTGGGCAACCCCATTTGACGGGATCGTCTCGGTTGAAATCCACCATCCACGGAGCGACGAGTTTGGTGCCATCGAGATCGATCGCGTAGGCGGACAGGTCGTCGGTGCGGGGGACGGAGTTGATGGCTCCCTGAACTGTCGCGCCCGCATCGTGAACGCCCGAGACGAAGTCAGCGTCGGTCGTGTAGACCCACACGACGCGGTTGGCGCGGAAGTCCTTGATGACATCGAGCGCGTTGTCTCGCGCCCAACGGGTCGAGAAGCAGACGTCGGAGTAGTTGAAGCCCGTCAGGTTCTTGCCGCCTCGCACGACGGCGTGGTCTTGGAGCGTGCGCTGGGCTTGCCGGTCGGCCTCATGCAATGCCACCACCTCGTCCTCGCTCAGGGCGGCGCCATGGATGCGGACCGTGTCGATCCTGCCTCGGAAGGGCCGAATCCCGCCGAGGTTACCGATCTCAAGCCGGCCGCTCGCGGCGTCGATGGGCGGCACGTCCTCCCACTTGGCTATGGGCGTCGGGGCGTCGGTCTCGGTTCCGAGGTAGAGCACGGCCGTGCCCGCGCCGGCGTCGACTGAGATGGCGAGGAAGCTCCAGGCGTCGAGATCCAGCCTGGGGGCGTCGCGGTCGGGCTGCAGGAAGTGGTCTTGGCCGCCAGTGGTCACCTTGAACGACGGCATCAGGTTACTCATCATGAAGTCCCACTCGCTGGCGAGGTAGGCGAGTCGCGCGGGGCCCTCGGTGGAGATCGGGAAGACCCAGAGGCTGACCGTGAATTCCTGCAGTCCGCTGATGCCCGGATCCGTGTAGACGACCGCGCCGCCGGCCTTGGTTGTGGTCGTGCCGCCCGAACGCGAGCTGGCCTCGAAGGTGACGGCCGCGCCTGCTCGGCCGAGCGTGAAGCTCGGGCCCTCCTCGGCGACGTACTCCTCAAACTGCGCCTCGGATCCGAGCGTGCCGCGATTCTGCAGCCCGGCGTCGAACGTCAGCTCGACGAGCGGCTCGGGCTGGGCGCATGCGGATATGGCACCGACCAGCAGGCCCAATACGGTTGCATTCACAGCACGCCTCCATCAGCGGCGACGTAGCGCCAGGATCTCCCGGGCCACGCGCTCGCGTTCCTTCGACAGCACGTCCGGATCGTACGTGAAGTGGGTAAGGTCGGCAACGACATCCTTCGTCACCTCGCCAAGCGCTTCCGGAGCGCCGCGCTCGTCGATCAGCTCGCGCAGCAGCAGGTAATACTCGTAGTCCTCGATGCCGTCGCGGATGTTCTCAAGTCGGAGGGTCGCCATCGGGCCGTCGGGACCGGCGACCATGATGCTCCCGTCGCCATTGTTGTTCCTGTAGCTCGCCGGGTTCCAGTCGGTCCTCGGAGCGCCCGCGCAGGGCGTCGGATTCACCGGCCAGCGGTTCACGGCGTAGTAGAGGAAGCCGCCGGGCTCGTACTTGGCGGTCATCATGCCCATGATCAGCCGGTGCTCGATGGCTGGGTACTCGATGAACCAGTTGGCATGCGGGTGCTTCGGTCCGATGCAGATGTACCACCAGATGTCCCGGCCCGCCGCCCGCGCATCGGCGATGCGTGGCGCGAGCGTATCGAACTTGGGTGTCAGCGGGACCCAGATATCCATCGCGTCCGCGTCGTCGCGGCTCAGGCCGAAGTTGGCGTCATAGGCGGTGGTCATGATCGCGATGCCGGGGAAGCGCTCGCTGAGCTTGTTGGCGGTTTCGAAGACAACGTCGAGTTGGTCCTGCGGACGCTCATCGAAGCAGTAGATGTAGCACAGGTCGCGCGCGCCGGCTTCCTCGATGGTAGGCATGTAGTCTTCGATCTTCGCCGCCAGCGCCTCGTAGCTCCGCCAGTAGGCTGCCTCATCGAAATCCGGCTCCCGCGCCGCGCCGAAATAGCCGAGGTTGATGGCGTTCATGCCTCCGTCGACCAGCTCGCGAATGCGCTCAGCGCTCCACTTTGGGGGCCCGGAGTAGATGTCGCCCGGGTTGAGGTAGTAGCCCTGCATCCAGTCCTCGTAGCCCGACCGCGTCTCCTCCGGCCCCAAGCCGGGCCAGATGCCTTCTCTGAAGCCGCGGAGCGACAGAGCCGTGCGCAGGTGCGTGTTATTGGGGAGTTCGAAGTCCCAGACTCTCAGCCGGATGGCGACCGACTGGCTCTCGCCGCCGGCGTTGACGGTGACCTTGCCGCGATACGTTCCGGGCTTCGCGTCGGCGGGGACGTCGATGCTGACCCACAGCGGAAGCACCTCGCCGAAGGGCACCTCGTCGATGCTATCCGCGTATTCGAGGAGCGGGTCCGGCCACCACCCGTTGTGGTCGACGGGGTATGAGGGCTGCATGCAGTCCACATAGCCCACCACGCGCGCGGAGGCCCCGACCTCGTCGCCAGTTGCGTTGCGCGGCGGCTCAATCTCCCACGTCACGTCCGCCACATCATCGCTGAGGGGGAACACGATGACCTGGAAACTCTCCCGCTCGTTGCGCGCGGCGGATAGTCGGTGTTGCTTGGCGAATTCAGACTCAAACCGCCCGCCCTCGAGGAAGACCTTCGTCATCGCGCTCTCGGTCGCGAGCGCGAAGGAGGCATCCTCTCGGCCCTTGAGTGACTTCAGGGCGCGCAGCGCGGGACGGACGGCCCCGAGGCTGATGTAGCGCGCCTCGAGCCTCGCGAGCTGCTCGCGGACGGCGAGGACCTCATCGTAGGTGTTGAATTCGGCGTCGTCCACTGAGGCAGCGAGGGCTTCAGCGTCCGCCCGGAGAGAGCCAATGCGGCGGACGTGCCGCGCTAGCTGGGGCGCGTCGATCTCGGCGACGTCGCGATCGAGTGAGACGACCGAAGCCGCCAACTCCTCGACTGACGGCAGCAGATCCAGGCTAAGTCGGAGGTCATCGATGTACCACGTGTAGGTGCGCTCCGGGCGGCTGACGTAGAAGTGAAGCTCGCGCACGGCGGACGCATCGAGCGCCGCCGCGATCTTGCGGACCGGGACGCTGATGTGTAGCTCGGACTTCGGCTCGATGTTGATGCGCTCGACGAACTGCTTGTCGCCATCGGTGAGGTGCAGCGCGACGTAGGCAGGCTCGTCGCCGGGGTTGTAGGCGTCCCACTCCAGCGCATCGTAGGGCGAGAAATCGGTCGCGACCATGCCTCCATCGGCGACGCGGATGATGATGGCCGGCCACTGCTGCTCGCCCTCCGACCACTCGTGATAGGTGATCGCCGCGGCGCTTCCACCGGATGACCAGTCGTCCGTCAGTTCCAGCGTCGTGAGATCGCGCGGGCTCCACTGGGCCAGGGACGCCGCGTCGTCGAAGTCGCAGAGCACGATACCGTCCGCGCTGAAGGGCGGGTCGGCCTCAGCGGGCACCACGGCGAATAATAGGGCAATGGCCAGCATGGGTCGGTCTCCTCGGGGTCGCGTGGCATCTAGTAGCGCCGTTTGCGTCGGCATTGACGGTCTCTCCTTCTCGGTGGTATGATTCGGGCGCCTCGATCCGCACGGTCGCACGCCCCTCCAGCCCAGCCTTGAAGGCGCCCGCAAGCATGGACACGCTCTCCATATTCGGCGCGAAAGAGCACAACCTGCGCGATGTCACCGTGCACTTGCCGCGCGGCAAGCTCGTCGTGTTCAGCGGCGTCAGCGGCAGCGGGAAATCATCGCTCGCGTTCGACACGATCTATGCCGAGGGTCAACGGCGGTATGTCGAATCGCTGAGCACCTACGCGCGTCAGTTCCTCGATCGGATGGAGCGGCCCGAGGTCGATCACATCGAGGGCCTCAGCCCGGCGATCTCCATCGAGCAGAAAGCCGCCAGCGGCAACCCCCGCTCGACCGTCGCGACGGTGACTGAGATCAGCGACTACCTGCGCGTGCTGTTCGCGCGAGCGGGGAAAGTTCACTGCCACACGTGCGGCGACCCCATCTCATCACAGACCGCCGAGCAGATGGTGGACCGGTTGCTCGAACTCGAGCACAACACGAAGCTGATGATCCTGGCGCCCGTTGGCGCTGAGCGGCGCGGCACGTATAAGGACATTCTCGGCGACGCGCTGAGGCAGGGGTACGTTCGCGCGCGCATCGACGGCGAGATCGTTGACCTATCCGAGAAAGTGAAGCTGAACGAGAAGCGCAAGCACGTGGTTGAACTCGTGGTCGATCGGATCATCATCCGACCGGACGTGCGGAGTCGGCTGAACGACTCGGTCGAGACAGCGCTCTCACTCGGTGACCAGATGGTGATCGGGGCGGTGCTCGACGGCGAGGACATGCTGTTCTCGTCGAGATTCGCTTGCCTGAAGTGTGGGATCAGTTACCCGCCGATGACCCCGGCGATGTTCTCGTTCAACAGCCCTCAGGGCATGTGCACGGCTTGCGGGGGCTTGGGGACGCGGCTGGAGATCGATCCCGAAGCGTTGGTTAGCGATGCGGGCAAGCCGATTCTCGGCGGCGCGCTGGATCTTGGCGGGAAAGAGGGGAGCGCTCACTCCAAGCATGTGGTGGAGGCGCTGGGGCGGCACTACGGCTTCGACCCCGACACGCCATGGGCGGAGCTCTCGGGCGAGGCGCGCAAGGCCGTGCTCCAGGGGACGGGCGAGGAGAGCATTGAATTCGCCTACAAGACCCGGACCGGTCGCGAGTTCGCGTACCACTCGACGTGGGAGGGGTTCTTCACGCCGCCGCGCGAGGGCAAGGCGGGCAAGGGCGCCGAGCGCTTCCACTCCGCGCCGTGCAGCGTCTGCAGTGGCGCGCGTTTCCGGCCCGAGGTCAAGGGCGTGCTGGTTGGCAAGAAGCCCATCACCGACGTCCTCGCCATGAGCGTGAAGAAGGCGGCGCGGTTCTTCGAGAAGCTCGCCCTCGGCAGCGCGGAGGCGATCATTGCGGAACGGCTCGTGGGCGAGGTGGTCGCGCGGCTGCGGTTCCTGGAGGATGTTGGCCTGGACTACCTGACGCTGGATCGATCGTCGCCGACTCTGTCGGGTGGCGAGGCCCAGCGCATACGCCTCGCGACCCAGATCGGCGCAGGTCTGACCGGAGTGCTCTACGTGCTCGACGAGCCCAGCATCGGTCTGCACGCGCGGGACAACACCAGGCTGCTCCGCACGCTGTTTCACTTGCGGGATTTGGGCAACACGGTGGTGGTCGTTGAGCACGACCCCGAAACGATTCTGAGCGCGGACCATGTGGTCGATTTCGGCCCTGGCGCGGGCACGATGGGCGGCGAGATCGTGCACTCGGGGACGGTCGCCGAGCTGCTTGAGAGCAATGATTCGAGCACGGGCGCGTATCTGTCCGGCCGTAAAGTGATCGAGCCGCCAATCAACCGGCGCAAGCCCGTGATGGACGCGCGTGTTGAGGTGCTCGGCGCTGAAGAGCACAACCTGAAGGACCTTGATGTCGAGATCCCTCTCGGCGTGCTGACTTGCGTGACGGGCGTGTCCGGCTCCGGCAAGAGCACGCTCATCATCGACATCCTTTACAGCGCGCTTCAGAAGCGGATCTACAACTCCACCGCGCGACCGGGCAAGCACCGCGTCGTCCGCGGGACGGAGTATATCGAGAAGGTCGTCAATATCGACCAAGACCCGATTGGCAGGACGCCGCGCTCGAATCCCGCGACGTATGTGGGCGCTTTCGGCCACATCCGCGAGCTGTTCGCATCCACGCCCGAGGCGAGGATGCGCGGCTACGAGCCCGGCAGGATCAGCTTCAACGTCAAGGGCGGCCGTTGCGACGAATGCAATGGCGACGGCACGAAGCGCGTCGAGATGCACTTCCTGCCGGATCTGTTCGTCACGTGCGAAGCCTGCAACGGCTCTCGCTACAATCGCGAGACGCTGCAGATCACGTACAAGGGCCAGAATATCTCGCAGGTTCTCGACATGACCGTCGCCGAGGCGCGGGAGCTATTCGGCAACGTGCCGCGGCTGGACCGGATGCTCGGCACGCTGGCGTCGGTGGGGCTTGACTATGTGAAGGTCGGACAACCAGCGACCACGCTGAGTGGGGGAGAGGCCCAGCGCGTGAAGCTCGCCAAGGAACTCTCTCGCCGGCAGGCGGGGACGACGCTGTATGTCCTCGACGAACCGACGACAGGCCTGCACTTCGCCGATATCGAGCGACTGCTGGCGGTGCTGGATAGGCTTGTCGATGCGGGCAATACGGTCATCGTCATCGAGCACAATCTGGATGTGGTCAAGTGCGCGGATCACATCATCGACCTCGGCCCTGAAGGCGGCGACCGCGGCGGGAAGATCGTCGCGACGGGCACGCCGGAGGAAGTGGCTGAGGTGAAGAACTCGCACACCGGCAAGTACCTGAAGAAGGTGCTGAGGGACGGGTACAAGCCTAAAAAGGTCAAAGCCTGATGCTGCGAACGAGAGGCGCCAAGATCGGTTGCGCGGTCGCGATCGTCCTCGCCATCATCGTGGCGAAGGCGGTGAACCTGCGCGTGGTGCGGTTTACGCCGAGGTCCACGTCAGGCGCCAGTACGGCCGAGAAGATTCGGCTCGATTATGTCTGCTGGGGCGACGTGACGGAGCAGGCGCTCAACCGCCACTGGCTGAGCGAGTTCGAGAAGCTGCATCCGAACATCAGCGTGAACGTGGTCCACACGGCAGGCGGCGACGGCACTGAGATCAAGATCCAGACGATGATCGCCGGCGGCGCGCCACCTGACGTGATGTACGTGTGGCCGACGGTGATGCCGACGTTCCTGCGCAAGGGCATCTACCTGCCGCTTGACGAATACATGGATGAGGACGGCATCGACCGAAGCGCGTGGCTCGAAAGCGTCCTGCAGTTCTACACGTCGGACGGCCAGGTCTACGGGCTCCCGCGAAGCTGGCACCCATACGTGCTCTTCTATAACAAGGATATGTTCGACCAGGCGGGGGTGGCGTATCCCGACGAGACGTGGACGTACGACGATTTGATCAAGTATGGGATGAAGCTCACCGGCGACGTGGATGGCGACGGAAACGTGGACCAATATGCCATCGCGAACGTGCCGAGCACGATCTTCATCTGGGGACATGGCGGGGACACTCACGACGAACGTGGTAAGTGTCTACTGGAGACGCCCGAGGCGATCCGGGGTCTGGAGTTCTATCGCGATCTGATCTGGAAGTACAAGATCATGCCGCCGCCGCAGCAGTTGTCGGAATCGCTGAACGCGCAGGAGATGTTCAAGACGGGGCGGCTGGCGATGTTCGCGCTGGGGATCTGGTGCGTGCCGGATTTCCGGGAGATCACGGAGTTCGAGTGGGACATCGCGCCGATGCCCGCGGGGCCGGTGGGCAAGGTCACGCAACTCGTCACGGCCGGCTGGGGCGTCTACTCGGGAAGCAAACATCCACGCGAGGCGTGGGAGTTGGTGAAGTATCTCTCGGGCGCGGAGGCGCAGGAGTACCAGATGCGGATCTGGCGCGATCCTTCGGGATTAAGCCAAGTGTTCGAGGACATGATGTTTTGGGAGCCGGAGCAGTCGCCGAAGTCGCGGAAGGTCGTGCTCGACTCGATCGAGTTCGGGCGGTTCGCGGCCCCATTTGAGGGGCAAGGCGAGGTGGAAACGAAGGCCAGGCTGATCCGCGAGGAACTCGAGACCGGACGCGAACCTGACGCGGGAAGAATCGCGGCCGAGATAGCGGAAGTGACTCGTGAAGTGCTTGACGATTACCACCGGCGTGAACGCGACGCCGATGCGGCAAGTGGAGATTGATGACCTTCTCGGTTATCGTGCCTAGCTACAAGCGGCCGGATGACCTCCGTCGGTGCGCGCTCGGCGTGCTGGGCGGCAACCGCCTGCCTGACGAGCTGGTGCTCATCGTGCGGGATACCGACTTGGAGAGCCAGGCGCTGATCGACGAACTGGCCCGGGCGGAGAACGGCCACCTCATCCGCAAAGTGCTCGTGACGCCGCCCGGACAGGTTGCGGCGATTAACGAAGGCCTGAAAGTCTCAACCGGCGAGGTGGTCTGTCTGACCGACGACGACACGGATCCGACGGAGGTCTGGCTGGAGCGCGTGGCCAAGGCCTTTGATGATCCGGATGTCGCCGGCGTCGGCGGAAGGGACTTGGTGCATGAGTCGCCGGATAACGACCTCCCGCCGGCGGAGAAAGTCGGGCTGATCACGTGGTACGGCAAGGTGATCGGCAACCACCATCGCGGCTGCGAGGGCATCCGTCGGGTCCATCACATCAAGGGCGCGAACATGAGCTTCCGCCGCTCGGCGCTGCCGCCGTTTGACCCGAATCTCTTCCGTGGCGCGTCGATGCTCAACGACACGGACGCCAGCCTCGGCGCGTTGAAGCACGGCGCCATCGTGTATGACCCGGAGGCGGTGGTCATACACTACGCGACCGAACGGGGCGCGGGCGTCAGCCGCGACACGTCCGCGCCGGAGGTTGTCGACGCCGACGCGCACAACTGGACTTACTGCATGTTGAAGCATTTGAGGTGGTGGCAGCGACCCGTCTTCCTGGTCTATGCCGCGCTCGTGGGTTCGGGCGATCGAATTGGGCTAGTGAAGTGGGCGGTTGGGATTGCCAGCGGGAAGCAGGGCATGACTCGCCAGTTGTTGGCGGCGACGCGGGGCAAGGCGCGTGGCGTTTGGACGTACCTGACGCGCAAGAAGCGCTGGCGCGAATGGGAAGAAACGGGAGCTGCGAATGCTGGGTGAGCCGGGCGTGCCAGTCTATCTTCGGACGCCGAGCCGCGTGCTGATTTCGATCGCGGCCATGGTGTTCGGGTGCCTGATGGTCTACCTTGGCGCCCAACAGGGCTGGACGCTCGTGCTGGTAACGTGCTTCGCCGTGGCGATGACGATCCTGGCACTCGTCCGCACCGAGTATGCGATCCTCGGACTCATCATCATGGCGAACTTCGATGGGTTCCTCAAGCCCCTGTTCGACACGCGTTTCAGCCTGTTCTTCAAGGACTACTTCGTCCTGCTCGCCGTCGTGCGGTGGACATGGGGGCTCTTCTCAGGCGAGGACCGCCCATCATTTCGGACGGTCGTGGCGGTTCCGGCGCTGCTGTTCACGGGTTACGTGCTCGCCGAAGTTGCCAACCCCAATGCTCGCAGCGTGCTGCAGAGCGTGGCAGGGGTGCGAGCGTGGCTGATTTGGATACCCGTGTTCTTCATCGCCTATGATTATCTCACCACGCGCGAGGCGATCGAACGCTTGTGGATCGTGGCAACAGTCTGCAGCATCGTTGTCGCTGCGTATGGGATCGTGCAATTCTTCATCGGTTTCGAGCATCTATACAAGCTCTCATCTTCGTTTGAGTATTACAGCAAGATGGGCTACTTCCTGGAGAGCGGCTCGCGCGTGAACCGCGTGTTCGGGACGATGGTCAGTCCGGGCGTGTTCGGGACGGCGATGGGGTTCATGGCGCTGGTCGCCTGTGGCCTGTTTCTGAGCACCAGATCGCGGGTGCGTCGCATCATCGCCGGGGTCGCCGTGCCTATTGTTGTGATCGGCCTGTTCTTCTCCGGCTCGCGGAGCGCGGTGATCGGCGCGGCGCTTGGACTGATCGTCCTGTTCGCGCTGTGTCGCCGACCGCTCGTGCTGATGGTCGGGCTCGTGCTGCTTGCAGGGGGGATCTGGCAGTCGATGCGCCTCAGCGAGGGGGCCGTCGGCGAACGCATGGCGACAGCGACTTGGGAGTACTCGTCGAACCGCGCGTTGAAGCCGCTCGTGGCAGGCTACAACATCGCGCTTCGCCACCCGTTTGGGCTTGGCGTCGCGTCCGGTACGGGCGTCGCCCGCGTGATGCGCGATCGCGGCCTCAAGGACTCGTCGACGCCATTCCTCGAGAACGACTTGGGCCGGGCTTTCGGCGAGTTGGGAGTGCCTGGGGCTATACTGTACTTGGGGCTGGTCTTCTGCGCGTTCTACGGAGCCGGCACTGCCTGGGTGCGGATTCGAGCCCCGGAGCTGGCGGCGCTTTCGGCTGGGGTGATCGGCGCGGCAATTCTCGTCGCGGCGGGGTTGGCTACGGGAGCGGCCTTGTACCTGGCACCAGGCGCGCCTTATTTCTGGCTGGCGATCGCGACGGCGATGCGCCTGCCGGACGTGATGCGCGCTCGCGCTGTGTCCGACGATATGGCGCTAGCCGGTCCAGAGGCTGTTTCGACGACCCCCTAACCCGCGGGCAGGTCGCCGGCGGGCGAGATCGATGGCCGGTAGCAATCACCCGGGTCGCCGCCAGGATACCACCGTTTTCCGAAGGGCCCCGACGTTCGCCTATGCCACTTGGTATGCCCGTCCATATACTGGAAGTTCTTGCCCCCCGCATGCCAGCACGGGCCGTTTCTCGTCGTGCCCGTGGTCTCGCTGAAGTTCGTGCCGTCCGCGTCGCCCCAACTCCAAGCGGGGTAGGCGCCCTTCTCAAACAGGGCGACCGTGTTGGTGACGTCGCTGAGGGCCGAGAGGTTGATACCGCTCACGTATCGGGGCATTGCGTAGCTGCGGAGCCGCGTTCCGAATGAGTTCTCCGGGCAATAGAGCACGTCGAGGTTCTTGGTGTACGTGTCGAGTATTTGGTCCCACGTGTAGCTGCGCTCGGTCGGCGCAGTGCCGGCTCCGGGCGAGTACAGACTCCAGAGAGGCATGCGCTCGTCCCAATCGCCCACGTACAGCCTGAGGGCCAGCCCAAGCTGCTTCATGTTCGATGTACACTGCGCGCGATATCCCTGAGCCCGCGCCCGGGACAGTACGGGAAAGAGTATGGCCATGAGAATGGCAATGATCGCGATCACAACCAGCAGCTCGATCAGCGTGAAGCCGCCGTGACCTCGATCCCTGGACAATTGCATGGGAAAGACGCCTCCTGGTCCAACCAACAACTGAAGCAATGATACCCCTTTTCGCCGAGTTTTGCACTTACACCTGTCGGCGTCGTCTCGCGCAGAGGTCGGGTCTGGGTATGAAGCGAAGTTTGCAGCCTACTGCTTTTGCTGGAAGGGGAGCCTGATGAAGACGATCGAGTGGGTCGCAACGCCCGATGGTGGCGTCGTGCGCATGATCGATCAGACGTTGCTGCCGAACGAAGCGAAGCTCATCGATTGCACGGAATTGGAGCAGGTCGCCGAGGCGATCCGCATGCTCAGGATTCGTGGGGCCCCGGCCATCGGGTGCGCCGCGGCGCAAGGCCTCGCCCTGGTTGCGTCCCGGTCATCGGCCGCGGACACGGCGTCGCTCATCGCCGAGCTACGCGAGGCGCGTGACGTGCTTGCCGCAACGCGCCCGACGGCGGTGAACCTCTTCTGGGCGCTGGATCGCATGATGCGCGCGGCCGAATCCCTGGCGACAGCCGGGACGCCGCCGGCCGCGCTGGCCGACGCGCTTGCAGAGGAGGCCGTCACCATTACCGAGGACGACCTTGATCGGTGCAAGCGCATTGGGCAACATGGCGCGGACGTGATTCCCGAAGGCGCCAACGTGCTAACCCACTGCAACGCCGGGGCTTTGGCGACCGCGGGCTACGGAACGGCCCTCGGCGTCATTCGCGCGGCTCACGAGCAGGGAAAGGGCGTTCACGTTTGGGCGGACGAGACGCGCCCGCTGCTCCAGGGCGCTCGCCTGACGGAGTGGGAGATGCAGCAGGAGGGCATTCCCTGCACGGTCATCACCGACAGCATGGCCGGGTATATGATGCAACAGGGAAAGGTCGATTGCGTTGTGGTGGGGGCTGATCGCATCGCAGCCAACGGGGACGCGGCCAACAAGATCGGGACCTACTCCGTCGCCGTGCTCGCGCATCACCACGGCGTCCCGTTCTACGTCGCGGCGCCGTTCTCGACCATCGATTTCGAGCTGCCCTCGGGCCAGGACATCCCCATCGAGGAGCGCGACCACAACGAGGTGTCTAACCTCGCGCACCTCGCCCGACAGCCCGCGACACCCGAGGGCGCCACCATCCACAACCCCGCGTTTGACCCGACGCCGTCGGACCTTATCGCGGCGATCATCACGGAGGTCGGCGTGATTCGGCCGCCCTACTATGAAACTCTTGCCGGGGCCAAGCCGTCTGTATAGGAGAATGTCGAGGATGCCACCCGCCGTTAGGCGCGAGGTCGCTCAATGGTTCGCGACGTGGCTCGGACAGTCGGCCTGATCATCGGACTGGCATGCCTGCATTCGGCCGGCATCGCGGAACTGGTCTTCCTGCCTGACGAGGGCGAGGGCGACTACACGGTTCAGTTTGAGGTCCCGCCTCCCGCCGATTGGCCGGCGGATGCGAGCCTGCGCCTGGCCTTCGACCATAGGTCGGCCACGAACGGGCACGTGGCGGAACTCACCCCCACTCAGATCCAGCTTCAGAAGATGGTCGGCGATCAGCCGGAGAATCTCGGCAAACCCGGGGCATGGCCGGATATCGACGGCCCGCTCCAGGTGTGTGTGAAGCGCAAGGCCTGGCTGATGGAAGCCATGGTCAACGGCCGGGTGGTCGCATCGGCGCACTCGGACGCGCCGTATGGCGGCCGCATAGGGCTTGAGCTGACCAACATGGGCGTTAGCCCCGATGACATCCTCGTGCAGCCAACCGAGCCTCCCCAGTTCGCCGATGACTTCATGCGCGGCGCCGACGAGGAGAGCCCATGGGGCGATGACACCGGCACGTGGCAGTATGTGGGGCTATCGGGTGGCAAGGGACAGCTCCGGCCCGATCTGAGCGCGAATCCGTTCAGCATCCGGTGCGTTGGGCCGACGGAGGGCCTGGCCACGGCCGGAGACTGGTTTTGGGACTCTTACAGGTTCACGGCGGCGACGAAAGTCGTCGGCACGGTCGGGGCGACCGGTATTGCGTTGTACGTGCAGGACGCGCGGAACTACTATCTCCTCAGCCTGGATTACGGCGCGGCTGGTGGCACCGCCCCAGTGCGACTGTCCAAGGTTGTCGATGGGCAGTCGACGACGCTGACATCGACCATCGGCGGGTACGAATCGGACCAGTGGCACCGGATTGAGGTGCGCGTCGCTGATGGATTGATCGAGGCCGACATCGACGGCAAGCCCGCGCTGCGCGCAAGCGATCGTACCTTCGGCCAGGGGATGGTTGGGTGCTGGAGCCGCGGGGTGGAGGCTGCGTGGTTTGATGACGTCGAGGTCTCGCCGTGGTGGGGGTTCTCCGATCCGCTGACGACGCCCGATCTCGCCGCGTGGATACAATCGGGCGGCCACTGGAGTGTCGCCGACGGGCATCTAAAAGCATCCAGCTCGTTTGAGAACCCAGGCACGATCATGACCGGCGACCGCAACTGGCGCGACTACGAGGTCGCGACCACGGTCTCGGTTGGGAACGGTGACGGTGTGGGGCTGTATGCGTGCGCAGATGGGCTGACGAACTATTACCTGTTCCGGTGGTTCGCCGGCACGCCAGAAGGCACGTGGCTGTTGCTGCGCATGTCCGCGGGGAGACCGGCCCGGCTCGGCGTCGTGCCGGGCGACATTGACCGGCGCGCCGATCAACGCCTGTCACTCGCGGTTGTCAACGGGCTCGTCGATTGTAAGGTCGACGGGCAGTCGGTCATCACCGTTGCGGACAGCACGCTGACCCAGGGCCAGATCGGCCTCGGCGCGGACGGCGGAAAAGACGTCAAGTTCAGTGACATCACCGTCCGGGCGGTAGAGGACCCGTATCGCCGCGTCAACATAACGAAGCAGTTCACGCAGGAAGACACGATGGCCGACTGGGCTCGGGCCGGCAGCGATTGGCCTCGCGACCCAGAGACCGGTATCCGGTGGTTCCGCCTGCCTGTCTTCAATGATATGTCGCTGCGGTTGCCGTTCCGACTGGACCCGAACGGCAAGGGCGTCATCCTGAGACTCGGGACGTTGGGTGCCGACAATGGGTCGGCATCGTATTCGCCCGAGGCCGCCGCGGCCGGCCTGGAAGTGACGCTGGCACCGGCCGACACCGAGAGCCTGCACGTGGCCTGCCGATGGGGAGGCACTGTCCTCGGTGAGACCATCGTCGAAGGCGGGCTGAGTCGCCTGGCGCGGATCGATAAGACGGGGCCGACGACCCGCGTCTGGATCGATGACGAGCCGGTTCTGGCTGTGAACGACAGCACGTGGCTCGATAACAGCGCGGTCGGCCTGTGGTACGATGGGCCGACAGTCAACCCCAACCAGGTCGAGGTCCACTCCACGCACATGCCCGAGTGGACGTTCTCGGGCGCTCCGACCGATTGGCGTCCGACGCTGGGCACGTGGCAGGTGACTGACCGCTGGTCGTGCTTCCCCGGGTGGGCGTGGTTTGGCGGGACGAAGCACCAGTCGCCGTTGGTTTGGAGCAAACAGGAGTTCTACGGCGACCAGACGTTTGAGTTCTGGGCCGCCCTCGAGATGGACACGACGCCGGCGAAGGGCGGCTACACGCGCCCAAGCGACATCAACTGCACCATCGCCGGCGATGGTGAGAATCTCTGCTCCGGATATAGCTTCGTGTTCGCTGGCAACAACAACACGGTGACGAAGATCATGAGGGGCAACACCGTTGTCGCGGAGACGGACAAGGCTGTTTTCGTCGAACCCTCCACGAGGAACATGAACTTCCATCGCCACTGGTTCCACGTGAAGGTTGTGAAGTTCGGGGCGGAGCTGCACATGTCCGTCGACGGCAAGTGGGTCCTCAACTGGCGCGATCCCAAGCCGCTGCATGGCGGACACGTCGGCGTCTGGAGCTACAACAACGGCATCCTCATCGCCCGCGCGCGGGCATCCTCGCAGTTCCTTCGGCGAGCCCAACCTCACGCGGGCACTTGTCAACAGCCCGGCGCCGGAGTAGAATCGCTGGGTACCACGTTCGACTAGGGTGATGCCAGTGGATCAGGCTGTGGCCAATTGGGTTAGATTGGCGGAGCGCGACATCGGGTCGGCTCGATACCTTGTCGAGCACGATCCGGACAACGCCCTGTTCCTCTGCCAGCAAGCAATCGAGAAGGCTCTGAAGGGGATCGTGCAGCGGAACACGGACGACGTCCCGCCGCGAACGCACCACCTTCTCCGCTTGGCTCGCCTTGCCGGCCTCGCCGACCAACTGGATCCGGACCAGCTTGAGTTGCTGACCGTTGTTGGCCCGTATGCGACGATAACGCGATACCCACCCGACGGCCAGGCGCCGACGGTACGCGCTGATGCGGCCGAAATCGTGGAGCGCAGTGAGGAGGCAGTCCGATGGCTCTTGGCCCGTCTGAAGTAGATGCCATCGTCGCGCGCTACCTCGAGCGTGTCCGCCAGCGCGTGCCCGTCGCTGCCGCGTACCTCTACGGCTCGTACGCGACGGGAGAGGCCGACGACGACAGCGACATTGACATGGCGATCATATCTCCAGCGTTCGGCAGCGACGTCGCTGGCGAGATGTCGCTGCTGATGAGAGCCTGCTGGCCAGACGCGACGCACGTCGAAGCCTTACCATTCTCTGACGCTGAGTTGGAGAACCCGTCGCGCGGGTCATTCCTCCGTGAGGTGCTGAAGACAGGCCGGCGCGTCGCCTGAATGCAGCGAGAGCGAAACGCTTACCAGCTGATGGAATTCCAGTCATCGTCGCCCAAACAGACTCAAGAGATCGCCCAGACGCTTGGGCGGCTACTGCGCGCCGGGGACTGCATCGCGGCCGAGGGCCAACTGGGAGCGGGGAAGACGTGCTTCGCTCAGGGGCTGGCCAAGGGCCTCGCGATCGACGCAGTGGTGTCGAGCCCGTCGTTTGTGCTGGCGAAAACCTATCCCGGAACGCCCGGGTTCTTGCATGTGGATGCGTATCGCCTCGGTTCGCCGATGGAGTTCTGGGACCTGGGATTGACGGAGCAGATGGACGAGAGCGTGACGCTGATCGAATGGGCCGGCAACGTGATGGACGCGCTGCCTGATGATTGCCTGGGCCTCGCGATCGAACGGGTCTCGGACCAGGAACGGGTGCTGCGGTTCAGTGGATCGGCAGGCCGTTGGCAGAGCGTTCTCGACTCGCTGCGCGCGGCATTGGCCCAACTTGCATGTCCGGAGTCTGACTCATGATCGTCCTTGGCCTGGAAACATCCGGCGACACCGCGAGCCTCGCGCTATGCCAGGGCGGCCGGTTGCTCGCCGGGCGGGCATTCCCGTCGCGCATGAATCTGTGCCGGGATCTGGCGGGCGAGATCAAGGCAGTGCTCGACTTCCTGCCGGACGGCGAGGCCCTTGGTGGAATCGCCGTGTCGCTCGGGCCTGGCTCGTTTACGAGCTTGCGCATTGGCGTTGTTACCGCGAAGGCGATGGCCCACCAGATGGAGATCCCGTTGGTCGGCGTTCCAACGCCGGTGGCCCTCGCCGCGCCGCTGACGCACCACGAAGCCCGCACGATATGCGCGGTGCAGCCGGGTTGGAAGACCGCCGTGTACCTGACGCTGATCCCACCGGGAGACGCGGATTCGGCCGAACGGATGACCACACCCGAGGCGGTTCAACTCGACGAGATTGCGGATCGCGTCGCGGCCGTTGAGGGAGATCTCCTGCTCGTCGGCGGCCCTGTTGAGGAGCGCCGAGATGAGCTGGCGGAGGCGCTGGGTGAGCGAGCGATTACCGCGCCGAGAGCGCTGGCGGATCCGTCGGCGCTCTATGTTGTTGAGGCCGCGATGGCGCGCCTGGCGACCGCCGACGTGCGGGGCGCGTTCGAGGTGACTCCGCTGTATGTCGTGCCGTCACAGGCTGAGCGCGTCGCCGGCATCGACCTGGGTTTGACCGGGGTGGAGCCCTCGCCCTAGTTGCGCTGTGGATGTGTGACGCGTCACGGCGCGGGACGAACCGCCGGAAGGGGTGAACCTCCCGGCGGCGAAGAACGTTAGATAAGTGGGGTATAAACCTACTGAGGCACCTATGCGGACTAGTCTGACCCTCACTCTTATCCTCTTCGGGCACGCCGTCGGATGGTGCGCTGTCCCGGACCTCTCACCGGTTCCGGATGGTTGCGCCGTCGAGCGGCTCCTCGTCACGCCTGCCGCCGTGATACGGTTTGGTTGGCGCACGGAGGATCCGAGCGTGCTGCTGGATCGGATCCAAGCAGACTCCAGGCCGACGGTTGTCCGCTCCCCGATTGACGGAATCCTCGAGTATGTCTGCTCGCCCGACAGCATTCTGCTATGGGGGACGCCACTGTTTCGCGTGTACGAGCTTGACCTTCTGGCGGACCTGCGGGCCGCCGAGGAGGCTGCGGCTCGCCTGGGCGACCACCCATTTGTTGTCGCGCCTCGGCATCGCGCGCGATCCTGGTCGTCGGCGTCGCCCTTCCCGTCTCCCGTTCGCCAGTCGCGAGCGTTGCCGCCACCCCCTCCGCCGATTGCTCAGCCGCTCATCCGCGTCGAACGGACCCCGGCCTCCGTGCCGCCGCCGACTGTGACGAGGCCCGCGCCGGCAATGGTGGCGATACCGGCGCCGACGCCCGAGCCCGTGCCGGCCAAGCCCGATCCTGCCAGAATCGAAGCGGCAACGGCGCGGTTGGCGGAGATCGACGAGCGAATCAGCAGCCTCACCGCCGCGATTGCCGCGAGCAAGGCCGAGCTGGCGACAGCTCAAAGCGCGGCTACGCCGCTCCGGGATGACGTTGACGCCCGTCGGCGGCTGTTTGAGAGCGGCATCATCGCGGGGAACGCGGTGAAGGCCGCGGAGCAAGAGCTAGCGACCGCGGAGGCAGCGGTCACAGCCGCCCAGGCGCAGGTCACCGAAGCTGAGAGCGCGCTGGGCACAGCCGAGAGTGACCGAGACGCGGCGCTGTCTGGGCTAGAGGCAGCCAAGACCCCAATCGAGCAACCTGCGGCGGCTCCGGCGGTGGTTACCGTTGAGCCGGTCGTCACATCTGTCCCGGTTCCCGAGCCGGGCCCGTCTCCGATTACCGCGCCGCCGCCGCCCGTGCCGGATCCTGAGCCCGTGGATCTCTTCCCCGCGCCGAGCGTGGGACCCGCGTTGGCGGAGCTAGCGGAACCGCCGCCGATGCTGAACCCGCCCGTGCGGCTCGATCGGGGGCGCGACCTTCCCGATGCGCAGCGACTGCCCGTGTTGCCGCTGCCAACCGGGGCGGACGACCTGGCCCGTCGACGGTGGGAGGACGCCGAGGCGCCGTGGCAGTGCGTTGTGTCGCAAGCGCTCACGCCTCGAGGCGCTCGCGTCGCCGAGGGTACGCCGGTCATGGAACTGAGACGGACCTCTGTCGCCCGTCTTCATGCGGTTGTGGCGGAGGATTACGTCGGTTTCTGCAGAGTTGGCGCGCCGATTGAGGTGGCCTTTCCCAGCCATGGCGTCGCATACCGTGGGTGGATATCGGCGGTCGAGGCGACCCACGCCCCGGACGCCCCCGGCGCTCGGATTGAGGTCTTCCTGGCACGGGGCACGGCGGGCCAATCGACCGTTTATTCAGACATTGAGTGGATCGCGCTTACGACGCCGGCGATCGGGGACACGGAGCCGCTCACGTACGAGCCTCCCGTCCGGCCTACCCGAGTTGGCGACCCGTCGCGGTTCTTCCCACTCGGCCTGGAGCAATCGATCCCGTCCCGGCAGCACCCGCCGGCCGATGGCCAACTGACCGGCAGGCTGGAGCTGGTGTCGTCGAAGCGGCCGTCTGGGTTCGCGTCGGGCGATCCGGTCGCTGAGGAGAAACTGGACCGGTTGGTGGATTGGCGCGAGTCATTCGTTGAGGGGATGAGGACGACGGTCTTCCCGGAGACAGACCTAACGCTGACCTACCCGCGGACGGGCGATTCGGCACGCGCCGTCGAGCGCATGGCGACTCGGCGCGTATCGCATCGGCCGAACTTGTGCGCGGGAACCATGCGCCAGGCTCTTGGTTGGGGGCTCGGTGACGCCGCGGCATGGGCGCGTCGACTGCCTGAGCGTGGGTACAAGCTGCGTGAGGACGGCGTGGCGCGACCGGGGGACATCCTCGTCTGGCCGTTCACGTATGGTCCGAGCCGCTCGCAACATATTGGGATTGCGGTCGGTCAGGGCGGCACGGTGATGTTGCTGTCCAACGAGGGCGGCGTGCTGGGCACGACCCGCCTGAAGCCGCACTACCTCGCCTTCCACAAGCCCGAGACGCTGGCGAGGGCTGGCGACGAGACACCGACCGACGGTTAAGCCCTACCCCGCAGCCTGCTCCTTCAGGAACGCCAGACCCTCTTCGGCCAGCACGTCGCCACTCGGCGCGATGTCGCGCCAGATCGCGGCGGCTTTGGCGATCGCCTCATTCCCCAGCACGAAACTCTCGATGACCAGCCAGCGATCGTAGCCGACCTGCCGGAGAGCCGCGAAGAATTCGTCCCACTCCGTGTGACCCGTCCCGGGGGTGCCTCGGTCGTTCTCTGAGCAATGCACGTGCCAGAGAAGGTCGCCCGCCGTCAACACGGCGCCGGCGATGTCCTTCTCCTCGATGCCCATGTGGAACGTGTCGAGGTGGACCTTCGCGCGGGGGTGGTCGATGTCGCGGCAGAGCTTCACGCAGTCCTCGGACGTGTTGATGAAATAGGTCTCAAAGCGGTTCAGCGGCTCAAGCGCCAGCGTGACGTCGCAGCCGTCCGCGTGCTCGGCCACGGCCTTCAGCCCAGTGACCGCGCGGTCCCATTCGGCGTCGTTGCGCGGACGCCCGGCGAGCACGCCGACCCCCGCGTATAGCGGGCCGCAGAACGTGTCGGCGCCGATCTCCGCGCAGACGTCGCAGCCTGCCCTGAGGTAGTCGAGCGCCTGCTGGCGGATCGTGGCATCGTCGCTGATGAGGTGGCGGTCAGGGCCGACGATCGAGCACGAGGTGAGCCCGAGGTCGTGTTCTTGTGCCGCCGCGCGGATGCCGGCGCAGTCGAGATTCGCTGGATCGTCGATGAAGATCTCAACGCCATCGAATCCCATCTCAGCGGCTTTGTGGATGTCCTCGACGGCGCTCGGACCCATCTGGGATTCCCACAGCAGCAGGTTCACACCGATCTTCATGGCAATCGCTCCCTCGTCAGTCGAATGGCGTGGGGAGTGGGTTCGCGCATCGCGCGCGGGCCACCTGCAGAGGTGCGGGAACGCGCTTGCCGAACTTAGCTCGGAGCGGACCTGTTGCTCCTACGTGCGGAGACTTGCATGCCTGAACGTCGTGTCATCTTGCTCTTCCCAACAACCCACGCGGTAATGCATGCGAGTCAGATGCTTGAGGATCGCGACATCGAGCACAACATCGTGCCCCGGCCCAAGGGCGTCGATGCGGACTGTGGCATTGCCATTTCCCTCGACCCGACCGACCGCGGCGTCAGTCTCGAAGCGCTCCGAGCGAAGGGGCGAGAACCGAGTCGCGCGATGGAGCTTGATCGGCCCTGAGGGAGAACTCCGATGACACCCGACCAGCACAGCCTGGATTGCAGAGGGAAACTGTGCCCCAAGCCGCTGCTTGAGACGAAGCGCGCCATCGCCGCCCTCGTCGAGGGCACCCTCGTCGTCACCGTCGACAATGCCGCCGCTCGTGAGAACATCACCCGCGCGATGGTCGCGGACGGGCATCCCGTGTTGGCCGAGGAGAGCGATGGCGAGTGGACGCTGACGATTACGAAGACGGCGGCGAGCGGAGTGGCGGATGCAGCCGAGGCCGAGAATTCTGTCGGCAAGACCGTAGTGCTCGTCACCGACCGAGGGCTTGGGCGATCTGATCCGGATCTTGGCGCGCTGCTGATGAAAGCGTTCATGACCACGATTTCGGATCTCCCCGAGCCGCCGTCAGTGGTCATTCTGATGCAGGCCGGAGTCCGGCTGGCGTGCGAGGGGTCTGACTGTCTCGGGCCGCTGGGTCAACTGCAGACGTCCGGCGTTGAGATATTGGCCTGCGGGACGTGCCTTGACTATTTCGGTCTGATGGACAAGCTTGAGGTAGGCCGGATATCGAATATGGCTGAGATCGTCGATACCCTCATGACCGCTACGCGGACGATCCCGCTGTGAGGCAGGGCGGATGATCTACCTCGACAACGCTGCGACATCCTACCCGAAGGCCCCCGGCGTCGCCGAGGCGGTGGCGGAGTGCATCCAGTTCGGCGCCGGCGGGCCTGACAGGTCGCTGGGAGCCTCGGCGACCGCGCAGGCGCGCGCCATCTTCCAGACGCGCGAGAGCCTGGCTCGGCTGCTCGGATGCCGTGATTCCGCGGACATGGTTCTGACGCCCGGCGCGACGTTTTCGCTGAACCTGGCCATCAGCGGCCTCGCGCGCCCTGGCGACCATGTCATCACCACCGCCCTCGAGCACAACGCGGTCGCCCGGCCACTGACGCACCTTGAGAGCCTGGGATCGACGATCACGCGGGTCGCGTGTCCGGACGGATTCGCGCCGGAACCCGGGGCCTTCCGGGCGGCGCTCCGGCCCAACACGGCCCTGATCGCCGTCGTGCACGCCTCCAACGTGTCCGGGACGATCCTCCCAGTGGCAGAGATCGCGGCCACCGCCCGCGAGGCCGGCGTCCCACTGCTCGTCGACGCAAGCCAGACCGTCGGAGCTGTGCCGATCGACATTGACGCGGACGCGTGCCACATGCTCGCTTTCCCGGGCCATAAGGGCCTGCTGGGGCCGGCGGGGATCGGCGGGCTGTACATTGATGCGCGACTCGATGTCGGGCCGCTGCATCGAGGGGGAACCGGTAGCAGGAGCTATAGCGCCGAGCACCCGAGCGAGCGGCCGGACTGTTTCGAGGCCGGAACGCCGAACATTCCCGGAATCGCGGGATTGGGCGTGGGAGCGCGCTATCTCCTCGAACGCGGAGTCGTCGATGTTCGTCAACATGAGATGGGACTGATCGCCGCGCTGCTGGACGGTCTCTCGGCGGTCGGTGGCGTTAACATCCTCGGTCCGCGAGCCGCGAAGGACCGGGCTGGATTGGTCTCGTTCAACGTGGGGACGATGGATCCCGCCGAAGTGGGTATGCGCCTGGAGCAGGATTATGGTATCATAACCCGGTGCGGATTCCACTGTTCGGCCTGGGCGCACGAGGCGCTGGGCACGGTGGGCCGCGGAGCTGTTCGGATGAGCGTATCGCCATTCACGACCGATGATGAGATCGCCGAGGCCGTCCAGGCCGTCGGCGAGATCGCTTCGGCGCAGTAGGAACTCGTTCGATGACCCGGAGGCAGATGCAGTGGATCGCAAGAAAATGGCGTTGGTGATTGTGGTTGGGCTGGCGGCCGTTCTGGCGAGCATCGGCGCGGCGGCGCATTCGCGGCGGATACTGGCGGATCAGGTTAACATCTACCCACCTGGTACGCTCGAGTTGACGCAAGAAGGCGCGGTCGACGGGTGCATCGTGCGGATTGATGATGCCGACGTCGTCAGGTCCCTGGCATCAGCGGAGACGCGCGGCTATGACCGCGAGATTGCCGAACCCAACTGGCACTACGTGCGACTGACCGTCTCGATTCAGAATGACACGACAGAATCGATCGGCGTCAAGGAGATGTGCGAGACGCTGAAGGCCGTGCAGATCAGCACCGGGCAGACGCTCGAGACCGAACTCGTTTGGCATCGCAGCGACGTGTACGACTCGCTGTCGGCCGACGAGTTGGCGCCGGGCGAGCGCAAATCCGGTCTGGTTAGCCTGTACATGTGGGAATATGATCTCTCGTTCCCGTTCTTGGTCGACATGGGTGGCGGCCAGGCGGTTTGGGGTGTTGATGTTATCGACCGCGACGCGCCGCTGCAGCCGGGCCTTTAGGGAGGCGATTCGCTTTGGTGGTTTCGCGAGTTAAGGCTCTAGCGATAACAGGACCCGACCGCGTGGGCGCGCTGGCTCAAGTGCTGGAGGAGTGCCGCAACCACGGAATCGATCTCGGCAGCGTCGCCGCCTACTCGGCCGACGGACAAGCCGTGATGGTCGGCGTGCCGAAGAACTTTGGGATGGCCTCGCAACTCGCCAGCATGGCCCCCCAGCCCGTTAAGACGGTCGATGCGTTCAGGGTCGAGGGCGACGATGAGCGTGGAGCCTTGTGTGGCGTGATGAACAAGCTCGCCGCGGCGGGGATCAGCGCTACGACCGTCCACGCCGCGGCGATTGAAGGCAAGTTCGCGGGCGTCGTGTACGTCGCGCCCGAGGATGTCGACAAGGCGGCCGAGGCCCTCGGCCTCTAACCTGGCGCCCAGCCCCACATATTGCTGCTGTAGTCCAGGAGAGCGCTGACCTCAAGCCCGCCCGCCGACACGGCGTTCCACTCGTCCTCCGTCAGACTCCAACCGACTCCGCCGAGGTTCTGCTCCAACTGGTCCTTGCGCCGCGCGCCGATGATTGGTGCGGTCAGGTTCGGCACTTGGATCGTCCACGCGATCGCTGTTTCGACCAACGTCTTCCCGCGCGCCTCGCCGATCGCCTCGAGCTTCTCGATTGTCGGCTGGCATTTCTCGAGGATGTCCGGCGCCATGAGCTTGTTCTTGGCGCGGATGTCGTCGGGGACGTCGGCGGGAGCGCGGAACTTGCCGGCGAGGAGGCCCTGAGCGAGCGGGCTGTACGGAATCACCGAGATCTCGTTGGCGCCGCAGAAGGGCAGGACGTCATCCTCGAACTGGCGCCAAAAGACGTTGTACGGCGGCTGGCAGCTCTCGATCCGCGCCGTCGCCGCTGCTTGCTCCATCTGCTCAATGTTGAAGTTCGAGACGCCGATCCAGCGGATCTTCCCCGCGTCTTGGATCTCTCTCATCGCCCCGACCTGGTCGGCAATCGGGCATCCGGGATTCGGGTAGTGGAGCTGGTAAAGGTCGATGCAGTCTACGTTCATGCGCTCAAGGGCTTGGTCGATGCCCTTGAGAATCGCCTCGGGATTGCCCATGACCTTGCTGGCGATAATGCAGTCCTTCGGCGCCTCCGCGACCGTCTTCGCGACGATCTCCTCGGAATAGCCGCTCCCGTAGCCGACGGCCGTATCGATCATGTTGACGCCCGCGTCGATGGCGGCGAACATCGTCTGGACGGATTCGTCGTCCTTGATGTCGCCCCAGTTTGCCTTGCCGAACTGCCAGGCGCCGAGGACGATCTTCGACATGTCCACGCCGGTGCGTCCCAGTTTCGTGTACTCCATATTGGGTCTCTCCTTCGTTTGTCGGGACGCGCGGGCAAGGACAAAACGCGCCCCGAGGGAATACGTTGGGGTGCTTAGGTTGTTGGTGCCTCTTAGTACGACTACGACATCCAACAGGTGAATCGATGCGTCTCAAGTATTTGGTATTCCTTCTGCTGGTATGCTGCGCCTCCGCTTTCGCCGAAGAACTCCCCATCGTGCGCGACGTCCATTACCCGGCTCTGAACGCGGATGCGACGAAAGTCGCGTTCTGTTACCAAGGCGATCTGTGGGTCGCCAAGGTCGATGACGGGATCGCAACTCGGTTGACCGTCAGCGACGCGTACGAGGCCCGGCCGCGCTGGTCGCCGGACGGGAGCACGATAGCCTTCATATCAGACCGTCACGGCAGCGATGACATTTTCACCGTGCCGGCCGCTGGCGGTCACATCGAGCGGGTCACCCACCACAGCGCGAGCGATGTCATCTGCGACTGGTCGGCGGATGGCACTAAGCTCCTGTTCAGCAGCTCCGGTCGCGGGCACAGGTGGGTAGCGCCGCATGAGATCGATCTCGACACGGGTTACGTCCGCCCCGTGTTGCTGGACGCCTGCTCGGTCTCCGTCACGGGCTACAGCCCGGACGGCGGCAAGATCACCGGCATTCGACGAGGCACGGCGTGGTGGCGCAAGGGCCATCGCGGCTCAGGCAACTCGCAGCTCATGGTCTACGACGTCAAGGGCGACAAGATGGATGTGGTGACCACCTTCGCAGGCATGGACAACTGGCCCGTGTTCAGCGCGGACGGCGAGAGCATGTTCTTCGTCAGCGAGCGAAACGGCCGCCCGAACATCTTCACGATGAAGCTCGACGGCAAGGAAGACGCGAAGGCGCTCACCAGCTTCAAAGAGGATGCCGTCACGTTCCTCACCACCTCGGCTGACCGCAAATGGCTGGCGTTTGAGTGGAACTTCGACGCGTACATGCTCTCAACCGAGGGTGGGAAGCCGAGGAAGCTCGAACTGCGTATCCCGCTGGATTACCGGAAGACATTCACGAAACGGGAGACGCTGACGGACGGGATCCAGGAGATGGAAGTCAATCGCGACGGCAAGTTGGTCGCGATCCGGCTGAAGGACGACATCTTCTTCGTGAAACCCGAGTTCAAGAACGATTCGATCCGCATCACGGACTGGGCCGGGCCCGATGGCGATTACTTCTGGTCGCCGGACGGCTCGCAGTTCGCGTACATCTCGCAGGTCAACGGGACTGCTGACATCTGGGCCGTCGACGCGGAGACGCTGGAGAAGCGGTGCCTGGTGCAGGACGACAAATTCTATCTGAAAATGACTGGCTACTCGCGCGATGGGAAGCAGATTCTCTTCCGCCACGACGCGGGAGGGGATGGGATCTTCGCCGCTGACGCGGAGTCGGGCAAGGTCTCGAAGTTCCTGCCGGATCCCAACATTGACGATCTGAGGTTCTCTCCGGATGGGCAGTGGATGATGGCTCAGATCTCGGACCCGCGCGCGGGCACGGACCTGCACATCAAACCGATGGATGGCGGCGAGTGGGTCAACATCACGCAACATCCGGACGGAAACTTCGGCGGAGAATGGTCGCCTGACGGGAAGAAGGTCTACTTCACCTCCCACCGCGACGGCAACAGCGACATCTACTCCATCGACCTCCAGCGCCAGCCGGACGAGTTTGATGATTACGAGGCGCAGGAAGCCAAGAAGAAAGAGAAGGAAGAGGCCGCCAAGCCGAAGCCAGCGCCGGCCGAGCCCAAACCGGCCGAGGGCGAGAAGAAGCCCGAAGATGAAGAGAAACCCGAGGACGGCGAGAAACCGGCCGAAGGCGACAAGCCAGCGGAGGGCGACGAGCCCAAGGACGAAGAGAAGCCCGCCGAAGACGCCAAACCCGATGAAGAGAAAGAGCCGGAGAAGCCCGCCTGGGAGCCTGAGACGATCGATGAGTTTGAGATCGATTTCGAGCGGATCGACACCCGGATCAAGCGCCTCACCAACACGCCCGACGGTGAGGGCAACATCATGTTCATCCAGGGCGGGAAGACCGTCCTCTTCACGCGTGGCAAGGAAATCCACCGCATGGACGCGGACGGCAAGAACGCGCGGGCATTCGTTACGGGTAGCTTCGGCCTTGGCAGCGTCAGGCTCCAAGGCGACGGCAAGTCCCTCTATTTCATGGCCGATGGCAAGCTCAAGCGCGTGTCCATCCCGCGCGGCGGCAACCCAACCGACGTGAGTTGGAAAGCCAAACTGGTCCGCGATGAGCGCGAGGTCCAGAAGGAAGCCCTCCGCCAGGGTTGGGCCGCGCTGGACGAGCGGTTCTACGACCAGCAGCTCCACGGCACCGATTGGGACGCGAAGTACGAGCGGTATGCCGCGTTCTGCGATGGGACGCTGCCTGCGCCCGACTTCAACAACCTCGCCGGGCGACTGATCGGCGAGCTTAACGCGTCGCACCTGGGTTGCTACGGCGGACCCTCCCCCTCGGGCCTCTCGACGGCCACGGTGGGGATCACGCCCGATGCCGATCACGCCGGGCCCGGCATCAAGGTCGCGGATGTCATGCCCGACAGTCCGGCCGACAAGCCGGGCTCGAAGCTCGAGGTCGGCGAGTATGTTATGAGCATCGACGGCGAGGAGATCGGCAACACGGAGCGCGCGCGCGAGTTGCTCAACGGTCGCGCGGGCGAGCGCGTGAAGCTCATGGTCAACTCTGAACCGAAGCTCGAAGGCGCGCGAGAGGTCTCGATCAAACCGATCTCCATGGGCGCGTATGGCAGCCTGCGTTACGAGCGATGGGTCGCAGACAACCGCGCGCGCGTCGAGCGCTGGTCGAAGGGCCGCGTGTACTACCTCCACATCGCGGGGATGAACCAGACCTCGCTCACGCGGTTCAAGCGCGAGATCTACGGCCAGGCGCAGAACCATGACGCCCTGCTGATCGACATGAGGAACAACGGCGGCGGCAACACGCACGACCAGGTCCTGGAGATCCTGACGAAGGAAGTTCACGCGTGGACCGGCCAACGCGGCGCTCCTCTTCGCGCGTCGCCGAGTTCTCAGTTCGATGGCCCGAAGGCCCTGCTGATCAATCAATCGTCCGCGTCAGACGCGGAGATCTTCCCGAACGCGTTCCGCGAGAAGGGTCTCGGAACCGTGATCGGGATGACCACAGCGGGCGCGGTGATCGGCACGTACGACATCACGCTCGTCAATGGGCACCGTTTCCGCGTTCCTGTCTCGGGCTGGTTCACCAACGATGGCGCGAATCTCGAGAACCTGGGCGTTGCGCCCGACATCGAAGTGGGATACCCGTATGAAGCCTATCGTGATGGCAAGGATCCGCAACTACGGCGCGCCGTTGAGGTCCTGACCAAACAGCTTGAAAAGGGCGGGCGAGTCGGGGAGCCGACTGTGAGCCACTGATGTGAGATGGCTGACTCAGAACACGCGCGGGGCGGCTTTTGCACGGGCCGCCCCTCGTTGCGTATACTGGAGCACCGCAGGAGGTTCAGCCCATGTTGTCTCTGCTGATCGCGAGCTGTCTCGCTCCGCCCCCCACTCAGGCGCAGGACGTCAACCGCTACACCGACCGCACCGATCTCTGGGAGCGTTGGGAGACGGACGTCCTCTGGGGATTTGGCAACATGTACAACCCTCAGGTGGTTGCCGTTCCGGGCGACGAGTATCCGTACCGCATGTGGTTCTTCGGCTGGGCCAAGGAGGACTGCAATCCCGGCTACTCGGGCTGTGACGCCATCTACCACGCGCGGGGGAGTGACCTCGATACGTGGGAGGTCTGGTGTGGCGATGGCGAGTGGGACGCTACGATGGACGCGGGGAAGTGGGCGCCCGTCATCTCGGCGCGCGATGAGCCCTGGGACCAGTGGCACAACGGCGACCCCTCGGTGGTGCTGCATGAAGGCACCTATTACATGGCCTACTCGTCCACCGGCTTCGACCTCGATGGGATCATGTACGGCATGCCCGGCGACACGGACGGCGACATCCTGTGCGTGATGGGCGCGACCTCGCCCGACGGGATCGAGTGGACGAAGTCAGAGCGCCCGATCCTGATCTACGAGCCCGAAATCGGCAAGCCCGGATACCGCCCCGAGCAGCACGACGCGGTCAACGGTGGCATGTACCACCGACCGTCGCTGATGTGGGATGATGGCCGATGGAAGCTGTGGTTTGACTACTGGGCTGATACAGCGCGCGGCGTTTCAATGGGGCTTGCCGAGCGTGAAGGCGACTTCCTCGATCCGGCGACCTGGACCGCGCGCCATGCGGGGGACGACCCGTGTCTTGCCCAATGGGTCAACCCGGACGTGGTGAGGGTGGGGGACAGGTACTACAGCTATGCCGACCCGTACGTCTACGGCGAGCGTCCGTTCCACATATGGACGGGCCGGCAGATCACCGAGGCGGTCAGCGATGACGGGATCACCTGGCAGGAGCTGGGCTTCATCGCGCCCGACTCAGACGCCCCCGCGTTGCATGTCCCCGAGGCCCTCGTCATCGAGGAGGACGGCGAGACGTGGATCGTGCTCTTCTACGCCTGTCAGATCGGCGGAGAGCCGGAGTACAACTACCGCTACAGCCGCATTCGCTACATGAAGCGGAAGGTTGAGGTGGAGTGAGCTAGTACGGCGCAATCGCGGGCGGGAGCGGATCGGCGGCGTCCATCAGCGCGTCGATCATGGCGAGCCGCGCTTCGGCGAGGAGGCTGGCGGACGCCGGATCAGATGCCAGGTTCACGAACTCGTCCGGGTCTTCCTTCAGGTCGATCAGCACCTCGTGCCCGGAGTTGAGCCGCGTGTACTTGTAGTCCTTGGTGCGGATCGTGCGCACGTCCATCCGGCCGGGGCGGGTCAACTCTACCAGGACCTGTTCCTTGCCTCCACGGTCGAGACCCCACTGCGATTCGCCCTGGCAACCCTCCGGCGCGGGCAAGCCGGCCGCCTCGAGAACCGTCGGCATCAGGTCGATGCACTCGACGAGGTCATCGCATGTTTGCCCTGGCTCGATGCGGCCCGGCCATCGCATCGCGAGCGGCACGCGGATGATGCCATCGTAGTTGGTGGCATGTTTGCTCGTCATCCAGTGATCGCCGCACAGATCGCCATGGTCGCTGTGGAAGACCACCAGCGTGTCGTCGGCCAGGCCGAAGTCATCGAGCGCCTGCAGCACGCGCCCGCAGTGGTGATCGACGAAGCTGCATGAGGCGTAGTAGTACTGCCGGAACTCCTGCCAATCGCGGTCGGTGAGGTGGGCGGTGCTGTCGCTGATGCGCTGGAACATCGGCGGCTTGTCCTCGAGTTCGCCCTCACGCCGCATCGGCAGCGGCATCTCGTTCACATCGTACATGTCGAGGTACCTGCGCGGCGGGTTGCATGGGGAGTGGGGGAGGTAGAACCCCGAGATGGCGAACCACGGCCGGCCAGTCGTCGACGCCCCTCGGATGAACTCGATGGTGCGATCCGCCACCCACGCCGTGCATGAGTACTCCTCCGGGCCCTCAAACTCCCAATGTCCCGTCGGGCCGCCTCGGTCCTCGACGATCGGCGCGGGCACGCGCACCTTCGGCTCGAGCGCCGGATCGATACTGCGTATCCACCGGATGTAAGCGTCCGGGTAGCATCCCGGTTCATCGCTGATCAGTGGCACGTCGAAGCCGTAGCTCGGGTGGGGTTGAGTGTGGTCGCGCCCCGCGTGGGGCAGGAAATGCAGCTTGCCGAGATTCGCCGTGCGGTAGCCGTGGCCTCTCAGCCAGCCCGGCAGCGTCACCTCATCCTCGGGCAGCGGAATCCCGTTCTCGCGGACGCCGTGACAGTGCGGCCTGCGCCCGGTCAGCACGCACGCCCTCGTCGGCATGCAGACGGGGTTGTTGACGAAGAAGTTGGTGAAATTCGCGCCCGAGCGCGCCAGCTCATCGATGACCGGCGTGTGCACCGGCATCTGCTGGTTGTTGATGCCCAATCCATCGAATCGCTGCTGGTCGGTGGTCAGGAAGAGGATGTTCGGTTGCTTGTCAGGCACAGGCCGCTCCGCTGCTTGGGATGCGGTCCCGTTCTCCACAGGGCGCGGATGAGCCTTCAGCGCGGGATGGCGCCGAGGGCGTCGAACTCGTCTGACGACAGCATGGCGACATGGCCGTCAACGAATGCCACGTTGTGCCCGTCATCGTGCCACGGGCCCCGGTCCCAGAAACACGCAACCTGGCTGGCGTCTCCGAGTTGCTTCGATTCCCGCCCCGCCAGACGGCTGTTCCACTGGTAGCCGAGCGACACGCCGACCCCGTCGGGCGATGAGGTCAGCGCGTGCCGCTCTGGGTCTAGATTGCAGATCCAGAGATCGCTGTTGTGGTAATAGCCGGCGAGATAGCCGCCGGCGAGTGGGAGTTCCCCCGATACGTCGGCGCGGCCGGATGTCCACTCGCCGGCCAAGTCCCGCGAGGTCTCACCAGGCGGGAGGCGCATCCAGTAGTCCTGCGCGTACATTTCGAGCGCCACGGAGAGTTGCTTCAGGTTGGCCCTGCATACCGAGTCAAGATTGTGGCGCGGGTGTCTCTGGCGGGCGAGGACCGGGTAGAGGAGAGCCGCGCCAGCGAACAGCACCATGGATACCCCGACAGTCCACCAGACCACGCGTTGTTTCTTGCTCATCTCGCATCCACCTCGAGTTCCTGGAAGTCGGTCTCCGTGAGCCATTTGACCTGCCCGTTCGCAAAGGCGATGGCGCGGCCGCCGTTGTGCAATGGGTCTCGATCGAACATCGCGGGTATCTCGTCGGCTCGGCCGAGGTCCGCCTGGCGTTGGCCGGCTAAGGCGGCATTCCACCCATAGTGCATGACGCTGCCGGGATCCCCGCTTCGGCGCGGGCGTGCGGGCCGGCGCTTCCATTTCGCCTGTTCGGGGCAGATCCAGAGCCATGGATCGCCTCCGTAGGGCAGCAGATAGCCCTCGACTGCTTCAGGCCATTCGCTATTGCGAGGGTTGACTCCTAGCGATTCGGCGGAACTCGCGGAGGGCGGGTAGACGCCATCGTAGTCGGAGAGGTAGACATCCATGGCGGCACTGAGTTGCCTCAGGTTGTGCACGCAGGCGGGCTGTCGGGCTTTCGTTATGGTGCCCGGCATGCGGAGAGTCGGGTACAGCAGAACCGCTAACAGCAGCACCACCGTCGCCCCGACTATGGCCTGTTTGCGCAGCTCCGGGCTCTCGCGCACGTGGTGGATGAGCGGGGCGTATAGGGCGACGGGCAGGCCGCCACTGATCGCCCCCCACGCGACGCCGACGGCCCAGTCTGGGATGGGCCAGAGGTGACCGCTGGCCGCAGCCCACGCCGCGACGACAGGGATGATGACGGCGCCGACTAACGCGATGAGGCAACCCGCAGCGCCTGGGACTGAGCGGTCACCCATGGCGCGCGCGATGGCTATCGCGACGATGGCTCCGGCGAGCGCGCCCGATGTCACCACCACCCGAATCAGTTCCGGCACATCCGGCGCGCCCACCCACCACCATACGATGGTGGCGACTCCGCCGATGACCGCGCCTTCCGCCGCTCTTATCGCCCGTTTCCTCATCTCGCATCCACCTCATAATCCCCGAACGCCGACTCCCTGATCCACTTCGCGTGTCCATCGACGAAGCCCACGTAGCGTCCGCCGTTGTGGAACGGCTCGCAGTCGAACATCACGGGTGTCGTCGCCGGATCGCCCACGCTATCGGCCTGCCGGCCCGCCAGGTCGGCATCCCACCTGTAGCTGGTGTCGACGAGTTCGGCCGTCACCGGCCTCCGGCGGTTCAGGCGATCGACGGGCGACACGTGCTGCGGACACAACCAAGTCCAGGGCACCTTCGCGTAACGGATCAGGTAACCGGCATCGGGCGAGGCGTCGCTGCTGCGCGGATCGCGGCCGAGCGACGCAGAGAACGCTCGGTGGTGCGGGTACCGGCCATCGTTGTCGTTGACATACATGGTCATGGCGAGGCCGAGTTGCTTCACGTGGGAGGCGCAATCGGTGGAGCTGCGTTTTGCCATGCCCCGCGGGCCAAACACGGGCAGAACGACAGCGCTGATGAAGGCGAAACCGATGGTCGCCATGGTGAGCGCCGTGGGGCGCAGGCACCGGTGGTCATCCATGTGGAAGGCGAAGAACTGGTAGGCAATGCCTGAGATGCCACCGGCTAACGCCCCCACGCGAGGACCACCATCCAGTCGGGCGCGGCCCACGCGACAAGCCATCCACGAGCCGCCAGCAGCGCAGCGAACCCCACAATCGGATACAGAGCGACGATTCCGCACCCCACCGGGGCGGACACTTGCCGCCTTCGCAGCGCGAGCGACGCCATGGCCGCCCCCAACGCAAATCCCACGGATGCCCCTGCGGCCACGTAGCTGCATAGACTGGTCAGTGGCGTCCGGAACGTGACGCACGCGGCCACTCCACCGAGGGCCCCGATGCCGGCCGGGACCAGGATCTGCCAGAGCCATGGGCGCTGCGGTCGCTCGCTCATCTCGCGTCCACCTCATACTCCCCGAAGGCCGACTCCTGGATCCACTTGGTGCGGCCATCGGCGAAGGAGACGTTCCGGCCGCCGTTGTGGCGGGGCGCAGTGTCGAAGATGGCGAGGACACTCCCGGGGCTTTCGACATCCTCGGCGAGTTTCTCCGCGAGTCTGGCATTCCACGCGTAGCACGACGGACTCAGCCGCCAGGCGTTCGGTCTCGTTCGGTGCAGTCGGTCGACGAACTTGGGGTCTGCGCCGCAAGCCCACAGAGCCTCGCTCTTAGTGTAGGGCTGCAGCCAGCCATCTGGGCGCTCGGCGTCAGGGAGTGAGCGCGACGGACGTGCTGAACGGTCTGTCTGGCGGGTAGCGGCCGTCGTGGTCGTCGGTGTACATCGCCAACCCGAGGCTGAGCTGCTTGACGTTGCTGATACAACGGACGGGGCGCCCAAGGTAGTTGCTCTCGATGCCCACTACCACACGGGCGACCCAAATGGCGGCAAAGAGACCACAGACGGCCCCGGCGGTCCGCCAATCGGAGGCGACGCGCCAGTGGAATCCGAGGACTTGGACGGCCAGCACTGGGGCCAGGGCAATCAGCGAGCCGTAGATGCCTGCCATGAGCCAGTCGGGGATCTTGGGGGCTTCACCGATGCTGACCAAGAAGAAGGTGGCCATGAGCGGCAACAGCGCCACCACCGCGCAGCCGGCGCATCCGCCGACGCCTCGCTCGCCGACGGATCGCTGAAGGATGGCTCCCATGAGCAGGCCGGTCAGTGCGCCGCCGGCGATCACGTAGAGGCTGAGCCCAGGGAAATACTGAGACGCGGACGCCCATAGGACAGCCGACACGCCAGCGCCGACGCCTGCGGGCAACGCCAGGTGCCAATGCCATGTAAGTTGCGGTCGCGAGTCTGCCACGCTGCCACTCCTCCACAGCGGCAGACGAGCGTGGGCGCCCCCGGTTGCGCTCTCAGTAGTAAGTCGCGTTGTAGTAGCGTTTCATTACGGCTGGTTGGGGGGGAATCGCGCGTTTGGGCTTGGTGGGGTTGGTGAAGATGGCGATCTCGCGGGCGTTGAAGACGATCAACTCGTCGCGGCCGTCGCCCAGCACGTCGGCCACGTGCACCATGGGCGTCTCCGTGCCCGGGCCGCCGAGTGATGGGGCGTCAGACAGCTCCACGAGCGGGCGGCCCTTGCCCGAGTGGATCACGCCGTCCGATGGGATGACAAGTTCCATCACGCCATCGCCGTCCCAGTCGATGATCCGGTGAAATCGCGGGTAGCTGACGTAGAACGCGCCCAGCCACTCGCCGCGCGCGCTCACGAGGACCATCCGACCGCGAGCCGGCTTGGCCCAGCCCTCGTCGATGATCGCCTCAAATCCCGGGACATCCGGCCGGATCTCGCCGACGTGGACCGTCTGCCAGTGGAAGTTCATGATCTCCGGCTGCTGACGCCAGATGAACTCGCCATCGAGAGCCGTCAGCGCCAGGTCGTTTCCCCCGCAGCAACTGTTCAGCGCGACCCATGGGCCGTCGGCTTCCATTCGCGTCAGTCGCGCCGCGTCCGCGTGACCGGGCAGGCCCTTGCTCCAGAGAATCGTGCCATCGTCGTCGATCAGCGTGAAGCCGCAAAGCACCTCGTCGCGGCCGTCGCCATCGATATCCTCCACGTCCGGATGATGCCCTGTATTGCCCTCGAATTCCCAGAGCGGCTCCCACCCATCCGTGTAGGCCCAGGCTTTGTCGTAGCGGGTCTTGATGATGATATCCGCAGGCTCCGCCAGGCCGCGCAGGTTGGCGATGATGATGCAGTCGGCGACGCTCAGCCCCTCGGGCAGCGCGTGGCGACGCTCTTCCTCGCCCGTGTCGCCACTCAGGACCAGCACGTAGCCCGCAATGCTGATGAGCACCTCGGCCGCGCCGTCGTGGTCGATGTCGTAGATGATGCACGGGATGTCATAGGCGATATCCTCGCCACCACCCTCGCCCCAACGCCACAACTCGTGGCCCGCGTTTGCGTAGGCGGTGAGGGCCGTGATGCGCTGGTCAGTGTTGCGCGCGACGAGGTAGTCGAGCCGTTCGTCGCCGTCAAGGTCGCCCAGCGCCACCCAACATCCGCCGCGATCTCCCGTGTCGATCCGCTGGACCGGCGTCACAGTCGTCTTCGGCGCATGTGATGCCGTGCGGTCCGCTACCTCCAGATTCGTCCAGCGAACGCCGGCCGCCCTCCGCCACCCGACTCGCGCGCCGAAGGGTCTTTGGGCGGAGCTGTTGGCAATCGGGTCGAGATCCCAGTAACGCTCGCCCACCTTGCCGGGGATGATTGGGTCGTCGTGGACCGACACGGCCCACCCGCGCCCACCCCCCACGCGGGCACGGACTCGGACCATGGGCGGCACCTGCGCGCGATTGATGAACCACGCCTGACCTCGGTCGTCGCGGCTGGATTCGGTGACGAGGACTTCGAGCCGGTAGTCCCCTGGTCCATCGTGCCACCGGCGGGTTTGGGTGGCCAGGATGGTCTCATGTCCGCGCATGACCTTGCCGATGTGGACGCCATCAGCGTCGGCGCGGGCGAAATAGTGGGTGCTCTCGTCGGCCGCCATGAAGATGAGGTCAGCGGCCGGCGTTTGGCCTGTTGCGGTGAATTGGGCGGTCAGCAATGCTTCGTGGGGCGCTTCCTCCTGAAGCCCGATGCTACGCGCGCGACGGCGGAGAGCTAGCTGGGCCTCTCGTTCCTCGCGGAGGAGGTCAGCCACGTGCTCGCCCGTAAGCGCGACGAAGTTGTCGAACCTGGCGACGGTCTCATCAACGCCGATCCCACACGCGCCGCTTGCGGCCTCAGGACAGTCGGCGACGAGCTGCCAATCCGGCTCGTCTCCGTCCTTAGGCCAGACCTTCGCGCGAACTCGGGTGCCGACGACATCCACCGCCATCACGTGCCACTCGCCGGGCGTCTGGGGCGCGGAGCCCTCCGGAGATGCCGCCTGCCAGTGGTTGCCGCCGACGCGGACGACCGCGCCGCTGTCGAATCGGAGCAGCTCGAGCCACCTGCGCTGATCGTACCAGCGCACGGCGTAACCAGTGCCGTCGGGCTGCATGCCAAACGCGACCGACGCGTTCCGCCGCCCCTCTGCCGGCAGCATGACGTCGACACGGATGCTCGCGGCGGATTCTCGCACGGGCGCTAGCAGCATCCCGGTGACGCCGCCCGCGGGCGGCGATGTCAGTACGCCGCCTTCGACGGTCCATTCGACCTCATCCGCGCGCGTCCAGCCTGTCAGGGCGGGGTCGCTGAATCCGTCCGCGAATTCGTCCGCGTTCGCTGTGCCCGTCACGCTCACTGCCACTAGCAGCGCCACTCGTTGAAGCATCGTCGGCACCATTTCCGCTGGTTTGGTCTCTCGGCACTGGCGTCTTCCGCACGCGTCGTGAAGTCCCTGCCAGAGGGAACAGGGGGCATGGTTGCGAACTACCCAATGGCACTGAAGCTCATAGTCGCCCACGGAGGCTCTGGAAGAGTGAAACGGCTCCTGATCGTCCTCGTCCTGATCGCGATAGCCACGACCGCATGTTCAGACGGCCTCACCCGGCCACTCATCGCCGATACGTACTTCTACTGGTACGAGTGGGACTACCAGAAGCAGTTCGGCAGTTGGGTCGGAGGAATCTGGAACACGCCGCTGGATGGCTACTACGATTCCGCCACGTATCGCGACAACTTCCGGTCTCTGCGTACCGCGTCTGAGTGGGGCATCACCGACCATTTCATGGACTACTGGGGGCCGGGGTGGAAGGGCGAGAATGACGAGCCCCGCGAAGACGTGGTGATGCGCGCGGCTGAGGAGCTGCAGCGGCGCGGCTACAACATCCACATGGGCTTCTACCAGGATGGCACGGACTTCGACATGGAGGACTTCGCCGCGAACCTGGATGACGGGCGCGACTTCCGGTTTTACGTTGAGAACTGGGGAGATTCAGACGCTCTGGTGCGACTTGGGCACAATCCCCTGCATATGATCTACGGGCGCAACGGCCTGCCCGAGCCGACCGACGACAACGCGGGCTTCCGCGAGTGGCTGAGGGGGCGCTATGACGATCCGGGCGCGCTCGGCCGGGCGTGGGGGAGAGACGTGTCGTCGTGGGACGACGCGATTCTCGACTACGGAGACGGCGTGGCGCGCGCTGATTCGATCCGGTACGCGACGCGCGTGTGGAAGACCCAGTGGGACGAGATGCAGCGTCGCTCTCGCGAGGAGCGGGGTGGGTATGCGCCGGTAGTGAGCTTCGACGCGGGCTACCAGCCCTACCGCAATTGGGGCTACAGCGTGCTGCCCAAGATCGGCTGCGGGCCCCATTCATACGCCGGGATATTCGGGGTGCCGGCCGATCAGGACGTCGAGCGCTTCATCCAGGCCGCCGTCGCGAAGCAGTATGACACGGTCTTCATGGACCACTTCAAGAACTTCTACCATGACATCGAAATCCGGAATCCGGGCAGCATCTATCCCGCGGATTTCCAGGCGTTCGACCGGTTCTGGGCCGGGGCGCTAAACCGCCGGTCTGAAGCGCTGCTACACCTCTCCTGGAACGAGTGGTGGGAAGGCTCAAACCTCGAGCCGTGCTGGGAGTACGGCAAGACCTACTGCGAGAAGAATCTGCTCTGGTCGACGATCATGCAGCAGTGTTTCGACAGCATCCATGAATGGAACGCGGGCGCGAAGGTCGTGGTGCTGCTGAACGATTGGATGTGGCTGACGGGCGGGCGCCACACGGAGGACGTGTACGGGTGCATCCAGGCCTTGCGCCGATCGAACGTGACGTTTGATATTCTGCCGGATGACTTCGTCACCGCCTCGCGGTTGGCCAACGTCGAGACGGTCATCGCGCCGACGGGCAATGCGGGGCTGGGTTACAACGCCGACGACGAGCGGATTGGCGACGTGCTCAAGGAGTGGGTGTCTCAGGAACGCCGGGAGGGCCGGGGCGTCGAGCGGAGGCTGGTCATCTCCCAGATGCCCGAGTACCTCGATTGGCTTGGCATTGACGGCAGTCAGGCGAGCAAGCCGATGAAGCCCGGGCCGGACATGAACCTGTTCATCGATGTCGGTGAAGAGGGGGACGATGAGTTCCTGGTGGCGGGTAGTAGCGGGCGCGAGGACTGGGGGCGGCTGCCCGAGGGAACGTTCGGCGCGGGCGAGGGCAAGCAGACGCGCCGTTGGACGCCGGCAGTCGGCACCACGACGACGTTCGTCGTGCCGGTCTCGCCACGCCGCGACCACGTGCTTCGCCTGCAGGGCTCCGCGCTCGAGACGAACCGCGTGACGGTTACGCTCAATGATCGCGAAGCAGGGGCGTTCGACATCAGTGCGGGAATCAACGAGTATGAGCTGGCCATCCCCGCCGACGTCGTTCGGGACACGAGGATCGGCGAGTTGCGGTTCATCTACGACAGGAACATCATTCCCAAAGAGATCGATCCCGTCCGCTTCCCGAGCGAGAATCGCGCCTGCAATCTGGCCATCGATTGGGTGCAGATCAGCACCGACAACGTTGCCGCGCACACCATCACCCAGGATTACGCGATTCCCCGCGAGCGCATGCAGTTCACCGACCGCGCGCCGGGAGTTCTGGGCGGGAAGTCTCTCGCCGCTAAGTGGACATCGCACCTGAATCTGTCGCCCGGTTCGGCGAAGGTCATGAGCCGTTACGGCTCGGATCGCGCGCCACGCGACCTGGTGGCGGCGGTCGGTCGTAACTCGGTTTGGTACTGCAACGGCCTGCTGGGAGTGAACGAGGGTCGCGTCGTGCGGGAGATCGTCGAGGGCTGGGCTGGGCACGCGCCGGAGTGGGAGCTTGACGGCGACAACTGCATCGGATCGCTGCTGAGCGCCGGCGGCAACACGCGCGTGGCGGTGGTTTACAACTACGACCCGTCGACGAAGCAGCGGATCGAGCTGTCGGTACCGATGACGGATCGGTCGCTCGTTGAGGTCATGGCGCTCTCGCGCGATGGGCAGGCCTTGCGCCGGCTGGACGAGGAAGTCACCGTCGTCGATGGCGTGGTCACGATCATTGATAGCATCCGCTACTACGCGGCATACGCGATTTCGTGCGGCCCGGTGTCAGTGGCGATCCCGAAACTGCGCGTGACGCCTGGATCGACCGTTGCTTTCAACATCCGCCTGGACAATAACGACCCGAGGCTGGCGACGGCGAACGTGTCGCTGGTATCGCCGATTCCCACACTGACGGCGGGCGCCGCGGGCACCGAGTTGGGCGCGTACGAGGACCAGTCCATCCCGTTCGAGATCGCTTGCTCCCCAACGGCTGACTGGGGTGAGAAGACCGTCGTCTTCGACCTGTCGACGAGCGGGCGGCACGTCTACCTGTGGCGCAACGTCGAGGTGCTTCGCAAGCCTGAGCTCGAGATCACGACAACGCTCATCGACCGCACGACGCCGCAGCTCACGGTTAGGAACACGGAGCACCCGCTCGTCGAGAGCGGCGTCGCTTCGAAAGTGCGGGTCGAAATCGACGGCAAGCGCTTGGGCCTTGGTGAGATCCGCAGTGGCGCCGAAGCCTCCGGCAGCATCGCCGCGGGGAAGCCGGGCGATCGGCCCAGTCTGACGACCCGTCTGGCTGAACTGTCATGGGAGACGGGCGGCGAGCGACTTGAGAAGATCACTCCGGTTGATGTTGCATCCTACCCGAAGCGGTTCCGACCCGGGCCCGCGAGCGCCGCCCCGATCCTGGTATTCAACGCGTCTGGGAAGCCACTCGCCAGCCATGTCGTCAGCGTTCCGGTTTCGGATATCCGCCGTCACGTAAAGGGCGATTACACGCGGATGTACGTCCGCGATGACGCGGGCCGCGCATTGCCGTCGCAGGTTAGCGCCGACGGCGAGGAGTTGCTGTTCGTCGCATCGCTGCCCGCGCGCTCGGCCTCCACCTTCCATGCCTGTCTGGGCGAGGCGCCCAACGTGCCCACCGAGCTGGCTATCACTCCTGAGGCGCTTGGCAGCGGCCATGGCAAGCTGACGATCGGCAACCAAGCTCTGGAGATCGTGCTGGATGAGCAGGCAGGAGGCACCGCGACATCCCTGCGCTCCCTGCGCACGAACACTCAGTATGGCGCGGGCTCACTCGGCGTCGCCTACGGTACCTGGGGCGGCTACGACGCGAGCAAGCCTCGAACGGACACGACGGAGCTGCTGTCAGGCGTTGAAAGGCACGGCCAGACCGAGGCGCCGGCCAGACTAGAGCTTATTGAGAGCGGCCCTGTCCGCGCGATGGTGCGGGTTGGGTGGCGCGACAAGAACGTGAGCGCCTCGCAGGTATACTCGGTTTGCTCCATGTCGGCCTGGGTGCGCGTTGAGTCGCGCGCGAAGGCGGTCCGGTCGCTCGGGCCGGGCGGCGAACTCGTGCTGCTCGACGGCAAGCTCAAGCGCGCCGGGCTGACGAAGATCTACCCGAATTTCGTGGGCATTGCGCCGTTTGACATCGACAAGCTGCACTATGGCTGGCGCGAGGCGCCCTACGTGCCCGAGTACTTCACCGCGATGACGCCAAACGACTTCCCCGAGAGCGTCTCGTTCGTGATGCTTGAGCACGAGGGCGTCGACTCGGTGCGCCAGGGCTTCTGGCCGGCGGTCCGGGGCGAGAGCGGCCCGGCCGAGCACGCGTGGATCGAGCTGCTCGCCACCGAGCACGCGAACGCCAGCAGCATCGTGGACGTGCTCGTCCACGCAGGCCACCAGCCCGTTGCGGCGGATCATCTGGAGGCCTATCGTAACGGCCCGACTGTGGTGGTGCCGACGAGGTTTGAGTTTACGGAAGAGTGACACCGACGCGCAGGTGCGCGCGGACCGACTCCGGAATGGGCATGGCCAGCGAGTGGCGTCACTCGGGAGGGGTAGAGCGATGAAAGTCTACATCATGACGGACATGGAGGGGACGGCCGGTGTCATCAACTTCCAGGACTTCGGCGCGCCCGGCGATCGCTACTACGAGACGGCGCGGTTGCTCGTAACAGGTGAGGTCAACGCAGCCATTGAGGGCGCTG